>Ga0209050_1001345_pt1 | contig 27238 bp, 21 predicted proteins | sample Araplavi_mTSA_r2_FD_184276 | JGI IMG/M metagenome (GOLD analysis project Ga0209050, IMG submission 184276) | Arabidopsis root microbial communities from North Carolina, USA - plate scrape MF_Cvi_mTSA_r2 (SPAdes) (version 2) | ecosystem: Host-associated > Plants > Roots > Endosphere | place: USA... | reverse complement strand
GGCGTTGACGTCGTGACCAGCGATATTTCGGTCGCCGCCCGCGTGCTGGCAGCCTTCCCGGAATGCCTGACCGACGAACAGAAAGTGCCGGACAACCTGGCCGAACTGGGCGCCTTGACCCAGAACCCGGACACCAACATCATCAAGCTGCCTAATATTTCGGCATCCGTTTCCCAGCTGATCGCCTGCGTGCGCGAGCTGCAGGCAGCCGGCTACAAGCTGCCGGACTATCCGGAAGACGCCAAGACCGAAGAAGAAAAGGCACTGAAGGCCCGCTACGGCAAGTGCATCGGCTCCGCCGTGAACCCGGTCCTGCGCGAAGGTAACTCCGACCGCCGCGCACCGAAGGCAGTCAAGGAATTCGCGCGCAAGAACCCGCATTCGATGGGCGAATGGAGCCAGGCGTCGCGCACCCACGTGTCGCACATGCACGGCGGCGACTTCTACCACGGCGAAAAGTCCATGACCCTGGACAAGGCGCGTGAAGTGAAGATGGAACTGATCACCAAGTCCGGCAAGACCATCGTGCTGAAACCGAAGGTCGCGCTGCAAGCCGGCGAGATCATCGACTCCATGTTCATGTCGAAGAAAGCCCTGCTGGAATTCTACGAGCGCGAGATCGACGACGCCTACAAGACCGGCGTGATGTTCTCGCTGCACGTGAAAGCCACCATGATGAAGGTATCGCACCCGATCGTGTTCGGCCACTGCGTGCGTATCTTCTACAAGCAGGCGTTCGAGAAGCACGCCAAGCTGTTCGAAGAACTGGGCGTGAACGTGAACAACGGCATGGTCAACCTGTACGAGAAGATCGAAAAGCTGCCGGCGTCGCAGAAGGACGAAATCCTGAAAGACCTGCACGCCTGCCTGGAAAACCGTCCGAAGCTGGCCATGGTCGATTCGGCCAAGGGCATCACCAACTTCCATTCGCCGAACGACGTGATCGTCGACGCATCGATGCCAGCCATGATCCGCATCGGCGGCAAGATGTGGGGCGCCGACGGCCGCACCGCCGACGTCAAGGCAGTCATGCCTGAATCGACCTTCGCCCGCATTTACCAGGAGATGATCAACTTCTGCAAATGGCATGGCAACTTCGATCCGAAGACCATGGGCACCGTGCCTAACGTGGGCCTGATGGCGCAGCAAGCCGAAGAATACGGCTCGCACGACAAGACCTTCGAAGTGCCGGAAGGCGGCGTCGCCAACATCACTGACCTGGCCACCGGCGAAGTGCTGCTGACCCAGAACGTGGAAGAAGGCGACATCTGGCGCATGTGCCAGGTGAAGGACGCCCCGATCCGCGACTGGGTCAAGCTGGCCGTCACCCGCGCCCGCAACTCCGGCATGCCTGCCGTGTTCTGGCTGGACACCTACCGTCCGCACGAAGCGGAAGTGATCAAGAAGGTGGAAACCTACCTGAAAGACCACGACACCTCCGGCCTGGACATCGAAATCATGTCGCAAACCCGCGCCATGCGCTACACCCTGGAGCGCGTCTCGCGCGGCCTGGACACCATCTCGGTGACCGGCAACATCCTGCGCGACTACCTGACCGACCTGTTCCCGATCCTGGAACTGGGCACCTCGGCCAAGATGCTGTCCATCGTTCCGCTGATGGCTGGCGGCGGCATGTACGAAACCGGCGCCGGCGGCTCGGCTCCCAAGCACGTCAAGCAACTGGTGGAAGAAAACCACCTGCGCTGGGATTCGCTGGGCGAGTTCCTGGCACTGGCCGTGTCGCTGGAAGAACTGGGCATCAAGTCCGGCAACGCCAAGGCCAAGATCCTGGCCAAGACGCTGGACGAAGCCACCGGCAAGCTGCTGGACAATAACAAGTCGCCATCGACCCGCACCGGCGAGCTGGACAACCGTGGCAGCCACTTCTACCTGTCGATGTACTGGGCCCAGGCCCTGGCCGCGCAGAACGACGACGCCGAGCTGAAAGCCAAGTTCGCGCCGCTGGCCAAGTCGCTGACCGAAAACGAAGCGAAGATCGTGGAAGAACTGAACTCCGTGCAGGGCGCCGCCATGGACATCGGCGGCTACTACAAGCCGGATGCAGCCAAGACCTCCTCCGTGATGCGTCCTAGCGCAACCTTCAACGCAGCACTGGCCGCGCTGTAATTTCATCGGCCTGGCGTAAAGAAGGGCTGTCCGCAAGGGCAGCCCTTTTTTTCATGGCACCATGCAGCTCACCTGGCCCGGGAAGCCGACCTGGATGACCCCGGCCCAGGCGCACATCAGTTTCGAATCGCTGTTCAATGCCGGCATATTCCCGATCAGGACCGTCGGCGAGCCCGTGATCCAGGGCCCGGTGGGCACCGGCACGCAGGGCATGGGCGTCAAGGCACCCAGGGCGGCAGCCGTGGCAGATGCGACCGCGGGATTGGCCAGGCTCGAACACACACCGAATGGCGGCACATTGACGATGGGCGTGAAGTCCATGATGGTGGCCGCCGGCGGCCCGCCAACCATGGAACGGTTGGCGGGCAAGACATTCAAGGCGCTCGGCGCGGCGCCGAAACTGCATTGCAGCACTGCGCCGGAACAGACGCAAATCGACATGATTCCTCCTATCTGTTCGACGGTCCTGCCAGCGAACCGTCCTTGAACTGCTGCGGCGTTGCGGCCAGTCTGCCGGACTCGTAGCGGCGCTGCTCGCGCACAAAGCCGCTCGGATAGTAGTCTTCCTCCAAGCCATGCCGCAGGCCGGCGCGGAACTGGCTCCGCCTTTGAAGCTGCCCCTCAGGTGAGTAGAACTCCGCCACGCCGTGCAACTGCCCCGCCTCATAGTTCAGGCGCGCCGACGGGCGGTGCGGGGCGTGCAGGATCACGCACTGGCCCTGCTGCAGGCCACCTGCAAAATGCATCGCAGCCTTCGCTTCGCCGCGTTCGTAGATACGCAGCAGGCCTTCCAGCTTGCCGTTGGCCAGGCTGCCTTCCATTTGCGGCTTGCCCTGCGCATCACACAAGGTGAATGGTTGCGCGTCCATCGCAGCTCCTTCAGTTGATCTTCACCAGCCCACCTTTAAGGGTCAGCATGCCGCCGCCATCCACGGTCTGGCTGGCGCCTGCCTTGCTGGTAAGGGTGATGCCGCCCTCGTTGGTCAGGTCCGTGCCCGCCTTGTTCGTCAGCGCCGTGCCGGCCTTGTTGCTCAGGGCGGTCCCCGCTTCGCTGGCCATGCTCTGCCCGGCCTTGAACGAGATTGAGCCGCTCGCTTCAATGGTCAGGTTGCCCTGCACGATAAGCTTGTAGTTGCCGTCCACGTCCTGGGTGAAATCGGCCAGGTTCTTGTGGTCCTCGTTGCCTTCGACTTTGACACTGCGCGTGCCCTTCACCGACAGGCTGTCGTTGCCTGTGCTGATCTCCGTGCTGCGGTTGCCCTTGGCCAGGGTGATGGACTGGTTCTGCTCCACCTTCAGCGTGTCGTCATTGCCCACGCTTCGCGTCGCATCGTGCAGCACGTCGGTCGTCATGTCCTTCTGCGCATGCAGGTAGAGCTCCTCGGCGTCCTTCTTGTCTTCGAAACGGATTTCATTGAAGCCGCCGCCGCCCTTGCTGGACTGGGTCTTGAGCGCGCTCTTGGTCTGCTCCGCCGGCAAGGCATAAGGCAGGGTGTTGCTGCCGTTGTAGACGCAGCCGGTCACCAGCGGCCGGTCCGGATCGCCGTCCAGGAAGCTGATGACTACTTCCTGTCCGATGCGGGGAATGAATTGCACGCCCCAGCTTTTGCCGCTCCACATCTGCGCCACCCGCATCCAGCACGAGCTGTTTTCGTCGCTCTTGCCGTCCCGGTCCCAGTGGAACTGCACTTTGACGCGGCCATATTCATCGGTCCAGATTTCCTCGCCGGCCTTGCCGACCACGAGCGCGGTCTGGCTGCCCGGGATGCGCGGGCGGACCGTTTTACGCTGCGGCCGGTATGCCGATGCCAGGGGCAAGGCCGTGAAGCGATTCCGGTATTGTTCATGGTCGCCCTGGTGCTGCACCTCGGTCACCAGCCATTCCGTGTTGCAGTCTTCGCGCTCATGCCCGGCGAGGGTGAAAGTGTAGCCCGCCGTGATGCCGCGGCAGTCGCTTTCCGCATCCAGCATCCGGGCATGGGCAGCAAGCGCTTCAAGCCTGCGCTTGGCGATGGCATCGGCCGCCGACTTGCTGTCGTAGCGTCCCGGATAGTCGTACACCGAGCCTTTGCCGCTGCCGCTGGCGGCCTGCGAGTACAGCGAAGTGGCCGGCGTGATGAAGGCGTAGTCGGTGGTGCGAAAGCCCTGGCTGACTGCTTGCTGCCCTACCTCCCCGCTGCGCACCGCCTGCAATTCCCTGCTGCCCACTTGCGGCGGCATGAAATCAATGGTGGCAGGGCCGGGGCAGGCGCTGCACGTGTCGTTGCCGTCTGCCAGCACCATCACGTGCCGGCCCTCCTCGTGGCGGAAGAAATAGAAGATGCCCTCCTCCTCGAGCAAGCGCACCACGAAATTGAAATCGCTCTCCCCATACTGGACACAGTAGTCGCGGGCCGCATAGCTGGCATTCAGCTTGAGTTCATAGTCGCGGTAGCCGTGGGCAGCGAACACCGCTTCCACGATGTCGGGCACGGATTTGGACTGGAAGATGCGGTTATCCGCCGACAGCGTCAACCACCACAGCCAGGGCCGCAGCTCCAGCACATAGCGCGCCGTGCCGATTCCATGCGGCAGGTGACGGATGGCGGCGCACATTCCGTCCAGCAGCCGCTTGGTGTCGCCGTGGCAGATGGTAACAGTCGCATGCTGGCCGATCGCGTCCGCCATGGACAGCGAGCTGCTGTCGGCCAGGCATTCCACCTGCAGCAGGAATGGCTGGTCGATGCCTTCGCTGCCCGAGATCGCCATTATTTGCGCGCCCGCCAGCCCGCCTTCCGCTACCAGCGCCATCCTTGCCAGTGCGCTGCTGTCGCCGGATTCCGCCATTAATCCACCCATCGACGCAATGCAGCGTCAAGCTTGTTTCGATTGGCAGTCCAGCGTTCCCGCGCCGCACTGATCGTCTGGTGGGGCCCGCAATCCTTCAAGCCCAGCGTTTCAAGCGAAGCCAGAAGCTGGGAGTAGTGTTCCGTCCCCGCAGAACTTCGTTGTTCACTTATGCTGATCAGCCTTTTGAGTTTCTCCATGCTTACCCTGAAATTCTTTTCCGACACGCTGTCCGCCAAAGCGCTCTGCTCCGAGATTGTCTTTAAGAGTCCGCCGCTATACGGCGACGGCTGCGTGGTCGGCGTGGCCTTTGCTATCTGTTTGATCGGTGTGACGTTCCAACTGACCTGCTTGCCGCCGCTCAATGCCTTCCCGAGCTCCACATTATCTGTGTCGTTCTTGTTACGCTCGGAAAAGTGGGTAGCTACAATGTCTTCGGCATCCTTTTGCTGGTACAGCAAAACAATGTGAGGATCCAATGTCATCTGATTGCTCTGGACGTTGTCGAGCGACCAGCCTGCCCACAGGTTCATCGGCTCTTGCCGATAGACGTTCGCAAATTCATACGACTTGCCTGGATCCCAGTGCGGCTTTACCGAGAGCGAGGAAAGATCGGGACAATGGATGATGTCTTCCGGATTGTCGTAGGCGGCACCCGCCATATTCAAGAGCAGGGCGATACTGAATTCCCGCCTGCGACAGGCTTTGGTGATCTTGGCGATCTCTTGATAGAACTGTTCCAAATCATGTTTTGCAATCTTGTGCCTCCTATGCAGCGAGCTGGCAAACCCAGCGTCCAGACCAAGCTCCTCCTTGATCGCCAAAGCGCTGGACTCGGCCAGGAACAGCAATTTGGAATGCTTGTGCATATACATGCGTGCGTCTCCCGGTTATGTACCGAAGGTACTGCTGTCGAGGATGCGCTCGGCTATCGGGGGCAGCAGTTCGGTGGCGATCAGGTTGTCGATTTCGCGGGCGCCGGTGGCACCGCAGCGCTCAACGATCCAGTCGACGGTGCCGTCGCCGAAGCCGCCGAAATCCGGGTCGGCCGCGGCGGCTCTTTCGGCGACGGTGGCAAGCTTGCTGGCGGCGATGCGGCGGAACGCTGCACCATCCAGCGGCGAATACGGCACCACGGCCAGGCGCGCCAGCAGCGCCGCCCGGAACGCCGCCACATCGGCGTTGGTGGTGGCGAGGATCACCGTGTTGCGGAAATCAACCTGCAGTCCGGTGCCGTCTTCCATGCTGCCCTTGTCGAACACGTTGTAGAACGCTTCCTGCACATCGGGGTGGGCTTTCTCGAATTCATCCAGCAGCACCACGCTGTAAGGATTGCGCCGCACGGCTTCGGTCAGCACGCCGCCGCTGCCGTGGCCGACGTAGCCCGGCGGCGCTCCGCGCAGCTGCGACACGGTGTGCGACTCCTGGTATTCGGACAGGTTGACGGCAATGACATTGCGTTCGCCGCCGTACAGGGAATCGGCCAGCGCATAGGCGGTCTCGGTCTTGCCAATGCCGGAAGGTCCGGCCAGCAGGAAACAGCCCACCGGCTTGTTCGGATCGGCCAGCCCGGCATGGTACGCCTTGATGCGGTCGGCGATCAGCGACAGCGCGTGCTCCTGCCCGATCACGCGCTGCGACAGGCGTTCATGAAGGTGAAGCAAGGCGTGGTGCTGGTCGGCCAGCATCTTCCCGACCGGGATGCCGGTCCAGGCGGCAATCACCGACGCGACGGTCGCCGAATCAACGCAGACCGGCACCATCGCTTCGCCCTGCCGGATCACGTCCAGGCCCGCTTCCAGGCGCCGCAACTGGGCCGACAGCAACTCGGGCGCCGCGTCGTCGTCCTCTTCGGCGCCGTAGCCCGGCGCGGCCAGGCGCTGGCGCAGCGCGACGATATCGCGCACGGCACGCTGCTCTTCGCGCCAGCGCACGGTCAGCTCAGCCAGTGCACAAGCCAGTTCGCGCTGCTCGGCGTCGGCCTCCGCAATGCGTTCGCCGTGCGCCGCGCCGGCGGCCAGCTCGCGGCGCAGCACCAGCAGCTCGCCCTCCAGCGTGGCGATGCGTTCGCCCAGTGCCGCCACCTGCGGCGGCGTATGGTGCTGCTCCAGCGCCGCCCGCGCGCAGGCGGTATCGAGCACGGAAATCGCCTTGTCCGGCAGTTGCCGCCCGCTCAGGTAGCGGTGCGACAGCTTGACGGCGTCGCGCAGCGCTGCATCCAGGATGCTGACGCCGTGGTGCTGCTCCAGGCGCAGCGCCACCGCACGCAGCATGGCCAGCGCGGCGGCTTCGTCCGGCTCGCCCACCCGCAGCAGCTGGAAGCGGCGCGCCAGCGCAGCATCCTTTTCCACGTACTTCTTGTATTCGGCCCAGCTGGTGGCGGCAATCGCGCGCAGTTCGCCGCGCGCCAGCGCCGGCTTGAGCAGGTTGGCGGCGTCGCCCTGCCCGGCTGCGCCGCCGGCGCCGATCAGGGTATGCGCCTCGTCGATGAACAGGATGACGGGCGCCGGGGCGCCGCGCACGGCGGCAATCACTTGCTGCAGGCGCTGTTCGAACTGCCCGCGGGTTCCGGCGCCGGCCTGCAGCAAGGCCAGGTCAAGCGCCCAGACGCTTGCGCTGCGCAAGGCCGGCGGCACCTCGCCGGCCGCGATGCGCGAGGCCAGGCCTTCCACAATGGCGGTCTTGCCGACGCCGGGTTCGCCGACCAGGATCGGACTGTTCTGGCGCCGCCGCAGCAGGATGTCGATCGCCTGCCGGATTTCGCCGTCGCGCCCGCACACCGGATCGATGCGGCCGGCGCGCGCCTGGGCCGTCAGGTCCTGGGCATACTGCGCCAGCACGGCGCGCGCTGGCTCCTCGCACGACTCTCGGGCCAGCGCGCCGAAGCGCAGGCGCGCATCGCTTGCCTGCACCGTAGCGCCGCCCGCATCCCAGCCTGGGCACAGGCCGGGTTGCTCGAGCACCGCGAGCAGCACGGCCCCCGAGCGCAACTGCAGTTCACCGAGGTCGATGCTGGCGACCAGCCAGGCTTCGCGCAACAGGCGCAGCGTGGCCGGGGACAGCACGGGAACGCCGGCCGATAGCGGCGGTGCGGCCGCAGCAGGCATGGCGTCCAGCGCCTGGAGCAGTGCCTGCGCCGCCTGCGCCACCGGCAGCCCGAGCGCGGGCAGCAGGCAGGCCAGGTCGTTGGATGTCCCATCCAGCAATGCCAGCAGCAGGTGCGCCGGTTCGATCGCGGCGTGCCCGCGTTGCCGGCTGCCGGTATCGGCGCGCGCCAGGGCTGCCCGGCACTCCGGATTGCAGCTGGCGAGCAGGGTTTCCAGTGGATTCATGCGGCGCCGGCCCCGTCGTTCAGGCGCAGCGTGATGCGGCGCTGGCCAGGCGGCGGCAGCGCACCCTGTTCATCCAGCCAGCTGGTGTAGGCCAGGCGCGGCCCGCCTTCGCCCAGCGCCGCGCTGCCGGGGCCAGGCGCCTGTGCCAGTTCCAGCTGTAGCAGGCAGCAGATATGGCAGCCCAGGTAGTAGGCGCAAAGCTGTTCCAGTTCCTGGTGGCCGCGCCCGCCCGGCAGCATGTCCAGGTAATGTTCCAGCGGCAGCGGCGCAAAGCGCAGTTCCACTGCGCCATCCTGGTCCCAGGCGCGGGTGCCGAGCACGGCGCCCTCCCCCAGCACATCGTTGCGGCCGCCGGCGCCCAGCACGGTCTGCAATTCCTGCGGCAGCGGCAGCCAGCGGCCAACGCTTTCGCGGCCCTGCACCGCCACGCCGAAATGGCTGGACAGGAGCGCCAGGAAACCGGCCATGGAATGGCGCTGCTGCGCTACCAGCCCCGCATGGCCAAGCAGGATGGGCGCCAGCAGCGGGTGTTCCTGCACCGACTGCAGGCCGAGGATGGCAAGCAAGGCAGGCACCTGGCGCCCCTCCTGCGGCGCACCGTATGGCGCGGCAATGCGAAACGCGTCCTCGCACTGGTACACCAGGGACAGCAGGCGATGCTGGAAGATGCCGAGGAATTCGGCCATCGCCGGCGCCCCGTGCCGCAGCTGGTCGGCGATCCATTCCACATAAGGTTCGGGCAGCGGGCCGGCCGAGCGGCCCAGGCCCAGGAAGTTGACCTCCAGCCGCGGCTGCGCTCCCGCGCGCAAGTCCTCGATCGGCCCCGGCCGGAAAGCCAGGCCGAAGCCGGCATCCAGGCGCAGCGCTTCATTGCGCGGATCGCTGCCCAGCCCCAGCGGCTGGAATGGCCGGCCGGCGCGGCGCGCCATCAGTTCCAGCAGATCCACGGCTTGGGCAAAGGCAAAGCCCTGCGGCACGGCGTACAGTTCATCCCGCAGCGGCAGCGCTGGCAAGGCAGTCATCGGCGCCTCACAAGGCCAGCCGGCTGCGCTGCGCCAGCGGCGGCCAGGTATGCAGCAGGCGGTCCATTTCGTCGTGCAGCGCCAGTTCGACGAAAGTGTTGATGCCGGCGTACAGCGCCAGGAAACGGTGCAGCACCGCGCCGAACAGCATCCGGCTGCAATCGCGGAACTGTTCGGAATCGAGCTGCAGCACCACGCGATAGCCCTGCCGGTAGCCCTGCCACGCGTCGCCGGCCACATGGCGCGTCACGCGCTGGCAGGCCAGGCTCACGATGCCCTGGATCTGCTGCTGCGCCGACAGGTCCTGGGCCAGGTTGTTCAGCGCCAGCAGTTCGCGCAGTCGCTGCAGTGCCTGCGCACCATCCACGATGGAGAGCTGGTTCAGCGTCAATTGCGACACCAGTTGCCAGCGCGCCGCGCCATCCAGCGCGGGCTGCGACTGCGCGGTTGGCTTGTGCAGGGCGCGGATGCCGGCCACCGGCGCCGCTTCCGCCATCGACAGCACGGCGCCCTCCGGCAGCTGGCGCGCCATGTCGCGGCTGGTGCACAGCACGCGCGCCACCAGCGTGCGCTGCGCCGGCTGGGCCGGATCGAAGGCTGGATCGACAAAGCTCAGTTGCATCTCGCTGCCCGGCAGTTCGGCGCGGCTGCCCGGCACGCGCTGCGCATGCCAGTAGCATGGGGCCGGGCGGGCGGCGGCGCGGCTGTCGAAATAGGCGGCAATCCGTTCCGGTTCCGGGCCCGGGCCTGGGCTCAGCACTTCCTCGATGCTGTAGATCTCCGTGCAGCGCAGGCGGTGCTGGTCGGGCACCAGGCGGTATTGCGCCTGGCGGCCGGTCACCCGCAACGGCTCGGCGGTGCGCGGAAACAGGTTGACGATTGGCGTACAGCCCAGCATCAAGGCGTCGCGCGCCAGCGGCAGGCGGCAGTGCGGCAGGCGGTCGAATACGAAAAACAGCTGGCAGCGCCGCAGCGCGCCCGGCGCCGCATCGGGCAGCGCCGGCAACGCCAGCGCCCTGGCATCGAGCTCGAAGAACTGGTACTTGAGCGGAAACGCGAAATATTCAACCAGCAGGCGATACGCCTGTTCGGTATCGGGCCGCTCGGGCAGCAACGCTTCCTGAGCATCGAGGCCGGTGAAGCGCGGGCGCACGCCTTCCAGCAGCTGCAGCGGTCCCTCCAAAGCCGGACGCCACAGCACCTGCAGCGTGTGCGCCGCCAGCAGGTCGCATAACTGGGCAGCGGTGCCGCCCCCGCCCGTCACATGGAAGCGCATGCCGGCCATCTGCGCTGGCGCCAGTTCGAACGCCGCCGGACAGGCCAGTTCCACCTGCAGCACGCTGCAGGCGGCCGGCAAGGCCGTGAATTCAGCCAGGCGCTCGGTTTTCAGCTCGCAGCCGGCAACGCTGAACGGCCACAGTTCCAGCTCGCCGCATGTCCGGAAATGCACCGTATCGCCGCCGCTGCCCTGGCAGAACAGCTGGGTGCCGGCCGGGATGCGGTAGCCGGCAGCCTGCGCCGCCTTGCCCGGATCGGGATCAAAGCAGGCGATCGAGGCCGACGGCACCGGCCGCAACGCATGCGGATACAGCTGCTCCAGCAACTGGCGCGCCAGCTGCGACGTGCTGTCGTCGATGCTTTCGTGCAGCCGCGCAGTCAGGAAGGCGAAGCTTTCCAGCAGCCTTTCCACATGCGGGTCCGGGCATTCGTCGGCGGACAGTTCGAGGCGCTGCGCCACCTTGGGGAACTGGCGCGCAAACAGCTGGCCGGAGGTGCGCAGGTAGGCCAGCTCTTTTTCGTAATAGTCGATCAGGCGCTGCGCCATGTCAGGCTTCCTCTGCCGGCAGCAATGCCGGCTCCATCGGCCCGACACAGAAGCGGAAGCCGGCCTGGAAGCGGGCGCCGTCGGCGGCCAGCATGCCCGAAATGCGCAGCTGCAGCGCCAGAGGCTGGCCCGCTACCGGCGTGGCCGCCACCTGCGGCTGGCGCAGGCGCGGCTCGAATGCCTGCACGGCGCGCTGCACATTGCGGGCGATACGTGCGCAGTCGTCCGGGTTGGCGGCATGGCTGCCGGTCCAGTCGGGAACGCCGTAATCGAGCACGCTCAGCGCGGCGCCGCCGTGCGGTGCGCAGCGCCGGTTCAACAAACGCAGCAATTCACGCCCGACGGATGCCTGCAGGCCGGCGCGGTCATGGCTGCGCAGCGGCGGATGCTCCTGTGCGGCATCCGGCGCTGCGTCGGCCAGGCGTTCGAACAGGGGCACGCGCGCGCGCAGTGCGGCGGGGGCTGCCATCCGCCGTCAGGACGATTTCTGCATCTTGTTGGCGGCCAGGTCCCAGATGGTGGCCGCCGTGCCTTCCTTGCTGCCGTCGGTCTTCTGCGAAGTCAGCTCCCACTTGATCTTGGTGAAGTTCAGCGACAGCGTCTCCACCGGCTTGCCGCCGGAGCCGCCGCTGGCGCTCACGTTCGAGATCAGCACATTGCTCAGCGTGTAGACGATGAAGGGCATGACCTTGCCGTCGTCCTGGCCCGAATTTCGGCCGCAGGTAATGGTGGCGCTGGGAATCTCCTTGCCGCCGCAGCAGAACTCATTGAGGGTCGGCGTGGCGCCGTCGAGGAATTTGGTGACGGTGAACTCGCCGATGTGCGGGCGGCCGGAAGTGCGCTCCTTGTTGCTGACGTCATTGGTCACCTGCATGGCGACGTTGTGGCTGTACGACATCAGCTCAATCTTGTCGGTGAAGCCCTCCAGCACTGAATCGCCCTTGATGTTCTCGCCCATATCGAGAATGATTGCGTCCATGTTTGCTCCCTGGTCCTGGTAATGGAAAAGGCAGGCCCGCTACGCAGGCCCTCACACAACTTCGCCGGCTCAGCCCGGCGTGGCCGGCGGCGGCAATTCGGCCACCAGCCGGATCGAGGCGGTCAGCTCCTCCAGCTGGAAGTGCGGCTTGAGGAAAATCACGGCGCTGTACACGCCGGGCTTGCCCGGTACCGCCACCACGTCCACCCGCGCTTCGCGCAAGGGATACTGGGCCTTGATCTCCTGCGGCGCGTTATCGTTGATCAGCACATAGTCGGCGATCCAGTTGTTCAATTCGCGCTGCACGTTCTCGCGCGTCATGAACGAGCCGATGCGGTCGCGCATGATGACCTTGACGTAGTGGGCGAAGCGCGAGGCTGCCAGCACGTACGGCAGCATGGCCGAGATGCGGGCGTTGGCGTTGGCCGCGTCCTTGTTGTACTTCTGCGGCTTGGCGGCGGTCTGGCTGCCGAAGAACACGGCCACGTCCTCGTTCTTCTTGTGGCACAGGGCGATGAAGCCAAGGTCGCTCAGCTCCTTCTCGCGGCGGTCGGTGATGGTCAGTTCGCTCGGGCACTGGAAGGTCTTCATGCGTCCCGTCACCTCGGTCGGGAAATTGAAGACCGGCAGGTTGCCGACCGCGCCGCCGCTGTTGACGCCGCGGATAGCGGCGCACCAGCCGTACTTGGCAAAGGCGTCCGTGACGCGGCGCGCCAGCGCATAGGCGGCATTGCCCCACAGGTAGCGGTTGTGGTCGGCCTGCCCGCACAGCTGCGCAGTGGCCACCGTGGTTTCCGCATCGATGCGCCGCTGCACGTGGCCGGACTGCCCTGCGTACACGTTCTCTTCGTAGGCCAGGCCTTCCACCGGATCGCTGTCGGCGCCGTACGGCGCGCGCAGCAGGAAGCGCGGCAGCACCAGCGAGACGTAGCGCGCATCGTCGCTGTCGCGGAACTTGCGCCACTTGATGGCGTCGGTGCCGTCGAAGGTCTTGCTCAGGTCGCGCGGGTTGGCCAGCTCGAGGAAGCTGTCCAGGTCGAACATGCGGCTGTTGGCCGCCGCGATCAGGGGCGCGTGGGCCGCCGCCGCCACGTTGGACAGCTTGGTCAGCAGCGCGATATCGTTCTTGCTGCGGTCGAAGAAGTAGTCGCCGACCAGCACGCTGAACGGATGGCCGCCGAAGGTGCCGTACTCCTCTTCATAGACCTTCTTGAACAGGGCGCTCTGGTCAAAGTCCACCGCCTTTTCCAGGTCCTTGCGCAGGTCGTCCTTGGAAATATTCATCACGCGCAGCTTCAGGCGCTCGCTGGTTTCGGTGTTCATCACCAGCATGTGCAGGCCGCGCCAGCTGGCTTCGAGCTGCTGGAATTTCTCGTTGTGCAGCAGCTGGTCCAGCCGTTCGGACAGCAGGGCGTCGATCCTGCTGATGCGCTCTTCGATCACGGTCACCGGCGTGCGGTCGGGCGACTTGTTTTCCTTCGCCACCTTGAGCACGGCGTCCAGCGCCTCCCTGGCCCACTTCTGCTGCTGCGCGTCGTAGCTCGCCTTGACCACCATCTGCAGCAGCGCCGTGTCGCCACCGGCGTCGGCAGCGGCAGGCGCTGCCACGGCGGTCGCCGCGCCTGCCGCCGCTTCCTCTGTTGCCGGCGCTGCGGCGCCGGACTGCGGTTCTTTTTCGTCAGCCATGTCTCTCTCCAGGTGGGATCAATTGGCGCCAGGCGCAGGCTTGCCGGCATCGCCGCGCATCACCCGCGCCAGCTCCTGCTCCAGCTTCACGTTGCCATCAAGCTTGGCCAGCATGTCGCGCAGGTGCTTGCGCTCCGCGAACAGGGTGCGCAGTTCCGCGACCTGGTCGATCACGCCCAGCGGGCTGAAGTCGTCGATGGTCTTGAAGGCGAGCTTGGCCTCGAGGGCCGGACCGCCGTCCTGCAATGCACTGGCAGGCAAGTTGACCGTGATGGACGGCGCCATCTCCTCCATCACCTGGTTGAAGTTGTCGCGGTCGATGGCTTCGAACTTCTGTTCCAGGACCACCTTGCCTTCCTGTAGGTCCAGGTTGGCAAGCACGCCCACCACCAAAGGCAATTCGGTCTTCCTGACCGCATCGCCGATCTCCAAGTCGTATGTAATCTGGACCCGCGGCGGGCGGTTGCGGCTTACCCAGTGCTGGCCATTCTCGATATCAGACATGCCCCTCCCCTTCGCAATAAAGGCCGTCGCCACAAGGCTGCGGCGGCAGTGACGGAATCAAGCTTGACGCTTGCTAGCTAAAGGCTGAAACGGATGCAGTTAGTGCGGGACCTGGCGGCGCTGGTCGATAAACATCGCGGCCGCCGTGTGATGCGTGCGTTGGTTTGCCTGCGTATTCTTACTGCAAAGATCCTTCTTGTAAATAAAAAAAATCAACATTTTGAAAAAGCGATCTGCTATATTCGATTCTCACCTGCATTGAAGCGCTGCTTTTTCTATAAGGGGAAACTCGTTGCGGACCTTACTTGCAATGTTGATGCTCAGCGTTCTTCCCGGCTGCTCGACGCCTTTCTTCAAGCCGCGCATCGCGCTCAACGAACTGCACCTCAAAGCCGATAGCGCGGCCAACGGCGACGTGCCGTTTGCCGTCGAACTGGTGACCGTCAGCGACGCCGAAATGCTCAAGCAGCTGCAGGGCCTGACCGCTGCGCAGTGGTTCCAGCGCAAGTCGGAATTGAAGCGCGACTTCCCGCAAGACTTGCAGAGCTGGTATTTCGAGCTGGTCCCCGGCGGCAGCATCGAGCTACGCCCGACGCCGTTTTCGAAGAAGCCCGCGCAGGGCCTGCTGTTGTTTGCCAATTACGCCGGCCACGGTGCCTACCGCTTGCGGCTCGATACCTACGCCAAGGCCACGGTGCAGTTTTCCGAGAGCGACTTGCGGCTTGTGATCCCGCCTTGAGCGCGCCTGCGCGCTAGGCGGCAGCAATCTTCATCGACTTCACGGGAGGCTTGCACTATGGCGGGAATCGGCGTGGCGGATGCGGTGTGGTGGCACGAAGGCATGCGGCTGATGCCGCAGCATTTCCAGCAGCAGGACTTGCGCGCGGAGCAGCTTGGCGTATTCCGCCTGCAGGCGCTGCAGCCGCTGCATTGGGGCTTGTTGCAGCTGGCCTACCAGCTCGAAGGCAGCGTCCTGAAAGTCACCGCGCTGCAAGCGCTGATGCCCGATGGCCTGTGCATTGCCGGCCTGCCGCCCGGCGAGATGCTGCGCATCGACCTCGGCGAACAGCTGGCAGGCGCCGACGGCAAGCTGGCGATTTCCCTGGCGGTGGCGCCGGCGGCGCAGCAGCGCTACCGGCGGCATGAAACCCTGTTCAACGATCCCTTCGGCGTGGCCGGCGCCGCCACGCTCACGCTGCTGCAGCCGCAGTTGCAGCTGGTGTGCGGGCAGCCGGCCAACTACACCGAGCAGGAACTGCTGCCGCTGCTGCGCCTGCGGCGCGAAGCGGTCGGCCTGGCCGTCGACCACGGCTACCTCGCGCCCTGGCTGTGCGTGCGTGAAGGAACGCCGCTGGCCCAGCGCCTGGCGCGCCTGCTGGGCCGCCTGCGCCGCGTCTACGCCACCGTGGCCGACGACGCGGCGCGCGGCAGCAGCACGGAAATGGCGGCGGCACGCAGCCTGCTGCCGGCGCTGGGCGCGCAACTGATGGGGCTCGATGCGCTGTGCGCCTGCGGCGCCAGCCATCCCGGCGAGATTTACCGGCAGCTATGCAGCCTGCTCGGCATGCTGTCGGCCAGCGCTCCGGCGGCGCCTTGTCCGGTCGCGCCGCCGTTCCGCTACCGCGACTTGCAGGCCACGCTGGAGCCGCTGTTGGCCGACATCGACACCTATTGCAGCAAGCTGGGCCCGCTGCACCAGTGGCTGCCGTTCGAGGGCAGCGCTGCGCAAGGCTTCCGACTGCCCTTGCCGGACATGGCGCCGGGCCAGGCGCTGCTGGTGGCACTGCAGCCGCCGCCCGGCGCACAGGACGGCGACATGCAGCGCTGGCTGCAGGACGCCCAGGTCGGCGCTGCCGCCAGCGTCGCGGAATTGAGCCATGTGCGCAGCGCTGGCTGCCGGCCGCTGCTGCTGGAGCGCGATGCCGCACGGCCGTTTGAGCCGCATGCCGGCCACGCCGTGTTCCGGCTCGAACGCGAAGCGGGCAGCCCCGCTTTGCCGCCTGCCAGCACCTTGTGCATCAACGGTCCGGCCGCCGCCGGCGGCGGCCATGTGGCGCCGCTGGCGGTGCTGTTGTTCCTGCCCGCCGCCGGCCCTGGCGTGGAGCAGCAGCGATGATGCCGGCCACCTGGGCGGAAGACGAGAACCCGGTCGCGGCCCTGTTCCGCCTGGCCTACCGCGAGTTCCACGCGCTGCTGGCGCAGGCGCCGCCGCCGGCCGCCCCGCCCAGCGCCGCACTGGCGGCGCAGGCGGCAGCGGTCCTGCAGCCAGCCTTGCTCGATATCTGCAGCCGCCTGGCGCGCAGTATCCGCCAGCGCCTGGCGCTGGGCGACCTTGGTCACGGCGATGCGCTGCAATATGCGTTTGCCGCCATGGCCGATGAAATCCTGCTCAATGCAGACTGGCCGGGCGCGCAGGCGTGGAGCGGCTTCCTGCTGGAGCGTTCGCTGTTCCAGACCCAGCTGGCAGGCGACCGCCTGTTCGACCGCATGCTGCTCACGCTGCGCAGCCCGCGCAGCCAGCGCAGCATCGAGATGGCGGAACTGTACCTGCACTGCCTGACGCTGGGTTTCCAGGGACGCTACCGCGGCAGCGAACAGGGCCCGCAGATCCTGGCGCGCCTGCACGAGGAGCTGTTCGCCTACGTGCATGGCCAGGTACCGCAAACCGACCGTCCCGGCTATGTATTGCACCAGCCGCGCGAACAATACCTGCTGTGCACCCCGCCGCGCCAGCGCGGGCTGGCGGAGCGGGCGCGCTGGCACCTGCTGCTGCTTGCCGCGCTGGCCGTGCCCTTCCTGTGCTCCGCCTTCGCCTGGTATGCCGTGCGCGCCGAACTGGCCGATGTCCTGTGGGTGCAGCCATGAACGTTGCGTCGCCGGTCTGGCTGGTGCTGCTCCTGTTGCTGCTGGTGGTGGCAGCCATTGTGCTGGTGCTATGGCTGCGCCGGCCGCACGCCCGGCGCCCCGCGCCATCGATGCCGCCCCAGTTGTCGCGGCGCGGCTTCGCCGCCGCCATCGGCGCGCTTTATCCGCCGGGCCAGCGCAGCGGGCGCTACGACCAGCCATGCCTGCTGGTGGTGGGCGCGGCCGGCTCCGGCAAGTCCGCCCTGCTGGCGGCCGCCGGACTGCAAGCCTTGCCCGGCGATGGCGCCGCAGCCAGCGGCTGGTGGCACAGCCTCGATGGCGCGGCGTTCGAAGTGCCCGACCAGGCCTGGGGCGACGATGACCAGGCCTGGCACCGCTGCCTGCGCCTGTTTGAACGCCATCGGCCGCGCCGGCCTTTCGATGCCCTGCTGTGGGTGGTGCCGCTGGCTGCGCTGTCCGGCGGCGAGAACGGCCTGGCCGCACAGGCGGCCCAGGTGGAACGCAAATTCGACGCGCTGCAGCGCCGCCTCGGCCTGCAAGTGCCGCTGTATGTCGTGGTCAGCTGCGGCGACAGCCTGCCCGGCTTTGGCGCCTTTGCCGCCGCCCTGCCGCCCGCCGTGCAAGCCCAATGCCTGGGTTGGCATAACCCTTATGCGCTGGGCATGGCCTACCAGCCGGCATGGGCCGAGCAGGGACTTGGCCAGCTGTGCGCGCGCCTGCGGGTGCTGGTAGCTGAATTGCACCACGCCGCCGTCCAGGCGCAAGGCGCTGATGCCGCCGGCCAGCTGTTCCTGTTGCCCGAACAGGCCGCCGAAGCACTGCAGGCGCTGCCGCAGCTGCTGGAACGGGCCCTGCGCCGCCACGCGCACATGCCGGCGCCGGCTTTGCGCGGCATCTACCTGTGCGGCCAGGCGCAGGCGGCAGGCGCGGCAACTGCCGCCCCCGAGCCCGATCCCTTCGGCCCGGAGCCGGTTAAAGTACAGCCGCTGGCCGTGCCGGTGTTCTGCCGCGACTTGCTGAACCAGCGCATCTTCGCCGAGTTCGGGCTGGCCCAACCGGGCCAGCGCCAGCTGGCCGGCGCCGGCCGACTGCAGCAAGGCGTGCTGGCCGGCGGCATCGTGTTTTCGCTGGCCTGGCTGGCTTGCCTGCCCTATGCCTACCGCGAAGCGCGCGACAAGGCGCGCAGCATGCATGCCCCGCTGGCACTGGCGCAAAAGGCCATCGCCGAGCGGCAGCTGAACGGCAAGGACAGCAGCTCCCGTTTCGCCCAGCACTACCTGGCCGGGGGCACGGCCGAAGTGCTGGCCGCCATCGACCGCGTGCCGGAATGGCCGCTGCGCACCCCGCTGCTGCCGCTGTCCTGGGACTGGAGCGCCGGCGTCGATTACCAGACCCGCGGCATACTGCGCCACTATTTCGAAGACGTGGTGCTGGACGATATCGGCGCCGCGCTGCTGCAACGCGCCGCCGAGCTGGCAGCAACACGGGCGCCGGCGGCGGCCAGCCATGCGCTGGCCAAGGCCGACCAGACTGCGGAATTTGCCGCCCTCGCGGCCTTTGTCGACGACACCCTGCAACTGGAAGCACAGCGCCAGAAGTACGAGCGCCTGGGCAGCTACGGCGACGGCAGCTGGGCCGATGCGGCCGGGCTGCTCGACTACCTGTTCAAGCTCAAGCTGGCGCAGCGCACGCCTGCCTCCAGCGCACGCTTCGACGCCATGGTGCGCACCAGTCAGCGGCCGCCGGTCAATACCCGCTTGTCGGATGAGGAAGCGCGCTTCCAGCTGCGCCTGAAGCAGTTGCACCAGGCCTGGCTGGAGCGCGTCTTCAACCCGCAGCGGCTGGCGCAGCTGGAGGCGAAGCTGAACGACAGCCTGCGCCAGCTGGACGGCCACGACCAGTCCGAACCGGCAGCGCTGGACCAATTGCAGGCAGGCCTGGCCGAGCTGCGAAGGCTGCTCGTGCAAGCCAACAGCAGCGGCATGGCCAGTGAAGAGCTGCAGCTGGACAGCTACTACCGCCAGCTGCTGGACAAAGTACGCCGCTCCACCTTGATGGGGGACGCCAGCGGCACCTCCCTGCAAAATGCCACCCTGCTGGCCCGCACTGCCTTCCAGGAAGCGATCGCACAGCAACTGGCATCCGGTTCCGCGATGGCCGAGCATGCCGAGGGCCAGCTGCAGCTGACGGCCGAGCTGGCCCAGCTGGAGCAGGCCCTGGCCCAGATGCGGCGCTATGCCTTTGCGTCCAGCCCGCCGGCGGAAGACATCGAAGACGATGGCGCGCTGCTGGCCTGGGACCTGGGACAGCTGGACAAGGCGGCCCAGGCCTGGCAGGACTACAGCGCCTACGACGCCAACGTGCTGGCCAAGCTGCCGCCGCACATGCAACAGGGCGTGCGGCGCTATGCGCAGCACCGGGCCGCCGACCAGCTGCTGCACGAGCTCACGCTGGCCGCCGCCAACAACGGCAACTGGCAGGACAGCCAGTTCAGCGCCGCAGCGCCGAAGGTCGGCACGCTGCTGGCCAGCCTGCGCAAGCTGGAGCAGCCGCTGCCCGCTGCCGCCTGGCAGGGCGTGATGGACCGCCAGGCCGAGCGCCTGCTGCAGGCGCTGCGCCAGCAGCTCGACCTGCGCGCCCTGTACCAGCCGGACAGCCGCGCCCTGGCCGCCTGGGACGGCAGGCAGCCAGCCGTGCTGGCCGCCTACGGCGCCGCCGGCCCCGCCGCGCTGCAGGACTACCTGCAAAGCCAGCTCGAACAGGTCAGTGAAATCGCCGAAGCCGCGCGCCCGGCGCTCGACTGGCTGCAGCACTCGGGCAGCGGGCAGGCGTCCGCCAACCGGGGCAATGTCGCCGACTGGCGCAAGCTGCAGCTGGAGTTGCAGCGTCATGCCGCCAACAATCCCGGCAGCTCGGCGCGCCGCCTGGAGCTGTTGATCACGGAGGAACTGGGCACGGTGGTTGCCGCCAACTGCATCGACAAACTGGGCAACGCCGCCCGCAACCTGGGCGGCGATTACTTCCAGCGCCAGGGCCGCCAGGTCCTGGAACCCTTCCTGTGGCGCTGCCAGGCCCTGCGCGCCAGCGGCGCCCGCACCGCCTACGCCGCTATCGCGACCTATTACGATGAGGAACTGCTGGGACGCTACCCCTTCGCCAACAGCGCCGATGCCTTGCCGGCCACGCCGGAACAGGTGCGCGAACTGCTCAAACTGCTCGACAACTACCTGGCCACCGCGCGCAGCGGCCTGGCTGCCGAGGGCGACAGCGCCAGCCGCGCCGCCCTGGCCTTCCTCGACAAGCTGGCCAGTGCCCGGCCACTGCTGGCCGCCATCCTGCAGCTCGACCCCGTCACCGGCAGTCCCGCCAGCCTGGACCTGGCGCCGGAATTCCGCATCAACCGCGTGCGAGAACACGGCGCCAACCAGATCATCGCCTGGGACATCGATGCCGGCGGCAGCCCTGCCGCGCAGAACGGGCGCCTGGCATGGCGCCAGGGCGAACCGATCACCGTCAGCCTGCGCTGGGCCCAGAACAGCGGCATCGAACCGGCTGCCGAGCCGGCGCGCTATCCCGGCCTGCAAGCCAATGCCAAGCAGGCCAGCTGGCGTTACAGCGGTCCCTGGGCCCTGGTGCAGCTGCTGCGCGAGCACGCGGCGGCGGCCAGCGAACTCAGTCCGCTCGACCAGCAGCAGCCGCAAGTGCTGCGCTTTACCATCCCGACCCGCAAGGAAAGCGGCGACGCGAGCGGCGATGCGATCGCCTATGGCCGGCTGGCCGTCAGTGCTGCCGGCAAGCACGAGCGGCTGGCCCTGCCGGCCTTCCCCACCGCCCGGGCGCCCTCGCTGGCGGCAATGCCGGCCGCGCCGCCTCATCAGGTGCCGCAGCAGTATGCCGCGCCGCCCACGGTCACCGCCTCGAAGGGTCAGCCATGAATCCCGGCATCGACCTCGAACGCCTGCTGCAGCCCATCCCCGGCCCCTACGCTTGCGGTGCCTCGCTGCTCGATGGCGATGAATACGATGCCATCCGCGAAGCCCGGCGCGCGGACGAAGCTTCGCAGCCGCGCGGCGACTGGGAGCAGGAACTCAAGAAGCCCGACTGGCCGCTGGTGGCCAGCCTGTGCGAGCAGCTCCTGGCCACGCAAAGCAAGGACCTGCAGCTTGCGGCCTGGCTGGGCGAAGCCTGGATCGCCCTCGACGGCATGGCCGGCGGCACGCGTGCCGCAGCGCTGATGGAGCGCCTGTGCCAGCGCTATTGGCAAGACATCCATCCGCTGCCGCGCGATGGCGACTACGGCTTCCGCAGCGCACCACTGGAATGGGCCGACCGCTACTGGAGCCAGGCCTTGTTGCTGCACGTGCCCCTGGCCGGCGGCCATGCCCTGACGCTGGCGCAATGGGAGGCAGCCATGGCCAGCGACAACGAGGAACGCAAGCAGAAAAATGGCGGCCCGCTCGCCGCCAAGCGGATGCAGGACCGCATCGCCGCCCTCCCCATCGGCGAACTGCGCGCCGCCGACCATGCCAGCGGCGTGTGGACGGCTGCGCTGTGGCAGTTGCACGGCACGCTGGCCGGACTGCCGCAGCCAGGGGTAGCAAGCCGCCTGGGAAAGCTGGAAGAAATGCTCGATAAAGCCATGCACGTGCTGCACCAATGCCTGCAGCAGCACCCCGACTACACCACGCCCGCCACCGCCATGCCATCTGCCACGCCTGCCGCCGCGCCCAGCGCCGCCCCGACCATGACGCCGCCCGCCCAGCTGCGCGGGCGCGACGACGCCTACCGCAGCCTGGCGCAGATCGCCGACTACCTGGCGCAGCTTGAGCCGCACAGTCCCGTGCCGCCGTTGATCCGCCGCGCCATCGAATGGGGCAATATGTCCTTCGTCGACCTGATGGCCGAGCTGACCAGCAACAACGGCGAGCTGCAGCGCCTGTTGTGCCGTCCGCCGCGCTAGCCCGCGGGATTAAAGCTGGCGACGAAGGCGTCGCGCGCAGCGTGGTGCGGGATGTCGCGCCGCCAGACCACCATGGTTTCGACCTGCGCGACTTCGGCGGGCAGCGTATGGCATTGCACCGTGCGGCCCAGGCTGCGCTGGCGCAGCACTTCGCGCGGCATCATGGCCACCCCCATGCCGGCGGCGACGCAGCCGATGATGGCTTCGAAGGTGCCGAATTCGGCCACCCGCGCGTGCGGAATGCCGGCGTCGGCAAACCACCATTCCAGCCGGCGCCGGTATGAACAGCCGCTGCGGAACCCCAGCAAGGTCCTGCGCGCCACATCGGCGGGACCGGTGACCGGGCCGTGCAAGGCGTCGGTCAGCAACACCAGCTCTTCGACGAATACCGGCAGCTGTTCCAGTTCCGGCCGTTCGATCGGTGCCGATACCAGGGCGACGTCGACTTTATGGTTCAGCACCTGCTGCACCAGGTAGTCGGTCGGGCCGGTGTCGAGCAGCAGGTCCACTTGCGGATACTTGCGGTGGAAGGCGCCCAGCACACGCGGCAGGCGGGCGGCAGCCGTGGTTTCCATTGACCCGATCCGCAACTGGCCGGACGGCTCCTGCTCGCCGCGCACGGACATTTGCGCCTCGTCCGCCAGGCGCAGCAGGCGGTCGGCATATTCCAGCAGGCGCGCCCCTTCCGCCGTGATCAGCATGCGCCGCCCGGAGCGGTTGAACAGGGTCACGCCCAGCGATTCTTCGAGCTGGTTCAGGCGCGCCGAAACGTTCGACTGCACCCGGTGCAGCCGCGCTGCGGCCTGGGTCACGCTGCCTTCTTCGGCAACCGTTTTGAAAATCCTGAGGGAGGAAAGTTCCATTTGATTCTCGATTTGAGATGGCTTGATTCATTATTATTCATTTTTATTGATGCGTGAAGCGATTTATAGTGCAAACTATCCAAAGGAGCTTCACCATGCACAAGCTATCCCCCGCCGTCCTGCTGGCCGCCAGTTTTGCCTTCATCATCGTCCAGCTTGACGTTACCATCGTCAACGTGGCCTTGCCCGAGATCGGGCGCGAACTGGGCGCCAGCGTCAGCGCACTGCAGTGGGTGGTCGATGCCTACACGCTCGGCTTTGCCGTGTTCCTGCTGTCGGCCGGCGTGCTGGGCGACCGTTTCGGCGCACGCCGCGTGTTCCTGTCGGGCTTTGCATTGTTCACGCTCGCGTCACTGGCCTGTGCAATGGCGCCGGGCGCGCTGGCACTGAACCTGGCACGCGCCGTGCAAGGCGTCGGCGCCGCGCTGCTGGTGCCAAGTTCGCTCGCCATCCTGAACGCCAGCTACGCCGATGACCGCGCCCAACTGGCCAAGGCCATCGCATGGTGGACGGCTGCCGGCGGCGTGTCGATTGCGGCCGGTCCGGTGCTGGGCGGCCTGCTGATGAGTGTTGCCGGATGGCGCAGCATTTTCTGGGTCAATATTCCGATTTGCGTGCTGGGCTTCTGGCTCACGCTGCGCGTGGTGCCTGCCCTGCGCGGCAAGGATCCTGCGCGCTCGTTCGATTTCGCCGGCCAGGTGCTTGCCATCGTTGCGCTGACGGCATTCATCGGCGCCGTGATCGAATTCAATGCGCTTGGCGCCTCCAGCCACCTGGTGCAGGGTGCGCTGCTGGTGGCACTGGCGTCAGCCGCGCTGTTCGTTCGCAGCCAGCAGCGCAGCGCGGCGCCGATGCTGCCGCTGGGCCTGTTCCGGGACGTCGGTTTTTCGGGCGCGGTACTATTCGGGGTCCTGGTCAATTTTGCTTATTACGGCGTGATCTTCGTCCTCAGCTTCTACCTGCAGAAGGTGCGCGGCTTCTCCGTGATGCACGCGGGGCTGGTCTTCCTGCCGTTGACCGGCACCTTTATTTTCTCGAATATCGCCAGCGGCCGCATGCAGGCACGCATGGGATCGCGCCAGCCGATGATCATTGGCGGACTGGTAGGGGCGGCGGGCTATGCGCTGCTGGGGATCTTCGGTGTCGCGCACGACGCCACCTTCCTGCAGATGCTGCCCGGGCTGGTGCTGGTTCCGGCCGGCATGGGCCTGGCGGTGCCGGCCATGACCACCTCGATCCTGGCTTCCGTCGAGCGCAGCCAGGCCGGCACCGCATCGGCCGTCCTGAACACGGCGCGCCAGGTGGGCGGCGCCATGGGCGTCGCGATCTTCGGCGCCATGCAGGACATCGAACTGGCCCTGGCCATTTCCACCGCATTGCTGCTGCTTGGCGCCGTACTGGCCTGGCGCTGCATCAAACACCCCATTTCAACCAAAGGAGCTTCACTATGCCGTACGTAAATTTCCGCATCACCAAGGAAGGCGCGACCGCCGAACAGAAACTGGAACTGATCAAGGGCGCGACCGAACTGCTGCAGCGCGTGCTCAACAAGAACCCGGCCACCACCTTCGTTATCATCGACGAAGTGGAAACCGACAACTGGGGCATCGGCTACGACAACGTCACGACGCTGCGTGCCAAGGCCGCGGCGGCCAAGGCGCAGGGCGGCTGATTACTCCGGTTTCAGGCCGTTGCCTGTAGCGGCCCAGTAGATGCCGCCGTACAGGTGGTGGCGGAACACCGGGTCGCCATAGGTCGCCGGCAGGTGGCCAAGCGCAGTGTAAAACGCGCGGCCGCCGTCATAATTCTGGTACCAGCTGACCGGGTGGAAGGCGCCCATGCCATTTGGTCCGGGCTTGTAGGTCGCCTCGTCAACCGAGAGCAGATAGGTGACTTTGCTGGTGGCGGGCTTGAAGGCGTACCATTCCTCCGTCACCAGGTTGCGTGCAGCAAAACGCTCGATCCCCGGAAAATTGCGATTCTCAACTTTCAGGATCGCGGTCTGGATCGCCGGATGGTGGTCGAACATATGGCCCACCAGCCTGGTGTACCACGGCCAGCCGTATTCCGTATCCGAAGCGCTGTGGACGCCGACATAGCCGCCGCCAGCGCGGATGTATCGCTCGAAAGCCGCCTTCTGCCTGCCATCCAGGATCTCGCCCGTCGTCAGCAGGAACACCACGGCCCGGTACTTCGCCAGTTCTTCGTCACTGAACACACGGTTGGCGTCTTCGGTCCAGAAGACGTTGAAGTCGTGCAGCTTGCCAAGGTCCTGGATCGCCGCAACACCGGCCGGAATCGAATCGTGGTGCCAGCCGGCGGTCTTTGAAAACACCAGCACATTGAATTGCGCGGCGTGCACACCGCTGCAAGCCAGGCCGAGCACCGTCGCGAGCAAGGCTTTCATGGCTTGGCTCCTTCTGCCGCGGTTGCCATGCCGGCGCCGCGCCGTTCAGCGCCCATCCAGGTCAGGCGATGCCAGAGCGCTTCCAACGGACCCTGGCCGTGGCGGCACAGCCACCAGGCGCTGAACCAGGACTGCAGCACGGCCAACAGGATGCCGAGCAGCAGGCAGGCACCGGCGCCGGTCGCACTGTACAGGCCAAGGCCCCAACCGTAATACAGCCCCGTACCGACCGCCGACTGCATGACGTAGCTGGTAAGGCTCATACGCCCAAGCGGGCGGAGGGCGGCCAGCATGCGGGCGCCTGTTGGCCGGTATGACAGGCAGGCAATGGCCGCCACCAGCACCAGCATGAAAGCGAGGTTTGACCATGAACCGAGCAGCGTCGCCAACGGCCGCCACAAGGCGGCATGGCGCCCCAGCCCGGCCACGCCGGACCTGACTGCAAACAGCACGATAAAGGCGGCAGCGGCGCCAAGCAGCAAGCGCAACCAGAAACGGCGGTTGGCGGGCGCCGCCTCGAACAAGCCGCGCCGCGCTGCCAGCATGCCGAGCATGAACAGCGCCGGAATGCTGAACAGGCGTCCATTTTCCCAACTCCACAGCAGCACGCCAGGCTTGCCATTCAGGAGATTGCCCGCGGCGACATCCGCCAGCGAACCATTGGCCATGTATTCGTTGGCGCGGCCGAAATAGGCCCAGGAGGCAGGATCGGGCAAGGCGCGCTGCGGGTCGAGCAGTGCGGCAAGGATATCGAACAGCAGGTGCGGCTGGAGCAGCAACAGGCAGGCGATGGCAAACACGGTCCCGTCCCGCAGGCGCGCCACCGGCAGCAAGGCCAGCGCCAGTACCGCATACATGGCCAGGATATCGCCGTGATAGAACAGCGAATTCACCATCCCGAACGCGAACAGCAGCAGCATGCGCCAGGCGAAGCGCGGGCGAAAATCGAGGCCCTGCGTATTGCGGCGGTTGAACTGCAGCCAGAACGTGACGCCGAACATCAGGGCGAAAATGGCGTAGGACTTGCCGCCAAAGAGGAAGAAGGCACTGTCCCATATCCAACCATCGAGTGCAGCCATCCAGGCCGGCGCACCAGGCGGCACGAAACTGAGATCGAAATGCTCAATGTTATGGAGCAGCATGATCGACACCAGCGCAAAGCCGCGCAAGCCATCGACCAGGTCCAGCCGGGGTGATGTGATTTGCATAATTTGGTAACGCTATCACGGATTTGCGGCCGGGGCTACCCCGCGCTGGCGGAGGTGCCGCTTTAATTACAGCCGCAGAAGCGTTTCGGCTTGCTGGCGTCGCACACGGTGCCGTCCAGCTGCTTCCAGAAGAATACGGTGTCGACACCATAGGGGGAGCGCACATTGCCCGCGCGCAGATAGCCCTGGCGCGCAAAGAATTCCTCGCCGGTCGCGGTGCTGTGGAGCTGCAATGCCTTGACGCCCCAACTGCAGGCTTGCTGTTCAACGCAAGCCAGCAAGGCTTTGCCTGCGCCGCGCTGGCGCACTTCGGGCAACAGGTAGCACAGGGCCAGCTTGCCGGCGGCCGTCAACAGGGCGACGCCAACGACATGGCCCTCTTCGACCGCAACCAGCGAGAAGTTGGTGGGCGAGGCAAACCAGGATGCCACCGTCTCGGGCGTCTTGTTACCTAGCCAGGCGCCAAGAATGGCGGGATCATTTTTATGGTCAAGCACACAACATTCAGCGATTGAGCGTCGCAGCACCTCACAGGCGGCCGTGGCGTCTTTCGCTTCCGCGCGGCGAATTTCAAAACTCATGCGTGCTCACAGGTATTCAATAACCGGAATATACACCAGCGGCAAAAACCCCG
>Ga0209050_1001343_pt1 | contig 27249 bp, 26 predicted proteins | sample Araplavi_mTSA_r2_FD_184276 | JGI IMG/M metagenome (GOLD analysis project Ga0209050, IMG submission 184276) | Arabidopsis root microbial communities from North Carolina, USA - plate scrape MF_Cvi_mTSA_r2 (SPAdes) (version 2) | ecosystem: Host-associated > Plants > Roots > Endosphere | place: USA... | reverse complement strand
GGTAACGATACGGATAGCGCAACGGATCGCCGCCGCCGGGCTGTGCGATTTCCAGGTAGTGCTGCTGGAACAGATCAGCCGCGCGACCTTCCGCGTCGAAATCGAATTCGTTGAGCAGCACCAGGTCGGGACGCACGCGTTGCAGCACGGCCGCGATCTTGCGCGCGCCGCCGTCGCCGGATTCCAGGCGGCGAACCAGGCCGCCCGTTTCGTCGTCGTAGAGCGAGGTGTTGTAGGTCGCCACGCGCAGGGTCGCATCGGCGCTCATCGCGCGCGCCCAGGCTTCGGGATCGCCCTTGACGTTGACCTGCGTGCAGGCCGAAAGCAGCAGCGCCAGGGGCGCGGCGAGAAGGAGAGGGAGTCTGGACATCGCGCGATTCTGTCACGCGCCCGCGCAGGCCGGATGACAGTGCGTGGCGATCCGCCGCGCCCGACGGCGGGATTCAGGGCAGGTCGTGCCATTGCCGGCCGTCGAAGGCTTCCAGCGGGCGGAAGCGCCGCTTGTAGTCCATCTTCGGGTGGCCGTCGATCCAATAGCCCAGGTACACGTGGCGGCGACGCTCGCGTCGGGCCCATTCGATCTGCCGCAGGATCGACAGCGTGCCCAGCCCGCGATCGGCCTCGTCGGGTTCGTAGAAGGTGTAGACGGCCGAGAGCGAAACCTCGGTGCAATCGGTGACAGCCACCGCGAGCAGCTTGCCCGGGCCCTGCGGCGAGGGTTCGCGCAATTCGAGGAAGCGGCCCTCGCTCCAGCTGCCGATCAGGAACTGGTCGAACTCCGATGCGCCGTGCCCGTCCATGCCGCCGCCGGCATGGCGCGAGGCGAGGTAACGGCGATACAGAGCGAGCTGCTCGGCCGTGCGATGCGCCGGCAGCACGCGCATTTCGATCCGCGCGTTACGGGCGAGGCAGCGGCGCTGGCTGCGGTCGGGCACGAAGCGGTCCACCGGGATGCGCACCGCCACGCAGGCACGGCAGCCGGCGCAGTGCGGGCGGTAGACGATGTCGCCGGAGCGGCGGAAGCCCCAGCTCAGCGCGTGCGGATACCAGTGGCGCAGGCGCGGATCGCGCGGGTCGAGCACCAGGTCGCGCGCTGCACGCTCCGGCCAGTAGCCGCATGCGTGTTCGCCCGTGTGGAACAGGCGCAGGTCGTCGCTGTCCTGCGGTTCGGTGCCCATGGATGCAGCATAGCGCCGACGGACGTGAGGACAACGCTGTCGGTCGACTGAACGCGGCCGACGCCTCGTCAACCCGCCGGCACGGCGCGCGTTGACTGGACATCGGCGCCATCCGGGTGCCGCCCCCAGGAGCCACCATGACCCGCACGACCCTGTCCGTCCTGCTCGCCACCGCCGTCGCCGCGACGGTCGCGGGTGCCGCCATCGCCGCGCCGCAGTCCGGCGCTGCGCGTCCGAAGATCGACACCAACAACGATGGCGTCATCGACCGCACCGAAGCCGCCGCGCATCCGCGCCTGGCCGCCTCGTTCGACCAGCTCGACAAGAACCGCGACGGCAAGCTCGACGCATCCGAACGCCCGCACCGCATGGGCCACGGTCATCGCGGCCGCGACGGCGGCATGGAGCGGATAGTGAAGGCCGACACCGATGGCGACGGCCGCATCAGCCGCAGCGAAGCGTCCTCGCTGCGCTTCATCAATGAGAAGTTCGCCGACATCGACAGCAACCGCGACGGCTACATCGTGCGCAGCGAACTGACGAAGTACCACGAGCGCATGCGTCCGCAGCAGGAAGCCGAACGCGCAAAGCGTGCCGAGGAGCGTTTCGTTGCCGCCGACCTCAACAAGGACGGCAAGCTCAGCCGCGTGGAAGTCAGTGAAAAGATGCCGCGACTGGAGAAGTCGTTCGCGTTCATGGATGAAGACCGCGATGGTTTCCTGACGCGTGCGGATCTGGCGCCGCACAAGCGTTGATGCAGTTGTAGCCCTCTCCGTTTCCAGCCCCTCTCCCCGTTACGGGAGAGGGGTTGGGGCGAGGGCAGGGCGACGAATCACATCGCCACGTGCTTCAACGTCCGTCCCACCTGCCAGCCGCCTTCGGTCTGCTTCACTTCCAGCGTCTTGTACGAACCCGACAGACGATGGTGGTACGCGCTGATTTCCAGCGTGCCCGTCACGCGGCCGGCATCGTCGCGCGACTTCGGGCGGAAGCCGTGCACGTCCACGATCACCGCCGGCTTGCCCGTGCCGCGCTGGCTGCTGCCGACTTCATCGTCGGCAACGCGCACGCATTGCGACGCGGGCACCACGTCGCGCGCACGTGGCTTCTGCACCAGCGGCTGCATCGCCTGGATCATTTCCGGCGACGCGTCCTTGCCGTCGATCGACAGGCACACGACATCGATGTGCGTCTGTGGCAATTCCTGCGTGAACACCGCCGCCGCGAGCGGCTGCGGGATCTGCGCCGTCGAACCGTCGAGCGGATGCGTCTTCAGCGCCTCGCCCGCGATGTCGAGGTTCACCGCGTGCCGGATCGCCAGCGCACCGATGATCACGATGCCGGCGATCAGCACCAGCTTGTAGCGCAACGCGCGCCTCTGCGATTTCGCCTGCGCGGGCGCGCCGCCCTCCGAATCGAGGCGGAAGCTCGGCCCGGCGAAGCGCTCGCGCGTGGTTTCCAGCAGGCCGGCATCGCGCAGGATCTCGCGCGCCTTCACCGTGTCTTCCGAACGCACCACCCACACGGCCGGCTTCGGACCGCCCGAATCGCTGTCGCTGTAACTGAACGTGCCGCGCCGACCGCCCTTGTAGGAACGTCCGTTGGTGATGCGCACCTCGATGTCCGCATCGCGCAGCATCTGCGCGACGGTCTCGACGTTCTCAAGGCGCTGGCTGCTGAATACCTGCCTCATGTCATTCCTTCGCCGGCACGTGAGCCGCGGCCGCCGCGTCTTTCACCACGCGGATCAGGCCTTCCTGCGCGGTGCTCGCGACAAGGTGGCCGGCGCGGTCGAAGATCTGGCCGCGCGCCAGGCCGCGCGCGCTCTGCACGCTCGGACTGTCGATCGAGTACAGCAGCCAGTCGTCGGCGCGGAACGGGCGGTGGAACCACAGCGCGTGGTCGAGCGACGCCATCTGCACGTTTGGCTGGTAATAGCTGATGCCGTGCGGGAAGGTCGCCGTGCCCAGCAGGTGGAAGTCCGACGCGTAGGCGAGCAGGGCGCGGTGCAGTTCCGGCGCGTCGCCGACGCGTTCGGTCAGGCGGAACCAGAACTGCTGGAACGGCGGTCGCTTGGGCGGATTGAGTTCGTCGCGCGGATAGACGTGGCGGAACTCGAACGGCCCCTTGCGCGACAGCCAGCGCTGGATCTTGATCGGCAGCGTCGCCATGACGTGTTCGGGCACGGCGGGCGCCGGGTCGATGTCCTCAGGCTTGGGGACCTCGGGCATCGACAGCTGGTGCTCGCCGCCTTCCTCGTCCTGCTGGAACGAGGCCGCCATGAAGAAGACCACTTCGCCGTGCTGGATCGCGGTGACGCGGCGCACGGAGAAGCTGCCGCCATCGCGGGTGCGATCGATCTGGTAGACGATGGGCGCGGCGATGTCGCCGGCGCGCAGGAAGTAGGCGTGCAGCGAATGCGCGCCGCGTGGCGCCTGCATCGTTGCCTGCGCGGCCGAAAGCGCCTGTCCGAGCACCTGGCCGCCGAAAACGTACTTGGTGCCGATATCGCGGCTCTGGCCACGGAAGAGGTTGTCCTCCAGCCGCTCGAGCGAAAGCAGTTCGACCAGTTCGTGAACGACTTGCTCGTTGGCGGGCGCGGTCATGCGGGGACTTTGTCGAAAGGCGGGACGAAAGTATAACCGGCGGTGTCGGTGGGCCTTTCGTTTCAAGGCTTCGCGTTATCCGCCGCTACGGCACCCGCACCAACCCCACCGACGCCATCACCCGCTCCCACGGGAACAGCGGACCCGGATCGCGCTTGCGTCGCACCAGCACCTCGGGGTTGTCGGTCGCGCGGACTTCCGTCGTGTCCAGGTCCTCGTGCCCCGCGATCGAGCGCAGCGAAGGCAGCTCGACTTCCAGCCACCGCAGCAGCGCGATCAGGGCGTCGATCTGCGCCTGCGTGTACGCCTCGTCCATCGCCTGGTGCGACGCCATCAGCCAGTCCGGATAGCGCCCGCGGTTCACCAGTTCGATCCCGACCGCGCGCGTGTTGTGCCCGCGCACGTGATGGGCGATGCGCTCCAGCGCGACGTACTGGTGCACGCTGCCGTCGCGGTCGATGTAGAAGTGGCCGCTGTTGCCGGTCAGCGAGGTTTCGTACAGCACTTCCTCGCCGAAACGGCGCGCCATCGGCAGGTCCGGCAGTTCGGTGCAGTGGATGACGACCAGGTCGATCCCATCCAGCGCGCGTGCGTCCAGCCGCTCCTGGTAGGGCAGCGGATCGAAGGCGATGGGCGGGGCCGGAGGGGCGGGCGACATGGGGCCGGATGCTACCATTCGCCTCCCGCGTGCCCGGCGCGGCGTCGCTGAACGACTTCCCGCCCGCGCCCGTCGCGGTCCGACCCCCGGACGGAACCGCCCATGAAACTCCCGCCCCCCGACTCCGAGCTCGGCAAGCTGATGGCCACGCTGCCGCAGACCGGCGCGGTGGACTGGATCGGCCTGCGCCCCAAGCGCGATGTCGCCATGGAGGAGGTCGGTGAGGTCGTCGCCGAAACCGGCTCCGGCCTCGTCGGCGACCGCTATCGCGGCGGCAGCGGCAAGCGCGGGATCACGCTGATCCAGGCAGAACACCTACCGGTGATCGCCGCGCTGTCGGGCCACGGCTCGATCGCGCCCGCGACGCTGCGCCGCAACCTCGTCGTTTCCGGCATCCCGCTGGTGGCGCTGAAGGGCCGGCGCTTCCGCGTCGGCGAGGTCGTGCTGGAAGGGACCGATTCGTGCGATCCGTGCTCGCGCATGGAAGCCGCGCTCGGTCCGGGCGGCTTCAACGCGATGCGCGGCCACGGCGGCCTGTGCGCGCGCATCCTGCAAGGCGGCACCATCCGCCGCGGCGACGCGGTCGTCGTCCTCAACGAAACAGACTCCAACGCATGAGCACTCGCGGACACTGCATTCTTTCCCACGGTTTCGAGAGCGGACCGGAAGCCACCAAGGTCGCCGCGCTCGCGCTGGCCGCCGAGCGCCTGGGCTGGACCCATGAGCGCCCCGACTACACCGACCTCGACGCGAAGCGCGAAGTCAGCGAAGTCGGCGACGTGCATGCGCGGGTCGAACGCCTGCTCGGCCTCGCGCAGGCTGCCGCCGCGCGCGGGCCGGTGGTGCTCGCAGGTTCCAGCCTCGGCGCGTACATCTCCGGCCTGGTGTCGTTGAAGGTCGACACGCTGGGCCTGTTCCTGATGGCGCCGCCGGTGCGCATGGGAGAGGCGCCGCGCCTCGCCGCCGCGAACGTGCCGACCTCGATCATCCACGGCTGGAACGACGAACTCATCGCGCCGGCCGAAGTCGTCGCCTGGGCGTATGCGCGCAGTGCGCGCCTGTTGCTCGTCGACGACACGCACCGCCTTTCCAACCACGTCGAAGCCAGCGCGGATGCGTTCGCTTCGCTGCTCGCATCGCTCTGAGATCCAGTCATGAAGTTCTTCGCCAGCTGCGGTAAAGGCCTGGAATACCTGCTCGCCGACGAGCTGGCCGCGCTGGGCTGCGCGCGCGCCACCGCCGCCATCGCCGGCGTCAACGCCGAAGGCTCGCTCGCCGACGCGCAGCGCGCCGTGCTGTGGTCGCGACTGGCCAGTCGCGTGCTGTGGCCCATCGCCGAATTCGACTGCCCCGACGAGCACGCGCTCTACGCCGGCGTCGCCGCGATCGACTGGACGCAGCATCTCGCGCAGGGCCACACCGTCGCCGTCGACGCGCACGTCTCCGGTGAAGCCATCACGCACGCGCGCTACGCCGCGCAGCGCGTGAAGGACGGCATCGTCGACGTCATGCGCGCCAACACCGGCACGCGTCCGGACGTCGACGTCGAATCGCCGGACCTGCGCGTGAACCTCGTGTTGCGCAAGGGCCGCGCGATCTTGTCCATCGACCTGTCCGGCGGCCCGATGCATCGACGCGGCTGGCGCACGAAGCAGGGCGAGGCACCGCTGAAGGAGAACCTCGCCGCCGCCGTCCTGATGCGCGGGCAGTGGACGAAGGTCTACGCCGAAGGCGGTTCGCTGCTGGACCCGATGTGCGGCAGCGGCACGCTGCTGATCGAAGGCGCGCTGATGGCCGCCGACGTCGCGCCGGGTCTGCAGCGCCATGGCCACGAAGCGCCGACGCGCTGGCGCGGTTTCGACGCCGCTGCATGGAGCGCGATGTTCGACGACGCGCGCAAGCGCGAAGCGGCCGGCATGAACTCGCTGCGTCCGGCGTTCTTCGGCCGCGATACCGATCCGCACGCGATCCGCGCCGCCGAGGACAACGCGGTGCTGGCCGGACTCGCAGGCTTGATCGGCTTCAAGGTCGGCGACATCCGCTCGCTCGATGCCGCGCCCGATGCGGCGAACGACGAAGCGCCGGGCGGCCTGGTCGTCTGCAATCCGCCTTACGACGCGCGACTTGCCGCCGATCCCGCGCTGTACCGCGCGCTCGGCGATGCGCTCAAGCGCGCGACGCCGCAGTGGCGCGCGAGCCTGCTGTGCGGCGATGCGGAACTCGCCTTCGCCACCGGCCTGCGCGCGCAGAAGAAGTACCAGTTGTTCAACGGCGCGATCGAATGCACGCTGATCGTGTGCGATCCCATCGCGCCGGTGCAGCGCCGCCGAACCGACGACACCGGCGCGGAAGTCGCGCCGACGCTGTCGGAAGGCGCGCAGATGGTCGCCAACCGCCTGCGCAAGAACCTGCACAAGCTCAAGCGTTGGCGCGAGCGCGAAGGCGTGACGTGCTATCGCGCCTACGACGCGGACATTCCCGAGTACGCGGCCGCCATCGACGTCTATGCGACCCACGAAGCCACGCCGCGCGTGTTCCTGCATGTACAGGAATACGCCGCGCCGCAGGAAATCCCCGAGAACATCCAGCGTCGTCGCCTCAACGAACTGCTGGCCGCCGCGCGCGAGGTGTTCAACGTCCCGCGCGAGAACGTCGCACTGAAGACGCGTGCGCGTGGCAAGGGCGGCAGCAAGTACGGGCAGATGGATTCGCGCGGCGAGTTCGTCACCGTGCGCGAAGGCGATGCGCTGCTGCGCGTGAACCTGTTCGATTACCTCGATACCGGTTTGTTCCTCGACCATCGCCCGATGCGCATGCGCATCGCCGAGGAAGCGCACGACACGCGCTTCCTCAACCTGTTCGGCTACACCGGCGCGGCGACGGTGCACGCGGCCGTCGGCGGCGCGCGACTGACGACCACGGTCGATCTGTCCGCGACGTACCTGGAATGGTGCGCCGACAACCTGCGCGAGAACGACATCGGCGGCACGCGCCATCGCCTCGTGCAGGCCGACGCGCTGACGTGGCTGGAAGCGGACACGCACCAGTACGACCTGATCTTCTGCGACCCGCCGACGTTCTCCAACTCCAAGCGCGCGCAGGACTTCGACGTGCAGGCGCAGCACGTGCGCCTGTTGCGCGCGGCGGTCGAGCGCCTGGAGCAGGGCGGCGTGCTGTATTTCTCCAACAACTTCCGCCGCTTCCGCATGGACGAGGCGAGCGTCGGGGAGTTCGCGAAGATCGAGGACATCTCGGCGAAGACCATCCCGCCGGATTTCGAACGCGACGCGCGGATCCATCGTTGCTGGAAGTTGCAGCGGCGCTGATCCTTCGTGCGGAGCCGGGCAACGGATGGCGAGTGCCGGGACATGGACCGTTCCACCCACGGCACTGGCCGGCGGGCGCTCGCGGTCCGACATTGTCGGAAGCCGTAACTGGAGAGAGTTCCCATGAATACCGCCCCCGACTTCGCCCGCATCGGCCGTACCCTGCGCGGCATGCCCGCCTCCGACGGCGCCGGCGTGCGCCTGACGCGCGTGATGGGCACGCCGCAGCTGGAGATGCTCGATCCGTTCCTGATGCTGGATGAGTTCGGCACCGACCAGCCCGAGGACTACCTCGCCGGCTTCCCGGACCATCCGCACCGCGGTTTCGAGACCGTCACCTACATGCTGGACGGCCGCATGCGCCACAAGGACAACCACGGCAACGAGGGTGTGCTCGTGCCCGGCAGCGTGCAGTGGATGACCGCCGGCCGCGGCCTGGTGCATTCGGAAATGCCCGAGCAGCAGGAAGGCCGCATGCGCGGGTTCCAGCTGTGGGTGAACCTGCCCGCCGCGCAGAAGATGACGCAGCCGCAGTACCAGGAATTCGCACCCGACCGCATCCCGCAGGTGCAGCCGGCCGACGGCGTGCGCGTGAAGGTGATCGCCGGACGCGTGGGCGATACGACCGGGCCGATTTCGCAGCCGGCGACCGATCCGGTCTACCTCGACATCGAACTGGCGCCCGGCGCGCAGTTCGACCACGACCTGCCCGAAGGCCACAACGCCTTCGCCTACGCCTTCGAAGGCGCGGGTTCGGTGGGCGAGGGCGGCGAAGCGCGCGCGTTGTCGGCGCAGGAAATCGCCGTGCTGGTCGGCGGTCGCACCGTGCGACTGCGCGCGGGCGACGGCGGGCTTCGCGTGATCCTGCTCGCCGGTCGCCCGCTACGCGAACCGGTCGCGCGTTACGGTCCGTTCGTGATGAACACGAAGGAGCAGATCATGCAGGCGTTCGTCGACTTCCAGGAAGGACGCTTCTGAGGTCCAGCCCGAAGGCGACGCAACAAAAAGGCCACGCTCGCGCGTGGCCTTTTTGTTTGCGAAGGAGCATCCGCGATCAGCGCGTGCCCTTCAAATCCGGGCCGAACTGCCCGAGCCAGCGGTAGATCACGCCGCCCAGCAGGCCGCCGGCGATCGGCGCGACCCAGAACAGCCACAGCTGCGACATCGCGACGGGGCCGGCGAACAGCGCCACGCCCGTCGAACGCGCCGGGTTCACCGAGGTGTTCGTCACCGGGATGCTGATGAGGTGGATCAGCGTCAGCCCCAGACCGATCGCGATGGGCGCGAAGCCCGCCGGTGCGCGCGCGTGCGTCGCCCCGAGGATGATGACCAGGAACATCGCGGTCATCACGATTTCGGTCAGGAACGCCGCGCCGATGCTGTAACCGCCCGGCGAGTGCGATCCGTAGCCGTTGCTGGCGAACGCGCCGGCCGCGTTGGGATCGATCGTGAAACCCGGTGCGCCGCTGGCGATATGGAACAGGATGAAGCCGGCGAAGATCGCGCCGAGCACCTGGACGATGATGTACGGAATCAGTTCGCCTGCCGGGAAACGCCCGCCGGCCCACAGGCCGAAGCTCACCGCGGGATTGAAATGACCGCCTGAAATGTGGCCCAGCGCGTACGCGCCGGTCAGCACGGTGAGGCCGAATGCCAATGAGACGCCGAGCAGGCCGATACCGAGGGGATTGCCGTCGCCGCCGAACTTCGCCGCGAGCACCGCGCTGCCGCAGCCGCCAAGGACCAACCAGAACGTGCCGATGAACTCGGCCGCAAGCTTTCTGATCATGTTGCTTCTCCTGCCCATGAAATGATGGAAACCGATGCGCGCTGCGTTTCTCCGCAGGCGAAACGGGCTCGGATCTTAGGAAAGGCAGGAGCGACGGTAACTGCGAAAGAAGCTGATTGCACGCGCAAGCCGATTGACGGCTCTCCGCCCGGCGTCGCGGGCGGATGGGCCGTCCAGTGCGGCTGGGCTCAGTTGCTGCTCAGTCTCGTGGCGGGGAAGCGCAGCGCCTGGGCCTGGCTGAGCATCGGTCCCAGCTCCGGCGCCTGCGCCTGCAACCAGATGTGCGCGACGCGTCCGTCGGGCAGCTCAACCAGCGTCTCGCGGACTTCGACGTCCGGTTTCGTCGCCAGTTCGCCCTTGTACCAGTAGACGCTCTGCCCATCGATCACGCCCAGCTCGGCGCGATTGCCGCGCTTGGGCTCGAAGTTCGCCTTGCGCGAGATGTACAGGCCGAACGCTTCCGAGCCGTCCGCGCGCAGTGCGCGGCAGAAATCGGAACCGCCAGTGGCCTTGTATTCCCACGTCAGCCCCGAGTTTGCGGGCAGCTGCGGGCAATTGCCGCCGTCCTGCGATTCCTGCGCGTGCACGCTCGCCATGCTTCCGGCGAGCACGAGCAGGGCCGACATACGCCATGCCGTCGTATTCACGACTAACCCCCTGTTGATCGTTACACCCCATGCAACGAAACAGCCCGTACGGGCTGCCTGTGACCGGCAAAAGCGTGACGGAACGGCCGATCTGGATCGAACATAGTCCAGAAAACGGCACTTGACAAATAACCAGACTTAATAGGCGGGCGCTTCGGCTTATGGATCGGCCGGGGCAGGGCTGGCGAGGGTCGCCACGGGGCGTGAAGGATGGCTGGCTTGCGTGAAAGCCCTTGCTGCAAGTGGTTTCGCGCGAAACCATCTGCGGAGACCCGAACGACATCCGCGCTCTTCACGTCATCCCGGCGAAGGCCAGGGTCCAGGCTGGCAGCGCATCCAACCTCTTCACGTCATTCCAGCGAAAGCTGGAACCCATCTTGATTTTTCCGATGCACCGCAGCGCCTGCCAGGAGCAAGGTGGCTTCCAGCTTCCGCTGGAATGAACGGTGGTGTGTGTTTCGACGGTGGGAGTGCCCACAAGTTGCGGGCCTGGGTCCCGGCCTTCGCCGGGATGACGGTGATGTGGTTCGCCGTAGACGGAGTGTGCCCCTCACCGCTCCGGCAACGGAATGAACTCGTCATCCCCCGGCACATGCCCGAAGCGCCCATCGACCCAGTCCTGCTTGGCCTGTTCGATGCGCTCCTTCGAACTGGACACGAAGTTCCACCACAGGTGGCGCGGGCCATCCAGCGGTTCGCCGCCCAGCAGCATCGCCTTCACCGGCGTGCGCGCACGCAGCTTCGGACGCGTGCCTTCATCCAGCACGACCAGGTGCATCGCCGGAATGTCCGCGCCGTCGAGCTGCGCATCGCCTTCCAGCACGTAGAGCGCGCGCTGCGGATGGCTGTCGTCGAGCGCGAGTTCCGCGTCGGCGTCCAGGTCGATCGCAACGTACAGCGTGTCCGCATACACCCGCACCGGCGATTCCTCGCCGTAACCGCGCCCCGCCACCACGCGCAGCCAGCTGCCGTCGCGGCGCTGCTGCGGCAGGGTCGCCGCGGGATGATGGAAGAAGCCAGGGTCGGCTTCCTCGGAGCTGCGCGGCAGCGCGACCCAGGTCTGCATGCCGTGCAGCGGATGTTCGTGCTCGCGCAGCGTCGCGGGCGTGCGTTCGGAATGCGCGATGCCGCGGCCGGCGGTCATCCAGTTCACGTCGCCCGGATTGATGTCCTGCAGGCTGCCGAGCGTATCGCGGTGCGTGATCGTGCCCGACCACAGGAACGTCACCGTCGCCAGGCCGATGTGCGGATGCGGGCGCACGTCGATGCCGCGGCCGATCTCGAACACCGCCGGCCCCATGTGGTCGACGAACACGAACGGGCCGACCGACCGCGCCTGGATGCTCGGCACGGCGCGTCGCACCTGGAAGCCGCCGAGATCGTGCACGCGCGGGGAAACGATGAGGGTCATGGCCGGACTCCGGAACGTGGGGTCCGTCGAGCGTGTCACATCCGGCGCGGTGCGGCACGCCCGGCCGTGGCACGGTCCGTTCGGCTCAGCGGGCAGCGTCCACGCGCAACGTGGCTGGCGGACGCGGACCGGGACCCAGGCCGAGCAGCGTCACGCGCCAGGCGCCGATCGCGCGCGGCTGGCCCTGTTCGGACGCCTTGAGCACCACGTCGAGCACCGCATCGGGTTTGACGAAACGCAGGCGCACGTCGGCGTCGCCGGCGTGGATGCACTGCACGTCAGGCGGGCAGCGCGAGTCGTTACCGGTATCGATGTAGGTGATGTTCGCGCCTTCGGGCAGGGCCATGCGCTGGCCCGGATGCAGTCGCGCCTCCACCGGCAGCGCGACCTTCGGCGTGCTGGCGCAGGCGGTAACGAGCAATGCAAGCAGGACGGGGGCGGCGCGGAAGGTCATCGAATCTGCGTGAAGGCGGAAGACCGCGGGAGTCTAGCCGCAGTACGTTGCGATCGGCGTGAGTGGCGTGAAAAGTTCGTTGCAAGGCGCGTGGCTAGAATCGATCGCCTTGCCAAGCATGGGATGTCCATGACCCGGAAACTGCGGTGGATCGGCCTGGTCCTGTTCCTGCTGGCGGCGGCCTCGCTGCTGTCGCTCTACAGCTACGGACGATTCGCGCAGCGTGCGCGTGGCGCGCCATCGCAGGCGATTGCGGCCACCGTCGTGGAAACGCCGCTGGATCGGGCCATCGCACCGATGGAGCAGGCGCACCCCGGGCAGGCCGGGCTCGCGCTGATCGCCGACAATCTCGACGCGTACACCGTGCGCGTGCTCACCGCGCGCGAGGCCGGACGCAGCCTGGACCTTCAATACTATATTTGGAAGCCCGACCTCACCGGCAACCTGATCGTCCACGAAGTGCTGCGTGCGGCCGATCGCGGCGTGCGCGTGCGATTGCTGCTGGACGATCTGAACTCGCACGCGAAGGATTCGGTGCTCGCCGCGCTGGACAGGCATCCGAACATCGAAGTACGCATGTTCAATCCCTCGCGCGCGCGGCAGTCGTATTTCCTGCGCGGCGTGGAAATGCTGCTGCGCGTGTTCAGCCTCAACCGGCGCATGCACAACAAGGCATGGATCGCCGATGGCCGCGTCGCCGTGGTGGGCGGTCGCAATATCGGCGACGAGTATTTCGGCGCGGCGTCGGAATCGAACTTCCTCGATGCGGACCTGGCAGTGGTTGGCGAACCGGTGCGCGAAACCTCGCGCATCTTCGACGCGTACTGGAACAGCACGACGGCGATTCCATTGTCGGAGCTGGTCGATGCGGACGAGCTGTCGCTGGACCGCCTGCGCCGCGTGGGCGTGCTGGAATACCGTTCGAAGGACGCCAGACCCTACGTCGACCAGTTGCGTCGTTCGCCCAGCGTCGAGGCCTTGCTTCGCGGCAGCCGCGAGCCGCATTGGACGCCCAACGCGCATGTGTACTCGGACCCGCCGGAAAAGGCCGAAGGCGCGTCGCGAAAGGGCGACTGGCTGATCGACGCGATCACTCCGGCCTTCGCCACCGCCGAGCACGAGGTGTTCATCAGTTCTCCGTACTTCGTCCCTGGCGACGATGGCGTGACCGGACTGCTGCGCATGCGCGATCGCGGGGTGCGCATCGGCATCCTGACCAATTCGCTGGCCGCGACCGACGTCGCCGCGGTGCACGGCGGTTACGCCCCGTATCGCGTGCCGCTGCTGCGTGGTGGTGTGGAGCTGTACGAACTGAAGGCACGCGGGCCGGGCGGAGGCGGCAGCGGGTTGCTGGGTTCCTCGTCGAGCGAGGCGAGCCTGCACACGAAGGCGTTCATGGCCGATGGCGACGTGGGCTTCGTGGGCTCGATCAACTTCGATCCGCGTTCGATCAACCTCAATACCGAGATGGGCATCCTGTTCACCGATCGCGAACTCACGCGCGACCTGATGCGGTTGTATGCGTGGAAGGTCGGGCGCGACAACAGTTACCGCTTGTGGCTGGAGAATGGCGAACTGCGCTGGGAGGATTCGGCGACCGATCCGCCGCGCATCTGGACCGAAGAGCCGGAAGCGGACTGGAAGCGGCGCGCGATGGCGACGGTGGCGCGGTGGTTGCCGGTGGAGTCGCAGTTGTGAGGCGTCACGCCCGTGCTTGAGCCCCTCTCCCATCGGGAGAGGAGTCGGGGTGAGGGGTAACGGAGCATCAACGCAGAAACCAGCAGTGCATCACCTTCTCCCGAAGGGAGAAGGGAACATCAAGGCGCGTTACTGCTTCGCCACATCCAGCACCGCACGTCCATCCGCCCCAACCCGCACCGTCATCAACCGGTCGTACTCCGCCTCGCTCATCGGCGCGACCTCGCACGAACACAGCGCCGCCGCGATGTCCGGCACGGTGTTGCTATGCCCGACCACCAGCACCGTCTGCCCCGCATGCCGCGCCCGCAGCTGCGTCGCGAATTCGCCGGCCGGCAGCTTCGCGTCGTATTCGATCAGCGGAAGGCCATGTTCCTGCGCCGTCGGCGTCGCGGTCTGGCGCGTGCGTTGGAAGGGCGTGGTGTAGACCGCGATCACCGGCACCGACGACAACCGCTTCGCCAATGCCTGCGCGCGCGCATGGCCGGCTTCGGTCAGCGGCGGGTCCTTCGAACCATCGGGCACCTTTTCCGCATGGCGCACGATAACGAACGTCATCGACGTATCGGCTTTCGGCGCGGCCGGTGCCTGCGGAGCGGACGCGCAGGCCGAGAGGACGACGGACAGAACGACAGCAGTGAGCGGCATTTTCATGCCGCCCACCATAGCCGACCTCACGCGGCCGGCTGAAGTGCCGTGAGGATGCCCTTGGCGGCAAGCACGCGCGAAGACGCATCGGGCAGGTCCAGCACCATGCGCAGCTTGTCCGGGCCTTCCATCTTGTAGAGCTTCGGCTGGCCCTGGATCAGGCGGATGATCGCCATCGGATCGACGTTGGGCTTCTCGACGAAATGCACGCGACCGCCGTTCTCGCCCAGGTCGAGCTTGCGGATGCCAAGCTCCGTCGCGCGCAATTTCAGTTCCGCCACGGCGAACATGTACTTGGCCGGATCCGGCAGCAGGCCGAAACGGTCGATCATCTCCACCTGCAACTCGCGCAGTTCGTCCGTGTCGCGCGCGCCGCTGATGCGCTTGTACAGCGTCAGGCGGGTGTGCACGTCGGGCAGATAATCGTCCGGAATCAGCGCGGGAATGCGCAGTTCGACTTCCGCGCCGCGCGCCTCGACCATGTCCACGTCCGGCAGCTTGCCCTGGCGGATCGAACGCACAGCGCGTTCCAGCAGTTCGGTGTAGAGGCTGAAACCGACTTCGGCCATCTGGCCGCTCTGTTCCTCGCCGAGCAGTTCGCCGGCGCCGCGGATTTCCAGATCGTGCGTGGCCAGCGTGAAGCCCGCGCCGAGTTCGTCCATCGCCGCGATCGCATCCAGACGCTTGCGTGCATCGTCGGTCATCGCCTTGCGATCGGGCACGACCAGATACGCATACGCGCGATGGTGCGAACGGCCGACGCGGCCGCGCAGCTGGTGCAGCTGCGCCAGGCCGAAGCGGTCGGCGCGGTTGATGATGATGGTGTTCGCGTTGGGGATGTCGATGCCCGATTCGATGATCGTCGTCGACAGCAGCACGTTGTAGCGCTGCTTGTGGAAGTCGAGCATCACGCGCTCCAGCTCGCGTTCGGGCATCTGCCCGTGCGCCACGCCGATGCGCGCCTCGGGCACGAGTTCCTGCAGCTCGCGCTGCATGCGCCCGATGCTCTCGACGTCGTTATGGAGGAAGTAAACCTGGCCGCCACGCGCGAGTTCGCGCTGGAACGCCTCGCGCAGCTGCATGTCGTCCCATGGCACGACGAAGGTCTGCACCGCGAGGCGATGCGCGGGCGGCGTCGCGATAATCGACAGATCGCGCAGTCCCGCCATCGCCATGTTGAGCGTGCGCGGGATCGGCGTTGCCGTCAGCGTCAGCAGGTGCACGTTCGCGCGCAACGCCTTCAGTGCTTCCTTCTGGCGCACGCCGAAACGCTGCTCCTCGTCGACGATCACCGCGCCGAGGTCCTTGAAGCGTACGTCCTTCTGCAACAGGCGGTGCGTGCCGACGATGACGTCGATGGTGCCTTCGGACACCTTCGACAGTTCCGTCTCGATTTCCTTCTTGGTCTTGAAGCGCGACAGCACTTCGACCTTGATCGGCCAGTCGGCGAAACGGTCGCGGAAATTGCGGTAATGCTGTTCGGCCAACAGCGTCGTCGGCACGAGCACCGCGACCTGCTTGCCGCCCATCGCGGTGGTGAACGCCGCGCGCACGGCGACTTCGGTCTTGCCGAAACCGACGTCGCCGCAGACCACGCGATCCATCGGCTGGCTGGAGGCGAGGTCGCGGATCACCGCTTCGATCGCCGAATGCTGGTCGGGCGTCTCCTCGAACGGGAACGCCGCCGCGAACGGCTCGTACACCGAACGGTCCACGTCGATCGCCAGTCCCGCGCGCGCCTGCCGCTTGGCCTGGATTTCCAGCAGTTCGGCCGCGACGTCGCGCACTTTCTCGGCCGCCTTGCGCTTGGCCTTGGTCCACTGCTCGCCGCCGAGCGAATGCAGCGGCGCGGTTTCTTCCGACGCGCCGGAATAGCGGTTGATGAGATGCAGCTGCGCGACCGGCACGTACAGCCGGTCGCCCTTGGCGTATTCGATTTCCAGGTATTCGGCCGGCATGCCGCCGGCTTCCAGCGTCACCAGTCCGCGATAGCGGCCGACGCCGTGATCCTCGTGGACGATCGGCGCGCCTTCGGTGAGCTCGCCCAGGTCCTTGATGATCGCTTCCGGCTCGCGGCCGACGCGACGGCGGCGACGCGGCTGGCTCGCGCGTTCGGGGAACAACTGGCGTTCGGTGAGGACGACGAACGCCGGTTCGGTGATCGCGAAACCGTCGTCCAGTGGCGCGACCGCGATGGCGAAGCGCGATGCGTCGCCCGCGGCGAGGAACGCGGGGAAGTCCGTCACGACATCCGGCTTCAGCAAACCCGACTGGAGGATTTCCAGCAGCGCCTCGCGCCGGCCCGCCGAATCCGCCGCGATCAGCACGCGACCCGGATAGCTCGACAGGAACGATTTGAGCGCATCGGCGGTGGCGTGATCGCGAGCGGCGATCGGCAGCGCCGGTGCGGGCTGGTCGCCCAGCGCCGTCGCGCGTTCGCGCTGCGCATGGCCTTCGCCGCAGATTTCCACGCGTGCACCGGCGTTGAGGCGCTCGCGCAGGCTGTCGGGCGACAGGTACAGCGTGTCGGGCGGAAGCAGCGGGCGTTCGAGGTCGTGGCGGCGCTGTTCGTAGCGCTCGCCCGTGTGCTGCCAGAACTGGTCGGCCGCTTCCATCGCGCCGTCGGCGATCACCGGCAGCGTGTCCGCGTGCAGGTAATCGAACAGCGTGGAAGTGCTGTCGAAGAACAGCGGCAGGTAGTACTCGATGCCTGGAGGCGCGAGGCCGGCCTTCAGGTCCTGATAAAGCGCGCTTCGCCGCGTGTCCAGGTCGAAGCGCTCGCGCAGCGCATCGAGCGCGCGCTTGAGGGCGGCATCGCTCAGCGGCACTTCGCGGCCGGGCAGCAAGTGCACGGCGTCGATCTTGTCGAGCGAACGCTGGGATTCGGGATCGAACGCGCGGATCGTCTCGATCTCGTCGTCCAGCAGTTCGACGCGGAACGGCTGGTCGGCGCCCATCGGGTACACGTCGAGCAGCCCGCCACGCACGGCGAAGTCGCCCGGGTCGAGCACCTGCGGCACATGACGGTATCCGGCCGATTCCAGACGGCGCTTCTCGGCATCCAGATCGAGGCGCTGGCCGATCTTCACGTCGAAACTGCCGCCGACCACGTGCTTGAGCGGCGCCAGCCGCTGCAGCAGCGTCTGCACCGGCACGATCACGATGCCGCGCTTGAGCGTCGGCAGGCGGTGCAGGGCGGCCAGTCGCTGGCTGACGATGTCCGGATGCGGGCTGAAGAGGTCGTAGGGCAGGGTCTCCCAGTCCGGGAAGGCGATCACCGGCAGGTCGACCTGCTTTTCGCGCAGGAGCGTGTGCAGGTCGGATTCGAGCTGGTGTGCGCCGTGGTTGTCGCGCGCGACCACCAGCAGCGGCGCCGCGTGGGCGGACGCGGCCGTGGCGACATGGAAGGCCAGCGCGGACGACGAGGCGGGGGAACGCCACCACGCGCGTTGTTGACCACTCTTGGGCAGGGGAGGTGTCGGAATCTCGGACTTGCGCATCGGAAAGGCGTGGGGCGTGGGGTCTGTGAAAACAAGGCCAGCGCCGGAAGCGGTCGCTCCCAGCGCAAAGTGCCCCGCATTCTACGGAATGCGCCCATGAAGGCCCGGTGCCCGGATCGCAACGTTCCGTCGGCCGGGTTAATATCGCTTGCAATTCAATAGCGCGCTATGTAAATTGCGGCCCATGAAGACCGCGACTTCCAGGTCCAGCTCGCCGAAGGCCCCTCTCAAGACACCCAAGGGCAGCCGCAACCTGCTGCACCTGGATGAGCAGCTGTGCTTCGCGCTGTATTCGACCTCGCTGGCGCTGAACAAGGTGTACCGCCGCCTGCTCGCGCCGCTGGGGCTCACCTATCCGCAGTACCTGGTGATGATGGTGCTGTGGGAGCGCGACGGGTTGAGCGTGTCGGAGATCGGCGAAAAGCTGTTCCTCGATTCGGCCACGCTGACGCCGCTGCTGAAGCGGCTGGAAGCCTCGAACCTGGTGACTCGCACGCGTGCCAGCTTCGACGAGCGGCAGGTGATCGTCGAACTCACCGCCGAAGGCCGCGCGTTGAAAGTCCAGGCCAAGGCGGTGCCCTCCGAGCTGATGTGCGCCTCGGAATGCACCCCGGACGAACTCGTCGCGATGAAGCAACAGCTGGAAACCCTGCGCGAGGCGCTTGCCCGTAACGGATGAGCCAGTCGCAGTAGTCCATCGATTCCATCAAATAAGTAGCGCGCTATGAAGTAGCGGGCTATGCAAGTCGGAAGCACCCGTTCCACTCCCCACATCGTCCCCAACAGGAGTCACCCATGTCCCTCGATCAGGTCCTCTACACCGCCCACGCCACCTCCACCGGTGGTCGCGACGGCCGTTCCGTTTCCTCCGACAAGGCGCTCGACGTCAAGCTCGCCACGCCGCGCGAACTCGGCGGCGCCGGTGGCGAAGGCACCAATCCTGAGCAGCTGTTCGCAGCCGGTTATTCGGCCTGCTTCATCGGCGCGCTGAAGTTCGTCGCGGCGAAGGAGAAGATCGCGTTTCCGGCCGATGCCAGCATCGACGCCAGCGTCGGGATCGGCCCGCTGCCGACCGGTTTCGGCATCCAGGCCGAGCTGAAGGTCTCGTTGCCGGGCCTGCCGCGCGAGCAGGCCGAAGCTCTGGTCGAGAAAGCGCACCAGGTGTGCCCGTACTCGAACGCCACGCGCGGCAACATCGACGTGACGCTGACGGTCGTCTGATCCGGCCTCAGGCACGAAGAAGCGCGGCGCGGGCATCATGCCCGCGTCGCGCGTGCCCCCTCGCTATCGAATTCTTGCTTCCGGTGCGGCGCTACGGCCTCGCTTCGAACACCAGGTTGAACGGCGTCTGCGTCGCGCGGCGGAAGCGGGTGAATCCCGCATCCCGCATCACCTGGCCCAGTCGCGCTTCGCCCGCCTGCGCGCCCAGCGCGGGGCCGTTGCGCGCCAGCGATACCGGCACGCAGATCTGCGACGACGCGCCGTAGTACACGCGGCCCACCGGGTTGAGGTTCTCCGCCACGCTGTCGCCGGCGAACGGCTCCACCAGCATGCAGGTGCCGTCGCGCTTGAGCGCCTGCAGCGCATGGCGCGCGGCGCCGACCGGGTCGGCCATGTCGTGCAGGCAGTCGAAGAAGCAGATCAGGTCGAATTCCTTCTCCGCATAGCCCGTCGCATCCGCCGCCTCGAACTTCGCGTTGCCGGCGCCCGCCTGCTTCGCGCGTTCGCGCGCTACATCTATCGACGGCGCGTGGTAGTCGAAACCGAAGAAGGTGGATTTGGGAAACGCGCGCGCCATCAGCGTCGTGCTCGCGCCGTGGCCGCAGCCGACGTCGGCCGCCTTCGCGCCATCGCGCAGCTTGTCGACGACGCCGTCGAGCGCGGGCAGCCATTCGGTCACCAGGTGCGCGTTGTAGCCGGCGCGGAAAAAGCGCTCGGTGCCGTGGAACAGGCACGGGTGGTGTTCGCCCCATTCCATGCCCTGGCCGGTACGGAAGTTCGCCTTGGTTTTTTCCAGCGCGTGGAAGGTCGCTTCCACGATCGAATACGCGCCGGGCAGGTCGACCGGCCCGCCGGGGTCGGCCAGGCACAGCGCCTGTTCGGGGCTGAGCGAATAGGTGTCGGTGGCGCGGTCGTAATCGACATAACCGCCCGCGGCCTGGTTGCCCAGCCATTCGCGGACGTAGCGTTCGTTGGTGTCGGTGCGGCGGGCGAGGTCGGCCGCGTTCAGCGGTTTTTCGGCCAGTGCGCGGTACAGGCCGAGCTGGTCGCCCACCAGCATGAGGGTGGCGCTGATGGCAGCGCCGAGGTCACCCACGGCGTGGCCCAGGAACTGGTTCAGGCGTTCTTCGTTGATGCTGTTCATCGCTGCGTGTCCGGGAAGCGGTCCTTCCCTGGACGCACGCGGTCATGCCTGCCGCAAGGCCCCCTGATCGTTGTTTTACAACGCGCGGCCCTGGCGATGGCGGCCAGTCCAGGCCGCTCGTCAGCGGAGCTCCGGTTCAGGGGCCCGCCTGCGGATCAGGCCGCTTTCGGCTTCAGGTCCAGCCGCATGCGCACCAGGCCGGTGCCGCCTTCCTCCGCGCTGCGCTCGAAGCCCAGCGACTCGGCCAGCGACAGCATCGCCTGGTTGTGCTCGAACACGTCGCCGTAGACGCAGTCGAGCTTCTTGCCGCGTGCCCACTTCACCAGCCGGGTCATCAGGTACCGGCCCAGGCCCATGTTCGCGACGTAGTGGCTGACCAGGATGGCGAAGCCCGCATCGTGGCCGTTGTCGTCCACGGAAATGCGCGCCACCGCGCCGATCAACGCCTCGCCCGGCGGCAGCGGCTCGGCCGCGACCAGGGCGAATTCGTTCTTGGGGTTGATGCGGGTCATCCGCTCGGCCGCCTCGGGCGTCATCTCCGTCAGCGCGTCGCGCTGGATCCCGGAGGAAAAGCGCTGGCGCACCTCCTCCGGCTGGAGCAGGGAGAAGCTGGCGCGAATCGGTTCTGCGTCTTCGGGGCGTATCGGACGAATCAGTACTTCGCGCCCGTTGGGGAGACGCATCCGTTCATGCCAGGGCGGTAGTCGTTCGCGCGCGGCCATGGGCGGATATTGGCACACTGCCCGTATTCACATTCTTCACGGGGACGGACGATGGACCAGGCGGGACTGAGGGGCTGGGTAGGCGGCTGGCCGGGGGTGGAGGAGTCGATCAAATGGGGCGAGGACCTGGTGTTCTCGGTCGCCGGAAAGATGTTCTGCGTGACCCGGGCCGAGGGCAGCGGGGCCATGAGCTTCAAGGTGGAGGACGCCCGCTTCCTGGAGCTGACCGAACGCCCCGGTTTCGAACCGGCGCCGTACCTGGCGCGCTCGCACTGGGTGATGGTCGCCGAGCCCGGCCGCCTGCCGCCGGAGGAGTTGCGTGCCTTCCTGCGCCGCAGCTACGAGCTGGTGCGTGAAAAGCTGCCCAAGAAGACACAGCGCGAACTCGCCGACTGAGATGCTTCGTCCAATGCGCCGGCCCGGCCGGTGCGTTGACGCGACCCACACGCATCGCCCGCATCAAGGCCACATGCGCCGGTGCTAGACTCGCGCCGCTTTCGACGCACTCATCCGATCAATCTTTAAGGACGACGCATGGCTGGTGGTGGTGATTCGACCCGCGCGATCTTCTTCGCGCTCGGTGCCAATTTCGCGATCGCGGTGGCCAAGGGCGTGGCCGCGTTCTTCACCGGCTCCAGCGCGATGCTGGCCGAGACCGTGCATTCGCTCGCCGACTGCGGCAACCAGCTGCTGTTGCTGCTGGGCATGCGCCAGGCCAAGGCGCCGCCCTCTCCGGACTACCCGCTGGGGTACGGCAAGGCGATCTACTTCTGGTCGTTCCTGGTCGCGGTGATGCTGTTCACCGTCGGCGGCATGTTCTCGCTGTACGAAGGCATCCACAAACTCCAGCATCCCGAAGAAATCAAGCACTGGTACTGGGCGGCGGGCGTGCTTGTGTTCGGCATCGGCGCCGAAGCGGTCTCGATGCGCGCCTGCCTGCAGGAGGTCAACAAGGCACGCGGCGACCGCAGCCTGTGGCAGTGGTTCCGCGAGAGCCGCCAGGCCGAACTGGTGGTGATCTTCGGCGAAGACCTGGCCGCGCTGCTGGGCCTGGTGTTCGCTCTCATCGCGATCGGCCTGGCGGTGCTCACCGGCAATCCGCTGTGGGACGCGCTGGGCACCATCGCCATCGGCACGCTGCTGATCATCGTGGCGGTGTTCGTCGCGATCGAGGTGAAGGCGATGCTGATCGGCCAGAGTGTCGACCCGGCACGCCAGAAGCAGATGCGCGATTTCCTCGAAGGTCGCCCGGAGATCGCGCGCGTCATCAGCCTGATCACGCTGCAGCTGGGCAACGAGGTGATGGTGTCGGTGCAGGCGCAGATGCACGAGCGTCGCGACGTGGAAGCGCTGGTGGACCAGATCAACGTGATCGAGCGCGCGATGAAGCAGAGCTTCCCGGAAGTGCGCTGGAGCTTCTTCGAGCCGGATTGCAAGGCGGGGATGTAGGCCGCCGCGCGAACGTTCGACGCAGGCTGGGTTCCGCACGGCGAAACCCAGCCCGCGACGCGTTCAATCCTCGCGCTTCAGCCACTCCACGCGCCCCGCCGCCGCGGCATCCTCGCCCAGCACCTTCGCCAGCAGCGGCAGTACGCCGGCCATCGTCTGGTCGAACTGCCACGGCGGGTTGAGGATCAGCAAACCGCTGCCGTTCATGCGCAGCGGCGAATCGTCGGCGCGCACCAGCAGTTCGGCGACGAAGGACGACTTCGCCGGCAGCGTCGCCGCGCGGCGGTAGAACGGCTGCAGCGAGCGGCGCAGCTTGATCGGATACCAGAACGCATACATGCCCTGTGGCCAGCGCGTGAGCGCATCGCGCAGCGCGCCCAGCGCGGCGTCGAATTCTTCCAGCTGCGCCTCGAACGGCGGGTCGATCAGCACCAGGCCCCGGTTGATGCGCGTGGCGCCCGTGCGCGGCGGCAGCAGCGCCTTCATCGCGGCGTAGCCGTCGCGCTCGTGCACGGCCACGCGCGGGTCGCGCGCGAACACCGATTCCAGCTGGCCGGCTTCCTCCGGGTGCAGCTCGCACGCGGCGATGCGGTCCTGCTCGCGCAGCGCATGCGCGAGCAGCCAGGGCGAACCGGGGTAGGCGGTGGGGCCGTGGTCGTGGCGGCAGGCGCGGATGGCGGTCAGGTAGCGCGCGATGGCCGGGTGCTTGGGCGCCTCGGCCATCAGCCGCCCGATCCCTCCCTCGGCCTCGCCCGTGCGCTGGGCGGAATTGCTGTCCAGCGCGTACAGGCCGCGCCCGGCGTGCGTATCGAGCGCGAACGCCGCTGCCGGCTTGGCGGTCAGGGCGTCGCACAGGGCGAGCACGGCGATGTGCTTGAGCACGTCGGCATGGTTGCCGGCGTGGAAGGCGTGGCGGTAATTCATTGGATTGGGGATTCGGGATTGGGGATTCGAAAGAGCCAGTATGCTCTTGCCCTTGATTTTACGAATCCCGAATCCCCAATCCCTGATTTCCGCCTCATGCGCATCCTCCTGGTAGAAGACGAACCCGCCATCGCCCAGGTCGTGCTGCACGCGCTGCGCACCGAGGGCTTCGAGGCGGTGCATTGCCTCACCGGCGGAGAGGCGCTGGCGGCGGCGAAGGGGCAGGGCTTCAATCTGGCGGTCCTCGACGTCGGATTGCCCGACATCGGCGGCTTCGCGCTGTGCCGCGAACTGCGCCGCGGGCGCGACCTGCCGGTGATCTTCCTCACCGCGCAGGATGCCGAGGCCGACCGCATCCTCGGGCTGGAAATCGGCGCCGACGACTACGTCACCAAGCCCTTCTCGCCGCGCGAACTGGTGGCACGCGTGCGCGTGGTGCTGCGCCGGTTGCAGCCCCCGGCCGCACGCGACAACGGCTCGGCGGGCAGCGGCGCGTTCGTGCACGACAGCGAAGGCCACCGCATCCGTTATCGCGGCCACGCGCTGGACCTCACGCGCTACGAATACGGCCTGCTCGCCGCGTTGTTGCAGCGTCCCGGAGCGGTGCTCTCGCGCGGACAGCTGATGGACCGCGTCTGGGGCGATGCGCTGGAAAGCGGCGACCGCACCGTGGACACGCACATCAAGACGCTGCGCGCGAAGCTGCGCGACGTGGCGCCGGACCACGATCCGATCCGCACGCATCGCGGCATGGGCTATTCGCTGGACGTCGGCTCGCCGGATGCAGTTGCATGAAGATCGGCCTTCGCATCTTCCTGGGTTATTTCCTGATCGTCGCGATCGCCGGCTTCCTGCTCGCGCAGGTGTTCGTCGCGCAGGTGAAACCCGGCGTGCGGCAGGCGATGGAAGACTCGCTGGTCGACACGTCCAACGTGCTCGCCGAGCTTGCGACGGATGACCTCATCGCGGGCCGCATCGACACCGGCGACTTCGCGCGGCGCGTGCGCGCGATGGCCTCGCGCGATTACGGCGCGAAGATCTGGGGCTTCGGCAAGCGCACCTCGCAGTACCGCATCTACGTCACCGACGCGCGCGGCATCGTCGTGTTCGACAGTTCCGGCCGTGACGTCGGCCGCGATTATTCGCGCTGGAACGACGTCTACCTCACGCTGCGCGGCCAGTACGGCGCGCGCTCCACCCGCAGCGATTACGCCGATCCGGATTCCACGGTCATGCACGTCGCCGCGCCGATCCGCGATGCGGACGGACGCATCGTCGGCGTGCTGACCGTCGCCAAGCCCAACCGCGCCATCGCGCCCTTCATCGAACGCAGCCAGCGCGCCGTGTGGCGCTGGGGTGCGGTGCTGCTGGGCGTGTCGCTGATGATCGGTTTGCTGGCGGCGTGGTGGCTGTCGCGCCAGCTCAATGCGCTGCGCCGTTACGCGAACGCGGTGACGGCCGGCGAGCGCGCCACGCTGCCGCGCACGGCGGGCGAGTTCGGCGAACTCGGTCACGCGCTGGAAACCATGCGCACGCAGCTGGAAGGCCGGCAGTACGTCGAGCAGTACGTGCACACGCTGACGCACGAGATGAAGAGCCCTCTGGCGGCGATCCGAGGCAGCGCGGAACTGCTCGAGGGCCCGCTCGACGACGCCGACCGCACGCGCTTCGCGACGACGATCCGCGCGCAGAGCGAGCGGCTGTCGCAGATGATCGACAAGATGCTGGCGCTTGCGGCGGTCGAACACCGGCAGCGGCTGGAACATCCCGAAGCCCTGTCGCTGGCGGAGGTCGTCCGCGACGCGGCATCGCAGTGCGACACGCGGCTGTCGCAGGCGGGGTTGCGGCTGCGGCTGGACCTCGCGCCGGACCTGGCGCCCGTGCGCGGCGACCGTTTCCTGCTGCGGCAGGCGGTGGTGAACCTGATCGAGAACGCGGTGGATTTCTCGCCGCGCGGCGAGGCGATCGAAGTGCGCCTGCGTGCCGACGGCGACCGCCAGCGCGTGGAAGTGGGCGATCGCGGGCCGGGCATTCCCGATTACGCGCTGGGTCGCGTGTTCGAGCGTTTCTATTCGCTCCCGCGTCCGGGGAATGGCAGTCGGAGCAGCGGCCTGGGATTGCCGTTCGTCGCCGAGGTCGCCGCGCTGCATGGCGGCGAGGCTTCGCTGGAAAACCGCGATGGCGGCGGGGCGCTGGCGGGACTGGTGTTGCCGGCCTGAGTCTCCGCTCTTCGTGTGGCAACGCCGCCCACTTCACCCCCACTTCACCATCCCCCCATCGTCCCTCCACGCGGCGCGCCGAAGCTTGCGCCGTCCCATTCCATGGAGCTGGACCATGCGGTTGTTCTTGAAGATCGGTTTCGTCGTCGCGATGACCCTCGCGATCCTGATTCCCCTGCTGATGATCCGCGGCGTCATCAGCGACCGGCAGATGTACCGCGCGCAGGCCGTCGAAGACATCGCGCGCAGCTACGCCGGCGCGCAGTCGTTCGCAGGCCCGGTGCTGGTGGTGCCGTATACCGAAGAGGTCGAGGTCGAGGAAGCCGACCAGTTCAACGTGATGCGCAAGGTGCGCCGCGCCAAGACCTCGCAGTGGGTGTTCTTCCCGACCTCGCTCGACGTGCACGGCACGCTCGCGCCCGATACGCGCAAGCGCGGCCTGCACGAAGTACGCGTGTACGAATGGAAGGGCAAGGCGACGGCCAGCTTCCATGCGGTGATCCCCAGTTACGGCGATACGGCGAACCGGCGGATTGGCCGTCCGTGGCTGAGTTACGGCATCGCCGACGTGCGCGGGCTTCGCTCCACGCCGGTGCTGCGCATCAACGGTGCGGAGGTCCCGCTGCTGGAGGGGCAGGGCGCGCGCGAGGGCTCGGGCCTCCACGTGCGGCTGGACGTTCCGCAGGCCGGACAGAAGCTGGATCTGGACACGCAGCTCGACGTCGTCCTGGGCGGCACCGAAACGCTTTCGCTGGTGCCGCTGGGCCGCAAGAACCGCTTCGAGCTGGATTCGACCTGGCCGCATCCGAGCTTCGCCGGCACCTCGCCGCGACAGGACACCACCGCGTCGGGCTTCCGCGCCGACTGGGATATTGCATCGGTCGCGAGCAACGCGCAGGGCAAGTTCCTCGCAGGTGCCGCGCTGGGCGAACTGGCGCGCGAGGAAGGCGTGAGCGTGTCGCTGATCGATCCGGTCGACATCTACACCCAGGCCGACCGGGCCACGAAGTACGGCGTGCTGTTCGTGGTGCTGACTTTCGTCGGGTTCTTCCTGTTCGAACTGATCAAGCAATTGCCGATCCACCCGATCCAGTACGGCCTGGTCGGCCTGTCGCTGGCGATCTTCTTCCTGCTGCTGGTGAGCCTGAGCGAACACGTCCGCTTCCTGTACGCCTACCTCGCCGCGAGCTTGGCCTGCATCGGCCTGCTGGGCTTCTACCTGAGCGCCGTGCTGCACAGCACCGCACGCGGCCTGGGCTTCGCCGCGATGCTGGCGACGTTGTACGCCGCGCTGTACGGACTGCTGGTGTCGGAGGACAACGCGCTCGTGCTCGGCGCCGGCCTGCTGTTCCTGGTGCTGGCCACGGTGATGGTGGTGACCCGCAAGGTCGACTGGTACCAACTGGCCGGTGCGCGCCCGGTGGTGCGTGAGGCATGAATGAGCGCGGCCGCGGAGGAAGGATCTCCGCGGCCGCCTTCGTCGTGCCCGCATCCTCATTCGCGCCACAGCCAGGGGGCCCTAACATGTATGTCATGGACGTCAAACCCGAAACGCAACGCCCGGTCCAGATCCGCTGCTACAACGGGCTGGCCATCGAGCCCTGGCTGGGCCACCTGGCCGCGCTGCGAATCGCGGTGTTCCGCGACTGGCCGTA
>Ga0209050_1001336_pt1 | contig 27331 bp, 20 predicted proteins | sample Araplavi_mTSA_r2_FD_184276 | JGI IMG/M metagenome (GOLD analysis project Ga0209050, IMG submission 184276) | Arabidopsis root microbial communities from North Carolina, USA - plate scrape MF_Cvi_mTSA_r2 (SPAdes) (version 2) | ecosystem: Host-associated > Plants > Roots > Endosphere | place: USA... | reverse complement strand
ATAGGTTACATCGAAACCCACAACCGGAAAGAAACCCAGGATCTCATCGCAGGTCTGCCCGTGATAGAACGAAAAACCGTCTTCTACAAAGGCAAGGAACTGGATGAGATGGATCTGCAGGCCATTCTCAATATCCACCCGGAAGTGGTCATTGTAGACGAGCTGGCCCACACCAACATTGAAGGAAGCAAAAATGAAAAGCGTTGGCAAGACGTATTGGAAATATTGGATGCGGGCATCAATGTGATCAGCGCCATGAACATCCAGCACATCGAAAGCCTGAACGAAGAAGTACAACAGATCACCGGCATTGAAGTGCGCGAACGCGTGCCCGACCGCGTACTGCAACTGGCCGACGAAGTGGTGAACATCGACCTGACGGCCGACGAACTTATCGTACGCCTGCGCGAAGGAAAGATCTATCATCCCTCCAAGATCGAGACCGCGTTGCGAAATTTCTTCCAGGCCGAAAAGATCCTGCAACTGCGCGAGCTGGCATTAAAAGAAGTGGCCTCGCAGGTGGAGCGGAAAGTAGATAGCGAGGTTACCGTAGACAAAAGGATACGACACGAGCGATTCCTGGCTTGCATTAGTACGAACCACGATACCGCCCGGATGATCATTCGCAAGACCGCCCGCCTGGCAGGATACTACAATTCAAAATGGCATGTACTCTATGTTCAGACGCCGCGAGAGGATTCGAACCGGATCAAGCTTTCCATACAACGTCACCTCATCAACAATTTTAAATTGGCCACCGAACTGGGCGCGGAAGTAATCCAGGTAAAAAGCAACAACATACCGGAGGTGATCGCCAAGGTGGCGGAAGAAAAGAAAATCACCACCGTATGCATCGGCAAGCCTCACTTGCGGCTGTGGCAAGTGATCCTGAAGACCAACGTCTTCAACCAATTGCTTAACCGGCTTTCAGATTCGGACATCGACTTAGTGATACTATCATGAGCATCAAGATCAAAGTGGCGTGGGGTGTTATCTTTCTCTTCCTGGTGATCGTTACGATTGGCGGGTTGGGATTATATTATCTCGAAGCCCTCTCCAACGATTCGGAAAATATATTGACCGACAACTACGAAACGCTGGAGTACACCAAAAGCATTGTCGAAAATTGCGACAGCCTGAAGATCGATTCCGTCAAGGCGCTGAAAGCCATGGAAGCCAACCTCATGCTGCAGGAGGCCAACGTCACGGAAAAAGGCGAACGCGAACTCACGCATGCCTTACGGGTAGCCTTCGAGCGGCTGAAGAACACAACGCTCGGCGACAGCAACATCGTGCGCATCCGCAGCATTTGCCTGGCCATCCAGGATATGAACATGAAAGCCATCATCCGCAAGAATGAGGTCACCCAAAAAACGGCCACCAAAGCCTCAACCTACCTCATCATCATCGGCAGCATTTGCACATTGGCGGCTTTTACTTTTATCATCAATTTTCCCGGCTATATCGCCAATCCCATCGTGCAGCTCACCAACAGCATCAAATCCATCGCGCGCAAAAACTACGAGGAGCGGCTGCACTTCGATCGCAAGGATGAGTTCGAAGAGTTGGCGGAAGCCTTTAACCAGATGGCGGAAAAGCTGGACGAATACGAACACAGCAACCTCGCTAAAATACTATTTGAGAAGAAGCGCATCGAAACCATTATCAATCGCATGACCGACCCGGTGATCGGGCTTGACGAACATGACAACGTGATCTTTGCCAACGAGCCTGCGCTGAGCCTGTTGAATCTTTCCAGCACCGATGTGATGGATCGCTATGCGCCCGACGTGGCCGTGAACAACGACTTGTTCAGGAGCCTGATCCGGTACAATCAACCGGCCGAAAGCGCTTTGATCAAGGTTGTGATCGGTGGAAAGGAAAATTATTTCTCCAAGGAGTCTATCACCATACACCATACGCCCACGGGCGAAACCGATACGCTGAAGATCGGCCAGGTGATTTTGCTAAAAAACATCACCTCCTACAAAGAGCTCGATCTGGCCAAGACCAATTTCATCGCCACCATCTCGCACGAATTGAAAACGCCCATTGCCTCGCTGCAAATGTGTACACGTCTTTTGCAGGACAAACGGGTGGGCGAGTTGAACGAAGAACAACACAACATCCTCCACACACTTGAAGACGAGGTTACCCGTCTTTCGAAGATCACCAACGAGTTGCTGGATCTCTCGCAAGTGGAAACCGGCAACATCAAACTCAACATCCGCAAGGCCGACGCCAGTGACATTATCCACCTGGCAGCCGAAGCCGTAAAGTTTCAAGCCGAACGAAAGCATGTGGCCATCGTCGTGGAGCCGTTGACGGGCGTTCCGCCGTTGCAAGCCGATCTGGACAAAACGACTTGGGTATTGGTGAACTTCCTCACCAACGCCATCCGTTACAGTCCGGAGAATGAAACGGTGACCGTCCGGTGTAAACCGGAGAACGGCGCCATCGTTTTTTCTGTCGAAGATCACGGCCCCGGCATAGAGGAGAAATACCTGAACCGGATATTCGAAAAATTCTTCCAGGTGCCGGGCACACCTTCGGGCACCGGCCTGGGGCTTGCCATTTCCAAAGAGTTCATCGAAGCCCAGGGTGGAAAAATAAAAGTAGAGAGCCACTTCGGAAGGGGAAGTGTATTCTCATTTGAATTGTTAAAGTCTTAACACGGCGCGTGGAGGCATGCGCGCTTTACAGTGGTATTCATGGCGAAAGATTACCGGTTATAAACGGTTTCAGGTTGTCCAAAGGCAAGACGTCAAGTGGCGAACCGTCTTTTTTTATGGTGCCGTCCTCCAGCACCAAAACCCGTTTCGACATTTTGATCACTTCATTGAGATCGTGACTCACCATGAGGGTGGTGAGATGGTATTGACGATGCACGCGCAAAATATAATCCTGAAGCTTTGTCTGCATCGCGGTGTCCAACGCCGACAACGGTTCATCCAGAAGCAAAAGTTTGGGTCGGCGCACCAATGCGCGGGCTAAGGCTACGCGTTGTTTTTGCCCGCCGGAAAGGAGCGCCGGCTTTTTATCACGAAGCTGTTCCAGTTCTGTCAACTGCAAGAGTTCCTCAACATTCGTTTTAGGTTGGTCTTTTTGCAGGGCAAACTCCAGGTTGCCTTGTACGGTCATGTTGGGGAAAAGTGAATATTCCTGGAAGACCATGCCCAGGTTCCGGAATTGCGGTCTTAGGTTGATCCGTTTACTTTTATCGAACCAGACCTGGCGATCGCAGACAATGCGTCCATCGTCCGGTGTGAGCAGGCCCGCGAGCATGCGCAGGATGCTCGTTTTGCCGGCACCCGAGGGGCCATAAAGCGTCACAAAATCGCCTGTCTCGATCTTGATGTCAAGGTTTAGGTTGACCGCGCCGCCGGCGCCGTGGAGTTTTCGAGCAATGGCGAGTTCAATCATGATAAGGGTCCACTTTAAAGGCACGGTTGTTTACCAGGTAAACACTGATCAACACGAGGAAAGAAAACACGAGCAGGATGGAGGCATACACATTCGCCTGGTGATAGTTCATGGCCTCCACCTCATCGTAGATCGTTACGGAAATCACGCGTGTCTCGTTGGGGATATTTCCTCCCACCATCAAGACCACTCCAAATTCGCCGATGGTATGCGCGAAGGTAAGCATGCATCCGGTGAGCAGCGCACCTTTCATGTTGGGGATTAACACTTTGGTGAGGGTGGTGAGTCTGCTTTTACCCAACGTGTAGGCGGCCTCTTTGAGCGCGACCGGCACGGACCGGAAGCCATTTTGGATCGGTTGGATCATGAACGGCAGGCTATAAATGACCGAGGCCACTACCAGTCCCGGGAAGGTGAACACGAGTCGCAGGTCAAAATACTTTTCCAGGAAGTGGCCAAATGCATGTTGCGGACTGAAGGCCAGCAGCAAATAAAATCCCAAAACTGACGGCGGCAATACCAACGGCAGGCCAACGAATGCATCAATAATTGCTTTGCCACGCCAGCGCGAAAACGCCAGGCCGTAGGCGACCGGGACGCTGATCACAAAGAGGATCGCCGTCGATACGACGGCTAATTTTAATGTCAGGTAGAAGGGTGCAAGATCAAGCATGGTGGCTAGGGCTTGGTGAACCCAAAGTGACGCAGTATGGCATTGGCCGCGTCGCTCTTTATATAGTCCAGAAAAATTTTGGCGTACGCATTGCCTTGCGCATGTTTTGTGATGACCGCTCCTTGCTCGAGGGGTTGGTGGCTTTCTTCGGGAATGAGAAAATAGCTGCCCTTTTCTTTTTTCATATTGGGCGAAAGGGCCAGCGACAACGCAACGATACCCGCATCGGCCGCACCCGTGGTCACAAATTGAGCGGTCTGCGAGATGTTCTCACCAAACACCAATTTCGATTTCACACGCTCCATCAATTTGTAATACGCCAAAGCCTCCTCTGCGCGCTTTCCATACGGCGCATGCTGGGGGTTCGCGATGGCAATTTTCAAAACGGATGGCAACAGCAAGGTGTTCATGCCTTCTTTTTTAGGGTCGGCCTTTTTGCTCCACAACACCATGCGTCCTTTTCCGTAGACGTAGATCTCGGAAAGTGTCAGTTGTTTTTCTTTTAGCTGTTGCGGATAAGTGATGTCGGCCGAGAAGAAAATATCGAAGGGGGCGCTGTTGGAGATTTGCTCGAACAATTTTCCGGACGATCCATAGGTGATGTCCACCGTTCCGGGATGCGTTTTTCTAAAGGTATCGGCCACGGAGTCGAGCGCAAATTTCAAGTCGGATGCGGCGGCAATCCGGATCCTGGCAGCGGGTTGTGTATACCCTTGGCCGGCAATCATCATGACCACGCATACGATACTGAATGTTATCCGGTTCATGTGCTAAAGATAATCATTGCACGTTACTTTCATGCGACGGGCTCAGTCCTTGGAAAATACCACCCGTATCGTGGTGAGCTCGCGGATCCATCGTGCTTGTTTTTTATCCGCCGGCACCACCATGCGAAACGGACCCTCGCCTTTTGCCAACGGGTGGCCGTCCATTTCATAGGCCAGCAACACGGTTTGGCTGGTGAACTCCGGGTCGATTTCCGGAAGTGAGAAGATCACTTCATAGCCATCCGCCGCTTTTACGAGGATGTATTTGGCGAGATTCTCGCCGCGCAATTTTGCGCCGAGGGTCACGCCAGCCGAATCCAGCACATCGACCAGGCGCACGCCCTTGAACACGTGTTCCTTGCCATCGTGCCCCTTGGCCTTTACTTCGGTGGTCTTCCATTTCAGGAGATCGTCTTGCGTCAACGTGCGGGGCTTCAGCACTTCGCCCTCCACGCGGAACGATGGTTTAGGTTGGGCGTGGCCGGCGACCGGGGTCAGCAAGAGGGCCACCAGCGTCAGCATCGGCAGGAAGACCATGGGGAGCGACAGCCTTTTCATAGCATTCGTTTTTCGGTATATAAGATCATATATATCGAAAGATACACAATTTGCCATGTTCGATGCCGGGGAGGCGATCAGATTGTTATGGGAGGATATTGTACCGGACCAAATTACCGGCTACGCCTGCAAACGGCGGGCTTCACCTGACAAAAAAAGTCAGATGTGTTTCAGAATGGCCACATCTTTTTCAACGATCTTATTCAGCTTGGCGGCCAGGCGCCGGTAGTGGGCGACCACGGTTTTGCCGGTCTTGGTGAGCGAGGCGCCGCCACCTTTCTCGCCGCCTTTGCGGGATTCGACGTAAGGGCTTTTGCCACGCGCGTTCAGATCGTCGACCATGTCCCAGGCTTTTTTGTAGGACATGCCCATTTGCTTTGCTGCCTTTGCGATGGAGCCCTCCTGTTCGATGTGCGCTAACAATTCTGCGGGGCCCGGGCCAAAGAATTTCACACCATCGATCTCGATCCAGCAGCGGAGACGGATTTCTTTCTTTTTCATTATGCAAAATACAAAAACAACGGCAGCCCCGGAATCCCCGTCACAAAGCCCGGGGAGGCAAAATCCTGCACTTACTGGCCATACTATGTCAAGCCATTGCTCTTCCCTTAGCGAAAAACGATTGGGTAATTACCCTCTCCACCCTAAAATAAGACCTGATGCATTTTTTCTGCTATTCCGCGAGAGGGTCGAAGCGGCAGCGTGGGGAGAGGACGATAGCCGACAGCCCGCCCGAACGTACCGTGGGTACCGCGGCAGAAAGCTCATCACACATTCGTACGGGCGAGCCCGACCCGACGAAGGAGGGACACGCCCAAGTCATAAAGCGTGCCTCCTCCTTATCGGTTTTGAGCCAACGGATTATGGCTTGTTGTATGCCAACGGCAAACACAACTTGTCGGGGAGAGACCAGATCAACAACTTGAGGTCGATCTTTTTCAATTGGTCGTCGCCTTCGGTGATCTTGAAGAACTGGTTGACGCCTACGTTTTTGAAAACCTGCACGGTGTTGCTGCCGTGCCAGCGAATTTCGATCTCATCGATGCTGGTCGCCTGGCCCACGCCGATCTCGCGACGCAGCGGTGAACAGCCGAAGCTGCCGCCGGAGTTTACATCGCGGTACACGCTGCGTTGTTTACCGTTTTCGGTGAAGGTGACCTTGACGCTCGAACCAATAGCCGCGCGGTTGGCCTTGGTGCCTTCCAGTTGCAGGGAGATCCAACGGTTATTGCTCTGACCTGGGTTGAGGAAGAAGGCGTTCTGATACGCGTCGCCGGGAAAGGCGCCGCCCATTTCAATGTAGACATCCTGATCGCCATCGTTGTCCATGTCGGCAAACGAAACGCCGTGACCTTTTTGAAGGTGCCCCACGCGTGCCGAGGCGGTGACGTCGGCAAATTTCTTTCCGCCCAGATTTTTAAACATTTTGTTGGGAACAAGCGATTTGTAATCCGGATTGCCCGTACCCAAATACATATCGAGCCAGCCGTCGTTGTCGATATCGCCGAAGTTCGATCCCATGGCAAATGTCACCCGGTCAAGTCCGAGACTGTCGGCCATGTTGGTGAACGTGCCGTTGTGGTTGTTATGGTACAGCAACATTTTTTGTGGGCTACCTTCAGGCATGTGAAGTTTTTCCGCGGCGGCATAGTGGGCCAACGTATGCCGGAAGGTGTAGTCACAAGCAAAGATATCAAGCCAGCCGTCGTTGTCGTAGTCGAAGAACCACGTAGGGAACGTGTTGCCGCGTTCATGATCCAACCCTGCTACGTGGGTGGCATCCGCAAAAGCGATCTCTTTGTTTTGCTGCAGGCCCATATTCTTTAGCAGGACGCGCTGGCCGTTCATGGTGGAGAGAAAAATATCCTTCCATCCATCGTGATCGTAGTCGCCCGAAGTCACACCTTTTACATACAACTCGATATCACACATTGCCGCTATTGCAATTTCGCGGAACGTGCCGTCCTGGTTGTTGATGTACAACTCGCAGGGGTGACCTTTTTCAAACTGCGCGACGGCCGTTTCGTTGCCGATGAATAAATCCACCCAACCGTCGTTGTTGAAGTCGTTCCAGGTGGCCGCTTGTGTGGGGTGAAACGACAACAGGCCGGCTTCCGTGGTAACATCTGTGAACGTGCCGTTGCCGTTGTTGCGCAGCAGGGAGTTGGGTTCTTCACCGAATTGTTTTTTCCACGCGCCGCGCAACACAAGCACGTCCTTGAAGCCGTCGTTGTTGTAATCGGCCTGCACCATGTTCAACCCTCCGCTGATGCCCTTGAGGCCCACCTTGTCGGAGAGGTCGGTGAAGGTTCCGTCGGCGTTGTTCTTGAAATAGTGCATCGCTTCTTCGGTGCCCATGCCGGAGGTGAGCAAGTCGAGGTAGCCGTCGTTGTCAAAATCTTCCACGACGCTTCCGCCGGCCATGTTGTTTACGTCAAGCTTGAGGTCAGCGGCAATGTCGTCGAAGGGTTTTACTTTCACGGTGGTGTCGCCTTCCATGCCCGGGATCAGAAATTTCTCGGGCACACCGGCCGGATATTTTCCCAGCGTCATATAGGCCAGATTCAACAACCACCGCGACTCGATGTCGTTGGGATGTTTCTCCAACAGGCGTTGATAAATTTCAATGGCCTTCCGCGATCCCGCGGGGTCGTCGTGTATGCCCATGCCCTTCACCGGCATGATGCATGATTCGGAGGCGTGGTTAGAAATGCAATTCGCTCTTTCGCCTTGGCGCAAATAGGCCACGGCCAAATCCTTCCACGCCAGTTCCACCTGAAGCTCGGGGTCATCTTTCACGACGGCTTCGAGCAATTCGACGGCTTTTTCTTCCTGGCCCAATTCCAGAAAAATGTTGGCCTTTAGATATTGACAGTAGCGAATCTGACTGGGGGTGCTATGGGGCAATGACAACAGGGAATCCATGTAGGGCAGCCCCGCCGCCGGGTAAAATTGATTGGCCGGGCGATAAGAAGCTTTGTGTACGCGATCCAGGATGGCCACCATCTCATCGTGGCACGCATCTTTCTTTGCGCACGACAACAGGTTCATGGTCACCATCACGGAGAATATGAGGATAGGTAAATTTCGTTTCATAGTTGAGTTTGTTCCGGGTACGCGAGGGTTAACGATCAAAGAGTCACCCGGCCTATCCGGTTCACATCACCCTAAATCAACGCTTGCAGAACGCGTCTTGCCGCCGTTGCGCCGGGCGTGATGAAAACCTTAAAAGACGGATGGGCTATCCGATCAAGAGAAGCATGCCTTGCGCATTGCGCCATGTTGTTTTGTCCTTAACAAAAACAACACCGTACATGCTTCCTTTTTTAGAACGGACAGTTTGCAATTCCACGAAGAGAATTTGGGGAAGATCACCCGCGCTCAGGCGGGTGGATGATGGAGGAGTAATGATTGGAGGTCGGTAAAATAACCGGAGTGGCTTTTATTACATTGTGCGCCCAGCCCGGGGATACCGAGTGGATGGCGAATGTTTGGGCTACATAATCTTTGATGAGCATGGGCAACACCTTCGAGCCACCGTGTGCATTCGCCGGTTTCCCGGTGAAGGTCTTTACAAAGCTGGCCAGGGTTTCCTGTATGGATTTGCGCTGCTGATCTTTTACACACACCATAAAAAGCGTATCGCGCGAATAGCGCTGTTTCACCAGCCGATAAAATTCGCCTTCGCGTTCAAAGGTGCCATCCACCCGTTCGAAGCGGCTGGCGTCGGCCATATAGGGAATAGCAATGGGAATTTTAATGAGGATGGTTTCGGATGGCGTGTACTCACCGGCATCCAGCATTTCGATCATGGCGCGTTCATGCTGGTAGGTAAGGCCCCAAAACAGGCCATAATACCCAATCACGTGAATGAGGATGAGGATGGAGAATAATATCGAGAAGAGTCTTTTCACGCAGGTCCGGCCAATAGCTAATAAAAGTACTGGAAAACCGGAAACATTCAAAGCGTCTATCAAGCGCGTTGGGGGTGATTTCAGCACGGCGCCGTGAACCTCGACGACACTCCCCCCCATTCCCGGGAGTGCCTGCGGCCGGAATGGCGGAAATACAGCTGGTTTAGGATGGGCTCAGGGGAGGCTTCTGCCCTGCTACCGGTCCTTGACGGTGATGACCTTTTCTCCGCGCACAGGCACACCCTCGGCCGTAAATCCTTCGGCCACGATGCGATAGCGGGTGGGCAGGTCGGCCGCAAAGAACGTTATCACAGCCTGGTTATGCTCGTCCATGACCACCAACGGTTTCCAGTAGAGCGTGGCCCGGTAGTCCGCTACGCCTTGGACGTCGCCGCCAACGGAATGATCGGGCGCCGTAAAATTTCGTGGAGCGGCATAGCCGTGCAGGTTCAGCGTTACCAATTTCTCCTCTTTGTAAAGCGGTGCGCGCGTTTTGCCCTTGAGCTTATAGGTGTTGCGCGTAAAGATCGCGATAACGCCATTGCCCCCGCGGGCGCCATAGGCGGCACCGTTGCCAAACTTGGTGACTTCGATGCGATCGATCTCGTTGGGATTGAGTTGTGCTATCCGGTCAGCCGTACCGCCATCGCCGGCGTTGACAACAAGACCGTCGATAAGCACCACGGGTTCTTTCGCTTCGGGCGATCCCTGCAACGTCGACGTTCCGCTAAAGACGATATACTTCTTGGGGTACGAATCCGCCCCGAGAAAGGCAATGATGTGCAAGCCCGGAACCCTGCTCTGCAAGGCCATGAGCATATCGGTAAGTCCTGTGGTCCTGAAAAATTCGCCATCCACGGAAACATCGGCAAAGCCAAGCCGGGTCGGCGTAATGTCGGCGATGCGCGTGCTGGTCACCACCACTTCTTTCAATACCTGTGTTTGTTTGTTCATGACGCGGTCACGTAATCGTGTGGTCGTCTCCCGATAGGCATCGATGCCCAGTGTATCGGACGGGGTTGGCGGCGCAGAAACGATCAACGTGTCCACCAGCACCTTTCCGCTGCGGCCTCCTCCAGCCGTTTTAGGATGGACTGAAATTTTTGCGGTGTCATACAGCAGTAAATCCGGCACATAAAAATTTCCGAGTTCGTCGGTCTTGACGGTGAACACATCTTTGGATGCCTTTTGCGTGAAGATGAGCAGGCCGGCCTCCGCTTTGCCGCGATTTGTTGTAAAGCGTCCTTTGATATCGATGCCATATTGAATGGGATACATGGTCTTCCGTTCGAGGGTATCGGGCATGACCACATCGGGCATGTGTGCTGAAAGAATGGTGCTCTCATTGGTAGCGGGCACGGCCTGGTCCAGGTCGGTGACCGCCACGGACAACCCTGTGGCCAGGCGCAGTTCGGAAGGAGTTATCCTTAATGTGACGGTGATCTTGTCGCGCGTGCGATAATCGTCTTTATCGGTCTCCACGACCACATTGGTGGTATCGACCGGCAATTCCGTTTTCGGGTAGTGCACCCATTCTTGTTCGTCGAGTATGCGGATGGGTTTCACAAAAACAAATTGCTTGTCGAAGTTCAACATCCACCGCGTATAGGCCCGGAGCTGGTAGTTTCCTTTTTCCAGTCGACGCGGAAGTTCAAGGTGTCCGGAACCTCCATCCCGCGAAAGCGGAAATATCCGGGTCATCACAACCTTGCCGGAAGGCCCGACCAAATCGGTATACAACACGCGGCTAAGCGAATCGCGCATGGGCGGCGAGTAATAGTGCATGTGCGCACTGAACCACATCGATTCACCCGGATAATAGTAAGAACGGTCGGTATGTAAGTAGGGCATCTCGGCGAGCACGGCGAGTCGGCCTGCGATGTTGGGCAAGATCTTTTTTTGGCGCGACGTGGTCTTTTCGGGCTTATAGTCGGCGGGCAACGTTTGGCCCACGCGGGCATCGGCCATCTCCCCCAACACGGTCAGTCTTGTCGGGTTCGATACAAGGCCGTCGGCATTGACTTCCAGCGATCCACCCTTCACCTCAATCCAACTCACGGGATAAGGAATGTCTTTGTATACTTTGGCTACGGTGGCCTTGTGGGTGTAATGTATCTCGAGGCGTGGCGGCAGCTTCACCGTATACCATCCGGGTGTTTTGGCGGGCTTGACAATGCTGTCGGTCTTAAAAATATTAACCAGCCAATCCACGTTGCCCATAAAGGTTGCATTTCGCGCGTCCGTTGCCTTGGCGTTGTCCCGGAAGAGATTGAAGTCTTCGTCCTTTGCTTTTCCGGCCACAAGCGACGCGAGGAGATGACGGACCGACCCTTTGTAGACCGCGTCGCGATTTTTCTTCCAGCGTTTTATTAACAACGAGTCCGTCGTTTCAATCTCGGTATACCGCACGTAGCCGGCAATGACATACTGTTTGGGACTCACGGCAAAGTTCCGGAGGTCGTAGGTGAGCATATAGCCCAGGTTCAAATTCTCGATCTGGAGGGGTACCGGGCAGGAGGCGTTGAGCATACCGTTCTTGCCTTCGGAAAACTCCAGGCGCCAGGGATTCAATATTTTGGTTTGGGATACCTGACGTCCGGTGCCAAGAAATAATTTTGTGAATTTGGCCAATTGCTTTGGCCATTCCGTGTCCTTTGTCGTGTTCACCTCCACCTCTTTTAATACGGCGGCCGTTAACGACACCCGCACGTATTGAAAATTATCTTCGGTCACGTTCACGAAGGTCTGATGAGGTTTGTAGCCCACAAATGATACAACCAACTCATGGGGACCGGGCGCCAGAGGCAACACAAATTCCCCATTAGCGTCGGTGTAGGTGCCGATGGTGGTCTGGTTGATGTATACGCTGGAAAAGGGAAGGGCCTCTTTCGTTTCTTCATCGATCACCTTCCCGCGGATGCCGCTGGTCTGGGCATGGACCAAGCCTACAAAAAAGATGGAGCATAATGTTCCGAGAAAGACGCGCCGCATAAGTTGAGGGTTATCGGTATTGAAATATAATGAAAATACCGATTCGACGTCAACTTATGCCGCGACGTGATGTCACCCCGGGGGTTGTCTCTTTAATTTCCTCTTGCCCTAGTCGGTGCGCTTTGGCCTGGGATGTTCATGGGCTGCGCAGGTTTTATCTTATCAAAGTCCACCACGCCGGTGCGTTCTGCCCACTGGAAATATTCGGTGGACAATTCGTTGACCACGGCGGGAAATTTCGCCGCCACGTCGGTGGTTTCCCCACGGTCTGTTTCCAGGTCATAGAGTTCCCAGGTGTAGCTGGGGAACGTAGACACCAGTTTCCATTTTCCTTTGTGCACGGCACGGTTGCCTGCTCGCTCCCAGAAAAGCGGCTCACCGCGATTCACTTCCGTGGCTTGTCCAAACAAGACCGGTGTAAGACTTTTGCCTACCAACGCATTGGATTTCACATTGTGATAGCTGGCCGGATAGTTTGCTTTTGCCAATTCATAAAAGGTGGGTGCGATGTCGATGAGGTGGCCTGTGCCTTTCACCAACGTTCCGGCTTTGATCTTTTTGGGATACCAGGCAATGAACGGCGAGCTGATGCCACCTTCGTGCATGTTGTTCTTGTAGTGTCGCAGCGGCGTGTTGCTGACGTTGGCCCAGGGTTGCTCCTGGTAGTCGTATGAACCGGCCGTACCGACCGGGCCTGAGTTGCGCGTTGGCTTGCGGGCGTTGCCGGCGTAGCCGCCTTGTGCGCCGTTGTCGGAAATGAAAATGATGAGCGTGTTGTCGTCTTTTTTCAACTCCTTCAATTTGCTCAGCAGCCGCGCGATGCTTTGGTCTACGCGGTCGAGCATGGCTGCGTACACTTCCATCTTGGCTTTCCAAAGTTGTTTCTGGTCGTAGGTGAGATTGTCCCACACCGGCACCTCCGGATCGCGGTCGGCCACGCGCTGGCCTGCCGGCAAAATACCCAGTTCGCGTTGACGGGCGATGCGTTGCTGTCGCAGAGAATCCCACCCGATGTCATACCGGCCTTTGTACTTCGCGATGTCCTCGGGCAAAGCCTGCAGCGGCCAGTGAGGCGCGTTGAAGGCGACGTATAAGAAGAACGGTTTGCTGAGCTTGCTTTGTTCGGTTAAAAATTCAAGCGCGTTGTCGGTGATCGTATTGGTAAGATATTCGCCGGGCTTCAACACTTCTTTCTTATTGCTTTTGACCAACACGACCGGATCCGCTTTTCCATAATTGCCAATATCAAAATAGTCGCTTGCCCCGGGAATGAATCCGTAGAACTGATCAAACCCGCGTTGGTTCGGCCACGCCAGGCTATCCTTGCCCAGGTGCGATTTGCCCGACATCAACGTACTGTAGCCATTGGCCTTCAGTACTTCAGCCAGCGTGAGCGACTCTTTATTCAGGAACCCCTGATAGGCCGGCAAGCCAAGGTTTATGTCAAAAAATCCCATGCCGGCACGGTGGGGATATTGGCCGGTGAGCAACGAGGCCCGCGTGGGGGCACAAATGGAGTTGTTATAAAACTCACGAAAACGAATGCCCTCCGCCGCCAGCTTGTCTAAGGTCGGCGTTTTGATTTCCGATCCGTATGCACCGATGTCGGAATAGCCCATGTCGTCCACCATGATCAGGATCAGGTTGGGCGGTGTAGTCTTCTGTGCATGTGCAAAAGCGCAAGACAACAGGACAAAAATGGTGGTGGCAAAGCGTTTGTTCATAGTGAGATTCTAAATAAAGAGGGTTTAAAAATCAAATATCCTTCGCACACCGAAAGCCGATGTGCACCATGGACGATTCGGGTGTTGACGATGACCGGCCCGTTACCTGGAAGCCATGACACACCAAGGGGTCGCACAGGAAGGAACCTCCGCGCGTCACCTTGCGCATAGCAGGATCCATTTCGGCGTCGCGACCCTGAGGGGCGATGTCGTCGGAGCACCATTGCCATACGTTTCCTCCCATGTCGGTGAGGCCGATCTTGTTTGCGCCAAATGCGCCTACCGGCGACGTTGCTGCGTAGCCGTCTTCGGCGGTATTATAAGAAGGGAAGCTGCCTTGCCAGGTGTTGGCTTTGTATTTGCCGGCCACCACCAGGTCTTGTCCCCAGGTGTATTGCTGTCGCGAGTTCTCACCGTTCTTGGCGGCGTGCTCCCACTCCCATTGGGTGGGCAGCCGTTTGCGTTTCCACTTGGCGTAGGCGAGGGCGTCGTTCCAGGAGACCTGCGTCACCGGGTGATTGGGTTGTGCTTTGGCTTGGTCTCTTCCAAAGGGATAGTGATAGTCGGCACCGTCGATCAGCGTCCAGCCATGGGCAGCGGCATCAAAGACACCGCCGTTACCAAACCGTTGCGCGTCGGTCACGTAGTGGGTGGCATTCACGAATTCGTCAAACTGCGCCACGGTGACCAGGTTTCTATCCAGCAAAAAAGATTTGATCTTCACTTCCTTGTTGGCCTTGGTAACCGGATCGGTCGTGTAGAGCGTTCCTCCTTTTACAAAAGCCATATCTTTTGTTTCCAGGCGTGTAAAGGCAAAGAAAAGAACAGAGCAAGCCAGGACCGCCAACGGCAGAAGCGTTACGACAGGCTTGTGCTTTTTGATTAAAAAATTCATGGGATTCAGAGTAAGGTAGTCAATTTCAAGGATTGTTACGGTCGGTCTTGGCGGAACGGCGCGTTTTCATCAGATCGTCGGCGCCTTCGCACGAAGACACCGAAAGCGTCTTGAAGGTAGCGGCCGCCAGGGTGCGCTGAGCCTGTAGCGTTTTATCATCGAACGAGAGAAAGCCCAAGGCGTGGCTGAATTGTTGACCTTGCGTGAGCGCCCAGTGCAGAAAAATTCCCGCGGCTACGTTGGACGAGTTTTTGTTAAACAGGAAGTTTACATTTTCGGTCACGAACCTGTCGTTATTCGTTTTCTCAACATAGGCAATCACCTCGTCCAGCGAGCCATACACCTGTTCTTCTTTGTCGACTTTACCGTTCTCGTTCAAGTCCAGGGGAATGACCGCCAAGCCTTCCACCACCTTGCGGCTGTTCACATCATAGATGAAGCCAAGGTTGTTGAACGAGATGCCGTTCACATCCGACTTCACTGCTTTGGCCAGATCCTGGTCGTCGCCCTTCACGCCAACGCCCTGAATGGCTTTGGGGTCGTGATCGAAATGGGCAGCAAAAGTTTTTGCAGCACACGCGGGCTTCTCGCGTGTATACAACGTGATGGGCGAAGGATTTTGCGACGATGCAAAGAACGTGGGCGTCTCCGGAGTGAAGTACAATTTTCTAAAGTCCGCCTCACTAAAGCCACGGGCCTGCAGCTGTGCCAGGTCGGGACGCTTGCTGTTGGCTACCGGCAACTGTACGTAGCGCGTAAACGCTACACCGCCGCGGGACTCGGTCAGTTCTTTGTCGGTCAGTGCGTAGGCCGCAATCGAAAAGTCGATGCTGTCGGCCGGCGCAGACGGGGCGATGGAGACCTGAATGTTTGGATATACTTTTTTAAATTCAACTATCCATTTATTGATCAACGGATAGGCCAGGCGCGTGCCCCGAATTTTCACGATGCCGCTTTCTTTTTGTTGCCCGAAGGCAAACGCAATGCTCACGAGGAGCAGGAGCAGGATTCCGTATTTTTTCATAGTTATTTGATTTTTGAGGTTTATTTTTTCCTTGTTTGTTCTTGCACGTACTTTCTCTTAAAATTCACGCTCTCCGAATTCGCTTTCGGCAAACTTCAACTTCTTGCCAATCTTGTTCAGCTGGCAGGCAAAGTTGACCCGGAGAATGTCCACTTCCTGGATGTAGTTGGTAGCGCTGTAAAAGCCGTCGCCCTGTGTGGTGATCCGCTGCTCGTTGGTGGGTAACAGGCCGAGATCAATATTTTGCCATTGCAGACTTAGCGACGCCTGTCCGTCCAGCAGCGTTTTCTTAAGTGTGGCTGTGGGAATGAGAAACCGTGAATCTATTCCCTGGGCCGTAACCGTCCGCGATGTGTAGTTCACGGTGAGCTGCAGGGTTAGGCTGGGCACGATGCGAAACGAGGTGTTGGCATTCACGGAATAATTGACGCTGCTGGTGTTCACCCCGGTTTGAAATACCGATCCTTTGATGTTGTAGGTATACACATTACCGCCGGCAAACCACGACCACCACGAAGTGATCTTCCAGTCAACGCCGGCTTCCAACCCAAAAGCTTTCGCATCGCCGGCATTGGTGTAGGTGCGGGTTAGGATGGTGTCGTTATACGGCGTGTTCACCCGGTTGATCACGTTCTTCGTCAGACGGTAGTACAGATTGGCAAACGCGGAACCCTTGTCAAAATCTTTTACCCCACCCACTTCCACGACGTCAATATACTCCGGCAACAATTTCGGGTCACCTATTTCCAGGGTTTCCGAATGTCGGCGGGCGGGAAACGGATTCATCATACTGGACGTGGTGTGGGAAATACGACGGCTATAACCTGCCTTGATCCGGTAGCCTTGACGGAGCGCGTACGATGCGTTGGCACTGGGAAATAAATTCAATCGTTCAAAAACATAGGGATCTGAAACATCGTCGTCCTTCAGCTTGCGGTCTACATACTCCAACCTAAGCCCGCCAGTGAAACTAAGCTTCCCCCATTCGCCGCCATACTGCCCATACCAGGAGTGGATGTGCCGCGTTAGGGTGATCGCATTGCTCAAATCGTTGCGAACGAACCAGTGGTTTGTCTCGGTGTTGAGCTGGCTGTATACAAAGTTCCCTTTGTGCAGCAAGTAACGGTATTGATATCCGCCCTCGAATTTTCCTTTCTTTCCAACCGGCAAGACCAGGTCCGCTTTTAGTCGCACGCCATCCAGCGGGTTATCTTCCTGCATGTCGGCGTCGTTATAGAGACGGGATGGGTCCTCCGGATCCACGTCTGTATTCCGGGTGGGCCCACCCAATATAGTTTTCTCGTATAGTCCCGAAAAAGAAATCGTGGCCGCATTGGCAAACACGTGGCTATAGTCCAAATTGGTCACCACGAAATCGCCCTTTCGTTCGCGCAAATTCTTGTTGAAATAGTCGAGCGAGTTGATCAGGTCGCCCGTGGCCATGTCGAATCGTTGCTGATGGTAATCGAGATTGGCGGTGCGGAATTGGGATTTCTTGCCCGCATAAAAACCAGCCTCCAGGGCGTTGCGTTTGTCGAACTGATAGCCCACCGATCCTTTGACGCCATACGAATAGGAGTGATAGCTTCGCTCACCCTGCGAGGGGAAGGTGGTGTAGACATTATTCAAAAAAGACTTTGCTTCACCGTCGCGATACCCGGCGATATCGTCGCGTTTGTAATTGCCGCTAAGGGAAATGTTCCACTTGTCTTTGCGGATATTGGCCGTGATATCACCCCCAAAACGCTTCGGCCGTTTTACATTGCCATAGTCTGAAACGCTGGGCGTCCCCACTTGCGCGTTGGCGAGTACGTAATATCCATCGGTCGCGCCTTTTTTTGTGGTGATGTTAATGATACCCGCTTTGCCATCGGGATCGTATTTGGATGATGGCGTAGTAATGATCTCGATGCTCTCCAGGATGTTTGCCGGCAGCTGGTTGAGCACCACCAGCGGATCGGCCTGCATGGCCTTGCCATCCAACAGTACGATAAAGCCCGTCGTTCCGCGAAGAGCAATGTCGCCCTCGCTGTTGACGGTAAGGGCTGGAAGATTGCGCAGCACCTCCACGGCGTTGCCCCCCTGGCTTGCCTGGAACTGCGATGCCGTATACACCTGTTTGTCTACCTGATGATAGACCGCCGCTCGCTCTGCACTTACCGCGATCTCCTTTAGCAAACCGGCATCGGCCACCAGGCCAATCGCACCCGCCTGATAACGCTCATCCCTGGTCAAGTGTACACCGGAAACTTTCTTTATCCGGTATCCCAGAAATTGCACCGTTAAATAGTAATCGCCTTCTTTGACATTCCTCATCACAAAATTTCCCTCCCGGTCCGACAGCGTTCCGTCGACGAGTGTACTGTCCTGGGTCCGGTATAGCGATACGGCCGAAAACTCCAATGCATGTTGCGCGCCATCCTCCACCACCTTGCCTTCCACCGAAGCGGTTTGCGCACTGGCCCATCGCAGCAGCAGGGTCATGGGGAGTAACAGCGTTATTATTCTTCTTGCGGGTTTCATTTCACATCCGGTGAAGCCTGTTTAAACCGATAGGCGTCTGCCTTTGCTTTTAATTGCTGCACGATGTCGGGATGCTCGGCCGCTACGTCGCGTTGTTCGGAAGGATCCGTCTCCAGGTCGAATAGCAATCCGGCGGCAGCCGGTGTACCCGTCTTCACACCCGGAAAGCGGTTTGCTTTTGGCTGCTCGAACGGCGCGAGGATGGTCACACCATCGGGAAGCCGCGGGTCGATCCAATTTTCATCGGACGGCAACTGCGCCGACTCCGGCGACAACACGTGGAGCTTCCACTTGCCGCTGCGGACGGTTTGCAACTTGTCGTTGTAAAAGGAGAACAGCGCTTCATGCGGCGACTTTGCAGAAGATGTAAACAGGCTGAAAATGTCGCGGCCATCCAACACGTGATCTTTCGGAAGACTTAGTCCCGCTGCTTTTACGAGCGTAGGAAACAAATCGATCACTCCGGCAGCCTCTGCGCTCACGTGACCCGGTGCAATGTGCCCCTTCCATTTCACCACCAACGGCACGCGTATGCCTCCCTCCCAGTTCTGCGATTTCATGCCACGCAATCCGCCAGTCGAGCCGCCAAACCAGGGGCCATTGTCGGAGAGAAAGATGATGATCGTATTTTCTTCGAGGTGCGCTTCGGCGAGCTTTTTCAGGACCTCTCCCACGGACCAATCCAACTCACGCATGGCGTCGGCATACAAATCGTCTTTGGATTGAGGCGTATAGAATTCTTCCGAAGGACTCAGCGGTTTGTGTGGCATCGCCTGCGGGAGGTACAAAAAGAAAGGTTTGTCTTTGTGCTGATCGATAAACGTTAAGGCAGCCTGCGTGTAGCGTTTGGTGAGCGTAGTCTGCACGACGGGATACTCCACAACCTTGTCGTTCTCCATCAGTAATACCGGTCGCATGTCATTGGAGTAGGGAATACCAAAATATTCATCGAACCCATGCCGTGTCGGAAGGAACTGCGGTTTGTGACCGAGGTGCCACTTGCCGATGATCTTGGTGGCATACCCCGAGGTCTTGAAGACTTCGCTCAACAACAATTGATCATCGCCGATGCCGATGTCGTCGCCGCCACGGAAAGTTTGGAAGCTGCTGTTTACTTTCTCAGGATTGGGGTTGAGAATGAGGCCGTGGCGCAAAGGATAGCGGCCGGTGAGCAGGGAAGCCCGCGTGGGGGCGCAATAGGGTGTGGGCGTGTAGAAGTGTGTGAGCTTGGCGCCCTCGGCAGCCAATTTGTCAATGTTCGGCGTTTGCCATCCCGGGGAGCCAAAGGATGACAAATCGCCGTAACCCAGGTCATCGGCCAGGATGAGCACCACGTTTGGCCGGCGTGTAGCCCCTACGGGTTGGGCTTGGATGGCGTTGCCTGTCGTTTCGAGGACAAGAATCAATAGAAGGTATAGATACAATTTCATCAAGGATGATTTCGGTGGAGATAAATAAGGATGAGCGTTGAAGGCAGGAATATGTCAACAACAACATCCTGCCGTGAGGGCATGCCGTGATGCTACGGAAAGGTTTGCCATAGCGGCAATCGATGTATGCGTAATGATTTCCACCATGTGAAGGAATATTGAGTTACAGGCAAGCTGCCCGGAAATCGCTCCCAGGGCAGGCGGAGATCAATTTGGTGGCATTGATCTCTACTAATCCTATAGACAAAAATAGCAATGAATTGCCTATAAGCAATAGCCCGGAAAAGGAATTATTTTTTTTGACGTCAGGCTGGGATGGCGGGTTTCGCCTTCCGGGAGGCTGCACCCGTTTCTCCCGAGGTGTATTCAAAGCCCCAGTCTTTCAACGCCGTCAGCACCGGGATCAGGGCCTTTCCCTTGGGCGTGAGGAAGTATTCGACATGCGGCGGGATTTCGGCATAAACCACGCGGTCGAGGATGCCATCCCGCTCCAGCTCGCGAAGCTGGGTGGTCAGCATTTGCCGGCTTACATTTCTCAGGAGCATGCTCAGTTTTCCGAAGCGGTTAATGTCGTTGTGGATGAGGTGAATGATGAGAATTTTCCATTTTCCACCGATCACCGCCATGGTCGAGACGACCGGGCAGTGCTCAACATTGTCTAAACTCATTTTCATAATGCCTTCATTTTCAGCTTGAGTAAGAAAAAACTGACTACATCCGTTTTTGATGCCTACTTACATTTTAAAAACCGAAGCGGTACTCTTGCCTTACAATTTTCACTAAAAAAAAATTCTGCCGATGAAAAAATATGTCATCACCGGATCTCTGGGCCACATCAACAAACCGCTTGTCGCCGGATTGATCCAAGCAAAAAAAGACGTTACCGTCATCACCCGCGACGCCGGTAAAGTCAAAGAAATTGAAGCGCTGGGAGCCAAAGCGCTCGTGGGGTCCGTCGCCGACCCGGCATTCGTCAACACCGCCTTTCACGGTGCCGAAGTGGTCTACGCGATGATCCCGCCCATCTGGCAAGCCGACAACTGGCGGCGTGCGCAAGATCAGGTAGGCGATGCCTATGCCGAAGCCATCAAAACAAATCGCGTTCCCTTTGTGGTAACGCTCAGCAGCATCGGCGCGCACCGAAGCGAAGGATGTGGCCCGGTCAACGCCTTGCATGCCTTCGAAGCATCGCTGAATCGCGTCGACGGTTTGCGGGTAAAACATCTGCGGCCTGCCTCCTTCTACTACAACTTGCTAAACCAAATCGGCATGATGAAAGCGGCGGGAATTATGGGAGGCAACTATGGCGGCCAAAAGATCCCTCTCGTCCACACGAATGATATTGCCGAAGTCGCGCTAGAAGAATTGAGCCGGCTCGATTTCACCGGTCATTCCGTCCGCTACATCGTGAGTGATCTGCGCACGGGCGACGAGATCGCGCAGGTGTTGAGCGAAGCCGTGGGCAAAAAATTTCCCTGGGTTGTTTTTTCGGACGAAGATCAACTGACGGGTCTTTTGCAAGCCGGTGTACCGTCGAGCCATGCGTCTCCCTACGTGGAGATGGGAACCGCGCTCCGGACGGGAACGATGCAGGAAGATCTATTGAAAAATCTCCCTGCTTTTTCACCGACCAAACTTGAGCAATTCGCCAGGGAATTCGCGGCCGCCTTTGCGGCCAGCCATGCGTAGGCTACACCAGTCTACAAAATCAAACCGCCTTTCCATTCTTCCGATAAAGAAGGAAAGGCGGTTATATTACAGTCATCTTATTCCTCACTTACTTCCCTGCCGTTGCTTTCGTTTTGCAATGTGACTGTCATCAGACGGCATACGCTGCACGAGCGGTGGTGGCGTTTTTCCGATCTTGTCTGTGGCGGCTTCCAGCGCTTTCAGCAAGCCGGGCACGACGTCGTGTTTTTCCTTCAAGACGTTCTGTTGTTCACCCACGTCGGTCCTCAGGTTGAAGAGTAAGGTGTCATGCGCATTGTCGGCGGTGACGGGTTGGTTTGGGGGGGCCGTGGCGGGAAAGATGATCTTCCAGTCGCCCTTGCGAAATGCTTCGATCTTGCCGTTGTAGTAGTAGATGAATTCGTCGCCTTTGCGTTTGGCCTTGCCCGTGAGCACGGCAGAGATGTCTTCACCGTCGATGGGGTTCTTAAATTTGTAATCTGCAGCGCCCGATAGTTTCACGAACGTGGGGAAGATATCAAACATGAGGGCCAGGTCGTTGTTTTCCGTTCCGGGCTTGATCGTTCCGGGCCAATAGAAAATAGCCGGCACACGCTGGCCACCTTCAAAGGTCGTGCCCTTCCCATTGCGCAAAGGCTTGGCAGAGCCGCCCTCGACATCAAAGATCAACCAAGGTCCGTTGTCGCTCGTGAAAACCACGAGGGTGTTCTCCGCTACGCCGGCTGCGCTCAACGCTTTCACCACCTCCCCCACGCTCCAGTCGATCTCTTCGATCACATCGCCGTACAAGCCGCGCTTCGACTTGCCTTCGAACGCGGGCGAGGCGTAGAGGGGTACGTGTGGCATCGAATGGGCCAGGTAGAGAAAGAAGGGATGGTCCTTATGTTTGTTGATGAACTTGACCGACTCTTCCGTATAGGTTTTAGTGGTATAGTGCTGGTCGACCGAAAAATTCTCAACCGTGTTACCACGCAAGTACACCATGCCTTGCATGTCGTTACTGTAAGGGATCCCGAAGTATTCATCAAAGCCCTGTTGTAGCGGAAGGTATTCGCGGTGATGTCCCAGGTGCCACTTGCCTATGGCGCCGGTGGCATACCCCTGTGTCTTCAGCGCTTCCGCGATGGTGACCTCATCCGGCGAGAGCCCTGTAAAGCTCTCGGGGAAGAAAACATGATCAATGCCCAGTCGCTTTGGGTAACGGGCGGTCAGTAAACCGGCGCGCGTGGGACTGCATACCGGCGACGGTGTGTAGAAGGAAGTGAACTTGAGCCCACCCGATGCCAGTTTGTCGATGTTGGGCGTGCGAATGTCGGTGGCACCGTACGGACCGACGTCGTTATAGCCCATGTCGTCGCAAAGGATGAAGACAAAATTTGTTTTCTTGGAGACAGATTTCGGTTGCGCACTCGTGCCGATCGCGTGGATCAATGACGCCAGCAGTAAACAAGCGACAATACTTATTTTTCGGAAGTGGGTTTTCATGGCTTTCGGTGGTTTTTCCAAAGTTACAAAGTAAAGCGGTCTTCCTGACCGTCGAATTCGTTTACAAAAAAACCGTTGCTGGGCCATAGGGGCTGCACGAGTTTCTTTTCCCAAGCCGTCAACGCTTCCTGCAGCTCCTTGACCTTTGCGGGATTCGCGTCGGCTATGTTATTGCGCTCGAACTTGTCGGTGGCCAGGTTGTACAGCACCGTGATGTTGTCCCTGTTGTTGATCACCAGTTTCCAATCGCCCTTGCGCACGGCCTTGTTGAATCCGGCCCGCCAGAACAAGGTCTCGTGTGGCGCAATTGAATCGGGCTCGGTAAGGTAGGGAATGATGTTCACACCGTCGTACTCCCGGCCGGCCGGAAGTCCGGCACGCGCTGCGGCGGCGGACGTGGCAAATATATCCAGCGACGAGACCGGCTTATCATAAACCTTGCCGGTTGGCAAGTGGCCCTTCCACCGCATGATAAAAGGAACATTGATCCCGCCTTCGTATAACGACATTTTGCCGCCTTTCAACGGCGCATTGTCCGTGGCGCCGGTATAGGTTGCTCCACCATTGTCGCTGATAAAAAATATCAAGGTGTTTTCATCGAGGCCCGAAGCTTTCACCTTTTTCAGGATCGCACCGATCGCGTTGTCCAGGTTTTCGATCATGGCATAGTACACGGCCTTCCGGCGGTCGATCCCTTGCGCTTCCAATTTGTCTACGTCTTTTTTTGGCGCCTGGAAAGGCGTGTGCGGGGCGTTGAACGGAACATACAGAAAAAAAGGCTTGTCCTTTTTTTGATCGATAAAGTCTACGGCTTCACCGGCGATTTTGTAAGTAAGAAATTCTTTCTCGTCCAGGACCTCATGGTTGCGGCGGATCCGTGCATTTCCAACGCGCCCGAAGTCCCACACATGGGAGTCCATAATGCCACGGTTGCGTACGTTCACAAAGGCGCGGTCGGTCGTATCGGCATACCACGAAAACGCTTCATAAAATCCATAGTGATAATCGAAGCCCCTGTTCAGCGGCTGAAAACTTTCGGCCGCGCCCAGGTGCCATTTTCCAATGATGCCGGTAGCATAGCCGTTGTGCTTCAGCAGGTCGGCCAGGGTGATCTCTTGCAACGGCAACCCTTGCCTGGCGATGCTTTCGGGTGTCGGGATTTTTGTCAGTTCGGCAAACTCCAGTTGCTGTCGGTTGATGAATGTGTTGGCCAGGGCGCGCTCCAGGTAATTGCGCATGTACCGGTTCACAGGCTGCGTCTCATGCCCGAAGCGCTGCTGGTAGCGACCGGTCAAGAGGCCAGCCCGCGACGGGCTGCAAATGGAGGCGGTCACATAACCTTCTGTGAACTTCACTCCCGTCGCCGCGAGGCTGTCGAGATAAGGTGTCTTTACTGGTGTTGGTCCGTAGAGCGGGATATCGGTCTTCCCCAGGTCGTCGGCCACCAAAACGATGATGTTGGGTGGACGTTCAGTAGAATCGCGCACTACCGGTGCCGACAGAAATTGTTTTTTTTGTTCAATACCCTTTTCGTCAAAAACAATATCCCAGTCATGCGATGCATAAGGTCTGAGCACGATGGAAAACACCACTGCCAACGGAATGGCGATGGCCAGAAAAATGCGGAATACTTTCTTCCAGCGCGATGGCGATTGAGTTGTGGTCATAGAAAATTATACGAATACGTTATATACATAGGATCGCACGCGCACCCGTGTTTCTTTTCTTAAACGTTATCCAGGTTCACGGCGTTTGCAAAGATGCCCACTCCACCACGCCTGCACGCGTTGCCCAGGCTTCGTAGAGGGCGATCAACTCGCGAAGCTTACCGGGATTCGATGCCGCCAGGTTTTTCAGTTCGGTGCGATCGTCCTTGAGGTTATAGAGTTCCCATTCATTTTCGGGATAGAACGATACGATCTTCCAATCCCCTTTCCGCACCGCGCGGTTGCCCTGGTGTTCCCAATAGATGGCGTCGTGGCCGGCGTACGGTTTTCCTTCGAAAGCATCTTTCAGTGAAAGGCCTTCCTGCGGCACCAACTTGGAACCCTGGTAGGTCTCCGGGTATTTAACACCGGCCAAGGCGAGCAGTGTCGGTTGTATATCGATGACATGGGCAGGTGTGTGTTGCAGGGTATTCGGTTGGATCTTGCCGGGTGCATAAACGATGAAGGGCGTGCTGATCCCCCCTTCATGCTCCCAATGCTTGAACGCACGAAAAGGTGTGTTGCTCACGTTCGCCCAGTTGTACTCGTACGAGACATACGACTCCGGATGGTCGGCCGTTAACGGTTTCACATATTCGGCAACCTCTTTTGTCTGCTTTTTTCCCGGAAAGGCATACTCATGACTGGCGCCGTTGTCGGAGAGAAAGATCACATAGGTGTTGTCCTCCACGCCGAGGTCCTTTAGTTTTTGCAGGATGCGTCCCACATTGTAGTCGATCCGGTCGACCATGGCGGCATACACCGCCATCTTCAGATCCCAGGCTTCCTTTTCGGATTGACGCAGTTGATCCCACCCGGGAATGAGCGAATCGCGCGGCGACAGTTTCCATTCCGGCCGAAGAATACCGGAGGCCAATAACTTTTGATAGCGCGCGCTGCGCACCACATCCCAGCCCTGCAGGTATTTGCCGCGGTATTTGGCAATATCCTCCTTGCGGGCCTGCACCGGAAAATGCGGCGCATTGTAGGCCGTGAACAAAAAGAAGGGTTTGCCCTCGGCGCGGGTTTCTTCCAGGAAGCCAAGGGCATGATCGGTAAACTCGTCGGTCAGGTAAAAGCTATCCGGTTTTTTTTCCGTGGTAAAATTTTCCAGCTTCTGCCCATTCTTCACAAAGAAATCCATTTCCCCCAATTGAAAAGGGTGCGGATAAAATTGATGACTCGTTCCACCGATCAAGGCAAAGTATTTATCGTAGCCCCGCGCTCCGGGCCATTGCTCCGGCAGATTGCCCACGTGCCACTTCCCCGACATGAGGGTTGTGTAGCCAACAGTCTTCAAGCCTTCAGCAATGGTGATCACATTTTTATTCAGGTAGCCCTGGTAGGTTGGCTTGCCCAGGTTGCCGTTCATAAAACCCACTCCGGCCTGGTGCGGATACACGCCCGTTTGTAACGCGGCACGTGTAGGGCAACAGCGCGACGTGTTGTAGAATTGTGTAAAACGCAATCCTCCTGCAGCAAGCCGGTCCAGGTTGGGCGTGGGAATTTCCGAGCCATATGCACCGATGTCGGAGAAGCCCATGTCGTCTACGAGGATCAAAACAAAGTTGGGCTTGGTTGGTCCTTTACCCTTGGTCTTTGGCGGTGACTGTGCCATGACGGGAGCAAGCAGGAGCGTGCACAAAACGGCAACGACAGTAACAAGGCGTATTCTCATGGATCGCTTATCTTTTTATAAGAATTACTCGGCATAGCTGGAGCGCATCTTCACGCCCCAGCGTCCGTTTTCTTTTGTGAGAATGTATAGGGATTCGTAGACACCCAGCTTCGTGCCGTCTGCTTTGAAGCGGCTGAAGCGGGTGTCCACGTGTACCTTGGTATCGGAAGCTTGGATGATGTTCCGGTGATCCCACGCGCTGTGATCCCATCCGCCTTTTTGCAAGGGAACAAATACGCTGACTGAATCGCGAAGGCCCGCTTTCTCCAGCACATTCATCTTGCCACTGGCCAGCCGGTAGTGCGGGAACTGGTAGGTGGCTTCCCACGCCTTCAGGTTCTTCGCGTTGAAGGTGTTCATGTAATCGTCCAGCACCTGGTAGACCTCGGCCTTCACCTTGGCATCGATCTCGTGTGATCCACGTTCATTTCCCCCGGTCAGCGTAAAGGCAGTGATGGCAGCACAGCCGCACAACAGAGCCCCGTACAACAGTTTCTTCATCATACCTATTTTCCTCCGGTTACGGTAGCGGTTTCAGGTTGTCTTAATTCAACGGTGACTTTGTTCAATGCACCACTGAAAGCAAATGGAACTTTATACGTGTCCGACACCGGTGTGAGATCATCAAAGCCCACGTTCAGTCCTTCATGACCAAAGATGCTATTGGACGTTTTATCGATGCGCGCTTCACCTACTTTTGTGCCGTTCACATACAGCGTGCCGGTGCCTCCGGAGTTTCTCGGACCGCCATCGTACTTGAAGTCAAATTTCAACACAGCCTTGCCGGGTGTGATGGCCTTGGGCGACGAGGTGACGTTGAACTTCGTCCAGCCTAAATTATAGGTAAAATT
>Ga0209050_1001334_pt1 | contig 27430 bp, 21 predicted proteins | sample Araplavi_mTSA_r2_FD_184276 | JGI IMG/M metagenome (GOLD analysis project Ga0209050, IMG submission 184276) | Arabidopsis root microbial communities from North Carolina, USA - plate scrape MF_Cvi_mTSA_r2 (SPAdes) (version 2) | ecosystem: Host-associated > Plants > Roots > Endosphere | place: USA... | reverse complement strand
CATTGCCCGTCAACATCGAGCAGCGCTCGACCGACGGCACCCGCAAGTGGCTGTTTGACGTGGGGCAGGGCAACGCCATCGAAACCGTCTTCATCCCCGAAGACGACCGCGGCACACTGTGCATTTCCAGCCAGGCCGGCTGCGTGGTGAACTGCCGGTTCTGCTCGACCGGCCACCAGGGCTTCAACCGCAACCTGAAGACCAGCGAAATCATCGGCCAGTTGTGGTGGGCCAAGCGCGTGCTCGAAGCCGACATCGGCACGGCCCGCCTTGAAAGCGCCCGCGCCACCGAAGACACGCGCGTCATCAGCAACGTCGTCATGATGGGCATGGGCGAACCCCTGCTCAACTACGACCAGGTCCTGCCCGCGTTGCGCCTGATGCTCGACGACAACGCGTATGGCCTGTCGCGCCGCCGCGTCACCGTGTCCACCTCCGGCGTCGTCCCCATGATGGACCGCCTGTCGCAAGACTGTCCCGTGGCACTGGCCGTTTCGCTGCACGCGCCCAACGACGCGCTGCGCGACGAGCTCGTGCCGCTGAACAAGAAATACCCGCTGAAAGAGTTGCTGGCTGCCTGCGAACGCTATCTCGCGTTTGCGCCCCGCGACTTCATCACGTTTGAATACTGCATGCTGGACGGCATCAACGACACCGACCAGCACGCCAAGGAACTGATCCACATTGCACGCCAGGTGCGCTGCAAGCTGAACCTCATCCCGTTCAACCCATTCCCCGCCTCCGGCCTGAAGCGATCGGCCTCGGCGCGGGTGAAGGTGTTTGCCCAACGTCTCATGGACGCCGGCATCATCACCACGGTCCGCAAGACCCGGGGCGACGACATCGATGCGGCTTGCGGCCAGCTGGCCGGAGAGGTGCGGGACCGCACTCGGATCACCGAGCGCAATGCCGCACAGCGCCAGACCATACCAATTAAACAGGTGCACGCATGACGCAGGATTTCGCTTCTGCAGTTTCCGACTCGTCCGCCGCCGCGGTGGGCAGCGTGGGCGCCGCCTTGCGCGGCCTGCGCCTATCCAAGGGCTGGTCGCTCGACGAGGTCTCCAGCCGCATCAAGTTTTCCACCAAGCAGATCGAAGCCCTTGAAAACGAACAGTGGGATCACCTGCCCACCGGCGTTTCCTTGCGCGGCCTCGTCCGCAACTATGCACGCCTGCTGGGCGCCGACGCCGAGGCCATCGTCGATTCGCTCGACCCCAAGGCCCGCGTCACCGGCCCGGCCAAGCTCAGCCCCAGTTCGCTGCATTCGGCGCATTCCATTCCCCAATCCAGCGCCGACGACGACCGCTCGTCCACGACGTCCTGGGGCTGGCTGATCGCCATCGTGCTGGTGCTGGCCGCCGGCGTGGCATATGCCTTCTGGCAAGGTTGGCTGCCGCAGCAGTGGCTGCCGGCCGACTGGCTGCCGAAGTCGACCAAGTAACACGGTTCCACCCGATGCAAGATTCTTCTCTGCCTTGCCAGGACGCGCCGCCTCCCCCGGTGGGAGCCGCAGCGCGCCGCGCCACGCGTTCCGTGGCGATCAAGTGGGGTGATCGCGTCGTGACGGTGGGCGGAGACGCCCCGGTCGTGGTCCAGTCCATGACCAACACCGACACCGCGGACGCCATCGCCACCGCGATCCAGGTCAAGGAGCTGGCGCTGGCCGGCTCCGAGCTCGTGCGCATCACCGTGAACACGCCGGAAGCCGCCCGCGAGGTCGTCGCCATCCGCGAACAGCTCGACCGCATGGGCGTGAACGTGCCGCTGGTGGGCGACTTCCACTACAACGGCCACAAGCTGCTGACGCAGTTTCCGGAATGCGCCCAGGCGCTGTCCAAATACCGCATCAACCCCGGCAACATGGGGGGCGGCAAGCGCCGCGACGACAACTTCGCGCAAATGATCGAAGTCGCCTGCCGCTACGACAAGCCGGTGCGCATCGGCGTCAACTGGGGCAGCCTCGACCACGAACTCATGGCGCGCAAGATGGACGAAAACAGCCGGCGCGCCCAGCCTTGGGAAGCGCAGGCCGTCATGCGCGATGCGCTCGTTGTTTCGGCCATCAGCAATGCCCAGCGCGCCGAAGAACTCGGCCTGCGGCGCGACGCGATCATCCTGTCGTGCAAGGTCAGCCATGTCCAGGATCTCATCGCGGTCTACCGTGATCTGTCCGCCCGTTGCGACTATCCCCTGCATCTTGGCCTGACCGAGGCGGGCATGGGCAGCAAGGGCATCGTGGCTTCGACCGCCGCGCTTGCCGTGCTGATGCAGCAAGGCATCGGCGACACCATCCGCATTTCGCTCACGCCTGAACCCGGCGGCGAGCGCAGCCGCGAAGCCATCGTCGCGCAGGAAATCCTGCAGACCATGGGACTGCGCGCCTTCACGCCCATGGTCGTCGCCTGCCCGGGCTGCGGCCGCACCAGCAGCACGTTCTTCCAGGAACTTGCCGACAGCATCCAGTCGTTCCTGCGCCGGCAGATGCCGGTGTGGCGCGCGCAATACCCCGGCGTCGAATCCATGAACGTCGCGGTGATGGGCTGTGTGGTCAATGGGCCGGGCGAAAGCCGTCATGCCGACATCGGCATCAGCCTGCCGGGTACCGGCGAAGTGCCGGCCGCGCCGGTGTTCGTCGACGGCGAGCGTACGGTGACGCTCAAGGGCGACCATATCGCCGAAGAGTTCCAGGCCATCGTTGAAGAATACGTTGCGCGCCGTTATGGCGCGCTCGCCTCTCACTAAAGTAAGGGTGTAGCCACTGGCGCGCGTCTCGGGCGCGCCCGTGGCATGATCAAGATGACTCAAGCTTTCCAGAAAGTCGCCGCCATACGCGGCATGAATGATCTGCTGCCGGGGGCTAGCGCCCGCTGGGAGCAATTCGAGGAAATCGTGCGCGGCTGGCTGCGCGGCTACGGCTATCGCAATGTGCGCACGCCGGTGCTTGAGCATACGCGCCTGTTTGCGCGCGGTATCGGCGAAGTCACCGACATCGTCGAAAAAGAGATGTACACGTTCACCGACGCGCTCAACGGCGAATCGCTGACCATGCGCCCCGAGATGACCGCCGGCATCGTGCGCGCCTCCATCGAGCACAACCTGCTCTACGACCGTCCGCAACGCGTCTACTCCATCGGTCCCGTCTTCCGCCACGAGCGCCCGCAGCGCGGCCGCTACCGTCAGTTCCACCAGATCGACGTCGAGGCCCTTGGCTTTGCCGGTCCCGATGTGGACGCGGAACTCATCGTCATGCTGGCCCGCCTCTGGAAGCTGCTGGGCCTGAAGGACGTGCGCCTTGAACTCAATTCGCTGGGCCAACCCGCTGAGCGCGCCGCGCACCGCGCTGCCCTGATCCAGCATCTGGAAAAGCACCGCGACATCCTCGACGAGGACGGCCAGCGCCGCATGTACAGCAATCCGCTGCGCGTGCTGGACACCAAGAACCCCGCCATGCAGGAAATGGCCGACAGCGCGCCGCGCCTGTTCGACTTCCTGGGCGAAGAGTCCCGCGCGCACTTCGACGGCGTGTGCCAGCGCCTCACCGACGCCGGCATCGAATACCGCTTGAACCCGCGTCTGGTCCGCGGCCTGGACTACTACAACCTCACCGTCTTCGAATGGGTCACCGACCGTCTCGGTTCCCAAGGCACGGTTTGCGGCGGCGGCCGCTACGACGGCCTGGTCGAACTCTTGGGCGGCAAGACCGCGCCGGCCGTGGGCTTTGCCATCGGCATGGAGCGTCTGCTCGACCTCTGGGAACAAAGCGTTGAAATCGCCGCGCCGGCCGAGTGCGATGTCTACATCGTGCATCAGGGCGAAGACGCGCAGCGCCTGGCTGCCCGGGTCGGCGAAGACCTGCGCGACGCGGGCCTCTCGGTCATCGTGCATGCCGGATCCGCAGGCTTCAAGTCGCAATTCAAGCGCGCGGACGCCAGCGGCGCCCGCGTTGCGGTTATCCTTGGCGCCGACGAAGTGGCGTCGCAGACGGCCAGCGTCAAGTTCCTGCGCGCAGAAGAGCAGGGCGAGGCGGCGCAGCAACGGGTTCCGCTGGCAAAGCTGGCCGACGCATTGAACAACAAGGGTTAAGGCATGGCATACGATCTTGAAGAACAGGAAAAACTCGACGCGATCAAGGCGTGGTGGGCCCGCTATGGGACGCTGCTGCTGGCCCTGACGACGGTGGTGCTCCTGGCTTGGGGCGGCTGGTGGGGCTGGAAGGCGTACGAATCGCATCAGGCCAACCAGGCCATGGGTTACTTCGAAGCGCTGGAAGACGCCGCTCGCCTGGGCGGCGCCGATTCCTCGGTGCGCATCAAGACAGCCGCCTCGACGCTGCGCGAAAAATATCCCAACACCGGCTATGCCGCGCGCGGCGCCCTTGTGGCGGCGCAGGCTCTGCAGGCGCAAAAGGACGACGCCGGCGCCCGCGAACAGCTCGAATGGCTGGCTGGCCAAGGCAAGAACCCCGCCATGCAAGCCGTGGCGCGCCTGCGCTTGGCAGGCATGATGCTGGACCAGAAGCAATACGACGCCGCGCTGGCGCAGTTGAACAATCCGCCGGCCGCCTTTGCCGCCTTGTTCGCTGACCGCCGCGGCGACGTGCTGGCTGCGCAAGGCAAGCGCGAGGAAGCGCGCGCGGCCTGGCAGAGCGCCATTGATGGCCTGGGCCTGGCCAATCCCCTGACCCAGGTTGTGCAACTGAAACTGGATGCCTTGAGCGGAGCGTGACTGTAATGCGTAAATTTGCACCTGGCCGTACGTGGCGCGGCGCCGTTCTGCTGGCAAGCCTGCTTGCCCTGGGTGGTTGCGGCATGTTTTCCCATGACGACGGCCGTTACGATCCCGCGCCCTTGACCGAATACAAGGCCGGCATGTCCGTGCGCCAGGTCTGGTCCACGTCCATCGGCAGCGGCTCCGGCCTGGGCTTCGCGCCCACCGTGCTCGGCGACGCCATCTATGCCGCGACGCCTGACGGCTCCGTCGGCAAGTTCGATCTGCAGAGCGGCCGTGTCATCTGGAAGGCCAAGGCCGACACCAAATTGTCTGCCGGCGCCGGCAGCGATGGCACGACCACCGCCGTGGCGTCCCCCAACGGCGACGTCATCGCCTTCGACGACACCGGCAAGGTGAAATGGAAGGTCCGCGCCACCAGCGACGTCGCCATCCCGCCGGTTGTCGGCTACGGCATCGTCGTTGTTCGCAGCGGCGACTATCGCATCCAGGCCTTCGACGCCAACAGCGGCGAGCGCGTCTGGAGCGTGCAGCGTCCCGGCCCCTCGCTCGCCTTGCGCAGCGTTGCGCAGATGGTCCTGGCCGAAGGCCTGGTCATCACGGGTCTGCCTGGCGGCAAGCTCCTTGCCATCGCGTCCAACAGCGGCAACGTGCAATGGGAAGGCACCGTCGCCACGCCGCGCGGCGCTGGCGACCTGGAGCGCCTGACCGACGTGGTCGGCGCGCCTCGCATCGCCGGCAACCTGCTGTGCGCCGTCGCTTATCAGGGACGTATCGTTTGCTTCGATGTCACCGCCGGCGGCCGTCCGCTCTGGACGAAAGACTTCTCCAGCGTCAGCGGTCTCACTCTGGACGACCGCTTCGCCTTTTCCGCCGACCAGAACAGCGTGGTCAACGCGTTTGCGCTGGATAATGGCGGTAATCTCTGGAAGCAGGCCGCCCTGAAGAACCGCCAGGTCACCGCTCCGGCTATGCTGGGGGGTGCGCTGGCTGTCGGCGATCTGGACGGATATGTGCATTTCCTGTCGCGCAGCGATGGCAGCCTGATGGCGCGTCTGTCGGTGGGTGGCGGCGCGGTCGTGTCGCCGCCGCAGACGACGCCCCAAGGCGTGCTGGTCCAGACGGGCAATGGCAATCTCGTCCTGATCGGCACCAACTGAACCTTATAAAACAAAGCCTTTTACCGTGTCTTTCAAGCCTGTCGTTGCCCTGGTCGGCCGCCCCAATGTGGGGAAATCGACCCTCTTCAACCGCCTGACGCGATCGCGCGCCGCGCTGGTGGCCGACTATTCCGGCCTGACCCGCGATCGCCATTACGGCGAGGGCAGGGTGGGCGATATTCCGTTCATCGCCATCGATACCGGCGGCTTCGAGCCCGTGGCCAAGGACGGCATCCTGCTCGAAATGGCCCGCCAGACCCGGCAGGCCATCGCCGAGGCGGACGTCGTCGTGTTCCTGGTGGATGCGCGCGCGGGCATCAACGCGCACGACCACGAAATTGCGCAACTGCTGCGCAAATCCGGCCAGCAGCGCGTGCTGCTGGCGGTGAACAAGGCCGAAGGCATGGGACTTGGGCCCGCCATCGCCGAGTTCCATGAACTCGGCCTGGGCCAGCCCTATCCGATTTCGGCGGCGCACGGCGACGGCATCGTCGACCTGATCGAGCTCGCGCTCAAGGATCTGGCCGAACCGCCTGCCGAAGAAGAACCCGCCGAAGAAGGCGAACACGATCATCGCATCAAGCTGGCGATCGTGGGCCGTCCCAACGTGGGCAAGTCCACGCTCATCAACACGTTCATGGGCGAAGAACGCGTCATCGCGTTCGACATGCCAGGCACCACGCGCGACGCGATCGAAATCGATTTCGATCGCGACGGCCGTCGCTACACGCTCATCGACACCGCCGGTCTGCGCAAGCGCGGCAAGGTGTTCGAGGCCGTCGAAAAGTTTTCCGTCATCAAGACCTTGCAGGCCATCGAGGCCAGCAACGTGGTGCTGCTGATGCTCGACGCGCAAACCGAAATCTCCGAGCAGGACGCGCACATCGCCGGGTTCGTGCTGGAAACCGGGCGTGCCGTGGTCGTGGCCGTCAACAAGTGGGATGGCCTGGACGGCGAAGAAAAGGAACGCATCGAGCGCGAGTTCAACCGCAAGCTGCGCTTCCTGTCGTTCGCTCGCGTCCACACGATCTCGGCGCTGCGCGGGCAGGGCATCAAGCCCTTGCTCAAGTCCATCAATGCCGCACACGCCGCCGCGTTTGCCAAGCTGTCCACGCCCAAGCTCACGCGCGAGCTGCAAGCCGCGGTCGAACAGCAGCAGCCGCCGCGCAAGGGCATCTTCCGTCCCAAGTTGCGCTACGCGCACCAGGGCGGACAGAACCCGCCGCTGGTCGTCATCCACGGCAATGCGCTGGACGCGATTCCCGACTCGTACCGCCGGTACCTCGAAACGCGTTTCCGCAATGCGTTCGACCTGGCCGGTACGCCGCTGCGCATTGAATTCAAGTCTTCGCACAACCCCTACACGCAGGAAAGCTGATCCATGAGCCGTTTCTGGAGTCCCGTTGTTGGGACGCTCAGTCCGTATGTGCCGGGCGAGCAGCCCAAGCTTCAGAATCTGGTCAAGCTGAACACCAACGAGCATCCTTACGGGCCGTCGCCCAAGGTGCTCGATGCGATCCGCGCGGCCTGCGACGATACGCTCAAGCTCTATCCGGATCCGTCCTCGGACCGCCTGCGCGAGGCCATCGCAACGGCCGTCGGCGCGCAGCCGCAGCAGGTGTTCGTGGGCAACGGATCCGACGAGGTGCTGGCGCACGCATTTCTTGCGCTGCTCAAGCATGATCGCCCGCTGCGGTTCCCGGACATCACCTATAGCTTCTACCCGGTGTATTGCGGCCTGTACGGCATCGAGTTCGAAACGATGCCGCTCACCGCGGACTTCCGCATCGACGTCGAAGACTACCTGCCGGCGCGCCACGGTCAGGCCGGCGCCATCATCTTCCCGAACCCCAATGCCCCCACCGGCCGCGCACTCAGCGCCGCCGAAGTCGAACGCATCGTCGCCGGCAACCCTGACACGGTCGTCGTCGTCGACGAGGCGTACGTGGATTTCGGCGCCGAATCGGTGATCCCGCTGGTCTCGCGCTACGACAACCTGCTGGTGGTGCAGACGCTTTCCAAGTCGCGCTCGCTGGCCGGTTTGCGCGTGGGCTTTGCCGTGGGCAGCGCCGCGCTCATCGACGGCCTGGAGCGGGTAAAGAACAGTTTCAACTCCTACCCCATCGATCGGCTGGCGTCCGCCGGCGCAGTGGCGGCGCTGGAGGATACGGAGTATTTTGAGCAGACCCGCAACGCCGTGATCGAAACCCGGTCGCGCATGACCGCAGGGCTGGAGTCGCTGGGCTTCGAGGTGCTCCCGTCGGCGGCGAACTTCGTGTTCGCACGCCACCCGGAAAAAGACGCCGCGACGCTCGCCGCCGCCCTGCGTGAACGCAGCATCATCGTGCGTCATTTCCGTCATGCTCGGATCGAACAATTCCTGCGCATCACGGTGGGTACGGAAGGCCAATGCGACATGCTTCTGCAAGCGCTCGACGAGATCCTGCAGGCGTGATTTCAGAGGCTTTTCAGCTGGAAAACTCTGGTCTCATTTTTGCTTCCCGGCCAAGTAGCACGGGCCGGGAAAACCCTGTAGAGTACGTGTTTCGGCGTGCTCCACCAGTACAAAAAGCGCGTCATCACTCAATAACAATCAAATGGAGCCTGGCCAATGAGCAATAAAGGGCAAACTCTGCAAGATCCGTTCCTCAACACGCTGCGCAAGGATCATGTGCCCGTGTCGATCTACCTCGTGAACGGCATCAAGCTTCAAGGGCAAATCGAATCCTTCGACCAATACGTGGTGCTGCTGCGCAATACGGTCACCCAAATGGTCTACAAGCACGCCATCTCGACCGTCGTCCCCGCGCGTGCCGTCAATTTTCAAGTGGAAGTCCCTGCTGAGTAATCTCGCTCCAGCTTTACCTTTTATTGCCCGCCAGACGGTTCCCGTCGGCGGGCATTTTCGCTTTGGCTCGAATATGGTGCATGTATGCGCGCTCTGATCATCAGTGTGGATCTCGGTGATCCGGACTTCACGGCGCACGCCGAGGAATTCGCCATGCTGGCCAAGGGCGCGGGCGCCGAAATCGTCGGCACCCTGACGGCCCGCCGCGATCGTCCCGACGCCAAGTTCTTCATCGGCTCCGGCAAGGCCGACGAGGGCGTCGCGATGGCGCAGGCGCTGCTCGCCGATATCGTCCTTTTCGATCAGCCTTTGTCGCCCGCCCAACAACGCAACCTTGAACGCGCCTTCAACCTGCGCGTGGTGGATCGCGTGGCGCTCATTCTTGATATCTTCGCGCTGCGCGCAAAGAGCCACGAAGGCAAGCTGCAGGTCGAACTGGCCCAGCTCCAGCATCTGGCCACGCGCCTCACGCGCATGTGGAGTCACCTGGAGCGGCAGCGTGGCGGCATCGGGATGCGAGGCCCCGGCGAATCCCAGCTCGAAATGGACCGCCGCATGATCGGCGCCAAGGTCAAGACGCTGCGCGAACGGCTCGACAAAGTCGAGCGCCAGCGCATCACCCAACGGCGCGCCCGCGCGCGGGGTGGGGCGCTGTCGGTGTCCCTGGTCGGCTATACCAACGCCGGCAAGTCGACGCTGTTCAACGCGCTGACCCGGGCCGACGCCTACGCCGCCGACCAGCTCTTTGCCACGCTGGACACGACGACGCGCCGCATCTGGATCGAAGGCGCCGGATCGGTGGTGGTGTCAGACACCGTGGGCTTCATCCGCGACCTGCCTCACAACCTTATTGCTGCCTTCCGGGCCACCCTCGAAGAAACCGTGCACGCCGACCTGCTGCTGCATGTGGTGGACTCGGCCAGCCCGCAGCGGGATGAGCAGATTTTCGAAGTGAACAAGGTCCTCGCCGAAATAGGCGCTGCCGCGATTCCAACCATTCTGGTATACAACAAGATCGACCGGGCGGGATTGGAACCGCGGGTGGAGCGCGATGCACATGGTACGATTGCGCGAGTATTTGTAAGCGCCACCGAGCGCGCCGGTTTGGATGCGTTGCGCGGGGCAATTGCGGAGACCGGACAGATTGTGGGAAACAATGCCGCGAATTATCAAACTCTTCAATCTGAATGACCCCGGTTGGGGTCGTGGAAACAACAATGGCTCCGAGCCGCCGCCCAAGCGGCCCCAAGGCAACGGAGACGGCCCTCCTGACCTGGACGAGGTCTGGCGCGATTTCAACAATCGCATCGGGAACCTGTTCGGGCGCAAGGGCGGTGGCGGCAATAACCGCCCCGGCAACCGTGGCGGCATGACGCCGCCATCCCCGCGCGGCACACGCATCGGCCTGGGCGTCATTGCTCTGGTCGCGGCGGGCATCTGGCTGGCCAGCGGCTTTTACATCGTGCAAGAAGGCCAGGTCGCGGTCGTGACCCAATTCGGCAAATACAAGAGCACGTCGCAAGCCGGTTTCCAGTGGCGTCTGCCGTACCCCATTCAAAGCCATGAAATCGTCAACGTGTCGCAACTGCGCACGTTCGAAGTCGGATTCCGTGGCGGCGCGCGCAACAAGGTTCTGCCCGAAGCGCTGATGCTCACGACGGACGAGAACATCGTCGATATGCAGTTCGTCGTCCAGTACCGCCTGAAGGCAGACGGCGCGCCCGACTATCTCTTCAAGACGCGCGACCCGGACGAGTCCGTGCGCCAGGCATCCGAAACCGCCATGCGCGAAGTCGTGGGCAAACAGTCGATGGACTTCGTGCTGTACGAAGGGCGTACGACGGTGGCTTCCCAAGTCCAGGCGCTGATGCAGCAGATCCTCGATCGCTACCAGACGGGCGTGCAGATCAGTACTGTCGCCATCCAGAACGTGCAGCCGCCCGAGCAGGTGCAGGCCGCGTTCGACGACGCCGTCAAGGCCGGTCAGGATCGCGAGCGCCAGATCAACGAAGGCCAGGCCTACGCCAATCAGGTCGTGCCGCTGGCCAGCGGTCAGGCATCGCGCATGACGGAACAGGCTGAAGGTTACAAGGCCAAGGTCGTCGGCGATGCGCAAGGTAATACGTCGCGCTTCACCAGCATCCTGGGCGAATACGAAAAGTCGCCTCAAGTCATGCGCCAGCGCATGTACCTGGAAAGCATGCAGGACATCTTCACCCGCGCCAGCAAGGTCATGGTCGACACCAAGAGCAACAACAACATGTTGTATTTGCCCCTGGACAAGATCATGCATCTGGCCGCTCAGGACGCAGGCAAGTCGAACATCGGCAGCTCTGGCTCGCCCGTGTCCAATGCACCTGTCCAGCAGCCTCCGCGCGGTACGGCCGCGCCGGTGCCGCAGCCTTCCGGCAGCAGCAATAGCAACACGCTGCCTCGCGACCGTATGTCGCGCTAATCCGGAGGAGTCCTGAACATGAATCGTCTTATGCCCATCCTGGTCGGCCTGCTCATCGTGCTGGCCCTCCTTTCCTCCAGCGTTTTCGTGGTGCGCGAGCGCGACTATGCCTTGGTGTTCTCGCTGGGCGAGGTCCGCCGCGTCATCAGCGAACCTGGCCTTTACTTCAAGGTTCCGCCGCCTTTCCAGAATGTCGTCACGCTCGACAAGCGCATTCTGACCATCGAAACCAACGAAGCCGAGCGCATCCAGACTTCCGAAAAGAAGAACCTGCTGATCGACTCCTACGTCAAGTGGCGCATTGCGGATCCCCGCGTGTTCTACGTGACGTTCGGCGGTAACGAGCGCGCGGCCCAAGAGCGTCTGCAGGCTCAGATCCGCGACGCCCTGAACGCGTCGGTCAACGTGCGTACCGTGCGGGACGTGGTCTCGACCGAACGCGACAAGATCATGACGGAGATCCTGGAAAACGTCGCCAAGCGTGCCGAGCCCCTGGGCGTGCAGATCGTCGACGTGCGCCTGCGCCGCATCGAGTTCGCACCGGAAATCTCCGAGTCGGTCTACCGCCGCATGGAAGCCGAGCGTACCCGCGTCGCCAACGAGCTGCGTTCCATCGGCGCCGCCGAAGGCGAGAAGATTCGCGCGGAAGCAGATCGCCAGCGCGAGGTCATCGTGGCCCAGGCGTACGCCAAGGCCCAGGGCATCATGGGTGAGGGGGACGCCGCAGCGGCAGCCATCTACGCCCAAGCCTATGGCAAGAACCCGGACTTCTACACGTACTACAAGAGCCTGGAAGCCTATCGCGCATCGTTCTCCAAGCCGGGCGATGTACTGGTCGTGGACCCCAGCTCCAGCTTCTTCCAGTTCATGAAGGATCCGGCGGGCGCTGCCTTGGCGCCGGTCACCGTGCCGGCCAAGTGATCTTGCCCAGCTAGCACGAACGAAAAGCCCCTCGGGTCCCTGAGGGGCTTTTCTGCTTCAGGCGGGACGATTTCCGCCCGGTATCGAGGGCGCGGCCGGGCAGTCCGGCCACGCCCGACCCACGGCTGGCGCTCGCGGCTGAACCATGTACAATACCGCGTAAGCTAGAAAACATTCCGCAGCGGCTGAGCGGGCTTACGCCCCTCAGCCGCTTTTCGTTTGGGCGACGCCCACGCATCACTTGGCGTTATTCAGGTAAACACATTCATGGGTAACTGGCTGCTGCCCGAAAGCCTTGCCGACGTACTTCCGGCAGAGGCTCGGCGCATCGAGGAACTGCGCCGCGAACTTCTCGATCTTTACCGTACTTACGGGTTCGAGCTGGTCGCGCCGCCCCTGGTCGAGTACATCGATTCATTGCTGTCGGGCACCGGCAGCGATCTGGATCTGCGCACCTGCAAGCTGGTCGACCAGCTTTCGGGCCGCACGCTGGGCGTGCGCGCGGACATGACTCCCCAGGTTACGCGCATCGACGCGCACTTGCTGAACCGCGCGGGCGTCACCCGCCTGTGTTACTGCGGCAACGTGCTGCATGCGCGCCCCTCGGACTTGCTGTCCAGCCGCGAACTGCTGCAGATCGGCGCTGAAATCTACGGCCATGCCGGATTCGAAGCCGACCTCGAAATCATCCAGCTCGTGCTGGAAACGGTTGCCATCGCTGGCGTGCGCAATCCGCGCCTGGACCTGTGTCATTCCGGCGTGCTGCGCGCCATCCTGAAATCGGACCCGGCAGCGGCCGAACTGGCGCAGGACGCCATCCGGCTGATGCGCGACAAGGATGTGCCCGGATTGGGTGAGCTCGTGGCGCGCGCGCCCGGCATTCGTCCGGAAACGTTGAAGGCGCTGCAGTTGCTGCCCACGTTGTACGGTGGTCCCGAAGTGCTCAAGGTTGCCCGCCGCGACCTGCCGGCACTGCCGGGTGTCGCCGAGGCGCTCGACGCGCTTCAGGCGGTGGTGGATGCGATGCCGAACGTGTCGTTCAGTGTGGATCTGGCCGACGTGGGCGGTTACGCTTACCACACGGGCGTCAAGTTCGCCCTGTACGCCGAAGGCTGGCACGACGCGTTGGTCAGTGGTGGCCGCTACGACGACGTCAGTCGCGCGTTCGGCCGCGCGCGTCCGGCCACGGGCTTCAGTCTTGATTTACGCAAGCTGGCGGCGGGTCTGCCGCCGGCGGAAAGGGCGCGAGCGGTTCGTGCGCCCTGGGGGCAAGCCCCCGCTCTGACCGAGGCGGTTCGCCGCTTGCGCCGGTCAGGGGAAATCGTCGTTCAGGTATTGCCCGGTCACGAGCAGGATCAGGACGAATTCGTTTGCGATCGCGAGCTGGCGCTGCAGGATGGCGTCTGGACGGTCAAAACGCTGTGACTAACTCCCTCTCGGAAACGAGGGGGCCGCGGGGAGATTTCCGGATTTCCCGAGAAACTCGAAATTGATTCGTATCATGAGCAAGAACGTAGTCGTAATCGGCACCCAATGGGGTGACGAGGGCAAGGGCAAGATCGTCGACTGGCTGGCGGAATCCGTCCAGGGCGTGGTCCGCTTCCAGGGCGGTCACAATGCCGGCCATACGCTGTGGATCAATGGCAAGAAGACGATTCTTCGCCTGATCCCGTCGGGCATCATGCACCCCGGCGTCACCTGCTTCATCGGCAATGGCGTCGTGCTGTCCCCGGAAGCCCTGCTCAAGGAAATCGAAGAGCTGGAGGCCGCCGGCCTGGATGTGCGTTCGCGCCTGCAGATCTCCGAAATCTGCCCGCTGATCCTGCCGTACCACGTCGCCATCGACAAGGCGCGTGAAGCACGCAAGGGCGAGGGCAAGATCGGCACCACCGGTCGCGGCATCGGCCCGGCCTACGAAGACAAGGTCGCCCGCCGTGCCCTGCGCGTGCAAGATCTCTTCAATCCTTCGCTGTTCGACGAAAAGCTCGCCGAAGTGCTGGATTACCACAACTTCGTGCTGACCAAGTACCTGGGCGCGGAAGCCGTTTCGGCCAACGAAGTCCGCGATCAAGCCATGGCGCTCGCGCCGGCCATCGCCCCGATGGTCAAGGATGTCTCCAGCAACCTGTACGCCATGCAGCAGGAAGGCAAGCGCCTCCTGTTCGAAGGCGCACAAGGCGCGTTGCTGGACGTCGATCACGGCACGTACCCCTTCGTCACCAGCAGCAACTGCGTGGCAGGTGCGGCCTCGGCCGGCGCCGGCGTGGGTCCCCAGCAACTGGATTACGTCCTGGGCATCACCAAGGCGTACACCACGCGCGTCGGCTCCGGCCCGTTCCCCACGGAACTGGTCGACGAGATCGGCACCCGCCTGGCCACCATCGGCAAGGAATTCGGTTCGGTCACGGGCCGTCCGCGCCGCTGCGGTTGGTTCGACGGCGCGGCGCTGAAGCGTTCGGTCCGTCTGAACGGCATTTCCGGTCTGTGCATCACCAAGCTGGACGTGCTGGACGGCCTGGAAACCATCCAGTTGGGCGTCGGTTATCGCGTCGATGGTGAATTCCGCGACGTGCTGCCCTATGGCGCGCACGCCGTGGCGCAGGCGCAACCGGTGCTCGAAGAGCTGCCCGGCTGGAGCGAGTCCACCGTCGGCATCACCGAATACGCCAAGCTGCCCGCCGCGGCCCGCCGCTATCTCGAGCGCGTGGCGGAAGTCTGCGGTGTGCCGATCGACCTGGTGTCCACCGGTCCGGACCGCAACGAGACCATTGTTTTGCGTCATCCCCTGAAGGGCTGACATCGGGTTATTATTCCCAAGGCCGCCGCCGGTCATACCGGCGGCGGCCTTTTCGTATTTTTGTGCAGGAGATGCTTGCCTATGAGCACGCCGACCAGTGACGATAGCCATCTGTGGGTAACGTGGGACGATTACAACCGCTTGATCGAGCGCCTTACTTTGCAGGTGCATCAGTCGGGCTGGAAGTTTGACAAGATTCTTTGCCTGGCGCGCGGCGGTATGCGTGTGGGCGACGTCATGTCGCGTATTTTTGACGTGCCGCTGGGCATTCTTGCCACCAGCAGCTATCGCGAGGCAGCCGGCACCAAGCAAGGCGACATGGACATCGCCCAGTTCATCACCATCACCCGCGGCACGCTTTCCGGCCGGGTGTTGCTGGTGGACGACATGGTTGATACCGGCAAGACGTTCAACAAGGTGTTCGATCACCTGAAGAGCCAGTTCGCCGACATCACCGAATTGCGCAGCGCCGTGCTGTGGTGGAAGGGACATTCCCTGGCAACGCCCGACTATTACGTCGAGAAGCTGCCCACGAATCCCTGGATTCACCAGCCGTTTGAAGATTACGACAGCTTGCGTCCCCATCAGCTGGAAGCCTGGATCCGCAAGGGTTCCCAGAGCTGATCGCCGGCGGGGCAGGGACGGGGTGCTGGCCGCGGTCGAGCGCTGGCAGTAGGCAAACCGTCCTTACCCATGCTAGAATCGCTGGTTATCGCTAAACCGAACTTGGCTTGTTACTCTCTGGGTAGTCTTTGGGTAACGGAAACAGCCAGCTCAAACCCGGGCGAAAGCGTGCCCGGGTTGCGCTTTCAAGGCGTTGCTGGAAAAGCAAGCCAGGTTTGTCATCAACTTTGTTACCCTACAAGCAGGCCAATTACTTTATGCCTATCGTTCGACTGAAGGAAAACGAACCGTTTGAAGCCGCTCTGCGCCGCTTCAAGCGCACCATCGAAAAGACCGGTTTGCTCACCGAACTGCGCTCGCGCGAGTTCTATGAGAAGCCCACCGCCGAGCGCAAGCGCAAGCATGCCGCCGCCGTGAAGCGCCACTACAAGCGCATCCGTAGCCAACAACTGCCCCCGCGCCTGTATTGATTTCTGATTCCCGAATCTATTGATTCCAGAATCATTCATCCAGGATTTGCTCGCCCGAGTCGACGTCGTCGACGTTGTCGGGCGATATGTGCAGTTGCGAAAGGGTGGGGCCAACTTGCTTGGCCTGTGCCCCTTTCATAACGAAAAAAGCCCCTCGTTCACTGTCAGCCCCACCAAGCAGTTCTATCACTGCTTCGGATGTGGTGCACACGGCAGCGCCATCACCTTCTTGATGGAACATACGGGCGCCAGTTTCCCCGACGCCGTGCGCACGCTCGCGGCGTCGGCGGGAATGACGGTCCCCGAAGAAAACCGCAGTCCCCGCCAGCAGCAGGAATCGGCGCGCCGCAAGGCCGAAGAGTCCCGCCATACGCAGGTGCTCGATGCGGCCCAAGCCCATTACCTGAAACAGTTGCGTGCTTCTCCCGCGGCCGTCCGCTATTTGAAGCAGCGCGGTCTGACCGGCGAAATTGCTGCGCATTTTGGATTGGGTTGGTCCGGTACGGACCGCCACGGCTTGTCCCAGGTGTTTCCCAATTACGAAGACCCCACGCTGGTGGAGTCCGGACTCGTCATCGAGTCCGAAGACGGGCGCCGCTACGACCGCTTCCGCGAGCGGGTGATGTTCCCGATCCGCAACGCGCGCGGCAGTCTTATCGGATTTGGCGGCCGGATCATCGGCAAAGGCGAGCCCAAGTACCTGAACTCGCCCGAGACGCCCTTGTTTTCAAAAGGGCAGGAGCTCTACGGCCTGTGGGAGGCGCGTCAAGCCATCCGCCAGGAAGGTCAGGTCATCGTCGTCGAAGGCTACATGGATGTGGTCGGGCTGGCGCAGCAGGGCATCGCCAATGCCGTCGCCACGCTGGGCACCGCCACCACCCCGGATCACGTCAAGAAGCTGCTGCGGTCCAGCGACAAAGTCATCTTCAGCTTCGACGGTGACAAGGCCGGACGGCGTGCAGCCTGGCGCGCGCTGCAGGCCTGTCTGCCGGTGCTCAGGGACGATATCGCGATCCGCTTTCTGTTCCTGCCGGCCGAGCATGATCCCGATTCGTATGTGCGCGAATTGGGGGCCGAAGCGTTCCGCGCGTGTCTGGGCGATGCCGTGGCGCTGTCCCGGTTCCTCCTGGACGAGCTTGCATCGCATCACAACATGAACGAAGCCGAAGGCCGCGCCAGTTGCCTTCACGAGGCCAAGCCGCTGTTGTCAGCGATTCCTGAATGTGCGCTGCGCGTGCAGATCGAACGGGAAATGGCCAAGCTGGTTCAGCTGACGCCCGAGGAAATGGCGCAGGTCTTGGCGCAGCAACCCGCCAAACCGTTCGCACCCGGCCCGCGGCCAGCGCCCGGCGCGGGTGAAGCCGGAATGCCTTCGGGTGGCGAGCCCGGTCATGACGGCGGTCCGCCCGACATGGGCTACGACTTCGGCAACCACGACTTCAGCGACATTCCGGCAGACGAGTCGGACTTCACCGATTACGGCCAGTACGCCTCGCACGGCGACGAGCCGAGCGGCGGCGCGGGCGGCTGGCAACAAGGCGGCAAGCAGGAATGGAAGGGCAAAAGCGACTGGAAAGGTAAGGGCGACTGGAAGGGCAAGGGCGATTGGAAAGGTGGCAAGGGCAACTGGAAAGGCCGGCGCGACAATGACGTTGGCGGCTTCGAGGGGCGCCGCACCATGCCGTCCCTGGCCAAGCGGCTGTTGAGTCTGCTGCTTGCCCATCCCGAACTGGTGGACTCCATGGGCGACCAGCAGCTTGAAGTCATCGACCATGGCCCCCATCTAGGATTGGTACGGGACCTGATCATGCTGGCGCAAACCAGCGGTGCGCGCCATGTCGGTGCGTTACTGGAGGCCGCTGAGCCGGACTCGGACCTGGCCACTGTCTTGAAAGGGTTGCGGGCGGACATCCTCGCTCAGGAAGACCTGCCTGATCCCCAGACCGAATGGGACGACGCCTTGCGGCGAATCGAATTCGATTCGGCGAAAACGGAAATGGCCAAGCTGGCCGCTTCAGGGCTTGCTTCGGAAGAGGCGCGCAAACGCTATCTGGAGCTGTCTAGCCGTATGACGGTCTTGAAAGGTGCTGGGTTGCGCTAAATACGCTAAAATCAAAGGTTTTCCGCTCATGCGGGGTGCCCAAGTGCGCTGGTCAAGGCTTAACGCCATTGCCAGTTGCGACCCGACTGTTGCATGATCGACAAAATTGAAGGTCGGTATGGAAGTTGATTGTTCGCCATACCGATACAGCAGTAGCAGGAACGTGAAATGTAGTTGGGCACCGGAATCTATTCCGGATGCCGGAATCTAATACTTATTGTGCCAATTGGACGAGAGCGGCAAGCCGCTCGGGCACCCGGTAGTTGAACGCTTCAAAAAATCCGGATGCGTGTGTCTGAATTGTTACATGGTTAATTAATATAGCTGAGCGGTGGATCAATAGCAGTTCAGCGGCGGTCAATCCGCGTGGCGTTAGTGGTTCGGGTGCTGTGTATACCTAGCTGCTTGGGGCAATGGCCCGATAAGCGAGCAAAGCCTATTTATAGGCAGGCAGCCCCCCCAACGTCCGGAATCCGCCGGTGAATGAGGTCATGCACGTCTTGCGCCAGAACGGTAAAGCACCCGGTACGGCGCCAGAAGGGCTCGAAAGAGCCGGTGCTGCGAACAACGCAGCCGCGTGAACTCCGCCGATCCACCAGATTTACCCGTATTCCAAGCCGCCCCGGGTCCGTACCCGGCGCGGCGTTATGCGGTGCAACATGCCCAAACGGGTTGCGACGACCACGGAAGCGACTATGACCAAATCCACCGGCAAATCCTCCTCTGCAATTGATGCGGCCGAAACCCAGGCTGTGGCGCCCAAGCGCGCCGTCAGCATGGCCGCGGAAAAAGCGCCCGCCAAGACGGCGGTGAAGGTCGCCAAGCCCGCTGTCAAGACGGCCGCCAAAAAGGCAGCCAAGACGGCCGTTGCCGCGGACAAGCCTGAAAAGGTGACGAAGGCCCGCGCCAAGAAGGCCGAAGACAAGCTTGCCGACCTGGTCGGCAGCGCACGCCCCGCACCGAGCGGCCGCCGTCCGGGCCGCCCCGCCAAGAACGCCAACAACGACTCCGATGGTTTCGACGATCCGATGGACGGCGAAGGCGAAGTCCTGCCCGACCTGAAGCCGCCGAAGCGCGGCGGCAAACGTGGCAAGGCCGATCCCAAGGATCTGATCGCCCGCGGTCCCGTCACGCCGGAAGAATACGAAGCGCGCCGCAATCGCCTGAAGCAGCTGATCAAGCTGGGCAAGGACCGCGGCTACCTGACGTACGGTGAAATCAACGACCATCTGCCCGACGATCTGGTCGACGCGGAAGCCATCGACGGCATCATCAGCACCTTCAGCGACATGGGTATCGCGGTCTATGACCAGGCGCCCGATGCCGAAACCCTGCTGATGAGCGAAAACGCGCCGGTGGCGTCCAACGACGACGACGTCGAAGACGAAGCCGAAGCCGCGCTCACGACCGTGGACTCCGATTTCGGCCGCACCACCGACCCGGTCCGCATGTACATGCGCGAAATGGGCTCGGTCGAGCTGCTGACCCGCGAAGGCGAAATCGAAATCGCCAAGCGCATCGAAGACGGCCTGAAGCACATGGTCATGGCCATCTCGGCCTGCCCGACCACCATCAACGAAATCCTGGCCCACATCACCCGCGTGCGTGAAGGCCAGGCGCAGATCGACGAAGTCGTCGACGGCCTGGTCGATCCGGAAGACGGCGAAGAATACGCCGGCGCCGGTGTCACCGCGGATGAAGACGAAAGCGACGACGGCCCCGCCGGCGGCATGTCCAGCAAGCAGCTGGAAGACCTGCGCGTCAAGGCTCTGGCCAAGTTCGACGAGGTCAACAAGCAGTTCGACAAGATGCGCCTGTCGTACGAGAAGGACGGCTACAAGTCGGACATCTACGTGCGCGCCCAGGAATCCATCCAGAACGAACTGATGGGCATCCGCTTCACCGCCAAGATGGTGGAAAAGCTGGCCGACACGCTGCGCAACCAGGTTGAAGAAGTCCGTCAGCTCGAGCGCGCTGTCCTGCATACGTGTGTGGACCGGGCCGGCATGCCGCGCCTGCACTTCATCAAGGTGTTCCCGGGCAACGAAACGAATCTGCAGTGGGTCGTCGACGAAGTGGCCGCTGGCCATCCGTACGCCGAAACGCTGGAGCGCCAGATTCCCGCCGTGCAGGAACTGCAGCAAAAGCTGATCGACCTGCAAACGCGCGTCGTGCTGCCGTTGAAGGACCTGAAGGACGTCAACAAGCGCATGGCCACCGGCGAAGCCAAGGCTCGCAAGGCCAAGCGCGAAATGACCGAAGCCAACCTGCGTCTGGTGATCTCGATCGCCAAGAAGTACACGAACCGTGGCCTGCAGTTCCTGGATCTGATCCAGGAAGGCAACATTGGCCTGATGAAGGCCGTGGACAAGTTCGAATACCGTCGCGGCTACAAGTTCTCGACCTACGCAACGTGGTGGATCCGTCAGGCCATCACGCGCTCCATCGCCGACCAGGCGCGCACCATCCGTATTCCGGTTCACATGATCGAAACGATCAACAAGATGAACCGCATCAGCCGTCAGATTCTGCAGGAAACCGGCGCTGAGCCGGATCCCGCGACGCTGGCGCAGAAGATGGACATGCCTGAGGACAAGATCCGCAAGATCCTGAAGATCGCCAAGGAACCGATCTCCATGGAAACGCCCATCGGTGACGACGACGATTCGCACCTGGGTGATTTCATCGAAGACACGTCCACGCTGGCGCCTTCGGATGCAGCGCTGCATGGTTCGATGCGCGACGTGGTCAAGGAAGTGCTAGACTCTCTGACCCCGCGTGAAGCCAAGGTCCTGCGCATGCGTTTCGGTATCGAAATGAGCACGGACCAGACCCTGGAAGAAGTGGGCAAGCAGTTCGACGTCACGCGCGAGCGCATCCGCCAAATAGAGGCTAAAGCGCTGCGCAAGCTGCGTCACCCCAGCCGGGCCGACAAGCTGAAGAGCTTCCTGGAAGGGCAGTAAATTTCCTGGGCCTCTAGCTCATGCCTGGTTAGAGCAGCGGACTCATAATCCGTTGGTGCCGAGTTCGACTCTCGGGGGGCCTACCAAAGAAATCCTGAGCGATCAGGTACCGCAGCCGCCAGCAATGGCGGCTGTTTTGTTTTTGGCGTCCAGGCGTACGAGAAGGCTCAATGACCGCGCATCGTTGACCGTTCCGTATTGGTAACCCCGCGTAACACTTCCTCGTCCAAAAGGACTATTCCTCAATAATCCTCGAAACCGCCCACGGCTGTGGGCGATGAGGGAAGGGCCCATCCGCCCCGTCCGATGTTTGGCATGTGCTGATACCGAAGCCCGATCGGAGGAAGTTTCATGAAAAACAACCCTCTGCATGCCGGCGTGCTTTCTCGCTCGTCGCTGCTCCCTCTCCTGGCATTTCCTTGGCTATCGGCCGCTCAGATCACCATCGAGAGCGGGCAGACGGTATCCGTCCCGGGTACGCAGGCTTCCCCCTGGAACATAAATACTTCTCTCCTTGTCGGTAACGCGGGAACCGGCACGCTGAATGTGTTGAGTGGCGGCCTGGTGAGCAGCCCCGACGCTTACCTGGGGGGTATTTCCGGCGGCGCCGGGTTGGTCTCGGTGACAGGACCGAACGCGCGATGGGAGGTGTCCTTCAACGGTTTAAGCATGCTGAATGTAGGGTGGAGTGCGGCAGGGACGCTGACGGTTGCCGGGGGCGGCGTGGTCCAGAGTCAGCGCGCCACGCTCGGGGAATTCGACGATGGCGTAGGCGTTGTGACCGTCACTGGCGCGGGCTCGCAATGGATAAACAATCAGCTGCTCTTCATCGGGATGTCGGGTGTGGGGAGTTTGAACATCGCGGACGGCGGCTATGTTTCGACGGGGTCAGGCTCCATTGGCGTCTTTGGCGGCAAAGGAGCGGTGACGGTTAGCGGGGCCAATTCTCAGTGGCTTTCCGGCTCGCCCATTCAGATTGGCTCGTTCGGAAGTGGCAGCCTGACGATCTCCGAAGGCGGGAAGGTGATCGCTCCCGGCGCGTTGATAGGCTCGACAGCTTCCGGGATCGGCAAGCTTGTCATCGGCAGCGATGCGGGCACTGCGCCGGTCGCGCCTGGCACGCTGGAAACCACGCGCGTTTCATTTGGCCCGGGCGACAGCCGTGTGATTTTCAATCACACGTCTTCCAGTTATGTGTTCGATGCGACGATCAACAATGGCGCCAACAATGGCGCGGGGTCCAATACTGGATTGGTCGGCGGCGGGCGGCTGGAAGCGATGGCGGGGCGCACCATCCTGAATGCGGACCACAGGGACTTTACGGGTGTCGCGCGAATAGGCAGCGCGGGCATTCTTCAGGTCAATCGCGATCTGTCGGGCGCGTCGATGCAGATTCTTACGGGCGGTACGTTGGAAGGGCGCGGACGGGTGGGCAGTGTCGTCAACGCAGGCACCGTATCGCCCGGGGCATCGTTGGGCACGCTGACCATCAGCGGAAACTACACGGGTAGCAGCGGTTCGTTGCTGCAACTGGAGACGGTGCTTGGCAATGATGCGTCGCCCGCTGACAAACTGGTTGTGACAGGCAATGTTGCGGGCAATACCGCTGTCAAAGTCACCAACCTGAGTGGCAGCGGGGCGCAGACGGTAAACGGAATTCGAGTTATAGAGGTCGGCGGCGCGTCGCCCGCAAATGCCTTCACCCTTCAGGGCGATTACCGGGCCGAAAACGGTCAGCAAGCCGTGATCGCCGGCGCGTATGCCTACACGCTTGAACACGGCGGCAGCGAGACGCCCGCGGACGGTCACTGGTACCTCGTATCCGAGTTCAGGGAGCCCGGGACGGCTCCCGAACCGGAACCAGGGCCCGGACCCATTCCGGAACCCGGACCCGGGCCTGGCGCACCGGTGGAGGAAATTCCCGGCATGCCCGAAGAGGGGCCGCGCTATCAGCCTGGCATACCGCTTTTCGAGCAGTATCCCCAGGTGCTCGCTTCCCTCAATACGGTGCCGACGTTGCAGCAACGCATCGGAAACCGGTTCTGGCGAACTGACGGTCAACTGCCCGCAGCCGGAGAAAAATACGGGGGGTGGGCTCGCATCCAAGGGTCCACCAGTTCAATGAACCCGGCACAGTCGGCGACGAAGTCGAGCCGGGATATCGATCTGTGGAAGCTGCAAACCGGCATTGACGTCGTGGCGAACCGCCGGCCGGATGGGTCGATGCTGGTGGCCGGCGTGAATCTTTCTCATGGCAACGCGTCCGCCGATATTGCGTCTCCGTATGGCCGGGGCGAGATCGACACGACCGGCACGGGCGTGGGCGCCAGCCTGACGTGGTACGGGGCCAGCGGGTTCTACGTGGATGGACAATTGCAGACCATGTGGTTCGACAGCGATATCTCGTCGCGCACGATCGGGCGTGATGAGGTGAAGGGCAACAACGGAAACGGCGTCGCCATCTCCGTGGAGACGGGCTATCGCTATGACATCGGCAAGGGGTTCTCGCTGACTCCGCAGGCGCAGTTGATTCGGTCTCGCGTGGACTTCGACAGTTTCACGGACCCGTTCGGCGCGAAGGTGCGGCTTGACGATGGCGACAGTCTGACCGGACGTTTGGGCGTGTCGCTCGACTATGAACCTGAGTCTTCTGCTACGAAGGACGCGGCGGGGCGAACGCATGTGTACGCCATCGCGAATCTCTATAACGAGTTCATGAATGGCACAAACGTCAACGTGGCTGGCGTGTCTTTTAGAAGCCGGGATGAGCGTCTGTGGGCCGAGCTTGGCGTCGGTGGAACCTATCTGTGGAACAAGGGGCGCTACGGTGTGTATGGCAACCTGAGCGTAGCCGGCGCCACCAACAACATGAGCGACAACCATTCCGTGGGCGGCATGATCGGATTTCGCGTGCAATGGTAGGGACCGTCCAAGGCTCGTACGCGAAAGGGCAATAGCTCCCGCGAATAGCAAAGCCCCGCCAGCAGGCCCCCCAAATGGAAGAGCGCCCCAGCTCAAGATGAGTCTGAGGCGCTCCTGCCCGGCTTCGCACGCGATGGGTGTCAGACAGCCCGGCAACTCAAATCTACTGCTGGCAATCCGGCCCGGCAATAGGGGAAACCCTTGCGATAAACGGGGTTGAATCATCTTCTTCTCCAGGTTCGCCGACGGGCGCGCGCGTCAAGGTGCGGGGGCGAATTTGTCCGTCTCGGCATCCACGAATTGTTCGCCGGCCGCCGGCTGGCGACACTGGCCTCCACGTTCATTGCACGGGAGAGCAGACATGTGGGGGCATCGAAAACGCCAGTTGGGCCAGGGTATGACCGAGTACATTGTCGTGGTGGCGCTGGTCGCCGTCGCGGCAATCGCGGTCTATCAGTATTTCGGACAAGTGGTGCGTTCGCAGACGGCAGCGATGGCCCGCGAGCTGGCCGGCGAAGATGGCAGCACGCAATCCAAAGCCGCGCAGCAGGCGGCCCAGAAGGCTGCCGCGCAGACCAAGGCGCGATCGCTCAAGTCATTTACCGGCAATGCCGAGATCGCGAATTGAGGGCGCATCCATCATGTTCGCCGATCAACAGCGCGGCCAAGCCCTGGTCTTGGGTATCGTCATTGCGGCCGTCGGTGCGGCGTCGCTGGTGGTCCTGTACAACTTTGGCCAGACCATCGAGGCTCGAGGCCGCCTCACCCATGCGGCCGACGCGGCCGCCTATAGCGGCGCGCTGGTTCAGGCGCGCGCACTCAATGCCATTGCCTACGTGAATCGCAGCCAGATCGCGCATCAGGTTGCCATGGCGCATCTGGTGACGTTGGGGGCGTCCGCGCACTATCTCGATGCGATGCAATCGCAGCGCCAGCGAGGCAATCCGCCGGCCAGCCTGATCGCCATGCTTTTCGGACCCGACGCCGGGGCGGCCTATCAGGGCGCGCGGGGGCTTTCGAATGCCGACGGCCGGCTCGCCTCTGCTTTCGCGCAACACGATCGCGTCGTGCATCAAGTGCTGGAAATGGCGGCGCGAGAGATTGTGGGTGACCTTACGGCATCACGGGACCGTGCAATGCGTGAGGTGCTGACTGCCAACTATCCGGCGTTCGGTGAGATCAACGCTGGCGGGGCGTCCGCTGCTGCATCGCCAATTGATCTGAGACTGCTGGCCGACGGGTGGCCTGGCTACACGGAGCGCCACGCCGCGACGCGCATGGCCGGCTTGCGCCCTGCAACGGAAGACGCGGTGGCTCGCTATGGGTTCCTGAATCGCCGCAACGACACACGTCGCAATCCTTGGGCAGTCAGCTCACGTTGTCCCTTGCATCGGCACGAGCTCAGGCGGCGCGGTTCGACCTGGCTGGGGCCGGACGGCCATTGGGGCGCGTTGGACACGCAGTCCTACCACGCGCTGCGCTCGAACCGTTGGATCGGCTGCTATTTTCGCGAGTACGCGATGGGATGGGGAACCGTGCAGGGCGAAAAAAGCCGTGCCCCAGACGACGTGGAATATGTCGAGGATCCGCCCGCGGACTTTTCGCAGGAGGACTTCTGGCGGTGGGTCGAGCACGCCACCTCGTGGAACATCTTTGACGGGGCCACCAATCCGATGGCGAACTCCTACGCCATGGCGTCGACCCGGCGCTGGCCGGGGCGCGGACTGCCGGCGTATCGGGAAGTCGCGTCGAAGCGTCTTGCTGAGCCCTTACGGTTTGCCATTGCGGTCAGCCTGGATTCCTCCGTCGTTAAAACCACGGATGCCGACAGTGCCGTCACCGCGCCAACTGGTCAGTTTCGCTACACCGCATTGGGGCGGACCGGCGCCGTCACGGTCAGCACGGCGGCCGAGACGCACTTTGCGCGGCCGGAACGGCGCGCCGACGGCAGGTCGGAACTGGCCACGCTCTTTCGGCCCTATTGGCAGGCTCGCCTGTCCGCGCTTACGCAGCAGGAAGCCGTGCAGGCCGGGAGGCTTCGATGAAGAGGCGCGGGTCAACCGAACGCGGGCAGGCGGTGGTCGAGGCGTTGCTGATTTTGCCGCTGTTGGCAGTGCTGCTCTGGGCGGTCTCCGATATCGGCGCCATGCAGTTTTCAGCGCAGCGCAACACGCAAGTCAGCCGGCAGGCTGTCATGGCGGTGGCGTTGGGGCAGCCGGCGGCAACGCTGCGTGCGCCGTCAGGAATGGTCCTGACCGACGCGGCCCAGAGTCGGCCGGGGACCGCCGTGGCCGGCGCCGCGGCGTTGCAGAACGACTGGTTCGGCGGGGCAATGCAGTTGTTGTCCGTGCAGACCCGTTCGCTGCCGCTTCCGGGGAACGCCATGTTTGGATTGCCGATCTCGCGTCACATCAGTATCGCAAGCGGAGCGGGCTATGCGCATGGCGACGCCGACGCGCAACGACGCGTGGGCGCATCGTCGGCAGGGTGGTTGCAGGCCGGCCGCACGTCGCTGGCCGAGGCCGAGCGCATGCAGCGTCAAGTCAGCAAGGTCGAGGTCCCATGGGGGCGGCCTGCGTTGTCGCTGGATTGGCTTTCGGCGTGGCATGACGTGGTGCCGAATGATCGGCTTGGCAAGCGTGCGGAGGACGGAAGATGAATCGGGCACGAACGTTTCCCAAGCGGTGGGGCATGTGGCGCCGCGTTGGTTTGCTCGCTGTCGGCGTTGGCCTGTGCGGTGGATTGTTGCTGCCTCAGCGCGCCAGTGCGTCAGCGGGCGTCCTCAGCCTTGAGGGCCTGCGATTGCCCGCGGGGGCTGTGCGCGAGCGCCTGGCGGACCGGATGTGGCTGCACGGGATGCCGGCGCAGGTATGGGTGCTCGATGTGCCCCAAAACCCGTCGGCCGTAGCTAAAGCGCTGGCTGCCCAGCAGCCTGCATTGGCAGATCTGCACGTGCTGCCCGGACAACTCATCTTGTCCGGCCGCGTCGGCAATGACCGCTGGGTTGCGCAATTGGAAAGTGCTGGAATGGACCGTACTGTCGGCAGCCTTTCGGCGATCAGTGTTCGTGCGGCTCCCACCGCGCAGTTGCCCGGGTGGCTGCCGAAGGGCGCGCGCGTCAAATCGGATGTCGCCGTGATGGAGTCCGGCGTCAAGGTTTCCGACCGCATCTGGCAGTACGCGGTGCCGCCGCAAAAACTGGCCGAACTCCTCGATGCCGGAATGCGGCGGGCGGGATGGGTTCAGCAGGGCGAAGGCGCCGATCAATGGTGGGCGCGTGAACGCGAGCGGATGAAGCTGTGGTTGGTGCCTTTGGACGGCGGCAGCGGGCTGCGTGCACTGGGGTGGGCGCCATGAATCCCTGGATCATTCGCGGCGCCGTGCGGCTGCGCCGTACCGGCGTGTACGGATTGGCCGTGCTGGCAGGACTGGTGGCCG
>Ga0209050_1001333_pt1 | contig 27433 bp, 22 predicted proteins | sample Araplavi_mTSA_r2_FD_184276 | JGI IMG/M metagenome (GOLD analysis project Ga0209050, IMG submission 184276) | Arabidopsis root microbial communities from North Carolina, USA - plate scrape MF_Cvi_mTSA_r2 (SPAdes) (version 2) | ecosystem: Host-associated > Plants > Roots > Endosphere | place: USA... | reverse complement strand
CAGTTCCAGGGTTTCAATGAGCACAGCGCCTTGTTCGGCATTCAGCTCGCCCACTTTCCAACTGCGGGGCCACACGTTGTTGATGGTCCAAGTCATGAGGGGCTTGTGTTCCTCGTTCAGCAATTTGATCATGACCGTTTCCAAGGGAACGACCTGTTCATCATCGAATGCTTTCTTAAACCAGGCGGTGATACCGGAGTCGGCCGGTTTGATAATGCCACGCCTCAAGGTGAGCGGACCAAATTTGCGTCGCAGGGGGATCACATGCTCGAACCGGTTTTCGCCACCTTCGCGAACCGGTTCGGTGTCGAGCGTTGAATCCAACCCCGACACCGACTGGAACCGGATGTCGATGTGTTCCTTGCCCAGGTTGAACTCCACCTTAAAGTGGAAGTTCACGGTTTGGTATACCAACTCCTCCGCCATGATCGTCCGTTACTTGGCTTCTACAATGGTGAGGCCTTCGTGCACCAGCACCATGGTCTCGATGGCCACTTCGTTGCCGTCGGCCTTCAGGTCGGTCGACTGCACCTTCGTGGGCCACGCCTTCGAAAGCGTCCACGAGATAATGGGTTTGTGCTCTTCGTCCAGCAGCTTGATGGTGACATCGCGCCGGAATTTTTCCTTGCCTTCCTGGAACATGAAGGTCTTCTTCCACAGCTGGAAGTACTCGAAGTCGCCCAGAAACGTGCCGCGCTTCAGCGTAATGTCGCTGTATTTGGTGAGGCCCGGTTGCTTGCTTTTGTGATAGGTGGGGCTGTTGCCTTCGCGGTATTCGATGGGCGTTGTTTCAAAGTCCAGGCCCGACACTTCGGTGAACCCGATGCGGGTGCCACCCCAGTCCAGTTGAAAGTGGAACTTGGGGAGGGGATAGTTTTTTTTTGGATCGTCTGCCATATTGATTTCAGATTATAGGATGGATGATTTATTTGCACCGTGCGCTGGGATCCACTTCGGCGATCGCTTGCCTCAGGCTGTTCACACAAGCCGTCAGCGCCTGACTTTCCTTGGTAGCATTCTTCAAGGCTTCTCCGGCATCTTTTGCTTCGGTGTCGGCTTTGGCATAGCAATCTTCCAGGTCGCATCTGTAGCGCGTGTTGCACAAAGGCAAACTGAAACTGGGTTTTAACTTGCAGTCGGTCTGGCTGCACAACGATTGGGTTTGCACGGGCTCACAATCAGGGTCGGGTGCGTAGGCCTGCTGCTTTTGCTGGTGCTGCGCGGCTTGTTCGCAAGGCTCGCATTTTTCGTCGCAACCAAACGCACAGAACCATTCGCAGATCACCGTTTTCAGTCCGTAGAACGGATGGTCTTTGTCGTGGCAGTTGCAAGGCGACTTGCTGTTGCCACATGGGTCGTAGTCGCCGGGACAATCTTTGGTGGAAATGTTGTTGCGAATGAGATTGGCCGTGGTGATCGCTTGCACCACCAGCTTGAGGATGGCGTTGCGCGTGTTGATGATATCGTCCAGCTTTTTGGAATAATCGGCCAGGCATTTCACAATCCCTTTATCCTTGTCGAGGTTCGGATCGGTGTTCGTGTTGATGCAGGTGATCAGCAAGTCGTAGCGCGTCTTGAGGTAATCGATCTGGCCGTAAAAATCGCGAATCATGCAAAAAAGTATTTCGATGGCGTCGACCGCCTTTAGCGAGTTGTACCAGATCTTTTCAGATTGTCCTGCAATGATCTCCAGTTGGTAGCAAATCTTTTGCGAGTAGTCTTCCGCAGCATGCAATTCGTCGAGCCAGGTTTTAAAGCCTTTGCTTTTCTTCAAGGCCAGGTCGAGCTTGCTTTGCGCCTGGGTAGCTTTTTCGGTTGCCTGGGTTTGCAACACGAGCACTTTTTTTAATTCCGATTCCCAGGCGTCGGAACAGCAATCTTTGCAGTTGGGATCGCCCGGATCGTTGTCCTGGCAGCAACGGAATATCTTGGGGTCGGTGCCAAGGCCTTTTACTTTTTTATAGTTATGATGGGTAAGCATGAGAATAATATTTTTTTGTGATTGAAAAAGAAAATGGACGCGATCAGTCCGCCGGGACGTTATTTCCCTTGAGCGCCGTTGTTATCGTTGCTTTCGGGTGGACAACAGAAGGTCACCTGCACTTCTTTACAGATGTTGCAAATGTCGTGTTCACATTGCTCAAGGCGTGGCTTGCAGGAATCGCAGCCGTCGTCGGTCCGGTTTTCGGTCTTCACACAATCGCACTCGGGACAGCAGAGGAAGTCGACCGCATCCTGGTAGCCCTGGAAGTTGCTGCGGGCCGAATTGCGGTTCATGGCAGCCTTGGTGATCTCCTGCACGGATTTGACCAATTCTTTTTGTTGATCCTTCAGATCGGTTTCCCGCTTGGTGACGACGCCGGCAATGTGCGTTTTGAAATCGGCAGAAAACTTGTCGAGGTCCGTCTGCAGCCCGGTCAAGGTATCAATATTTGAAAACACCTGGATGCCCACCACCTCGAAAGCCGACTTGAAGATCGAGTCGATATCGGAACTCAACCCCTGGGGTATACACACCAGGTCGTTCAAGATGGCGCAGGCGTCTTTGCAGGCTTCGGGCAGTTTCGGCTCGTCCCTTCCTTCTTTTCCCTCTCTCCCCTCTCTTGTTTCCTCGGGCTTGTTGCAATCGACGCGCCCGGTCAGGGCCTTCAGCTGGGGTTTGTTGCAGCTGTCGTCCATGCAGTTCTTCAGGTCGTTGCTGGCTTTTCGCAGATCGGCAAACTTTGTTTTCGCCTCTTTTACTTTAGCAGCGATGTCCTTCAGATTTTTGCTCAGGGCTTTGTTCCAGCTGCTGAGATTGGTCACGTTTCCCTTCACCAACTCATTGGTTTGCACCAGTTCGGTGCCAACGGTAATGTCGAGGTTGCGGTAGCGGCGGTAGTTGTCTTCGGTGTTGATATAAAAACATTTCCGTTGATTATACAAGTCGTGCTCCTGGTCGAACTTTTCCTCCTGCTTGGTCATTTCCCCGCTGGAGTCGACAAAGAGCTTGCAAACGCCATCGCGTTCGGCGGTGATGATCTGTTGGGTGATGTTGTCCTTTTCGTCACAATCATTGCATCCGTTATCATCCGTCTGCTGAGGGTTATTTTTATTTTGTGCCATAAGGTTTTAAAGATTAAGGACGGTGTTATGATTCCTGTAACATTTTGTGCATGAACTTGAGGATGATGAACTCTGCGGGCCGTACCACGGCCATGCCGATTTCGATGATGAGACGGCCTTCCCAGATGTCCAGCTCGGTCATGGTCTCGCCCAGGCCTACGTGCACATAGAATGCCTCTTTGACGGAAGCGCCCATCAAGGCGCCGAAACGCCATTGCTGCGTCAGGTAGTTTTGGATCATGGATTTCACCCGCACCCAGGTATTTTCGTCGTTGGGCTCAAACACAAATTGCTGCGTGGCATTCTTCACCGATTCTTCGACCATGTTGAAAAAGCGGCGCACCGAGATGTACCGCCACTCATTGTCGTTGCCCGCCATGGTGCGGGCACCCCAAACAATGGCCGGGCCGCGGCCTTCGAATTCGCGGATGGCGTTGATGGATTTTCCAAAGTTCGGATCCACATTGAGGTCGTCCTGCTCCCGGTTGGTGATCCGGAACAACGGTCCGTCTACCGTACTGATGTTTACGTTTGCCGGCGCCTTCCACACGCCGCGCGAGCTATCGACCTGCGCATAGATACCCGCCATGGCCGACGAAGGCGGCAACACCAGGGGCGTGTTGGCGAGCGCGCGCTTCGCTTTGAAATAGAGATCGTCGTTTTGGGCTTTGAGCCCATCCAAGGTTGGCGCAACGGCGCCGTCTACTTTCACCAGCGATTCGTTGGCGCTGATCGGGATCCGCGTCCGCAGGAAGGGGAAATAGACTGCACCATATTTGAGATTCTCGGTGCCGATCCGGTTACGGAAGGTGTCGGTATCCAGCGACCATACATCCAGGTTGTTGGGATCGTGAAAAATGTCGAGGATCACAAACCGGTCTTTCAGATCGGCCGCCTGCCGCAGGGCCTGGATGTGCAGCTCATAGTAAGCGGCTGCATCGTCGAGCATGCAGGCATCGGGGAAGAGGAGCAACGTCACTTCATTGATCTTGGCCGTTTCGTTCAGACCTTTCTGCAATTTTGCGGGATCCACTCCCGCATCGTACCCGCCCACGGAAACGATCCAGCATGGCCCGCCACCATTGAGAAAGAACAGCTGCAGCGAATAGTACATGAGGAATTTCGACCGTTTCGTTTCGTCCACCTTGCCAATGGCCTCCGAGCCACCAAACACAATGGACACACTGTCTTTTTCCGGATCGGCAACGCCAAAGTATTGTTCATACTCCAGCATAGATTTGATGCGCTTGGGCTTGTAATCCAAATCTTTGGGTTCTTTCCACTGCGCCTTTTCCGTAAAGCCGATAAACGCTGGGATGGCGGTCTCTACGGAGGCGATGGAGGGCGGAAGCTTGGGGATCTCTTCGACGTATACCCCCGGGGTTTTGTACTCAGGCATAAGGGTAATTTTTTTTGGGTTGTGAATTCATTCGAAAAAGGTAGCCGCCCGTCTGTTTACGGGGGTGGTGGAAACAGGTCTACCGAGCGGCCGACGTAGATGTCGGAGAACAGTTTTCCATTTTCCAAACGGAAGGTTTCATTTGGCTTGGGATTGGGCAAATAATAAAGTGTATTGTCGGGCTTCAGAAAGAAGACGGGTGCGTAGCTCATGGCCCTGGGTGTTTTCGAAACAAGCTTGCCGTCGCGAAGGTCCAGGTAGTCGCCATGCTGATTGGTTTGGATGGGTTGCCGATTGTCGTAGATGTAGCGCCAATAGGTTCTGCGGCTGCGGATCGGAATTTCAAACACCGGATGCGATGGATCGAACGTGCCATCGGCTTGCCGTTGTGTTCGCAACGACCCGTCGTTGTTCAGCAGGCTGAAATCGGCATTGGCGCTTTTTACTTTGATGTGCACCAGACCCCAGGCACGCGAAAATTCCGGACCCGAAAAAAATACCAATCGGTGTGTTCTCGCAAAAGCTCCATCGCCCGTCACCTCGAGCGTGTAGGTCGCGTTTTCGGCCGGCGCGGTCTGCAACACCGTGCGAATGTCCTGCTCGCGAAAGCTGAGGGTCACCCCGCCTCCTGCCACATGGGCAAAATAACTTTGCGCCACCACCGCATTGTCGGGGGCACGAAGCGTGAACGCCAGTTGGGTGATGTCGTCCTCCGGGCGCACGGCATACGAAAAACGAGGAGGCACCAGCACTCGGTCGCTTTCATTGACGCCGCTGTCGCCCGACACTTTCAGCCATTGTTCCAGGTCGTCGCCGTCGCGATAAAAAGCGCGCACGTCGTTGAGATCATAACGCGCCAGTTCACCTTGCTCGTAGTTTGCATTGGTATTTAGGTCGGGAACCCGGTTAGACAGAAAGGGAAAATCTTTGCGCCCCGCATATTCCTCGTTCGAAAAATAAAAAGCAGACCGGGTCGGTGTGATGAGTCTTCCGTTGGAATAGGTCTCCACGTTGCTGTTCCGCTTTAACAACAGGACCGGGAAGGTCGTGTCATCAGTCAGCCCTTCCTTTGGCCAATAGGTGGTGACCCCGGAAGTTTTCTTCGGAAGCACTTCAATGCAAACCTTGAATCCTGCATAGGTAGGCAACAGCACGGATTTGTTATTCTGCAGCACGGCTTCGGGCACGACAAATTCGAGGTCCTGGTTGATGTTGCGGGCATCGCTTATGAAGAGATCGCGAAGAAAATCCGTGCGCTCGTCGGCCAGGGCGCGATCAAAAATATTTTTCCCGTTGGATGCCGTCAGGTAATACTCGTGGAGCACCCTCACTTCGAACAATGTTTTATAGCAAATGTCCATGGTTGTCAGGTATCTGTCCGGGAAAGGTTTGTTTCGATTTCTTCGATCAACGGAACTTCGCGCATCACCTTTGCTTCTTTGATCTCCACCAGCCGAAGTTTGTACATCACAAAGGGCATCTGCTTGCCCCCCAATGTGCCCCACAGGTGATTCACTTGCTCGAAGGTGAGCGTGTAGAGCTCCGCCGTGATTTTCAGACGCAAGATTTCCGTTTCCAGGCTGTCCGGAGTAATCGGCCCCATGGAAGAGGCGATGGAAAACGCGTTGCGTCCCTGAAAAAAACGGATCACCACCGACAGGCGGTCCAGCGCATTGCCATAACTTTTGTCGTCGGCGCCGGTGCTTTTGTTGCAGGCGGAGATCAGCAGATATAGGTTGAGGAATACCGGCGGGTTCTCGTAGCGCGCCGGGCCGGCGAAGTCTTTTTTCACAAAGTGCGAATTCTTCAACGCACTCTCTTCTTCAATGTTCACCAACGTAAGAATGATCTTGTCGTCAAAGTTCAAACCCGAGGTGCTCGACTCGAACAAACCGATGTTCTCCAGCAACACAATGTCGTTCGCATTGGTATTATCATAACCAATGCCTTTGAGGTAAGCCACCAATTCGTCCCGGATTAACGCGAGTGCCCTGTAGATCATGCGGCGATTTTTTCGTTTATGAAAGTTAGACCGGCAAGGCTGGCGGAATCATCACCCCTGAGAGTGATTTTTGAATGGGCACTTTACTTTTTTTCAGTGAGCCTTAAGTTTTATATACAAGACAATTTCCTCACCCCGCTGGCGCGATGACTACAGAAAAAAAATACATGCGATGGGAAAGAAGAGGGCGGTGGTTACACGACCGGGCCGGGGAGGTCGCCGGGTTTTAACATCTTGTTAATGAATAACATGTACAGAATATTCATCAGGTCGTTCACTTTCTGCAGACCAACTTTCGATACGATCTTTTTACGGTGCGACTTCACAGTTTCGATGCTGATGTTCAGCTCTTCCGAAATGCGTTTGTTTTGTAATCCCTGGATCACCAATTGAAGCACTTCAGCCTCGCGTTTGGTGAGTTGCTCCAAGAGCAACGCAATTTGATGAAGCTTTTGCTGATGGATCGCATACGACCGGCTCTCGACCACCTCTACCACCAGGCAATAGTTATCCTGGCACTTCTCCAGCACCGACAACAAGGAAATTAAATCCTTGCTGCACACTTTTCCCTGGCCGGGAAGAGCGGATACATCAGGATTGGACTGAATGGTGATCTCCTTGATCATGGCCGATTTACCTCAGGACGGCAAAAATCGCAGGGAAGTACACGCGATCTAGTGTCAGCATAAACACGAGGGTGTACCTTGACAACCAAAGAAATACGGGCGACTACATGTTTAACGGAAGTCCCGTAAGCCTCGGTACCTGATGGCTGTCTACGCAAATAGAACGGCCATACGGCGTGTGACACACTCACTCTTCGAGGAGCAAGCGGAAAACATTGCTGGAGTCAATGAAAGAAATAACTATTTAACTAATTAGGTATAGGTGACAACATCATTTCTTTGCGATCGCTTCACCGCGCTCCACACAACGCCGAACGCAAAGTGAATTTTTTGGAACATGCCGTTTTCTGGTAGCGGCTTGTAATTGATGAGTGAAACTAAAAAAAATAAATTTAACAAAGTGGCTTTTCAAATCATTTTATTTTTTTTCTCCCCAAAGTCAGGGAAAGAAGTGCACGCGTTTCGCGTCAAACCGGTGAACGCGTTGAAGGAATAATTTTTTGCGCTGCCCGGGCTGGATAATGTTTAAGAAAAAGCCTTTGCTTTTTCCGAGTGCCGCGTCATGGTGGAGTCCATCGTTATTTCTGCAACTGCGAAGCTCTCGAAAGCATCTGCTTTTCACAGGCAGCGATGGCCGTTCGGGTGTCCGAGAAATTTTCGCTCGTAAGACAATGGCTCAGCTCCAAAGCATCCTGCATGGCCATGTTAACACCTTCGTCTGTATAGGGTGACATCAGGTGGGCGCATCCCCGAGCATGGTGAGGTTTGGTGGTGACTCCCACTGCTGATCGAAAGGCATGCCGTATTGTGGACGGGGAATAAAATTGCCGTGAGCGTTTTCAAACAATCCCTGTCAGGCGATGTCCAGCCTTCAAAAGTTTTCGCAAACCAATCTCGCACTTGCCTCCGGTCCGAAAAGTCGATGCCGCAATCTCTGCTCCAGGATTCTTCGGTTTCGCAACCCCGTTTAAAATACGAGACTAAAGTTGCCCTTGGAACTGACGATGAGGGTGTTCTCGTCGTCGCCTAGTGCGAAGATCTTTCCTCCGTTTAACAAGCGATGAATGCCCGGACTTTCTTTTGCGGAATTTGCCACGGGATCCTGACCGGCGATGCTTTGGGGGCGACATAATCAAGCATAAAACGTGTTATGACCGGCAAATCCCGGTTGCCGAAGGAGTCGATCTGTGGCTTCGATTTCTTAACTTAAACCAGCAAAAAACCTCATCCATCCTATGCAGACCATCAAAAAAGAAGACATCAAACAAGAAGTGTTTGACCTCTATGACGACTACGCTCACAACCGCATCGACAGACGCCAGTTTGGAGAAAAGCTGACCACGTATGCCGTGGGAGGTGTTACGGTGGCGACGCTGATGAGCTTTCTCATGCCGGACTATCAAGGTGGCATCCAGATCCAGCCGAACGATCCCAGACTAAAATCAGAATACGTCAACTATCCATCGCCCAAGGGTGCCGGAACGATCAAAGCTTTGTTGTCAAAACCCGTCGATGCAAAAAAGAAACTCGGAGGCATCGTGGTCGTTCATGAAAACAGGGGATTGAATCCACACATCGAAGACGTTTGCCGGCGCGCCGCCCTGGCCGGCTTTATTGCCATCGCACCCGACATGCTCACCCCGTTGGGTGGCTATCCCGGAAACGACGATCAGGGGCGCGAGCTTCAAAGCAAGCGCAACCGCGACGAGATGCTGGAAGATTTTATCGCAGCCTATGACTATCTGAAAGCCAATAAAGATTGCAATGGCAAAGTTGGGGTGGTCGGTTTTTGCTTTGGAGGCTGGATCGCCAACATGATGGCTGTCCGGATTCCCGGCCTGGCTGCATCCGTTCCGTTTTATGGAGGGCAACCTGCCCCCGAAGATGTGCCCAAGATCAAGGCGCCCCTCCTGATACATTATGGTGAACTCGACACCCGTGTCAACGAAGGTTGGCCAGCGTATGAAGCAGCGCTCAAGGCGAATAAGAAAGAATACACCGAGTATATGTATCCCGCCGCCAATCACGGCTTTCACAACGACACCACGCCCCGCTATGATAAAGCTGCCGCCGAACTGGCGTGGAAGCGAACGGTTGATTTCTTTACTGAAAAATTAAAGTAACGCGCTACAACAGCCTGATTACTTTGAGGCTCGCCCTGGACCGCATTGACCCTCAAGGGACGCAAAGAAAAATACAAAAGCTCTTTGCGCCTTTGCGGTTCTGAATTTTTACCTCAGCATACCCACACCTCAAAGAAGCGGTTTGATCGTAAAAGAACTCACCAACGCGACGCTATGATTTCTTGGCAATTTGTCGACACCAAGGATAGCACGAGTGTGCACACCGCGATCGCCCAAAACTTCAAGGAACAGATCTGACGCACCATTGGCAACCTGAGGTCCTTCGTCCCAGGTGTCGTGAACCTGGTAATAGATATCGACATGGTTCAATCCAACAATCCGCTCATCACCTACGAACTTATCGATCTGCAAAAGAACATTGGTGGCCGCCATTTTTGCGGCTTCATAGCCTTGGGCGGTAGTGACTTCTTTACCGAGCCGCCCGAGAAAATAAAACTGATCGTCTTTAATGGGGAGTTGAATGGCCACATAAGCGACGTTCCCCCGGATGTTGACGGCGACGTAGGATCCACCGGGTTGAGGTGCTGCACCAAAGGCTACGCCAAGGGATTTCAGCTTATCCGTTATAATACTGCTTTGCATGAAACTTTTTATGTCGGTTTGTTTCATCCAAATTAAACCAAAGTTCTTCAAACCACACCCACCCGGGAGATACTCGCCTCGAAAATCTCATCGTTATCACGATCCTTTATGTTGCTTGTCCACCGAAAAAAACATCGGCGCTCGCCGCGCATTCCTTAATTTTTTTTCCTTACTTGATTAGTGTTTCCACGCATCGATCGTTTCCGGTGTGCTTGAGACACACAAGCATTCCTATAACCCTCCCGTTAGGACTTGCTCCCTTTAAGCAACCAACAAAAACCTTCCATCATGACTTCCGCCCGTCCCTTTCAAAAACACTTGAGCAAATATTCGGCACTGCTCGTCCTTTTCGCGCTGTACGGACTCACGTCTTGCACAAAAGGGAAAGAGGAAGCACTCTATTCATCGGACGTCGAATCGATCCACGCGGGGGAAGCGTTATTTACCAAGAATTGCAGTGCGTGCCACAATTTTCGTTTGAATGGCATCGGGCCTAACCTGGCGGGCGTGACCCGTGACACATCAAAGGCGTGGATCAAGGGTTTCATCAGCAATCCCCAGGGCTATATCGACAACAAAGATCACCGGGCGCTTGGCTTGAAGTCCGACTTCAAAGGGGTGATGCCCGCCTTCGGCCAGTTCAGCGAAAGCGAAATGGAAAGCCTGCTGGCCTTCCTCCACACCAAAGAGAAGCGTGTAATAAAAAACAACTACGATACGCTAACGGCCATCAAAGATCCCTTCCCGGATTCCATACCGATGTCGGACCTCCGGGTTGATCTCGAGCCCGTCATACAGATTCCGGCTTCGAGTGATAAGAACCTGCTCACACGAATAACGAAATTTCAGTCCGCACCAAATGGAGGTTTTTACATGCTCGATCTCCGCGGCACGCTCTACCTGGTGGACAAAAATAAGGCGGTTCCTTATTTCGATATAAAAAAGGAGGAGCCAGCATTTATCGACGAACCCGGTATGGCCACCGGCTTTGGCAGTTTTGCGTTTCATCCCGAATTCAAATCCAACGGCCTGTTCTATACCACGCACGCCGAGCCGCCCAAAAGTAAACCGGCCGACTTCACCTACGCCGATTCCATCCCCACCACCTTACAGTGGGTGCTGACCGAATGGAAAACAGACAAGCCCGGCCAGGTTCCCTTCGCGGGCAAAGGCCGTGAAATTCTTCGCTGGGACATGGTCACTCAGATGCACGGTGTGCAGGAAATCACATTCAACCCGTACGCTAAGCCGAAAGATGAAGACTACGGACTTCTCTACATCGGCATTGGCGACGCGGGATCCGTAGAGTACGGTTATCTCCTGGCAGGGAATGAGCACAGCTACCTGGGATCAATCTTCAGAATAGATCCCCTGGGCACCAACAGCAAGAATGGGCGTTACGGCATTCCCGCCACCAATCCCTTTGCCAAAGACCCCTCGCCGGCCACCGTCAAAGAAATTTATGCCTATGGGTTTCGGAACCCCCACCGCATCACGTGGTTGAGAACGGGCGAGATCCTGGCCGGCAATGTGGGGCAACACCATGTGGAATCACTCTATAAGGTCATGGAAGGAAAGAATCACGGATGGCCTATACGCGAGGGAGATTTTGTGATCGATTCCGAAGGCGACATCAACCGGGTCTATCCCCTGCCGCCAAACGATTCCATCAATGGCCTGGTGTACCCCGTGATCGAATACGATCACGACGAAGGCCTTGCCATGGCGGGAGGCTATGAATACAAAGGCAAGGCCATACCCGCCTTCGCCGGAAAATTTGTCCTGGGCGATATCGCCAAAGGAAAGATCTTCATCGCCGACGTGTCAAAAATCCGAAACGGCAAGCACACCGACATTCAGCGGTTACATCTGCGCATCGGCGGCAAAGAGACCACGTTGCTGGCCGTCGCCGGATTGGGTCGCGTAGACATGCGTCTTGGGCAGGATGCCCAAGGTGAATTGTATGTGACCACCAAGTATGACGGGCGGATCTACAAGATGGTGCGTGCAGAAAAAGTGAAGTAACAACCGGGAAGACCGATTTTATTTCAGGTCTTCAAAACTATACTTTGCATTTTCCCAGAAACTATCGAGCGCAATGATCCGTGGTTTGAAAAAGGAAATCAGGTCCGGCCAGTGATCCTTGTTCATCACGGACACGCCGGGTAACAGTTTGTATATCCTGCTCACCATTCTACCGTCGACAGGAGCGTGCAATTGCCAGTCCCATTCCTCTCCGAGTGTTTCATGCAAAAGGTCTTTAAATTCCAGGAATTGCTCGAAGTATAGTTCCTGAATGCCCGCGTCACCCTGTTCAAGTGAAATAGAGATCACGGCCGATTTTAACCCGGCATCCATGCGGAAGTAAACGCCCTTTACTTTTGTATGATAGTTCACCCAGTTGATCTTCATGCCTTCGGCAGAAAGAACCGGATTCATGTATCTGCCAAAAGCAGTCCAGAACTCGTGCTTAGTACGTGATACTTCTTCCCGCGCAAACATATGTTCCGTATTGACCTATCCCCATCAAATCAAAGTTGAATTTTTTACAATACAAGCACTATCAAAGCAAAAAACAAAAAGCACCTTTCGGGGTGCTCTTTGCTTCACACAGTTTATTCTTTTACTGCGCGCCAGACAAGGGAACCAGTTTAGCGCTCAGGTCGGGGTCTGCCATATCTTTGTCAAACGGGAACATGGGGCGTTCGATCCTCTTGAAAGGCAATCTTTCAAGGTCCTGATCGACACCGCCGGGTGTCAGTGCCATGATCCAGTCAGCGCGCATGTCGTAGAGTTCCGGTACCAGGTAGCCGAGTTTCACCACCACGATATCGGTCTTCCGTGGATCCAGGCCCAGCCTTGTAAAATCTACTTCGCGGTGATAGGGCTTCCGTTTCTTGGTTACGATAACATTGACGCTTCCCACCTTCACTACCACTTCCGTCTCCGCATGCTCATCCCCCTGTTCAATGGCCTTTACAATCCCTGTTAACTTCACGGGTGGAGAAAAACGCGAATCGATCGCAGCGCCAGCATAGCCTTCTACCTTTCCTCCGACTCCCGCTTGAATTGCCTTCTCCACCAACGCTGGTCCGGGCAGCGAAGCATAGATGACCGAAGGGCCTTTTTCGGTTTTGAATTCGGGACGCATGAGGATCTCGTTCAACGTCCAGGTAACATCGCCCGCTCCACCCGCTGTTGGGTTGTCGCCCATGTCGCTGATCATAAAGGGATGCTTGTCGCTGATAACGGCTTTATCTAAAGCCTCCTTTAGCGAAGCCGTGGGCGCTATGAATGCAAACTCTTTTCTTACGTTCCAAAAACTTTTGGCAAGGCCTTCCGCGGCCTGGGTCACTTTCGTTTTGTCATCGCCGGTCACCATCACAACGGCGTGATTGCGGGGCTCGTCCGCCCAGGCATAGCCAATCCAGATCGCTGCATCGGTTACACCTTCCTGCCCGGCGGCGGGGGCCACTTGGGCATACAGACTTTTTCCAGGATCGACCCTTGTACTGGTTTTTTCTCCCGGCAACAAAATGGGGACGGCGATATAGGCTTTGTATGCAGGCTTGCCTTTGCCGCTTTCGATCCTTGATAACAGGTTGTCAACGGCTCGCTTATCGGATTGCACGGCATCTTCATGGGGCGCCATCCGGTAGCACGTGATCAGGTCACTATTTTGGGCAAGACGCTGGGAAACGTTTCCGTGCAAATCCATGGACGTCGAGATGATCGTTTCGTTTCCTACCACCTCCCGTATTCTAACAATCAGATCACCTTCCGGGTCGTCAAGACCGACTACGCTCATGGCCCCATGGATATCAAAGAATACACCGTCATAGGGCAGATTCTTTTTCAATAAGGCTAATGTTTGCTTTACCAGCGACTCGTACGCTTCCCGCGTCACTACACCTCCCGGCAACGCCCGCCCGATCAATGCCGGAAACCATTGCGCGCGCTTACGATCCAGCGAATCGGCAGCCAGAAAAGAATAGGACGACAAAATGGTGTCTCCTACTTTGGCATGAAAGGCTTCTTCATGTGTTAACGCTGGTGAAAATGTACTGGATTCAATGGCTAAGCCTGCAATGGCTATTCGGGGGAGCTTCTTCGCCGGTTTACTGCAGTGGATCACCGTCATGCACGCCAGGGCAGCCAAGAGGCTCAACAATAGTTTTTTCATGGGGGATTTCTTTCCAGTCAATATATCGATCAAATCGCTCTCTGCCAATGACTATTCTTTGATCCGCTTTATTTTTTTAATCGTTTCTCTTCACGTCCAAAGTTCTTACCTCAGCGACTGCCTCAAACATCCTCGCGCCCGCGCGCTCAAACCGCCGCCGCCTTATTATACTTGTTCCGATAATCCAATGGCGACATGCCGGTTATTTTCCGAAACACTTCCCGAAACGCTTTAACATCGGAGTAGCCCACATCATACATCACCTCGTTCACGTTTTTGCGACTGGTCTCCAATGCTTTCTTGGCCGCCTCTATTTTCGCGCGCTGCAAATACTCCACGGGCGTATTGCCCGTTGCCTTAAAAAAGCGTCTGTCAAAATTCCTCCTGCTCACGTTGAGCCTGGAAGACAGGTCTTCCATGGAAATCTTCTCGCCGAGTTTGCTTTCGATATGCACCTGCGCTTTTTTTACCACTTCATCACCGTGTTTTTTTTGCGTTGAGAAAATGGTGAACGGCGATTGACTCTGGCGGTCGATATCCACCTGAAAAATCTTTGAACAATAAATTGCCGTCTGACGGTCATAATATTTCTCCACCAGGTAAAGCAGCAAGTTCAGAAATGAAAATGCGCCGCCATTCGTATATATGCCGTCTTCGTCGGTGATCAGCTTATCGGTTCCCAGGTTCACCCCCGGAAACATTTGTCTGAATTCAGCTGCAGCCATCCAATGTGTGGAGCAGCTTTTGCGCTCCAGCAAACCGGTGGAAGCCAGCAGAAAAGCTCCCGTGCAAATGCTCGCAATTTCCGCGCCCTTGTTATGCATTTCAACCAACCACTTGTTAACGGCCTTGACTTGCCGGATGCTCTGCGAAAAATCGGGACGAACGGCCGGGATAATAATCAAGTCGGTGCGGATAATGCTCGCAATGTGCGCGTGTGGTTTGATGGCAAATAAATTGTCATGCAATTTCACGGTTCTCGACGTGCTGGCCAGCGTGATTTTGAACACCGGTTTTCTCCCCTGGCTTTGGTAAAACGCGTTTGCCTTTGAGAATACTTCATAGGAGCCCACAACACTGCTGAGATTGTGGTATCCGTTTGGAACGAGAAGGGTTAGCTGTTTCATATAGAGTCATCTGGTTAGCGAAAGATAAAAAACACCCTTGTCCAAATCAACCCATCACAATGTCCATCCAGCACCCCTGATGCCTTGGAACGCCGCTGTAGTTTTGTAAAAAAATATACGCCATGACCACAAAAGAACTTCTGGATGCCTACTACAAAGGCTTTGCAAAAAAACAAGGCTGGGAAGCGACCCTTGCCGACGATTTCAAATTCATCGGGGGCGATATGACGAAGACCGAGCCTATCGTGGGCAAACAAGCCTACATCGAAATCATTAAACGGTTTGGCACGTTTTTTACCGACATGCGCCCGAAAGAAATCTTCACGACGGGAGACGGAGCGTTCGTACTGGCCAACTATGACTATGTATTTCCCAACGGAAAAAGCATCAACGCGAATGTGGCCGAGCTATGGAGCATCAAAGACGGCAAACTGGGCGCGTTGACCATTTTCTTTGACACAGAAGGCTTTCAAAGATTTCTGAAAGCTTGATGTAATATGACTGGTGCCAACGGGTGCCATCCAAACAAAATCCCTGCGTTACCAAAAACAAAAAAGCCTTCAAAGTCCGTGGACTTCGAAGGCCTCCCCCCAAACGATCCGGTTTACAATTTTTGATTGTTTACCGGACAGTTATTTCTTCTAAGGCTTCATGCTAGTTCCAGCCGCCGCCCAATGCCTGGTAGATATTCACCTTGGCATTCAACTGCTGCTTCTTCGTTTCAATAAGCTCAAATTTCGATTCCAACGCATCACGTTGCGTGAGCAATACTTCCATGTAGTCTGCGCGGGCCGATCTGAAAAGACGGACAGATATGTCGATCGATTGTGTCAGTGCGGCCACCTGTTGGGATTTAAGATCATAACTTCTCGACAGGTTGCGAATATTCGAAAGCTGATTGGCCACCTCAACATAGGCGTTCAGCACAGTGCGCTCGTAATTATACACCGCCTGAATCTGCTTCGAAGTCGCCGTATAATAGTAGGCTTTGATCGCATTCCTGTTGATCAGCGGCTGCATCAGATCACCGGCGACGGTATAGAGCAACGACTGCGGTGTTGTGATCAGGTACTTGGTGTTAAACGCCTCGTATCCCACGCCGGCGCTGATGTGCAGCGACGGATAGAAATTAGCCTTGGCAACTTTTATGTTGATCTTCGCTGCAGCCAGATCGAATTCAGCCTGGCGGATATCGGTGCGGTTTTGCAACAGCTGTGATGGGATGCCGGCATGAATAGAGTCCAAAGGCAGATCGGTGAAGGTCTGAGAGTTCCGGGCGATGTGCTGCGGAAACCTTCCCACCAGGAAATTAATTCTGTTCTCTGTCTCCGTGATCGACTGCTGGATGTCATACAGACCACTTCTGTTTTTGAGCACTTCGGCCTCAAACCTGCGCACTGCCAATTCGGTCACCTTTGCGGCTTGCTTTTCCATTCTCACGATCTCGAGGGCGTTCTGCTGGATCTCGATGTTTCGTTTCAGGATCTCCAACCGGTTGTCCAACGCCATCAATTCGTAGTAGGAATTCGCGATCTCGGCAATCAGGTTGGTGACCAGGAAGTTTCTGCCTTCTGTCGTCGACAGGTATCGGTACATGGCCGCCTTCTTGGCATTCCGCAGTTTTTTCCAGATATCCACTTCCCAGGAAGCATTCAAGCCCAACGCATAATTCGGCAGCGGCTCCGGAAAACGAGTATCTTCCTTGATATTCAGGTTTTCCTCCACTGCCCCTTGCGTGGTGTACTGACCAGGCTTTTCAACACCAGCGCTCGCGCCAATGCTTAAAAACGGCAGGTACTCTCCTTTTCGTGCCCTCACTTCGTTTCGGGCAATGTTGATTTCCTGCAACATGATGTTGTACTCCTGATTGTTGTGCAGCGCCGTATCAATGAGTCCAACCAGGTTCGGATCGGTGAAAAATTCCTTCCAGTTTACTTTTGCCGTGTTCACGGTATCCTGCGGGCTGTTGACGTTGTACCCTCCCGGCGTTTTTTTGTTTTCATTCTTCTCAACCAAAGAAGACGGCAAACTGCAAGCGGTAACCAGGATGACAATACAACCCGTGGTTACATAATTCCATATTCTTTTAGTGCGCATTGTCATCGTTGTCTTTTTCATCGGCTTTCGGAAAACTATCGAGTTGGTGAACCAGATTTTCAGTCAGTGAGTCATCGTCTTCATGTTTGATCAGGTGGCGACCATCTGCCAGGCTACCGAATATGAAGTACAATCCCGGGATAACGACCACACCGAAGATTGTTCCGAATAGCATACCACCGAGTGCCGATGAACCAATGGTACGGTTACCGATGGCACCGGCACCGGTCGCAATGATCAAGGGTATCAAACCGGCAACAAAGGCGAACGATGTCATGAGGATGGGACGGAAACGTACCCTCGCGCCTTCGATCGCAGCATTCAAAATGGTTTCTCCCTGCTGCCGTTTCTGGACAGCAAATTCCACGATAAGCACGGCGTTCTTCCCTAAGAGACCCACCAACATGATCAAACCGATCTGTGCGTAAATGTTGTTCTCCAGCCCCATGATTTTGAGCATCAAGAACGAACCAAATACCCCGACGGGCAGGGAAAGCACCACCGCCAAAGGGATGATAAAGCTTTCATATTGGGCAGCCAGCACGAAGTATACGAACAGCAGTACGACCAGGAACACATAGAGGGCTTCATTTCCCCGGATCGATTCGTCGTAGGACAAACCTTCAAAGGCGATGTCGTAGCCTTTCGGCAAGGTCTTGGATACTTCCCGTATCGCCTGGATGGCCTCTGCCGTGGTGTAGCCTTTCGCGGGCAGACCTTGGATGGCCGCTGAATTATACAAATTGAAACGGGTGATCTCGTTCGGCCCCTGACCTTTTTTGAGTTTCATGAAAGCTGAGTAGGGCACCATTTCGCCCTGATCATTTTTCACAAACAGGTTCAGCAGATCGGACGGAAGTCTCCTGAATTTCGGATCGGACTGCACATACACTTTGAAAAACTGGTTGAACTTGATGAAGCCTTGCTCATACGTACTACCGATCAAAATGTTGAGGTTGTCCATCGCCTTTCCGATCGACACGCCTTTTTGCATGGCCAGGTTATTGTCGATTTCGAGTTCGTATTGCGGATAGTTGGCCGCGAAGAAGGTGAACAAACCGGTGAGCTCTTTGCGCTTGCCCAATTTATCCATGAACTCCTTATTGATCTTATCAAACTCGTGGTAGTCGGTGTCTGTCGTTTTATCCAACAAACGCATCGAGAAACCACCCGACGTACCGAAGCCCGGGATGGCCGGCGGTTCGAAGAATTCGACAATGGCACCCAGGCCCCGTGTTTTCCCTTCCAGCTCTTCCATGATCTCCTTCACGGTTTGCTTACGGTCCGACCAATTCTTGAGGTTGATCAGACAGGTACCCGCATTCGATCCTCGCCCTTCGGTCATGATCTCGTAACCCGCCAAAGAGGATACGGATTCCACGCCCTCAATTTCCTCGCAAATTTTCTGAAGGCGTCGGGAGACCTCGTTCGTTTTTTCCAGCGTCGAACCGGGAGGTGTCTGGATAATGGCATAGATCGTACCCTGGTCTTCATTCGGAATAAAGCCTGAAGGTACAATCTTGTTCTCGTAGTAGATCCCCGCACAAAATCCTAGCAAGATGACAAACGTCACTAACCTTCGGTTGACGATCACTTTCAAAATGCCAACGTATCGTCCGGTAAGTTTCTCAAACGCGCCGTTGAAACCATCGAGCGCTTTGGTCAGAATGTTTTTCTTCTTCGGATGTCCGTGATGATTTTTCAACATCATCGCGCACAATACAGGCGTCAGCGTTAACGCAATCAACGCCGAGATCACGATCGAACTCGCCATGGTGATCGAGAACTGCCGGTAGAAAGTACCCACCGGACCGGACATGAATGAAATCGGCACAAATACCGACACCATAACCATGGTGATCGCGATGATGGCACCGCTGATTTCGCTCAACACTTTCTTAACAGCGTTGTAGGGACTTATATGCGGTTCTTCCTCAAACTTGGCGTGCACCGCTTCCACCACCACAATCGCATCATCCACCACAATACCGATCGCCAACACAAGCGCAAAGAGCGTCACCAAGTTGATGGAAAGCCCAAAAAACTGGATGACGAAGAACGCTCCGATCAACGACACCGGAACGGCGAGGATGGGAATGAGCGTAGAACGCCAGTCACCGAGGAATATAAACACCACGATGGCCACCAGGATAAAGGCGTCGCGGAGCGTTTCAATTACCTGTTCGATGGATGCATCGAGGAACTGGGAAACGTCATAGCTGATCTTATAATCCATCCCCGGAGGAAAGGATTCTTTCATGACCTCAAGTTTCTTTTTTACTTCTTCAATTACGTCGCTGGCATTGCTACCGTAGTTTTGCTTCAACACAATAGCGGCCGAAGCCTTGCCGTCGAGGTTGGAATAGATATCAAAGAATTCGCTTCCCAATTCTACCGTCGCGATGTCGCGCAGGTGAATGCTTTCGCCTTTGGGGTTCGCCCGGATAATAATGGCCTCATATTCCTCCGGTTTGTTATATCTTCCTTTATAGGTGAGCACATACTCCAGCGACTGTGCCGCGATACCGGAACTTTGACCGATCCGGCCGGGGCGCCCGAGGATACTTTGCTCACCGATCGCCTTCATCACATCTTCTACCGAGATCGAATAGGCGCGCATGCGCTCGGGATTTAACCAAACGCGCATGGCATATCGCCGGCTACCGAGGATCTGCGCCCGGGCAACACCCCGTGTCCGCTGGATTTCGGGGATCATCTTCACCGTAGCGTAGTTGAACAAGAATTTTTCGTCCATGCTCTTTTCGTTGGAATAGAGGTTGACGTACATCAACATACTCGGCTGGATGGGGGTGATGATTACCCCTTCCCGTTGAACCAATTCCGGCAAAAGCGGCATCACCTGGTCCACCCGGGTCTTCACCCGGATCACGGCATCGTTCGGATCCGTGCCCGGTTCAAATATGATGCGCAACGTGGCTTCACCGGCGCTGGTGGCGTCAGTAGCGATATAGCGCATATCCTGCACCCCGTTGATGGCCTGCTCCAACATAATGAGGGTAGACTTCACCAACACGTCGGCACTCGACCCTGGATAAGCGATAAAGATGTTTACCGTTGTAGGAGCAATGTCCGGGAACTGAGAGATGGGCAGCTTCTTGATCGCCAATATCCCCACAAAGACGATTATGACCGATATTACAATAGCGAATACCGGCCTGCGTATGAATTTACTAAACATGTCTTCTGCTTTTTAGGATAATGGATTATTCAGCATACAACTCTAAATGCGAAATGACAGAGTCAGGCTTCACGAACGTGGCGCTTATTTTCTCATTCTCACGCACCTGGCGCAATCCCTCCAGGAGGATTCTGTCATTTTCGTTCAGACCACTCTGAACCACAAAAATGTGCGGCAACTCTGCTGCAATGGTAATCTCCCTTGATTTCACCACGCCATCTTTATCCACCACATAGACATATTTCTTTTCCAACACTTCGAAGGTGGCCTTCTGAGGGATCAACAATGCATTTTTCAGCGGTCGTTTGATTTGTACATTGCCCGTTTCGCCATGTCTGAGCAGTCCATCCGGATTGGGGAAGGTTGCCCGGAAGGCGATGTTCCCGGTTTCATTGTTAAAGTCCGCTTCAATGGTCTGAACCAGGCCGGGATGATCAAACATTTGGTGATTGGCCATGACCAGTTCAACACGCATCACGCTGTCCTTTTTCGCCTTCATCTTATAGTCCAGGTATTCGGCTTCCGGCACGTTAAAATAAACCCACATTTTGCTGTTGTCCGACAGCGTGGTGAGCAAGTCGCCCTCATCCACAAGACTTCCGAGCCTGACCTGGAAGTGATCCATGATGCCACTGAAGGGGGCATTGATGTGTGTGAATTGCAGGTGGGTCTGGGACAGCGACAACTCTGCTTTTGCTTTGTCGAGCTTCGCTTTGGACATGGCCAATTCATTTGGCGATACCACATTGCTGTCGGCAAGCTGCTTGGTGTTCTGATATTCTATTTGGGCGAAGTTTGCCTCCGCCTCTGATTTCTGCAGCTCGGCCTGATAGAGCAACGGCATGATCTGGAACATCTGTTGCCCGGCTTTCACATGCTGTCCTTCGTCTACGAAAATTTTCTGCAGATAACCTCTTTCCAACGCCCGCATTTCGATATGCTGGATCGCGTGGATCTGGCACACGTACTGCCGGATTACTAAGGTGTCTTTTCGCAACGGACTGGTAATTAAAAATTTGGTTTCTTCCTGTGCTTCTTCCTTTTCAGAATGACAGCTGGTTTGGCTCAATAAGGCAGCCAAACCTAGAAACGTGAACATGAAACTTCTCAGCATAATAATCTGCTTTTTAAACAAGGTGATTTGTTGATGGTTATTTCCTAGACGGTGTGTGTGTAACAATACTGTTGCCCATCCTGTTTAGCGTAATGTCAGGGAATGACGAGCTATAAAAACAGTCGATTGAAGGTCGGGCAATCTGAAAATTGCCCTACGCTGATGCTAGATCAGATCCGAAAAACCTGCAGTACCAAATGGCACCTGTACGAGGACATGTAAGAGAAATGTCTGCCGAACGGCAAACATGTTCGGTCGCCAAAGAGATTTTCGGCGGCTTGAGCGTCAAAATGCGTGGTGAAGTAGTTGCTGATTTCCTGGTGTTTCTTGGAAGAGACCGATTCATATTCCTCGGCTTCCTTTTCCGCCATGTCTATTCTATAGGTGGGGATCTCCTTGCCGGAGGAAGCCGACTGGATGATAAAAGCCGCGGGCCGGCTCTGAACAGGGCAAAAGTTGGCCGCCTCCGATTTCTTCGTTGCCTTAAGGGGCGAGAAGCAAACACAGTCCTGCGTCCCAAAGGCGTGCAATTGACCGTACCCCCCCGCCAGGAGGACAAACAAGGAAAGAAAAAACTTGACGATAAACTTTTTCATCAAACCGTAAACTTATATAAAGAAGCCTATACAGGCAAGCGCTTATTTTTTATGTGGTCTATGCAAACGAACGAACCCAGCTCCATTTCTCTTTAAATTTTTCGCCTCTGAACGGGCCTCCATCTCCATCCCAACCCGACTTCCCCGAAACTCCAAGAATCCGATGCGGAACAGTGAAATCGTTTGAAACACATAGAAAGCCCCAAAATTACCGTTCATGGAAATACATTCATGAACCGAACAGCATTTAGATGATCTGAAGCCGGTTTGGTCACATAAAAGATTTATGCGGCAAGCCCGGTCCTGCCCTGTCATTACGATGGGAAGTCATCGAGGGTTGTAAAGCTTGCTTTGGATCGCATCCCCAATTACTTAAGGGATTCTTAAGCTGACGAAAGTCCAGGGCATCGTTGTCGCCCGAGTGGTCACTCACGCCTTTCAAAACGCCCGTTCTTCCAACGTCTCCCAAGGGTTGAGCCTAAAAAATGGGAATTTACCGGTGTAAACGAATTAGAAATGAGCGAATGATGCGGAAGGGGTGAAACTCATTTCGAAATCTTCAAATCAGAAAAGAGGTCATCTGTACCCACATCGACCCATAAACCAATGGCTCCCGAAAGCGCGGGGCCATGCTTGAGATCGTTCACGATGAGCGAGGGTTCCTGGTTGTCGTTCAGGAAAAGTTTTGCTCGCTGGCCTTTTACAACGATTTTCAGTTTGATCCATTCATTTAGTCCCATGTCCGCATAGGACTCATACTGTTCCGGAGCTTCTTTTCGGAGGCGGCTAAACTTATAGTCGGGGTAAGAGAAGTATTGAATACCGACAACGAGACGTTGACGCCATCGAGTTTATCCTTCGTCAAAGGGAAGGGCTGCGCGCTCAGCGGAATGGAGCCGAGCGCACAACCGGCCAGGACGATCAACATGAAGTCTTTCATTTTCATATCAGCAGAAATTTGAACCTCCGGAAACCCTTTGCATCTCACGCAGCTTGGCGCGCTTCGTTGAACACAAACATTTAAACTTTTGCTTCAATTTCGGCTAATGTAGCGACTTTGCCCAGCGCCCCGAATTCATGAAGATCACCGAAAACCTCGATGCGGATAGACTGATCTATCCCCCCCACAAGCGCGGGATCGAAGCCACTGTCCCTAATTAATTCTTCCATCTTGCCATTGACGCTTTCATCATCCGAAGCATAGAACAGCACGGCGGCGTCTGGCTTTCGCCTGGAGGCGCCCGACAGCGAGGCCGCGCTTAATGTGCCAAAGGCTTTCACCAACTTTGCCCCCTCGGGCAACCCTGCTGCGATGATCTCCCCTGCCGATTCGTTGTCGCCGACGATCTTCTTAAATCCACCTCTACCGTCCGGGGCAATGGGATTGGAAGGATCGATAATGATCTTGCCCTTAAACGCGGATGCTTGCTTGCTCAACAACTCCTTGATGGCGCCGAACGGCACAGACACTATGACCATGTCTGCGGCCTTTATCGCATCCGGCACGTCCAATGCCGTTACCAGGTTTCCGGCCTGCTGGGCAAATGATTCTGCGTCCTGGATCTTTCTGCTGGCGACGATCACGGGCCGGTTTCCGTTGACCAGGTTGGTCGCCACTATTTTGCCGATGTTCCCCAGGCCAATGACTGCGATTTTTGATTTGTTGGTTGACATAATTTTAAGATTTTGTTGAAGTATGATTGTTTGTAATTGACAATACAAAACAACAACACCCCAGAGCGTCGCCCAATGATCAAGTTTAAGAAAGCGTATTGACCTGGTTTAAGAAAAAGTATTGATCTAGTTTAACCCGCTTCGTCTACCCCTTCGCCATTTTGCTCCGGATGCGACTTAGAAATTCGGGTGTAACGCCCAGGTAAGAGGCGATTTGTACCTGCGAGAGCCGCGTAAGCAGGTGCGGATAGGTTTCCAGAAAAGACTGGTAGCGCTCTTCCGCCGTCGAACTAAAGAGTTGAGACAATCGCTCCTGCTGGTGCATAAAGCTATTTTCGAGCAACACACGAAAGATGCGATTGAACTGCTGGCCATTCAAATAGAGGTCGATCAAATCGTTGCGGGTAATGCGGAGCACCACCGTTTCCTCCAAGGCGTCGATATCAAGCTTTGATGGTATACCTTTGTGAAAGCTCGCCAGATCAATGATCCAGTGATTTTCCGTTGCAAATTGAAGAATGTGTACAGCACCCTCGTTGTCGACCTGATAGAGCCTCAGACACCCCCGGACAATGAAGTTGAAATACTGGCAAATGTCTCCGTGCTGTAACGCGAATTGCTTTTTCAAATAGAGATGGGGGCGAAATTTTGACACGACCAGCTGTTTCTCATCCGGTGTCAGCGGCAAAATATTATCAAAATAGTCAAGCAACGGTTGAATGGAAGCCGTATCTGTTTTCGAATTCATGTTTATGATCAGGGGATGGAAATGGGGAAGTCAATCGATTATTCCTCTAAAATAGGAAAAGTTAAATTCATATACCCACGGTTGAATTCCCAGTGCCTCAACGGAACACGAAGTGGTCGGGGCCGAATAGATTGACCAGAAAATATTGGCGTGTGTAATACCTTGATCAGAAAGAAGGTTTTACTGGTCTTCCCGTCGAGATCGCTTCTCCAAACTCCGGTCGACGTACACGTTCATCACACCATGTCCATGGCATCGATGGACTTGACTTCTTCTTCTATTTCAATGGCTCTCTCCAGGTAAACTTTATCGAGCTTGATAAAGGAGACAAACGCCGAATACGCCATCAATGCCGCAAGTCTTCGGAGGTCCGACGCCCACGTCGGCAAGTAGGTTGGTGGCTTCAGCCATCCATTTTCAAACAACGGCGCCAACCGCAAGGCATCGGCCATGGTGAGCCTGCCGGCAAAAATGTTTCGGACCAGGTCAGGGCGGTTGTCGCGGATGGCCACACGCATAAACGTGTGTACTTCCAGGAGGCCTGCCAGATACACGGCGTCTTTGGTGAACACTATTCCACCCCGCACATCGCCACCCCGGAATATCCGCTGCGTCGAACGAACGGACTCAATTTCTGTTTGACCCGCTGCGAGAAAAAATTTAAACACTTCAATAAAGTCGGCACCATCCAATGCCTGCTTCACCGCCAGAACCCGAAGCGCAATACGGCGCAGCCGGTTGATGTCCATGGCGTTGGTGAAAAGCTCGGCCATCACGGCGAGACCCTCCTGCGTGCGGGTCGTTCGGGGCGCGCCCAGGCTCAGCGACTTCAGGTTTTCCTGCTTCTTGCCATTCAAAACGGTGGCGGTGTGAACAAAAGCTTCGTGATACAACAGTTGATCCTTGTCAAGTTGCGAAAAGAGCGCGCTACCGCGGATGCGTATCCGGCTTGCTCCTGCCAGCGCTTTGGAGGATATCTTTTGATCGATCATCACCTCAACGGTGTCGTACGCAAAGAACTCGTCTACTTCCGTCTTCAGCCATCCCGCAAACTCCTGCGCCGAGATGTCCGTTGGGGTCTGCGGCAGGTGCGCATTGCCGAGTAAATTGTCGGTGACCTCGATAAAAAATTTTGCTCCATCGACCGCGCTGATGCCCTGGGTCTTATAGATCCTGTCGGGGCGGCTGTAATTTCTGGTGGAATAGGTCGTGAACTCCGGTGTGCCCACCGCGCTGAGCATGCGCGCCGAGTTGGCATAACTTTGCGCAGTTTCAAAAAGAAATTTTTCTACCGGATCCGCTTCGTTGCAACGTGCGGCAATAGCTTCCAGGCTTGTGATGCTGTCGTTGTAATTTTGAACCACAAGATTCACTTCCGGCAACTGCGGGTTTCCCTTGTGCCAGCCTTGCAAAAATTTCTCCTCCGCCTCGGGCGGCCATTGCAATGCCTGGAGTACCTTGATCGGTTTTGATGCCTGCAATAAGGCCGCATCCAATAGCTCAATTTTTTTTATGTCCATAACACGGAGAGGTTGAGTAGTGGCGATGGATCTGTTCGAAACCTGCAGCCTCCTAAAACGCCGGAAATCTTTCACCGGCGCCGCGCTGATTTGGCTTATATCTACAATAGCGGAAGGTACAAAAAAAAGGACTCAACCGTTCGCTTGCACGGCGGGCTCAATGGGCTTCAAAAAAAATGGACGCGCATAACCTCCTGCATCATAACCCAAAACACATCCTATCACCCATGGAATACACTTTTCCGCGAGCGCTTTAATACAAATCGCCATCTGCGGGTCGAATGGCATCAACGTTAATCGACGTTAATTAACGGTTAAATAGTACCGTCTTCGTTGCGCTGTACGATGCGCGTTAAAATGTTCTTAACGTATAATGCGTGCTCCTTCCGCCGCCCTCCTCTTTTTCCAGGATTCCTTTTTCAATCAGATCCTGTATATCCCTCAACGCCGTATCCGGAGAACACTTGGCCATCTTCGCCCATTTCGATGAGGTTAGCTTGCCTTCGAATCCATCCATGAATGTATTGAGCATTTTGCGCTGCCGTTCGTTAAGCGCAACCGCCTGGTTTGATTCCCAAAATTTTGCCTTGTGAATCACGCCCGATAAATTTTCTTCCGACAAAGCGATCGCCCGGTCCAGGCAATCAAAAAACCACAACAGCCATGCAGTGATATCGAGGCTCCCCTTCTGTGTTTTCTCCAGAATTTCGTAGTAAGCATTTCGTTCCCGCTGAATCTGAGCAGACATACTGTAAAAACGTTGCCGACTCTCGTCAGCCCTTGCCAATTGCAGGTCGGCGATGGCCCGCGCCATGCGACCGTTGCCATCATCAAAAGGGTGAAGGGTGACAAACCACAGATGCGCTATCGCTGCTTTCAGTATGGGGTCCGATGTTGCCGGCTGATTAAACCATTGAAGAAACGTGCGCATGTGAACATCAAGTCTTGTTGCCTCCGGCGCCTCGTAATGAACGCGCTCTTTGCCCATGGCACCCGACACCACTTGCATGGGTCCATTGGCATCGTCTCTCCAGGAACCGACTTTAATTTTATGCATGCCACTTCTTCCCGTGGGAAATAAAGTAGCGTGCCAGCCGAAAAGCCGGTCGTCCGTGAGCGCCGCCTTATACTTCTGTGTCGCATCGAGCATCATCTCCACAGTCCCTTCAACATGGCGACTGACGGCTACATCTCCTGCAATTTCAATCCCTAACCTCCTGGCGATAGAAGAACGCACTTCATCGGCAGGCAATTTCTCACCTTCGATCTCGCTGGATTTGACAACATCTTGTGTTAATGTTTCCAGCGTGGCTTCTT
>Ga0209050_1001331_pt1 | contig 27512 bp, 25 predicted proteins | sample Araplavi_mTSA_r2_FD_184276 | JGI IMG/M metagenome (GOLD analysis project Ga0209050, IMG submission 184276) | Arabidopsis root microbial communities from North Carolina, USA - plate scrape MF_Cvi_mTSA_r2 (SPAdes) (version 2) | ecosystem: Host-associated > Plants > Roots > Endosphere | place: USA... | reverse complement strand
GCCGGCATCGCCGTCACAGCCGCCTTCTTGGCGGTCTTCTTGCGGCTCGACTTCTTGGCAGCCTTCTTCGGGGCAGCCTTCTTGGTGGCCTTCTTGGCAGCCTTCTTCGCGCCAGCCTTCTTGGCCGTCTTGCGGGCGCCGGTCTTCTTGGCGGCCTTCTTGACGGTCTTCTTGGCGGCGGTCTTGCGGGTCGCCTTCTTCGCGGTCTTCTTGGCGGCGGTCTTGCGCGTCGCCTTCTTCGCGGTCTTCTTGGCGGCCTTCTTGGCTACCTTGCGGGCGCCGGTCTTCTTGGCAGCCTTCTTCGCGACCTTCTTGGCCGGACGCTTGGTCGCCTTCTTGGCGGCCTTCTTCACGGTCTTCTTGGCGCCAGCCTTCTTAGCGACCTTCTTGGTCGCCTTCTTGGCGGCGGTCTTTTTCTTCGCAGCTTTCTTCATGGCCATGGTATGGCTCCTCGTCAGTGGTTGATCAGCATTGATCAGTGGTCGTGCAGGTCTATCGCCCAGTAGAACCTAAGCCGCGGGAGTCGGACCCGCGAGCAGCCGCCGACGCGCGGACGCGCCGGTACGGATTTGGTGCCGCCCGCATGTGCGGGCAAACAAAAACCCGGCGCGCCATGAGCGGACCGGGTTGGATGGAGTGCCTGGCCTGCGTGTACACGGTGCGCGTTTTCGACGGGGAAACGAACCCTGCGTCCACCGTTTCGACTGCCCGGTCGGAGGTTCGTTTTGTGCCGCGAGTTGTCGCGTTGTCTGTGCTCACTCTCTTCCGCAGGAGACGTCTGCTGGGCGAAACCTAATCACGCTTTTTCGGACTGTCAACATCTGCGCTCATTTTTTTTTCAGGCAGGTCGGCATGGCGTCATCGCCCTCGCCGTTCGAAGCGGCACCGCGAACGACCACGGCGACGGTCTCGAACTCGCCGCACTGCAAAGTCGCTTTTCGCAAACTGCTTTTTTTAAGGGGTTTGCGAAAACGCATCGCGGCTTCGACGTGTTCGATGGTGCGATCGCATCGATGCGTCGCGGTCGCGACAGGCGGTCGTCGAGGGTGTTCGAGGCGCCCAAAAAAAATCTTCGGCGACGCCCTCGTTTCGCGTCGCACAATCCCGATTTGCGCGAAAGTGCGCGAACCTCAACGACGACCCGACGACGCTCGGACGACTGTCGAAGACACTCGCATGCATCGCATCGGGCACCTCGACGACGTGTTCGCGATGCACTCGATGGACGTGTCGCTCGACCTTCGTCCAACCGGACCGACCGGGCCGACGGTGTTCGATCGCGCGCCGCCGAACGTGTCGGACTTCGCGTTGCGAAGACGCGGCGACACCGCGCTCGACGGCTTGCGGCGGCAACGCTCACCGGACCGTCACTTCCCGCAACGCGCTTGGCGTGCCGCAAAAACAAAACCGGCCGCACAGGGCGGCCGGTCGGTTCGAGTGCGATTCCCGCGACGCGGGAATGCGGCAGGTCGATCAGTGGTCTTCTTCTTCCAGCAGCTCGGCGTAGTCGTCGGGCGCCAGCAGCTCGTTGAGCTGGTCGGCGTCCTCGATCTCGAGGGTGTAGATCCAGCCTTCGCCGTAGGCGTCTTCGTTGATGGTCTCCGGCTTGTCGGTCAGCGCGGTGTTGACCGACACGACCTTGCCGGTGACCGGCGCGTAGACGTCGGACGCGGCCTTCACCGATTCCACCACCGCCGAAGCGGCGCCGGCTTCGACGCGGTCGCCGACGTTCGGCAGTTCGACGTACACCAGGTCGCCGAGCAGGCCCTGCGCGTGGTCGGAGATGCCGACGGTCACCTTGCCGTCGCCATCGATGCGAGCCCACTCATGGGACTTCATGAACTTCAGATCGCCGGGAATTTCACTCATGACGGGAGCCTCGAAACGTTTGCGGGGGCGGCGGAACAGCGGATGTGGCGCCTAGTCTAACGGCGCCGACTGGGGCGTGCGACTAGGGAATGATCGCGGGTGCGACGCTCAGCCCAGCACGCCTTCCTGCGGCTGGCCGTCGCGCACGAACGGGAACTTCACCACGCGCACCGGCACTTCCTTGCCACGGATGTCGACGCGGACGTTGCTGGCCGCGCCCAGCGCGATCTTCCCCGCCGGCACGCGGGCGAAGGCGATGGCCTTGCCGAGCGTCGGCGAGAACGTACCGGAGAGGATCTCGCCGTCGCCATGTTCGGTGACGACCTTCTGGCCGTGGCGAAGCACGCCCTTCTCGTCCATCACCAGCGCGATCATCTGGCGCGGCGCGCCGGCAGCCTTCTGCTTCTCCAGAACGTCGCGGCCGATGAAGTCGCGCGGCTTTCCATCGGCCTGGTCGTCCAGCGCGATCGTCCAGGCGAGGGCGGCTTCATACGGCGACACGGTGTCGTCCATGTCCTGGCCGTAGAGGTTCATGCCTGCTTCCAGGCGCAGCGTGTCGCGCGCGCCCAGGCCCGCCGGCTTCACGCCCGCTTCCAGCAGCGCGTTCCAGAACGCGACCGTCTGCGCTTCCGGCACCACGACCTCGAACCCGTCCTCGCCCGTGTAACCGGTGCGCGCGACGAACACGTCGATGCCGCCAGTCGTCTTCGCTTCGCCGGCGGCGAACTTGCCCAGCTTGCCGGTCGCGTCGCGGTCTTCCTCGCGCAGCAGGCCCAGCACCTTCGCGCGGGCGTTCGGACCCTGCACGGCGATCATGCCGAAGTCGGGACGCTCGGTGACGCTCACATCGAACGCCTTGGCCTGCTCGGTGATCCACGCCAGGTCCTTCTCGCGCGTGGCGGCGTTCACGACCAGGCGGAAGAAGTCTTCGGCGCGGTAGTAGATGATGAGGTCGTCGATCACGCCGCCCTGCGGGTTGAGCATGCAGGTGTACAGCGCCTTGCCCGGCACCTTGAGCTTGTCGACGGAGTTCGCCACCAGGCGGCGCAGGAAGTCGCGCACCTTCGCGCCCTTCAGGTCGACCACGGTCATGTGGCTCACGTCGAACATGCCGGCATCGCGGCGCACCTGGTGGTGTTCCTCGATCTGCGAACCGTAGTGGATCGGCATGTCCCAGCCACCGAAGTCGACCATCTTGGCGCCGAGGTCGCGGTGGGTCTGGTTGAGGATGGTCTTCTGGGTCATGGCGCTGGGGAACCTGTCTGCGGGAGCGAGCCCGCGATTATCCCAGAACCCGCGACGCGGGGTTTTCCGCCCGGCGCCTACGGTGGCGCATGGTTTACGAACGGGAGACGGTTACTCGTTCGTGCCTTCGTTGTAGCAGCGCACGCTCGACGGCGTCACGCGCAGGAACTTGCCGCTGCCGCGATCCAGGCGCACCGCCCAGCGCACGGCCGGAAGCATGTCCAGTTCCGACGCGCCCTCGGCGCCGGTATCGATGATCGCCACGACACCGGTGTCGTCCACGCCATTGCGCTGGCAGGTGGCGATGGCGACCAGCTCGTCGCGACGCAGCGCCGGATACGGCACCGAATCGGTGATGCGCCAGCGCGGCTGATCGCCGACGCGCTCGACGAACTGCGCGGCGAGCAGCTGGACCGTGCGGTCCTCGTCGTCGTCCAGCGTGGCGATGCTGCGCGCGCACAACTGGTCGACGCCGGTACCGACGCCGACGCAGCTGCCGGTGTTGGAACGGAAGCCCTGCGGATACGGCGGAACGACCTTGCCGATCAGCATCGGATTCCCGCCCGCCCACGCGTCGTCGACGCCCGCGCCGTGCACGAAGGCGACGCACAGCGCAGGCGTCAGCAGCCAGCGCGCGGCGGGACGTCGCCTCATACGGCGGGCTCGACCATCAGGCTCATGCCGCGACTGGAAACGATGCGCACCACGGTTCCGGCCGGAAGCTCCGGACCGATGACATCCCAGAATGCGTCGGCGATCTGCACGCGACCGTGTCCGTTGACGATGGCGCGCTCCAGCGGCACCACGCGCCCGATGAGCGCTTCGGTGCGGCGGTTGAGCGTGGGCTTGTCGCTCGTCGGCTCACGGCCGCGGAACCAGGTGCGGTACACCTGGATCGACGCGAAGCTCAGTGCAACGAACGCCGCGACCTGCGCCAGCACCGGTACGCCCGGAACCACCAGCACGATCGCGAACACCGCCGCGGCGGCGAAGCCCAGCCACAGCATGAACGCACCCGGCGCCATCGCCTCGGCGGCGAACAGCAGCACCGCCACCACCGCCCACGTCATCGTTTCGGCGTTCCACTGCATCGGTCAGCCTCCGATACGCGGTGCGGGCGGCGGCGTGCGTGTGCCCGACGCGGCGAGCGCGTCGCTGCCCAGCGCGTTCTTCGCCAGCTCGGCGATGCCGGCGATCGAGCCGATCACGCCGGTGGCCTCCATCGGCATCATCACGAACTTCTGGTTCGGCGCCTCGGCCAGCGCCTTGAACGCCTCGATGTACTTCTGCGCCACGAAATAATTGATGGCGTTGACGTTGCCGTTGGCGATGGCGTCCGACACCAGCTGCGTCGCCTTGGCTTCGGCCTCGGCCAGGCGCTCGCGCGCCTCGGCTTCGCGGAAGGCGGCTTCGCGCTTGCCTTCGGCTTCCAGGATCGCGGCCTGCTTGTCGCCTTCGGCGCGCAGGATCTCCGACTGACGGTGACCTTCGGCTTCCAGGATGTTGGCGCGCTTCTCGCGCTCGGCCTTCATCTGGCGCGCCATCGAATCGACCAGGTCGCGCGGCGGCTGGATGTCCTTGAGCTCGATGCGGTTGACCTTCAAACCCCACGGGTGCGTGGCCTGGTCCACCGCGACCAGAACCTTGGCGTTGATCTCGTCGCGCTTGGACAGCGATTCGTCCAGGTCCAGCGAACCGATCGCGGTACGGATGTTCGTCATCACAAGGTTGAGGATGGCGATCTCGAGCTGTGCGACCTCGTAGGCGGCCTTGGCGGCGTCCAGCACCTGGAAGTAGACGACGCCGTCGACCTTCACCACGGCGTTGTCCTTGGTGATCACGTCCTGGCTGGGGACGTCCATCACCTGTTCCATCATGTTGATCTTGCGGCCCACGCCGTAGACGATCGGGATCAGGAAATGCAGGCCGGGGTCCATGGTGTGGGTGTAGCGGCCGAACCGCTCCACCGTCCATTCATAGCCCTGCGGCACCATCCGCACGGCCTTCAGCACCATGATGACGCCCGCGAACAGCAGGGCGACGGTCAGCAATGCACTTAGTCCCATGATCCCCTCCTCGTAGTCGCCTCGAGTATAGGCCCCCGGCTGCGACGGTTTCCGCGCCCCCGGCATCTACGGGGAGGACGATCCAACAAACGCAGGACGCGAGCCCTTGCCCACCAGCGTGCCCACCACCACCGACGCGCCCCGGAGCAGCTTCGCCATCGACGTCCCCGAGGCGTTGCTGGCCCGCGTTCGCGCGGGCGAACGGGCGGCGTTCGAACAGATCTACCGCCGCTTCGAGCGGCCCGTGTTCAACCTGGCGCTGCGCATGCTCGGCGGCGCCCATGGGCCGGACGGGGTCGAGGAAGCCTCCGACGTGCTCCAGGAAACCATGCTCAAGGTGTTCAACAAGATCGGCGATTTCCGTGGCGCCGCCGGCACCGCCAACGGCGACGGCGCCAGCCCGTTCTGGGGCTGGGTGCGGCAGATCGCCGTGAACGAGACGTTGATGCGCCTGCGCGGGCAGCGTCGTCACCTGCACGACGTGGCGCTGGAAGACGACGAGCTCGCCGTCGACTCCGGCCCGCTGCCGACGGCCGCCGCCGATGCCGCCGCGTTGAACCGCGCCCTCGCCCGCCTGCCGACGGCCACGCGCAGCGTGCTGTGGCTGTACCACGCCGAGGGCTACACGCACGAGGAAATCGCGTCGCTGATGCAGCGCACGCCGAGTTTTTCGAAGTCCCAACTCGCACGCGGTGGTCGCCGCCTGCGTGAACTACTCGAACCGGAGAAGGCCCATGCCTGACACCGACCGCAACGATTCCCCCGCCGACTGGAGCGGCGCGTTCGCCGCGCTGCCGATGGAGACGCCGCCCGACGGCGGATGGCAGCGCATGCAGCACGCGCTCGATGCGACACCTGCCCGGCGTTCGCGACGCCAATGGCCGGTCTGGCTGGCCGCGGCCGCGATCGGCGCGATCGTGCTGGTGCCGGTGCTGCATCGCACGGGCAATGAAACCGCGACGCCTGCATCGAACGAGCTGGCCGCACGCAAGCGCGTGCCGGTGGATACCTCGCGCCCCCCGCTGTCGGCGTCGAAGCGACCGGACACGCGCGTGGCGGCGAACACGGAGCCTGCGCAGCCCATCGAAGCTGCGGTACGTACCGAAGCAACGCCACGCGTCGCCACGAACGACACACCCGATCCGCACGCCGCGCAGCTGCACGACCAGCTCGCCGCCCTGCAGGCCGAATCGGCGCAGCTGGAAGCGTTGCTCGCCATCGCACGCGACGACCGCGTCGCCTCGGCCAGTGGCGCGGCGCTCGCGGTCGAACTGGATCGCCGTATCGGCCGCATCGACGCGTCGCTGTCGCAGCCGGGACTGGCCGACGTCGACCGCGCCGAACTCTGGCAGGCACGCGTATCGACGATGCGCGAACTGGCCGGCATCGAAACCACCCAGCGCTGGCTGCTTTCGAGCGGCGAACGCTACGACGGCGCGCTCGTCAGCGTCGACTGATCCCTTTCACCCGCAGGACCCACGCCCATGATCCTTACCCGCAACACGCGACTGACCGCGACGATCGCCCTGCTGGCCATCTGCATGGGCGCCGGCGCGCAGACGCCCAAGGCCGACGCCGAGCGCGCACGACAGCAGGCGCAGAAGGACGCCCGGCAGGACGCCGAACGCGCGCGCCAGGATGCGCAGAAGGCGCGGCAGGACGCCGAACGCGAGCGCCGCATTGCAGCCGCGCGCGCCGACCTCAACCGTGCGGCGCAGCGTTACGCCGAAGTCACGCGCGAGAACTCCAACTTCGACCGCGCGCATTTCGAACGCGAATTCGAAAAGCGCTTCGCGCGCCAGCCGGTGCTGGGCGTGGTGCTCTCGCCGGATTCGAAGTCCGGCGTGCGCATCGCGGCGATCACGCCCGACAGCGCGGCAGCCACGGCAGGTTTGCGCGCCGGCGACATCCTCACGTCCATCAATGGAGTGAAGTTCGACCAGACCGAGCCGGAAGAACGTCTGGGGAAAGCGCGCGCGCAGTTGCGCACGATCCAGATCGATAGGCCGGTGGCACTGACCTACACGCGCGACGGCCGCGCCGCGACCGCGCGCGCCACGCCGAAGCTCGGCGATCGCCTGCTGGTCGCGCGCGACGCCGAAGGCAACCCGCTGGCGCGTCCGATGCCGATCGTCGCGCCACAGGTGCGCAACGAACTCATCCGACTGGACTGCGAGGACGACGACAGCGACTGCCGCATGCCGCTGCTGTCTGAGGCTTTCCGCTGGAACGGCCTGAACCTGGCGACCGTCGACGCGCAGCTGGGACGCTACTTCGGCACCGATCGCGGCGTGCTGGTGCTGAGCACCGGGCCGGAGCTGTCGGGCCTGCAGACCGGCGATGTGATCCAGCGCATCGCCGGCAAGCCGGTGAATTCGCCGCGCGAAGCGATGGCCGCGTTGCGCGACAAGCCGGCCGACAGCCGCGTCGCGGTGACCTATCTGCGCGATCGGAAGAGCGCGACGACGCAGATCACCGTGCCGAAGACCGCCATGCTGCGCATCCCGCGTCCGCCCGCACCGCCTGCGCCGCCGGTTGCGCCCAAGGCGCCTGCGGCTCCGGCGGTCCCGGCCCCACCCGCTGCACCGGCCGCACCGCCCGCGCCGAAGCCGCCGCAGGCGATGACGCCTCCCGCACCGCCGGCCGTACCGAAGGCGCCGGAGCCGCCGAAAGGTTTGATCGGCCACGTCTATTCGCTCTGATGCGAACGGGATGGAAGTAATAAAAAGCCCCTCTCCCGCGTGCGGGAGAGGGGTTGGGGTGAGGGGGGGAGCCCGTAAGGTTTCTTGAAGCGACGCATTTCCGAAGGCGCCCAAGCAGTGACACCTGGGTCCCGGCGTTCGCCGGGATGACGGTCATCGACAGATGACCGTCCCTCCGCGTCAATGAGGGATCACCGCGACGCCGCAGCCTCCACCGGCGCCCGCTCGACCCACTTGTCGAACACCGCATCGATCTGCGCGTCGCGCACCTTCTTCCCCTTCTCGAGCGAACCGGCCTGTTCGAACAGCGGGATGATCATCGCCATGCCATCGATCTTCGTCTTCAGGCGCACGCCCGGCGGCTGGACGAGGAAACGATCCCAGCGCGTGCGCACCTTCGCCCAGTAGTCCTTCGTCGCCGCCCAGTAGGTGTAGGCCGGCTTGAAGTCGACCTCGGTGGTCTTCTGGTAATCGTTGAAGCCGAACTCGCGCGCCAGCTCGACCTGCGTGCCGTTCGGCTTGCGCAGCACCTTGGTGTTGAACTGCTCGTGCGTCCAGCCGTTCGGCGTCAGCGTGTGGCGGTTCACCGCACTGATGGCGTTGTAGTCGCTGCGCTTGGTGTATTCGCGACGCGGCAGCGGACGCCAGCTCGTGTCGCTGGTCCACGTGGCGACGCCGTTGTCGTAGGTCCACTTGCCTGTACCGCAATAGCGCGGCGCATCGCTCACCTCGTACACGCACTGCGTCCAGGCACCGCGCGTGAGGTCGGCCAGAATCGCCCGCACCTGCCAGGTCTGGTCGTCGCTGAATTCGAAACGCGTCGGCGCCTCATACGTCCAGTCCTGTCGCCAGTGCTTGGTCACGTGGCCGCTCTTCTCGTCGACGAGGATGTGCTGCAGCACGATCTTCGACGGCGTGTCCTGCACCACGATCACCGTCTCGTTGCCGCCGCTGCGCATGGCCGGATGGCGCTCGTAGCCCGGCTGCAGCAGCACTGTTTCATCGAAGGCGAAATCGACGATGTATTCGCCCTGCATCGCCAGAATCGAATCGTGGTCGCGCGAGGTGTCGGCGAAGGCCGCCGGCGACACGGCGGCGACAAGAAGGCCCAGCTGGAGGGCGAGCGTGCGGGTATTCATGGCTGGCTCTATATGGAAGTGTGGAAGGAAGGAGAGCGGCTTCACCAGCTCACCGTCAGACTGACGCCGACGTTGCGGCCCGAGCTGGTGTAACGATCGAGCACGGCGCTGGACGCGAGCGTTCCGGACGGAACGTCCGCGGCGTCCCAGTACTTGCGGTCGGCGAGGTTGAACACGCCGGCGTCGAACACCGCGCCCGGCGCGAAGTTCCAGTGCGCGAGCAGGTCGAACACGCCGTAGCCCGGTACTTCGAACTGGTTCGCCGCCGGCAGGTCGTCCTTGCGCCCGGCGAAACGGCCGGCGAGTTCGACGCCCCACGCGTCCGCGTCGTACGCCACGCCGAGCGTCGCGCGCAGCGGATCGATCGACGGCAGCGGATCGTTGGTCGTGCGGTCCTCGCCCTTCGACCACGCGGCGGCGCCGCGGATGGACCAGCCGGCCAGCGCGTCGCTGTAGGCGCCCAGGTCGACGCCCGCGCGCGCTTCGATTCCGTAGATCTGCGCGTCTTCGATGTTCTGCGACTGGAACACGATCAGCGGCGTCTGCGGCGGCGCGCTCACCTGCACGGACGATTCGATGAAGTCGTCGTAGCGGTTGTAGTAACCGGACACTTCGGCGTACACCGCCTCGTTGGAGAAGCGCAGGCCCAGTTCGACGCCGTTACTCGTCTCCGGCTTGAGGTCGGGATTCGGAATCGCCGTGTATCCGAACTGCAGGTTGGTGAAGCCGAGGTTGACGTCGCTGTAGGGCGGCGCGCGGAAACCGTGCTGGTAGCCGCCGAACAACGACCAGTCCTGCGTGAAGTGCCACACCGCACCGAGCTTCGGCGACACGCTGGTCTCGCTCAGCTTCGCCACTTCGACGCCTGGATTGTCTTCGGTGAAGATCGGATCGGGCTTGGGTTCGAGCTTGTAGTAATCCACGCGCACGGCAGGAATCAGGCGGAACGTGCCATCGGCGAAGGACATTTCGTCCTGCACGAACAGCGCCGCCTGCGTGGTGTCGCTGACAGGGAAATCGCGCACCGGGAACGTGTCCGGCGAGATCACGTTGGTCACCGTACCCGTCAGCAGGTTGGTCGCGTGTCCGTCGCGCTTCTGCTTGAACTCGGTGCGCGTCAGTTCCACGCCGTAGGTGATGGCGTGATCCACCGAACCGCCCGCGACGTCCTTGTGCAGCACCGCATCAAAACCGGTCAGGCGCTGGTCGAAATTGAACTCGCGCTCGCGCAGCACCGGGTTGATGGCGACGCCATTGCGCAGCGTCGCGCGTTCCTCGCGCGTGCGCTGCGTGGTTTCGCTGTCCTGCCGATAGATCTGCCATTGCAGCGAATCGGCCAACGCCGCATCGAGCGCATCGATTTCGTGCGAGAACGCAACGCGCGCGCGCGTCTGCTTGTCGTCGCCCGTCTGCGACGCCACGCGCACCGAGGCCGGCGCGCCGGGGATCGTCGAGGTATCGCCGAGCGCGCTGAGCACGTCGGTCTCGACGTTGTCCTCGTTGCCTTCGACGGTGAGCTTGAAGCGCTGGTTCTCGCTGGTGGCGAACACGAGCTTGGCGAGCAGGCTGCGGCCGTCGTACTCCTGCGGATTGGGCGCGGTGCGCGAGGAACCGGTGCTGCGGTTCTCGCCCATGTTCTCGCGCTCCTGCCCCTGGTGATGACCGACCGCGACCAGGCCCGACCAGCGCTCGCCGCCGAAGGCCGCCGTCGCGCCGCCGAACAGGCCGTTGTCTTCGCCGAAGTAGCCGAACTTCAGGCCGAAGTAGGCGTCCTTGCCTTCCGTCAGATAGTCCGACGGGTCCTTAGTGACGAACGAGACGACGCCGCCCAGCGCGTCGGAGCCGTACAGCGCGCTGCCGGGGCCGCGCACGACTTCGACCGCCTTGAGCGTGTCGAGGTCGACGAAATTGCGGTTCGCGTTGGAGAAGCTGCCGATGGAGAACGCATCCGGCACGGCGATGCCGTCGGTTTCGATGCGCACGCGATTGCCGCCGAGGCCGCGAATGCGGATGTCACCCAATCCGCCGAACCGGCCCGAGCCGCCCGACACCGTGATGCCGGGCTCGTAGCGGAACAGGTCCTTCAGATCGCGCACGAGGTTGCGGTCCATCTCGTCGCGGTCGATCGCGGTGACGACGTTCGGCACGTCGTCCAGCGCGCGCTCGGTGAGCGTGGCGGTGACGACGATACGGTCGAATTCGTTCGCGGCCATCGCGCCGGTGGTGGCAGCGGCGAGAGAGGGAGCGCTGCCATCGGGCAACGCGTCATCGGCAAGCGCGACGGCGGGAATGGCGAGCAGAAGGGCAAGGGCCAGGGTGTTGCGGACAGGTTGCATGCGCGGTCTCGGAGTGATTCCGAGGCGGGCTGGCAGCCGGTGACCGGCGGGCGGGCTTGCCTTGGGAGAGAGAGGTTGAAGAGAGAGGTTTGGAACCGAAGGGCTGCGATGTGCGGCCGTGCGCGGCGTCCTTCCCCAAGGCCGCCACGCGATGAAACATCGCGACGGCGTGCGGCCGTCGCGATCAGGGAAGGATTACTTGGTGAGGATCAGCTTGTCGTTGCGCGTGTGCCGCAGACGGTAGACCTCGCCGCCGTGGCGGATCAGCACTTCGCGGCCGCCGCGCAGCAGGTCGTCGCTATCGAGGAGGCCGTGACCGAACGCGGCGGCCGGCACCGCCGCGGCTACGGCTGCGATGGGCGAGGAAAGGCGTTGTTCGGTCCGGGGCTTGAGCTGCAGCAGCGTGGGGCGCGTCGACATGGGCGTGGCTCGTTCGAGGGCTCGCCACGGATGATAATGATTCTCATTTGACAGTCAACCCGCCCCGCGACCGCTTATCCGACGGCGGCCTCGACGCGCTGCCAGTCGCCTTCGGACAGACGCTCCGACAGCTCCAGCGCTTCCAGGTTCTGGATCAGCTGCTCGGGCCGGCTCGCACCGAGGATCACGCTGGATACATGCGGATTGCGCAGGCACCAGGCGATCGCCAGTGGCGCCGGCGCGATGCCCAGCTCCTGCGCGGTCGCGACGAAACGACGCGCGCGCTCGACGCGCGCGCCCTCCTCGCCCAGCACCGAACGCTGCAGCCAACCCAGGCCTTCACGGCCCAGGCGAGCTTCGGTCGGCACGCCGGCGTTGTACTTGCCGGTCAGCAGGCCCGACGCGAGCGGCGACCAGATCGTCGTGCCCAGCCCGTACTCGGCGTAGAGCGGCGCATATTCGAGTTCGACTCGCTCGCGGTGCAGCAGGTTGTACTGCGGCTGCTCCATCGTCGGCGCGTACCAGTTGCGCGCATGCGCGATGCGGTGCGCGTCGCGGATCTGTGCCGCGGTCCATTCCGACGTGCCCCAGTACAGCACCTTGCCCTGGCGGATCAGCGCGTCCATCGCGCCGACGGTTTCCTCGATCGGCGTGTCCGGATCGGGGCGATGGCAGTAGTACAGGTCCAGCGTTTCCACGCGCAGGCGCTTGAGTGCGGCGTGACAGGCGTCGGTGACGTGCTTGCGCGAGAGGCCGCGCTGCGTCGGCCCGGGTCCGTCCGCGGCGCCGAAGAACACCTTGCTGGAGACGCAGAAGCCATCGCGCGGCAGGCGCAGGTCGGCGATCACGTCGCCCATCACCTTCTCGGCCTCGCCGTTGGCGTAGGTCTCGGCGTTGTCGAAGAAGTTGACGCCGTTGTCCCAGGCCGCGGCGATGAGATCGCGCGCGGTGGAACGACCGATCTGGGCACCGAACGTGAGCCAGGCGCCGAAGGACAGGGCCGACAGTTGCAGGCCGGAGGAACCGAGGCGGCGGTATTGCATGGGGACGCTCCGAAGTTGGGCCGGCTCCAATGCGGGGCCGGAAGGCAGGCTCATTCAGTTTAGCCCTGCCGCTGCGTGGGCCCGATGGGTACAATGCGCGCACTTCCTCCTCCGGGGAGTAGCTCATCCGCCCGCGACATGCCGGCGGAGACCCGCGTCAACACACTTGGCCCACAGGCCATGGCGCGGGAGTGGCAGCCAGCCGCACGCCTTCGGGCACGGCCAGCGACCACGGGCAAGACCGAAGGCAGGCGTCGCGCGAGCAACTGGCAATGAGCCGGGTCGGGCCGCGTGACGGCTGCCTTTCGCGTCCACGCGAAAGCCCGACCCCGGAGTTCTGCATGGATCACTTTCCGATGATGACCGCGGCGATTTCCGCCGGCACCGTCGCGCTCGCCGAAATCGGCGACAAGACGCAGCTGCTGGCGCTGTTGCTGGCGGCGCGTTTCCGCAAACCGCTGCCGATCATCGCCGGCATCCTCGTCGCCACCCTGCTCAACCACGCGCTCGCCGGCTGGTTCGGCACGCTGGTGGCGCAATGGCTCACGCCCGAAGTGCTGCGCTGGGTCGTCGCGGCGAGCTTCTTCGCCGTCGCACTGTGGACGCTCAAGCCCGACAAGCTCGACGAAGGCGAGGAGTCGCTGCCCGCGCGCGGCGCGTTCATCGCAACGACATTCGCCTTCTTCCTGGCCGAGATCGGCGACAAGACCCAGGTCGCCACCGTCCTGCTCGCCGCCAAGTACCCGCCGCTGTGGGAAGTCGTGGTCGGCACCACGGTCGGCATGCTGCTGGCGAACGTGCCGGTGGTGCTGCTGGGCAGCAAGCTCGCCGACCGCCTGCCGCTGAAGGCGGCGCGCTACACGGCCGCGGTCGTGTTCCTGCTGCTGGCGATCTGGGCGGCGGTGCGCGGGATTTCGTGATTGCAGGACCGGCCCGCTCCTTCTCCCGAAAAGGAGAAGGAGCGCGCCACACGGACAAGCGCCCGGCCGCGTTATGCTCGGCGCGGCCCCGGGAGGGCCGGCAAGCGGGGAAGCGCATGCTCGGAACCGGCGGAAGAGTCCGCGACGTCGTCGCCGCGCTGTTGGCGCGGCCGGACGAAATCATGTTGGAGATCGGCGCCGGCGGCGAGCTGATGGTCGCGCGCCTGCGCGTGGTCATCGCCGCGACGCTGCTGGTATTGCCGGTGGCGAACGCGCTCGGCGGCGGCAGCGTGAAGGACACGCTGATCGGCCTGGGCGGGGCGATCGTGGTCAACATCTTCGCGCACCTGTGGCTGGCGCTGGCCCGGCGCCGCCGCCTGTTCCGCTGGCTGCCGTTCGCATCGTCCGCGTTCGACGTCACCGCTACGACGGTGCTGCTGATCATCCTCGCCGCCGACCACCTGCCGGCCGGCCTGAACAACCTGACGGCATGGTGCGGTTACGTGGTGGCGATCGTGCTGACAGCGCCGCGCAGCGACGGTCGCATCGCGTTGTTCGCTGGCGCACTGGCGATCACCCAGTACAGCCTGCTGGCGCTGTGGGCATTCGCCACGGCTTCGTCACCGGAACAGCTGATCTCCAGCGACTACGGCGCGATCACCCTGCCCGGCCAGTTGCAGCGCGCGTTGCTGCTGGGCGTGTTCACGCTGATCACCGCGATGGTCGTCTACCGCATGCAGCGGCTGGTGGAGATGTCCGGCACCGACGGCCTGACCCGCCTGCCCAACCGCACCTGGCTGATGTACCGCGTGCCGCGCCTGTTCGACAGCGTCCGCCACGACGGCGACAGCCTCACCCTGGCGCTGATCGACCTGGACCACTTCAAGCGCATCAACGACGCCCACGGCCACCCGGCCGGCGACCGCGCGCTCCGGCACGTCGTGGCGGTCCTGCGCGAGTTGGCCGAACCGGGGGAATGGCTGGTGCGCATCGGCGGCGAGGAATTCGTGCTGCTGCTGCGCAAGCCCATCGGCACCGCGTGGGAGCGCGTGGACGCGATCCGCCGCGCGCTCGGCGAGCGGCCGTTCGAACCCGAGCGCGGCGCCGATACCGTCGCGCTGAGCTTCAGCGCGGGGCTGGCCGGCTTCCCGCACGAAGGGTCGGACCTGTCGCGCCTGTTGCGTCGTGCCGACGGTCGCCTCCAGCAGGCCAAGCTGCAGGGCCGGAACAAGGTCGTCGCACGCGATACCTGACCCGGCGGCGCGCATTTTCCTGACAGCGCCGCACGGCGAGGCCTTCTGGACGAGCCTACCGCCGCGGGCCCCGGCGTCGTCGTAGACTACGCGCCGCCGCTGCCGTGACCCGCCCCCGCGAGGGCTCAGGCCGCATCATTCCTGAACGACAACGACTCGCTGCCGGCCGCCGGTTGCAGGGGAGAAACTGAGTGGAAGCCATTACCCGGGTGGCCTTTGGCCTGTTTGGTCTTGCGGTGCTCATCGGCATCGCCTGGCTGTTCTCGAACAACAAGCGTCGCGTGGACTGGAAGCTGGTCGTCACCGGCGTGAGCCTGCAGGTCGCCTTCGCCGCGCTGGTGCTGCTGGTCCCGGGCGGCAAGGACGTGTTCGACGCCATCGGCCACGGCTTCGTGAAGATCCTGAGCTTCGTCAATGCCGGTTCGACGTTCATCTTCGGCAACCTGATGGACATCAACACCTACGGCTTCATCTTCGCTTTCCAGGTGCTGCCGACGATCATCTTCTTCGCCGCGCTGATGGGCGTGCTCTACCACCTGGGCGTGATGCAGGCGATCGTGCGCGCCATGGCGTGGGTGATCACCAAGGTCATGCGCGTGTCGGGCGCGGAAACCACCAGCGTCTGCGCCAGCGTGTTCATCGGCCAGACCGAGGCGCCCCTGACCGTGCGCCCGTATATCCCGAAGATGACCGAGTCGGAGCTGATCACGATGATGATCGGCGGCATGGCGCACATCGCCGGCGGCGTTCTCGCCGCGTACGTGGGCATGCTCGGCGGCGGCGATCCGGAGCAGCAGGCCTTCTACGCCAAGCACCTGCTGGCGGCCTCCATCATGGCCGCGCCGGCGACGCTGGTCATCGCCAAGATCCTCATCCCGGAAACCGGCGAACCGCTGACGCGCGGCACGGTGAAGATGGAAGTGGAGAAGAACACCGCCAACATCATCGATGCCGCCGCAGCCGGTGCCGGCGACGGCCTGCGCCTGGCGCTGAACATCGGCGCGATGCTGCTGGCCTTCATCGCGCTGATCGCGCTGGTGAACTGGCCGCTGTCGTGGTTCGGCGAAGTCACGGGCATTTCCGCGGCGATCGGCAAGCCGTTCGACCTGGCGACGATCTTCGGCTACGTCCTCGCGCCGCTGGCGTGGGTGATCGGCACGCCGTGGCAGGACGCGTCCACCGTCGGCAGCCTGATCGGCCAGAAGATCGTCATCAACGAATTCGTGGCGTACCTGCAACTGGCGGACATCGTCAACGGCAAGGTCGCCGGTGTCGCGCTGACCGACCAGGGCCGCCTGATCGCGACCTACGCGCTGTGCGGCTTCGCCAACTTCTCGTCGATCGCGATCCAGATCGGCGGCATCGGCGGCCTCGCGCCGGAACGTCGCCAGGACCTGGCGCGCTTCGGCCTGCGCGCGGTGCTGGGCGGTTCGATCGCGACGTTCATGACCGCGACGATCGCGGGCGTGCTGACGTGGTTCGGCAGCTGACATGACGGCCGCAAGCGTTGTCGTCGTCGGCTCGTTCAACGTCGACCACGTCTGGACCGTCGCGGCGCTGCCGCGACCGGGCGAGACGCTCAGCGGCCACTACCACACCGGCCCCGGCGGCAAGGGCTTCAACCAGGCCACCGCCGCGGCCCGGGCCGGCGCGTCCACGACGTTCGTGTGCGCGCTGGGCGAAGACCTTGGCGGACAGCTCGCACGCGCGCTCGCCGCCGCCGACGGCCTGGACCTTCGCGAACATTCCAGCGAAGCGCCGACCGGTACCGCCGGCATCTACGTCGACCACGACGGCCGCAATTCCATCGTGATCGGCCCCGGCGCGAATGCCGACCTGCCGGCGGCGTTCGTGCAGTCGCAGCGCGAGGTCATCCACGGCGCGCGCGTGCTGCTCGCGCAGCTGGAATCCCCATTGGCCTCGATCGAGGCGGCGTTCGCGATCGCGCGCGAGGCCGGCGTGCGCACGATGCTCAATCCGGCGCCGGCCGATGCGCAGGTTCCGGCGTCGCTGCTCGCATTGAGCGATGTGCTGACGCCCAACGAAACCGAGTTCTGCGCGCAGCTGGAGCGCCACGTCGGTGAGCGCGTCGACGCCGCGACCGTGGCCGCGCAGGACGACGACACACTGCACGCCTGGTGCCGCCGCCTGCTGCCCCACGGCACCGTGGTGGTGACGCTGGGCGCGGCCGGCTGCTTCGTCTCGCATGCCGACGGCGCGCAGCATCGCGACGCGCGCGCCTGCTACCGGGTGGCCGCGGCGAAAGTGCAGCCGCAGGACACCACCGGTGCCGGCGATGCCTTCAACGGCGCGCTGGCGGCGTCGTGGTCGCTGCGCCCGGAGGCGGCGTTCGCCGACCACCTGCATTACGCGAACCGCTATGCGGCGCTTTCGACCGAGCGTGCAGGGGCCGCGGTTTCGATGCCGCGGGATGAGGAAGTGCGGGCGCGGTTCGGCTGAGCCCTGACGCCCTCTGTCCTGGGAAGGGCTCGAACCTGGCCGCGAAACGCCCATCAACACAAACTCCGCGCCTATCAAATAAGAACCATTCGCATTACCATGGCGGGCTTTAGACGTCCGGATCCCCACGATGCTCCGCCGCCATGCCCTCGCCAGCGCCCTGCTGGCTGCCCTAGTCGCGCCCGTCGCGCACGCCGATGAAGCCACCGACATCGAGCGCGTCACCGTCTCCGCCAGCACCAGCCGCATTCCCGATTCCGAAGCCGCGCTGCCGAACACGATCACGGTGATCGACCAGGCCCAGCTGCAGCAGCAGCTCGCGCTGACGCAGGACATCTCGCAGGTGCTGGCGAACCTGATTCCGTCCTTCGCGCCCTCGCGGCAGAAGCTCACCAACAGCGGCGAGACGCTGCGCGGCCGCAAGCCGTTGTTCCTGGTCGATGGCGTGCCGCAGTCCACGCCGCTGCGCGAGGGCGGCCGCGACGGCCATACCATCGATCCGTCGATGATCGAGCGCATCGAGGTCATCCACGGCGCCAATGCGTTGCAGGGTCTGGGCGCGTCGGGCGGCATCATCAACATCATCACCAAGCGCGCGCCGCGCCAGGATGGCGAGAGCTTCCAGGACGTCTCCGTCGCCGCTTCCACCGCGCTGCCGCACGAAAGCGACAGCACCGGTTATCGCGCGTCCTACCTGTTCGGCACGCGCAGCGGTGCGTTCGATTTCGTCGGCGGCGCCTCGTACGCGAGCGAAGGCCTGTACTACGACGCCGATGGCGACTCCATCGCCGTCAACGACGTGCAGGGCGACATCATGGACGCGGAGAGCTACAACCTCTTCGCCAAGGCCGGCTGGAACCTCGACGAAACCCGCCGCCTGCAGCTCAGCGCGAACCACTACGAACTTCAGGGCAACAACAACTACCACGCGGTCAACGGCAACCCGGCGACCGGGCAGCTGGCGACGTCCGCGCGTGGCGGCAGCATCGGCGAAGGCCCGCGCAACCGCTCCACGTCGCTGACGCTGGACTACACCGACAAGGCGCTCGCCGGCGGCTATTTCCAGGCGCAGCTGTACTGGGTCGATTTCAAGGCGCTGTACGGCGGCAGCTACTGGGGCGATTTCTGGGGCGACGGGCGCGATCCGAACTGGTTCGACCAGTCGCAGAACGTATCGGAAAAGCTCGGCGGCAAGTTCAGCTGGTCGCGTGGCGACCTGTTCGGCCTGCGCCTGCGCGCCACGGCGGGCCTGGACATCGCGCGCGATACGACGTCGCAGGAACTCGTGCGCGCCGGCATGGATTGGGTGCCGGAAACCTCGTACGAATCGGTATCGCCCTTCGTGCAACTGGAATGGTGGGTCGCCGATTCGGTGATGCTCACCGGCGGCCTGCGCCACGAGCGCGGCAAGCTTAAGGTCGACGACTACCTCACCATCCCCGACCAGCGCCTCACGTCCGTGCACGGCACGCGCTACTTCGTCACCGGCGGCTCGCCGGAAACGAGCGAGACGCTGCCCAACGTCGGCATCGTGTGGGAAGCCACCGACGCGCTGAAGTTCTATGCGTCGTATTCGGAAGGCTACACGGTGGCCGACATCGGCCGCGTGCTGCGCGCGATCAACACACCGAACCAGCGCGTGGACACGCTCGTCGACCTGCAGCCGGTGATCGCCGACAACCAGGAAATCGGCCTGGACTACGACGATGGCCGCTGGCTGGTGCACCTTGCGATGTACTGGTCCGATTCGGACCTGGGTTCGCGCCTGGCCTTCGACAACGCCACGCAGACCTACAACGTTGTGCGCGAGCGCACCGAGATCGACGGTTTCGAAGGCAGCGTCGCCTACCAGTTCAACGAAGCCACGCGCATCGGCCTGGCCTATGCACAGACGGACGGTCGTTACGACAGCAACGGCGACGATCGCGTCGACAGCGACCTTCCCGGCGTGAACGTGAGCCCCGACCGCGCGACCGCGTTCTGGGACCAGACGTGGACGCCGATGATCTCCACGCGCCTGCAGGCGAGCCACTCGTTCGATCGCGATTTCGACTATCGCGGCACGACGCTGCCGGACGACTTCGAGGGCTACACGACAGTCGACCTGCAGGCGCGCTTCCAGCTGCCGGTGGGCGCGCTGAACGTCGGCATCGAGAACCTGTTCGGCGAGCAGTACACGACGTACTACTCGCAGACCACGCCGCGCGCCGACACCTATACCGCCGGTCGCGGACGCGTGCTGACGGTGGGTTGGCAGCACCGGTTCTGAGCATACTTTCCCGAAGCCCCATCACGATGGACATGGCCGCAACCGCACCCGCAATGAAAGCACCGCCGAAACGGCGCGTGCGCGCGGTGCTGTCGTGGCTGCACCTGTGGGCCGGGCTCACGGCGGGGCTGGTGTTCGCACTGGCCTCGCTGGCGGGCACGGTGCTGGTGTTCCATGTCGATCTTCTGAAGCTCCAGCATCCGCAGCTCGCGCAGCATGCGCCCGTCGCCGACGGCCGCGTGCTCGCGCAGCTGATCGGACGCTGGGGCCCGGAAGGCATGCGCTCGCTCGATCTGCCGCGCGATGAACTTCCGGTCTGGCAGGCGTATTTCGAGGACGGCCATCGCCAGTACTTCGCGCCGGAAGATGGCGCGTTGTTGCTGTATCGCAGCCAGCACGACGACGTACTGCTCTGGCTGCACGAGTGGCACGTCGACCTGCTCGGCGGCAAGACCGGGCGCGAAGTGTGGGGCGTGATCGGCTGCATCAGCCTCGCGATGATTCTGATCGGCCTGTATCTGTGGTGGCCGAAATCGCGGCGCTATCTCGCCCAATTGAAAGTGCACGCCGGCCCGCCGGTGCGACGCTGGCTGACATGGCATCGCAGCGCCGGTGTGATCCTGCTGCCGTTGCTGTTGCTGGCGACGGTGACCGGCGTCGGCATGGTGTATTCCAAGGCGTTCCAGAAAGGACTGACGGCTGCGTTCGGCGGCAAGAACGTGAAAGCGCCGGAACTGCCCGCCAGCGATGCGGCCATCGACTGGACGCAGGCGATCGCGCAGGCAAGGGTCGCGATTCCGGACGCCCGACTGGCGCGCGTGTCTGTGCCCGATCCGCATGAAGGCGCGGTGTCGTTCCGCGCGCAGGCGAACGGCGAATGGCATCCGGTCGGCCGCAGCACCGTCGTGCTCTCGCGCGACGGCCGCGTCGTGCAGGCGTTCGATGCGACGACCCACAAGCTGGGCATGCGCATGAGCCAGGCCTTCTATCCGCTGCACGTCGGCGCGGTGGGCGGCAGCACGATGAAGTGGATCACCGCTTTCATCGGCCTGCTGCCGATGTTCCTGCTGGTGACGGGCTTCCTGTTCTGGCGGCGTCGGCGCGGTAAGCGGTAAGCGCCGGCCTGCTCAGGCCGTGACGGCCTGGGCCCCGGCCTTCCCCGGGATGACGGGAGGGGCCCGCTACAATGGCGCCATGTCCGCCCTCTCCTTCCGCATCGGCCCCCACGAGATCGCCCCGCGCGTCGTCCTGGCGCCGATGGCGGGCGTGACCGACAAGCCCTTCCGCATCCTGTGCAAACGCATGGGCGCCGGGCTGTGCGTGTCGGAGATGACGACGTCCGATCCGCGTTTCTGGACGACGTCGAAGTCGCGCCACCGCATGGACCACGATGGCGAACCCTCGCCGATCAGCGTGCAGATCGCCGGCACGGTACCCGAGGTGATGGCCGATGCCGCGCGCTACAACGTCGACCACGGCGCGCAGATCATCGACATCAACATGGGTTGCCCCGCGAAGAAGGTGTGCAACGCGTGGGCAGGCTCGGCGCTGATGCGCGAACCGGAACTGGTCGCGCGCATCCTCGATGCCGTCGTGCGCGCGGCGGACGTCCCCGTCACGTTGAAGATCCGGACCGGATGGGCCGAAGGCCAGCGCAATGCGCTCCAGATCGCGCGCATCGCGCAGGAGGCCGGCATCGCCGCGCTCGCCGTGCACGGCCGCACGCGCGACCAGCAGTACACGGGTTTCGCCGAGTACGACACGATCGCCGAAGTGAAGGCCGCGCTGTCGATCCCGGTGTTCGCCAACGGCGATATCGACTCGCCGAACAAGGCCGCGCAGGTGCTGGCGCATACCGGCTGCGATGCGGTGCTCGTCGGCCGCGCGGCGCAGGGCCGGCCGTGGATCTTCCGCGAGATCGCGCATTACCTCGAACACGGCGAAACGCTTCCCGAGCCGACGCTGGCGGAGGTGCGCGACGTGCTGCTCGGCCATCTGGAACACCTGCACGCGTTCTACGGCGAAGTCTCCGGCGTTCGCATCGCGCGCAAGCATCTGGGCTGGTACGCGAAGGACCGGCCGGAGAACGCGGCGTTCCGCGCGGTGGTCAATCGCGCCGAAACGGCGGAGACGCAGCTGTCGCTGACACGCGACTACTTCGATGCGCTGATCGCGGGCGTGCAGCCCCTGGGCGTGGCGGCCTAGCTCCAGGTGCCGGGATCACGCCCGGCTCTTAACTTCCTGCGTGAGAGCATCGCGGCATCCGATCCCGCGACGACCACGCCATGTCCTCCAACTCATCCTCCTGCTCCGACTTCCCCTACCTGCACGGTTTCTCCGCGACCGAACAGGCGCGCCTGGTCAAGCAGGCGCGACTGGCGGAATCGACGATCTTCCACGACATCGACTACAGCGGCGCGCGGCGCCTGCTCGAAGTCGGCAGCGGCGTCGGCGCGCAGACGGAGATCCTGCTGCGGCGCTTCCCGGAACTGCACGCGACCTGCGTGGACCTCAACGACGCGCAACTCCAGGCGGCGCGCGCCAACCTGGGCGCGATGCCGTGGCTGGATGGCCGCTTCGAACTGCACCGCGCCGACGCCACCAACCTGCCGTTCGAACCGCGCAGCTTCGATGCCGCGTTTCTGTGCTGGGTACTCGAACACGTGCCCTCGCCTTCTCGCGTGCTCAACGAGGTGCGCCGCGTGCTCGCCCCCGGATCGCCGGTCTACATCACCGAAGTGATGAACTCGTCGTTCCTCCTGGACCCGTACTCGCCCAACGTGTGGCGCTACTGGATGGCGTTCAACGATTTCCAGTACGACAGCGGCGGCGATCCGTTCGTCGGCGCGAAACTTGGCAACCTGCTGCTTGCCGGCGGCTTCCGCGACGTCACCACCGACGTGAAGACCTTCTACTTCGACAACCGCGAACCGGCACGCCGCAAGACGATGATCGCGTTCTGGGAGGAGCTGCTGCTGTCGGCCGCGAACCAGCTCATCGAAGCGGGCAAGGTCACTCAGGACATTGTCGACGGCATGCGCCGCGAGATGCACCAGGTGCAGAACGATCCCAACGCTGTGTTCTTCTACGCATTCGTGCAGGCGCGCGCGGTCGTGTATTGATCTCGTCCTCCATGGGTTCCGTCTTCGTGAGAAAGGTGAAGACTGGACGTCACTTTCGTATGAAACCTTCATCGGCATGTGCGTGCATCGCGCTGACGACGAACGGTGCAGGTCGAAAGTAACAACCCCCTTCGGCCGATGTGTTTCCTCCTCGCATGTCCCAACCTGCGAGCGTCGGGGCGTCCCCTCTGCGGGCCACCGCAGCGCTCCGGCGGACCAGGAGGCCACACATGAAAGCCAAGATTGCATTCATCGCGCTGGCGATGGCAGTAACGGCGCCGGCATGGGCCGCCGATCCGGTGGGCGATCTGTCGAAGATCACCGGACTTACCGAGCGCAAGGTATCGATGATCGTCGGCAACCGCACCGCGTTCGCCGAGTATCCCTATACCTACGATCGCGCGCTGGACAAGTTCGTCGCCGCCGTCGGCAAGGACAACTACAACCGTCTCATGAATGGCGAAGCCGTCGCGCTGCAGGACAAGCAGGGCCACGAGTACATCGTGCAGATCGATCGCAAGGCGCTGATGGATCGCAAGGCGCTGTGAGTCGGACCGGGGCGCACGCGGATGGCGCGCGCTCCGGACCGGCTGGGTTCAATCACTACAAGGTGCTGAAGTGAACAATTCAACGTCCGCCTGAAGGGACCGCGTGCGCACGCCACGCGGCCCCGGGCGTCGTTGTCCGCTTCAGGGTCCGGTTCAGGGGATCAATCCGTCGTACTGTCTTCCGCCGATACGCGTCCGGCGTGTTCGCGTTCGCGCGCGTCACGCGCCGGTTCGTGCCAGATGCGATCCCACATCGCACCGAGGCGACGTCCGGCATCCCACGGCCACTGCAACTGGCGCGGCGGGATTTCGTTCCAGCCATCGTCCTGCTTTCGCGCAACGGCGAAACGGAAGCTGTAGTCAGGCTCGGCGCCCATGCGAAGGTCGGACAGCACCAGCTCGCCATCACGCACCTGGGCCTTCATGAATCCACGATTGAACCAGTGCAGGCGCTGCACGGCTGGAAAGTCGCGCACTTGTTCCATCGCGACGCCATCGGACGCGTGATGGCGGAACTGCATCGGCCGTTCGTCGGCCACCAGCGAGCGCTCGCCTTCGACGAAACCGTCCGGCGTCATCGCCACCACCCGCCAGAGCAGGATGTTGAACGGCATCGGCACGGAGAACCGCGGCGCGTCCTGCAGGTTCTGCGCAGCGAGTGCCTCGTGCGCGGCGCGTTCGACCTGTTGCTTGGCGACCAGCGATAGCCCCAGATACAGCGAGCTCAGCGCCAGCCCCGCGACGAGCGCGGGCTGTGCGATGCGCCGTTCGCGCGCGAACCACGCGATGACGCATGCCAGCAGCAGCCATACCGTATAGAGCGGATCGATGATGAACACGCTGGACCACATCACCGGCTGCATCGGCAGTGGCCACAGCAGCTGAGTGCCGTAGACGGTGAAGGCGTCCAGCAGCGGGTGCGTCAGCAGCGCGGCCTGCATCGCCCAGAACCAGCGCATGGGCGAGTTCGCGACGCGCTTGCCACGCGTCCGGAGCCACGCCCAGATCGCCCATGCGACGAACGGCAGCACGAGCAGCGAATGGCTCCAGCTGCGGTGCCAGGTCATGCGCGCGACCGGATCGTCCGTGATCAGGTTGATCGGCAGGACATCGAGATCCGGCAGCGTGCCGAGCGCCGCGCCGGCCAGAAGCGCGGCGCGTCGGTGTTGCGGCGGAGCGATGGCGGCGGCGACAGCGGCGCCGAGTACGATCTGGGTGAAGGAATCCATGGAGCGATGCTAACTGCTGAGCCCTTCCCACGCGGGGAAGGGTGCGGGGCCTCACGCCGCCTGCGGCTGCACCGTCGTCTCGAGGACCCGTGGCGCGATCAACGCCCGCGTCTCGCCGGTATGCGTCAGCAATCGCAGCGTGCCATCCGGGTCCTCCGCAAGCGCGCTCAGGCTTTCCACCCAATCGCCGTCGTTTGCATAGATCAACCCGTCGCGCTCGATCAGCGCCGCACGATGGATGTGCCCGCAGACGATGCCGTCCAGCCCGCGACGCCGCGCATCGTCCAGCCCTGCGTGCACGAAACGTTCGATGTAGCGCTCTGCCGCGCCGCTCTGGCGCTTGAGGAATTCCGACAGCGACCAGTAGCGCTGTCCGGCAAGGCGGCGCGCGCGATTGAGCCACTGGTTGCCGGTGAGGATCCGGTAATACAGCCAGTCGCCGAACTGTTCCTGCAACCCGCCGAAATGCGTGATGCCGTCGTAGTCGTCGCCGTGCGTGACCAGCAGGCGCCGGCCGTCGGCGGTGACGTGCACCATGCGTCGGCGCACCCGCATGCGCGGCAGCGCGAGGCCGCAGAAACGGCGGATCGGGCGATCGTGGTTGCCAGGCACGTAGATCAGTTCGGTACCGGCGCGACGCAATGCGTGCAGCGCCTCGACGACGCGGTTGTGCGGCGCGCCCCAGCGCGCGCGTCGTTGCGCCATCCACCACAGATCGACGATGTCGCCGACCAGGTAGAGGCGGTCGCAGCGCAGGCCGCCGAGGAAATCGGCGAATTCGGCAGCGTGGCAGTGTTTGGAACCCAGGTGGACGTCGGACACGAAGACCGCGCGGCGGCGCGGCGGCAATACGGTCGGCATCGACGTCATCCTGCGGTCTCCCTGCAAGGTTGGACGGGCGCGGCGCCGAGGTAGCGTTCGCGCTTCTTCGGACGAAGCAGTTCCAGGTCGACTTCGATCAATCCATCGACGGCATCGCTGAAGGCCGGATCCACGCCGAATGCGAGGAAGCGCGCACCACCGGGTTCGCACAGGTCGGTGTACTGCTTGTAGAGCATGGGCAGGCAGGCACCGAGCGCATCGAGGTTGCCCTTCAGCACGCGGAACGCGGTGGCCGCATCGACTTCGCCGAACTGCGGCGGCGCGGCCTGGTAGACGAACGGCTGGCGCGAGACGGCGCGTGTCGCATCGCTGCCGTAGTAGCGCGCGTAGTAGGCGACGATCTGCTCGCGTGCGGCGGTCGGCAGCGCGGCGCTGATCGACACTGGCCCGAACAGGTAGCGCACGTTCGGATGCTTCGCCAGGTACGCACCGATGCCCTGCCACAGGTAATCGATGCTGCGGCTGCCCCAGTACTCGGGCACGACGAAGCTGCGCCCCAGTTCCATGCCCTGTGCGATGCGCGGCACCGCGTCGTCGGCGTACTGGAACAACGAGGCCGTGTAGAAGCCCGCGAGCCCGCGTTCGGCCAGCACGCTCGAACCGCGCGCAATGCGATACGCGCCGGCGATCTTCGACGCATCTGCATCCCACAACACGATGTGTTCGTACCAGCTGTCGTAAACGTCGACATCCAGCCGCTGGCCTGTGCCCTCGCCCACTGCGCGGAACGTCAGCTCGCGCAGCCGGCCGATTTCCTGGAGGAGCGGCGCTCCCGTGGCCAGCCTGCCGACGCGGATCTGCTTGCCATCGAAAGTCGTGCCCAGCAGCGCAAGCGCTTCAATGCCTTCGCGCACCCGTTCGCCATCGACCGGTTCGATCAGCGGCGCGATGAGCGGCACGACGTTCGCCTCGACCTGCGTCGTGGCGTTCAGTCCATTGCGGCGGCGACCGAGCGAGAACAGCTCGCGGCGCACATCACGGAGCATGCGTTGCGGCTCGCCATCGGGCGGCAGCGAAAGCGGATGCCCGATGCGAAGCGCGATGCGGTGCGCGCGCCGCGCGAACATCTCGCGCGCCAGCAGCGCCGTGCCGGCGGGCTTGAACAGGGCCGATGCGCCGTAGAACAGCGCCGAATTCCTCGCCTCGATCCGCACCGGCAACACCGGCGCATCGGCCGTGCGCGCGAAACGCAGGAAACCGCGGCGCCAGCGGCCGTCGGTCACGCCGCGCAGGCCGAGGCGCGCGACTTCACCGGCGGGAAAGACGATCACGCACTGATCGGCGCGCAATGCATCGTCGATGGCCGCGAGGCTTTGCGGACTGGGCCGGCCGCCGAGGATGCGCACCGGCAGCAGCAGTCCCGAAAGAGGCTCCAGCGCGCTGAGCAGGTCATTCGCGACGATCTTGACGTCGCGGCGCACGCGGCCGACGGCGTCCAGCAGCGCCAGCGCGTCGAGCGCGCCGGAAGGATGGTTCGCGACGATCAGTAGCCGTCCCGTCGCCGGGATCCGCCCCAGTTCTGCGGCATCGACGACGTAGCGTGCCTGCAGGTGATCCAGGCCGGCGGCGACGAACTGGAAATCGCGCAGGTGGCCGTTGGCCTGGAGGAAGTCCTCGACCTGGTCGAACCGCGACCAGCGGCCGATGGTGCGCAGCAGGGGCCGGGCGACGTTCGCACGGCGACCCCGGAACCAGTGCGGAAATTGCTCTTGCAGGCGGCGTTCGAGAGGCATGCGTCCGGCGCGGATCGCCCCGGCGGGGCGTTCGCCGCGGAAGATTGGGCGCGGGTGGCGACAGGCGCGTGGCGGTTTCGCGTCAGCGCAATGACAGCGCCCCGGGCCGCCTGGCGGGCCTCTCCGGGCGACTCGCGCTTAACAACGTCGCAACATCTCCGTGGCGCACAATGCGCCGACCGGGACAAGGCTGTATCATGCCCGGCCATCCTTTCATCCGAATCAAGGGATATTGACCTCGATGTCCAGCTACCTGTTCACCTCCGAATCCGTCTC
>Ga0209050_1001330_pt1 | contig 27524 bp, 23 predicted proteins | sample Araplavi_mTSA_r2_FD_184276 | JGI IMG/M metagenome (GOLD analysis project Ga0209050, IMG submission 184276) | Arabidopsis root microbial communities from North Carolina, USA - plate scrape MF_Cvi_mTSA_r2 (SPAdes) (version 2) | ecosystem: Host-associated > Plants > Roots > Endosphere | place: USA... | reverse complement strand
CGTCGACGTCGTGTTCGTCGACGAGATCCCGCACACGGCCACCGGCAAGATGCTCAAGCTCAAGCTGCGCGAGCAGTTCAAGTCCCACCAGCTGCCGGGCTGCTGAGCCCGCCGCAGCAGCGCTGTCGCGCGGCGCCGAGGCGCCGTCCCCGATGCCCTTCCGCAGGAGCCGTCCCACCGATCTTTCTCACCGCAGTTCCCAGCAGTCCGCCGCTTCACGCCGTACTACGCCGCTTCCGATCGCCTTGCAATCACAACCACATCAGGAGACAAGCATGAGCAAGCACAGCACGCGTCCGATCCTCTCGCTGGCACGACCCCTGGCGGTCGCCGCATTCGCGGCGCTGGCCGCCTCGGGCGCCCACGCGCAGAAGGGCGAGGTGGTGAAGATCGCCTGGATCGATCCGCTGTCCGGACTGATGGCCCCAGTGGGGCAGAACCAGGTGAAGTCCTTCCAGTTCTTCGCCGAGAAGTTCAACGCCACCAATCCGGCCGGCGTGAAGTTCGAGATCATCCCGATCGACAACAAGCTCAGCCCCGCCGAATCGCTCAACGCGCTGAAGTCGGCGATCGATCAGGGCGTGCGCTACGTGACGCAGGGCAACGGCTCGGGCGCGGCGCTGGCCATCATCGACGCGGTCAACAAGCACAACGAGCGCAATCCGGGCAAGGAGGTGCTGTACCTCAACCACTCGGCGGTGGATCCGGACCTGACCAACAGCAAGTGCAGCTACTGGCACTTCCGCTTCGACGCCGACACCTCGATGAAGATGGAGGCGATCACCACCTTCCTGAAGGACCAGCCCGACGTCAAGAAGGTCTATCTGCTCAACCAGAACTACGCGCATGGCCATCAGGTCGCCAAGTACGCGAAGGAGGGGCTGGCCAAGAAGCGGCCCGACGTGCAGATCGTCGGCGAGGACCTGCACCCGCTGGCGCAGGTGCGCGACTTCGCGCCCTATGTCGCCAAGATCAAGGCCAGCGGCGCGGACACGGTGATCACCGGCAACTGGGGCTCGGACCTGGCGCTGCTGGTGAAGGCGGCCGCGGAGGCCGGCTACAACGGCAAGTTCTACACCTACTACGCTGGTGTCACCGGCACGCCGACGGCCATCGGCGCCGCGGGCGCGGGACGCGTCTACCAGGCGGCCTACAACTACAACAACATGGGCGGCCAGATGGACCAGTGGGCCAACGAGTTCAAGGCCAAGTTCAACGACGACTTCTACACCGGCAGCGTCATCCACATCTACAACGCGCTGGGCAACGCGATGGCCAAGGCCAAGAGCACCGATCCGGTGAAGGTCGCGGCCGCGCTCGAGGGGCTGAAGTTCAAGTCCTTCAACGGCGACGTCGAGATGCGCAAGACCGATCATCAGCTGCAACAGCCGATCTACATCTCGCGCTGGGAGAAGGTCGACGCCAAGCACCCGTACAACGTCGAGAACACCGGCTTCAACTTCGCGCCGGTGAAGACCTATGACGCGTATGTGAGCAGCACGCCGACCAGCTGCCAGATGAAGCGTCCCGGCTGATCGTCGACGACAACGCGAGCGCATCGACGTGGAACAGATCCTGATCAACCTCCTCAACGGCTTGTCGTCCGGGCTGCTGCTGTTCATGCTCAGCTCCGGGCTGACGCTGATCTTCAGCATGATGGGTGTGCTGAACTTCGCGCACGCGAGCTTCTACATGCTGGGCGCCTATGTCACCTACACGATCGCCGGATGGATCGGGTTCTGGCCCGCGCTGCTGCTCGCGCCACTGGTGGTGGGCGGGTTGGGCGCGCTGTTCGAGCGCGGCGCGCTGCGGCGCGTGCACAAGTTCGGGCATGTGCCGGAGCTGCTGATCACCTTCGGCCTGTCCTACGTCGTGCTGGAGCTGGTGCAGTTGGTCTGGGGCCGCACCGCGGTCCCGTTCCCGCCGCCGCCGTCGCTGCAGGGCGCGGCCTTCACGCTGGTGCATGCGCCGGGCCAGGCGCTGCAGTTCGCGTGGGGCGACGCCCCGGCGGCGCTGTGCGCCGCCGCGAGCTGCTCCAAGTTCCCGCTCACGCGCGCCTTCATGATGCTGGTCGCGCTGGGCATGCTGCTGGCGCTGTGGCTGCTGCTCACGCGCACCCGCATCGGGCTGGTGATCCAGGCGGCGCTGACCCACCCGGAGATGGCCGAGGCGCTGGGTCACAACGTGCCGCGCGTGTTCATGCTGGTGTTCGGCAGCGGCTGCGCGCTGGCGGCGCTGGCCGGCGTGATCGGCGGCATCACCTTCGTCACCGAGCCGGCGATGGCGGTGATCGTCGGCTCCATCATCTTCGTGGTGGTCGTGGTCGGCGGCATCGGCTCGCTGGCCGGCGCCTTCGTCGCCTCCCTCGTCATCGGGCTGCTGCAGACGCTGCCGCTGACGGTCGACGTGTCGCTCGCCCAGGCCCTCGGGCTCGGCCCCGGCACCTTCGGCTACCCGCTGCTCAAGCTCACGCCGGCGCAGGTCGCGCCCATCCTTCCCTATCTGCTGATGGTCCTGATCCTGATCTTCCGGCCCAAGGGCCTGCTCGGCACGCGGGAGGGCTGACCGATGTCCGCCGTCATGCCCTCGAGCTCCACGTCCGCCACCACGCCCGCAAGCGCCGGCGCCACCGCCGCCAAGGCGCGTCCGCGGCGCGGGGACTCCTACCACTTCAAGCCCTACAACGTCGGCCGCTGGCTGATCTGGGGGCTGTACGCGCTGGTGCTGCTGCTGGCGCCGCTGCTGTGGACCAGCAGCCTGGCGCAGACCATGCTGTCGCAGATGGGCATCGCGATCATCGCCTGCCTGTCCTACAACCTGCTGTTGGGGCAGGGCGGCATGCTGAGCTTCGGCCACGCGGTCTACAGCGGCCTGGGCGCCTATCTGGCGATCCACACGCTCAACGCTGTCGGCTCCGGTCAGCTGGCGCTGCCGGTGAGCCTGGTGCCCATCGCCGGCGGCTTCGCGGGTCTGTTCTTCGCCGCGCTGTTCGGCTATGTCTCGACGAAGAAGTCCGGCACGCCGTTCGCGATGATCACGCTCGGCCTGGGCGAGCTGATCTGGTCGATGTCGCTGATGCTGCCGGAGTTCTTCGGCGGCGAGGGCGGCATCTCCTCCAACCGCGTGGCCGGCAAGGCCGTCTGGGGCATCAGCTTCGGGCCGCAGATCCAGGTCTACTACCTGATCGCCGTCTACGCCTTCGTCTGCACGGCGCTGCTGTACGCGTTCACGCGCACGCCGCTGGGGCGCATGCTCAACGCGGTGCGCGACAACCCCGAGCGCGTCGAGTTCATCGGCTACGACACGCAGTGGGTGCGCTTCCTGGCCTTCCTGATCGCGGGATTTTTCGCCGGCGTGTCGGGCGGGCTGTCGGCGCTGAACTTCGAGATCGTCACCGCCGAGGTCGTCGGCGCCGCGCGCTCGGGCGCCTATTTGCTGTTCACCTTCCTGGGCGGCGCGACCTTCTTCTTCGGGCCGATCATCGGCGCGGTGCTGATGGTGGTGGCGCTGGTGCTGCTGTCGGAGCTGACCAAGGCCTGGCTGCTGTACCTGGGCCTGGTGTTCCTGTTCATGGTGATGTACGCGCCGGGCGGCATCGCCTCGCTGATCATGATGAACCTGCGCCTGGCCGCCTTCGGCAAGCTGCGGGCGCTGTGGCCGTCCTATCTGGGCCTGGCGGGCGCCGCGGCGACGATGCTGCTGGGCGGCTCCGCGATGGTGGAGATGCTCTACCACCTGCAGCTCAACGAGGCGCTCGGTCCGAAGATGAGCTACCTGGGTCTGGCGCTGAACGCCAGGAGCGTCGAGTCCTGGTTCGGCGCCGGCCTGGTGCTGGCCACCGGGCTGGGCCTGTTCGAGCTGCTGCGCCGCCAGTTCCGCCTCGAGTGGGACCAGGCGCAGGAGGAGATCGAGAAAGAGATCAAGCGGAGGGAAAGCCTGTGAGCGCCCCGTATGCCCTGGAGTTGAAGGCGGTTCGCAAGCGCTTCGGCAAGAGCGAGATCATCCGCGGCGCGGAGCTCGCCGTGAAGCCGGGCGAGCGCGTCGCGATCATCGGCCCGAACGGCGCCGGCAAGTCGACGCTGTTCAACCTGATCAGCGGCCGCTTCGCGCCCAGCAGTGGCGAGATCCGGCTCTTCGGCGAGCGCATCGACCAGCTGCCGCCCTACCAGATCAACCGCCGCGGGCTGTCGCGCAGCTTCCAGGTGTCCAACCTGTTCACGCGGCTGTCGGTGTTCGAGAACATCCGCTGCGCGCTGCTGTGGTCGATGGGGCACCGGTACGCGTTCTGGAAGTTCCTCGCCGGCATGGACGAGGTCAACGAGCGCGTCGAGGAACTGCTCGAGATGATCCACCTCGACAAGAAGCGCGACGTGCCGGCGGTCAACCTGACCTATGCCGAGGCGCGCGCGCTGGAGATCGGCATCACGATCGCCGGCGGGTCGCAGGTGATCCTGCTCGACGAGCCGACGGCGGGCATGAGCAAGAGCGAGACGAAGCGCTTCATCCAGCTGATCCGGCAGGTCACGGAGGGACGGACGCTGCTGACGGTGGAGCACGACATGGGCGTGGTGTTCGGGCTGGCCGACAAGATCGCGGTGCTGGTGTATGGGGAGGTGATCGCCTTCGATACGCCGGAGGCGGTGCGCGCCAACGCGCGGGTGCAGGAGGCCTACCTCGGCTCGGTGCTGGCCGAGTCGCAGGCCGCGGGAGCCCACGCATGAGCGTCGCGATCAACGACAGCAACGCCGGCGCGATGCGCGCCGCCGCACAGGGCACCGCAGCCGCGGGGACGCGAGCGCTGCGGCTCGAGAACGTCCATGCCTTCTACGGCAAGAGCCATGTGCTGCACGGCGTGACGATGCAGGTGCGGCCCGGCGAGATCGTCAGCCTGCTCGGGCGCAATGGCTCGGGGCGCTCGACGACGGTGAAGACCATCATGGGCCAGGTCGACGGCACCGGCTCGATCACATGGGGCGGCCAGGAGCTGCTGGGCCGCAAGGCCTACGAGATCGCGCATCGCGGCATCGGCTACGTGCCGGAGAACCGCGACATCTTTCCCAAGCTGACGGTGCATCAGAACCTGATGCTGGGCGAGAAGGGGAGTCGGGGCAGCAGGGGCAGCAGGGGCGCGCCGCCGCGCTGGAGCTTCGACGACATGTACGCGATGTTCCCGCGGCTCAAGGAGCGCCAGCACACCGAGGCGGGCGTGCTCTCCGGCGGCGAGCAGCAGATGCTGACGCTGTGCCGCACGCTGATGGGCGATCCGGACCTGATCATGATCGACGAGCCGACCGAGGGCCTGGCGCCCAAGATCGTCGAGCTGGTCGCGGACTACCTCAAGGAGCTCAAGCGTCGCGGCGTGTCGGTGCTGCTGGTCGAGCAGAAGCTGGCGATCGCGCTGGAGATCAGCGAGCGCTGCTACGTGATGGGCCACGGCCGCATCGTCTTCGAAGGCGCGCCCGCCGAGCTGCGCGCGAACGCCTACGTGCGCAAGGAGTGGCTGGAAGTCTGATCCGCCGGAGGACGGGTGACGACGGCGCCGGCCATCGAAGCAGGACCGCGATGCCGAGGCAGGGGCTGAGCCCCTCTCGATCAAGCGGGTCGAGCGACCGGATACGCCCGGCGCAGGGGCGCGAGCCAGTCGTCCATCAGCGCGAGCTGGTGCTCGGCGAGGGCGGCCGGCAGCACCGCGAGCTGTGCCCGTTCGTAGCGCTGGTGATCCTCGGGGCCTGCGTCGTCGTTCTGGATGCGCTCCTCCGCCGCCTCGAATTCCGCTTCGCGGTCCGCCTTGAGCTTCTGGTAGGCCTGATCCGCGAGCAGGCGATCGACCAGGCGCCGGATCGGCCCCTCGGGCGACGACAGCAGGTCACGCAGGCCCGGGAAGCCGGCGCGCACCTCCTCGCCGATGATCTGGTCGGCCATGTGGTGCATCCCGGCCGGCCAGTCCTTTGCCGCGGGCGCGGCCTCGGTGCGGCGCAGCCCGAAGTGCCTGCGCGCGTCGCGCATGCCGGCCGCGGCGCGATAGTGCGGGCGCGCCGTCCGCGTCATCGGCTTGCCGGTGAGGTTCGCGAGCTTGAAATCGATCAGCGCCTGCAGCGCCAGTCCCTGCTCGATGTTCTCCGCCGATGCGTTCTGGAGGGCCACGTGACGATCGGCGGCGTTCATCAGGGCCATGCGCAACAACGCGCCGGAGGGGGCGTCTGACGTGATGTCGACACGGGTTCCGATGGCGAGATCCAGGTCGCGGAGCAACTTCATCTGCGCATCGACACAGGGCGCATCGACGACGAGCTCCCCATGACAGGCATCGAGCAGCGCTGGTTCGTCGGCGAGTGTCCGCATCACGCGGCCAACCCGGGCGCAGGCTTCCTCCCGCATGGCGGCGGCATTCAGCCCGCCCTTGAGCGCTTCAACCCGCCGGTGGAGCGAAGCCAGGAACGCCGCCAGCGGCAGTGCTGCCGGTCTGTCGCGGCAGCGATCCCACGCGCGGTCCGCCAATTGGCGCCCGACGGGCAGGAAATAGTCGAAGGCGGCGTCCGGCCGAACGGCCGCCATGCGGCGCAGGCCAGAGGTCTCGTGCGACCAACCGGCGGGTCGGGCACCGGCGGACGCGTCTGAAGATGGGCCGTGCAGCCATTTGATGCGCTCCAGCGCTGGAGGTGCGTGCTGCGCTAGCTGTTTCGCATGCCGCATCTCGAGGCTCGCGGCGTTTTTGGAATCCATGCTGTACAACTCGACCGTGCTGACGCTGTCGGGCATCCAGGCAAAGGGAAACTTGTCGTTCGGCACCGCCTCCATGCCGAGATGTGCCAGCTTCAGGCAGGCTGCCGAGGCGCGGAAAGCGCTGGCATCGAGGGGCCGGGCATCGCCCAGGTTCAGCGAGGTGCCAGCGCCAGCGCCAGCAGCGAGGCCCAGCGCGTGCAAGAGATGCGGCGGAGGCAACGCCACGTCGCGCAGGCCCGGGTCGTGAGGGGCGCCAACGTGAATGTGGAGCGGCCCACCCTCGGCCCCCGTGGCTCTCTGGTTCATGCGGTCCATCACGGCGCTGCGCACAGCGTCCGCCCCCCGGGCGCGCGCGCTCAGTTGCGCGGCCTCGCCGGGCTCGGTTTCCCATCGCGCGAGGCCAGCCAGGGCCGCGGCCTGGCCGTCCGTCAGGTTCATCGCAGTCCGCAGCTGCGCTTCAATCGAAGCGAACGCGCCCCGGGCGTCCAAGTGCGGGTGAGGGTTGGGTGAGCTGCCCCAACCGTACGCGCGCAGGTCGCTGACCCCTTGGCGAACCTTGGTGTCGAGCAGGCAGAGCGGCACCCTGCGCAACATCTGGGCCGCGTTGGCTCCCAGTTCGGGACCCAGGCGATCTTCGGATCCGCCGTGAGGACGCGCCTTGCGCGGCTTGACCGATTCCCACCACGACGAGAGTGAGAACGGGCGGTGCCGTCCAAGCCGTTCAAGCCGTTCGAGCTTCGCCATCTCTTCCGGCGGCAGCGGCCCCGGGAAGGTCGCATAGGGGTCGGGGCACAGGCGCTCCGCACCCTCGATGACGTGGAACTCGCCCGTCGTCTCGGTGGGCAGGGGGCGGGTCAGAGCAATGGCGGTGTACACGCGTGCGGTTGTCGGGGGGAAGAGGCCTGCTGAGTGTGTGACGCCTGCCCGGCGTGCATGCCGGGCCGGCAGAAGTCCGGGCGCTCGCACAGCTCGAGTTGCAACGGAGTCATCACGCACTCCGGCTGGTGGCATGCAATCCGGTGACGAAAGGCCAGCTCCGGTGAGGACTTTTTCTGTGGCCGCACTACATTGCCGGGGCGGATTACAGGAACAGAGGTCCCCCCATGAACTTGATGCAGCCTTGGGTGCTGGCGGCCAGCGTGCTCGCCGGCGCGGGTGCGGGCGCGGCGGTCGCCAGCGCGTGGTGGGGCCGGGAGCTTCGGCATGCGCGCCTGCTGATTGACCAGTTGCTGGCGTCGCGGCGCCAGCTCGAGGAACAGGTCAGCAGCGCGCGTCGCCAGATCGAGCAACTGCAGGTGGAAATGCTGGAGCTGCGTCTGACGACCGAGCACCTGCGCCGCAAGGCCACCACCGCCGAGCGCCTGAGCAGGACGGAGTGGGGCGATGCGATGTTCTCGACCCAGAGCGCGCAGATGCCGCTCAGCCCCGTGCCCGCCGCGCCCGCCGTGCCGCGGCCAGTCTCGCGCGTCTCGCCAGTCCCGACCCGCCAGGAGCGCGCCCGCGAACTGGTGGCGGCCGGCGGCTTCGCTCCCACGGAAGCACTGGAGGAAGCAGTGCCGCTCGGCTTCCTGCCGACCCAGGCCGATCCGGCGCTCTGACGGCATCATGACGTCACCCTGACGGCGACGCGACGCCGCCGTCCCCTCGACTCCTCGTCTCCTCGTCTCCTCGTCTCGCGGCGCTTCCCGACACGCTCACCCCCCACGTTCGTGGCCCCCATTCGCGTGGCGGCGTCCCCTGATCGGGGTGGCGCCTGACGCGCTGGCGGGCGGTGCTCCCACTACATTGGCCGGCAGGCAACAAGAACAGGGAGCCGCCCATGAGCACGGTGCAGCCTTGGATGGTGGTGGTCGGGACGCTGGCCGGATTCGCGGGGGGCGCCGCGGTCGCGAGCGGCTGGTGGTGGCGCAAGCTCAAGCGCGCGCGGCGCCTGATCGATCGCATCGAATCGTCGCGGCAACTGCTCAACGAACAGACCACCCAGGCGCGCCGTCAGATCGAGCGCATGCAGATCGAGCTCGGCGAGCTGCGCCTGATCGCCGAGCGCATGCGGCGCAAGGCCGTGATGGCCGCCTCGCCGCACGAGGCGCATGAGGGTCCCGAATCGATCCTGCCGCTGGACTCCGTGCTGCCGGTGAGCGCGCCCGCGCCGCTGACGCCGGCGGAGCCGCCCAGCCCGCGCGCCGATCGCGCCGATCGAGCCGGACGGGCCCGCGAGCGCGCCGACGGCGGCTTCGCCCAGACCGAGATCCAGGACGAGGACGTCCCGCCGCGCGGCTTCATGCCGACGCAGCTCGACAAGCCGTACTGAGCGGCCCCTTCGCCTCACCCTCGTTTCCGTTCCTTCCGCTTTCGGCGCCCTGCGCCGGACCTGCCCCGGCCCTCGGGGCGCCCGTCGTATCGCCCTGTCACAGCAGAGACAAGCGGCACGCATCGGCGCTGCCTAGAATCGAACGATCGTTCTTTTCGCAGCCGGCGTCCGAGGAGACACCGCGCCGGCCGCGAGGCGTCTCCCCCCACTGGAAGGAACACACATGGGTGCCAGCTACGAAGTCCGCGGCCAGATCGCGGTGATCACGCTCAACAATCCGCCGGTCAACGGCCTGGGCCATGCCACGCGGCTCGCGGTCGCCGAGGGCGTCGAGCAGGCCGAGAACGATCCCGCCATCAAGGCCATCGTCATCACCGGCGCCGGCAAGGCCTTCTCCGGCGGCGCCGACATCCGTGAGTTCGGCTCGCCCAAGGCGCTGGCCGAACCCAATCTGGGCTCGCTGATCAATCGCGTCGAGGCCTGCACCAAACCCGTGGTCGCGGCCATCCATAGCGTCGCCATGGGCGGGGGCCTGGAGCTCGCGCTCGGCTGCCATTACCGCGTCACCGCGCCCGGCGCCAAGATCGCGCTGCCCGAGGTGAAGCTGGGCCTGCTGCCAGGCGCTGGCGGCACGCAGCGCCTGCCGCGCGCGCTCGGCGTCGAGCCCGCGCTCAACATGATCGTCAGCGGCGAGCCCGTGGCCAGCGAGCAGCTCGCCCAGGTGCCCGGCCAGGTGCTGTTCCAGAAGGTGATCGACGGCGACCTGATCGACGGCGCCGTCCAGTTCGCGATGGACATCGCCGACAAGCGCCCGCTGCCGCGCGTGCGCGATATCAAGGCGCAGCATCCCGAGGCGCAGGCCTTCTTCCAGTTCGCCCGCAACACCGTCGGCGCGATGGCCAAGAACTTCCCCGCGCCGCTGCAGTGCGTGGAGACCGTGGCCAACGCCGTGTCGATGAAGTTCGAAGACGGCATGCGCGCCGAGCGCGAGGCCTTCCAGCAGCTGATGCTGACGCCCGAGTCCAAGGCGCTGCGCCATGCCTTCTTCGCCGAGCGCGCCGCCTCCAAGATCCCCGACGTGCCCGAGGACACGCCGCTGCGCCGCGTCGACAAGGTGGCCATCATCGGCGCCGGCACGATGGGCGGCGGCATCGCGATGAACTTCCTCAACGCCGGCATCCCGGTCGTGATCCTGGAGATGAAGCAGGAGGCGCTGGATCGCGGCATCGCCACCATCCGCAAGAACTACGAGGCGCAGGTCAGGAAGGGCAAGCTCAAGGAAGACCGCTACGCGCAGCGCATGGCGCTGCTGGACACGACGCTGAACTACGCCGACATCGGCTCGGCCGACCTGGTCATCGAGGCCGTCTTCGAGGACATCGCCGTCAAGGAGCAGGTCTTCCGCCAGCTCGACGAGGTGATGAAGCCCGGCGCGATCCTGGCCTCCAACACCTCGACGCTGGACGTGGACAAGATCGCCGGCTTCACGAAGCGGCCGCAGGACGTCATCGGCACCCACTTCTTCAGCCCGGCCAACGTGATGAAGCTGCTGGAGGTGGTGCGCGGCGCGGCCACCGCCAAGGACGTGCTGGCCACGGTGATGGCGCTGGGCAAGAAGATCCGCAAGACCTGCGTCGTGTCGGGCGTGTGCGACGGCTTCATCGGCAACCGCATGATCGAGCAGTACAGCCGCCAGGCCGGCTTCCTGCTCGAGGAGGGCTGCACGCCGCAGCAGGTCGACAAGGCGATGGAGCGCTTCGGCTTCGCGATGGGTCCGTTCCGCATGGGCGACCTGGCCGGCAACGACGTGGGCTGGTACATCCGCAAGCGCCGCTATCAGGAGAAGCCGGACCTGCGCTACTCCAAGACCGCCGACCTGCTGTGCGAGATGGGCCGCTTCGGCCAGAAGACCGGCGCCGGCTGGTACGACTACCTGCCCGGCAAGCGCGACGCGATCCCGTCCAAGACCGTGCTGCAGATGATCGACATGCACCGCGCCACGCTGGGCATCACGCCGCGCAAGATCAGCGACGAGGAGATCGTGCAGCGCCTGGTCTACGCGCTGGTCAACGAGGGCGCCCGCATCGTCGAGGAAGGCATCGCGCTGCGCGCCTCCGACATCGACATGGTCTACCTGACCGGCTACGGCTTCCCGCTGTGGCGCGGCGGTCCGATGTGCTACGCCGACACGGTGGGCCTGTACAACGTCGCGCAGTCGATGAAGCGTTTCGCGCGGAACCCGCTGGACGACGCCCGCTTCTGGGAGCCCGCGCCGCTGCTCAAGCGCCTGGCCGACCAGGGCAAGGGCTTCAACGACTGACCCGCGGACCTCGAATCAGGAGCAAGACATGAGCAAGGCATTGATCGTTTCCACGGCCCGCACCCCGCTCGCCAAGAGCTGGAAAGGGTCGTTCAACATGACCCATGGCGCCACGCTGGGCGGCCACGTGGTGCGCGCGGCGCTGGAGCGCGCCGGCATCGAGGGCGGCGAGGTCGAGGACGTGCTGATGGGCTGCGCGACGCCCGAGGGCGCGACCGGCAGCAACATCGCGCGCCAGATCGCGCTGCGCGCCGGGCTGCCGGTGAGCGTCGCGGGGCAGACCATCAACCGGTTCTGCTCGAGCGGGCTGCAGACCATCGCGACGGCCTCGCAGCGCATCATCGCCGGCGAAGGCGAGGTCTTCATCGCCGGCGGCGTGGAGAGCATCTCCTGCGTGCAGAACGAAGCCAACCGCCACATGATCCATGAGAGCTGGCTGTCCGCGCACAAGCCCGAGATCTACTGGTCCATGCTGCAGACGGCCGAGAACGTCGCCCAGCGCTACAAGATCCCGAAGGAGCGCATGGACCGCTATGGCGCGGCGTCGCAGCAGCGCGCCTGCGCGGCGCAGGCCGAAGGCCTGTTCAACGCCGAGATCGTCCCCATCACCGTGATGGCCGGTGTCGCCGACAAGGTGCGCGGCATGTCGACGAAGGAGGTCACCGTCTCCGTCGACGAAGGCCTGCGCGTGGGCACCACCTACGAGACCATCAAGGACATCCGCACCGCGCTGCCGGGCGGCGTGATCACCGCCGGCAACGCGAGCCAGTTCTCCGATGGCGCCGGCGCCTGCGCCATCGTCAGCGAGTCCTATGCCGAGAAGAAGGGCCTGAAGCCGCTGGGCCGTTTCCTGGGCTTCGCGGTGGCGGGCTGCGAGCCCGATGAGATGGGCATCGGCCCGGTCTTCGCCGTGCCCAAGGTGCTCAAGCGCCTGGGCCTGAAGGTGTCGGACATCGACCTGTGGGAGCTCAACGAGGCCTTCGCGGTGCAGGTGCTGTACTGCGCGGACACGCTGGGCATCCCGATGGACCGGCTCAACGTCAACGGCGGCGCGATCGCGATCGGGCACCCGTATGGCGTCTCCGGCCAGCGCCTGACCGGCCATGCGCTGATCGAGGGCAAGCGCCGCGGCGCCAAGCGCGTCTGCGTGACCATGTGCATCGGCGGCGGCATGGGCGCCGCCGGGGTCTTCGAAGTGCTCTGACGAGCACCCCCTGCCGGCTGACGCCGGCCCCCTCAGGGGGTGAGCCCGAGGGACCGGCAAAGCCGGATCCCCGGGCTCCGCTTGAGATGTCGGCGGGCAAGCCCCGCCTCCTTCGTGAGGTGCTCATGCGCCAGACCCTGGACTTCCTGCTGTATGACTGGCTGAAGGTCGACCGACTGTCGGCTCGCGAGCGCTTCTCGGAGCATTCGCGGGAGACCTTCGACGCGGTGCTCGACACCTGCGAGAAGATCGCCCGCGAGAAGTTCGCGCCGTTCAACCGCCTCGCGGACACCGAGGAGCCGCGCTTCGACGGCGAACGCGTTCATCTGCCCCGGGCCACGCATGAGGCGCTCGCGGCTTATGTCGGCTCCGGCATGCTGGCCGCAGCGCAGGACTACGAGCACGGCGGCATGCAACTCCCGTGCGTCGTCGAGATGGCCGCCAACTGCTTCTTCAGCAAGGCCAGCGTGGCCATGGGCGGCTACGCGATGCTCACCAACGGCAACGCCAACCTGCTGATGGCGCACGGCACGCCAGCGCAGCGCGAGGTGTTCGCGATGAATGAATTCAGCGGGCGCTGGTTCGGCACCATGTGCCTGTCCGAGCCGCAGGCGGGCTCGTCGCTGTCGGACGTCGCCACGCGCGCCGAGCCCGATGGCGACGGCTTCGAGGCCGATCCGCTGGGGCCGCGCTACCGGCTGACCGGCAACAAGATGTGGATCTCCGGCGGCGAACACGAGCTCACCGAGAACATCGTCCATCTGGTGCTCGCGAAGATCCCCGGCCCCGATGGCCGGCCGCTGCCCGGAACGAAAGGCATCTCGCTGTTCATCGTGCCCAAGCACCTCGTCGACACGGATGCCCGCCTGACCGGCGAGCGCAACGACGTGGCATTGGCGGGCCTGAACCACAAGCTCGGCTATCGCGGCACCACCAACTGCCTGCTCAATTTCGGCGAGGGCCGCCACACGCCGGGCGGCCGGCGCGGCGCGATCGGCTACCTCGTCGGCCAGCCCGGTGAGGGCCTGCGCTGCATGTTCCACATGATGAACGAGGCGCGCATCGGCGTCGGCCTCGGCGCGGTGATGCTGGGCCATGCCGGCTACGAGGCCAGCCTCGACTACGCGCGCCAGCGCCCGCAGGGCCGGCCGATGACCGCGGCCGGCAAGGACGCGGCCCAGCCGCAGCGGCCGATCATCGAGCACGCCGACGTCAAGCGCATGCTGCTGGCGCAGAAGAGCTACGTCGAGGGCGGGCTCGCGCTGGAGCTGTTCTGCGCGCGCCTCGTCGACGAGCAGCACACCGGCACCGCCGACGAGTCCGCGGCGGCGAAGCGGCTGCTGGAGGTGCTCATCCCGATCGCCAAGAGCTGGCCCAGCGAGTGGTGCCTGGAGGCCAACTCGCTGGCGATCCAGGTGCTGGGCGGCTATGGCTACACCCGCGACTTCCCGGTGGAGCAGTACTGGCGCGACAACCGCCTGAACATGATCCACGAGGGCACGCACGGCATCCAGGCGCTGGACCTGCTCGGCCGCAAGGTCGTGATGGACGGCGGCCAGGCGCTGATGGCGCTGGCCGCGCGCATCAGCGAGACCGCCCAGCGCGCCGGCCAGGTGCCGGGTCTTGCCGAGGCGGGCAACGAGCTGGGCGCGGCGCTGGCGGCGGTCGGCGGCGCGACCAAGAAGGCCTGGTCCACCGGCGAGCCGGAGGAGGCGCTGGCCAATGCCACGCCTTATCTGCAGGCCTTCGGGCACACGGTGCTGGCATGGATCTGGCTCGACGTCGCGCTGGCGCTCGAGGGCCGCGACGACGACTTCGCCCGCGGCAAGCGCGCCGCGCAGCGCTACTTCTTCGCCTACGAGCTGCCCAAGGTCGCGGCCTGGCTGGGCGTGGTCGCGCGGCGCGAGGCGCTCACCCGCGAGATGCAGGACGCCTGGTTCTGATCCCCGCCCCCCATTCGAACCGACGAGGAGACGACGATGAGCAGCAAGGTGCAAGACCTTTTCGACCTGAGCGGCCAGGTGGCCCTGGTGACCGGCGGATCGCGCGGGCTGGGCCTGCAGATCGCCGAGGCGCTGGGCGAGGCCGGCGCGACGCTGATGCTGAGTTCGCGCAAGGCGGCCGACCTGGAGGAGGCGGCCGCGCATCTGAAGGCGCGTGGCATCGACGCGCAGTGGATCGCCGCCGACGCGTCCGATGAGGCTCAGGCCCGCGGCATCGTCGAGCAGACGATGGCCAAGCTCGGGAAGATCGACATCCTCGTGAACAACGCCGGCGCCACCTGGGGCGCGCCGGCCGAGGATCACCCGGTCGAGGCCTGGGACAAGGTGATGGACCTGAACATCCGCAGCCTGTTCGTGATGAGCCAGGAAGTGGCGCGCCGCAGCATGATCCCGCGCCGCTCGGGCCGCATCATCAACGTGGCGTCGATCGCGGGGCTGGGCGGCAACAGCGGGATGATGAAGACCATCGCCTACAACACCAGCAAGGGCGCGGCGGTGAACTTCACCCGCGCGCTGGCCGGCGAGTGGGGGGCCTATGGCATCACCGTCAACGCGCTGGCGCCGGGCTTCTTCCCCAGCAAGATGACCAAGGGCCTGATGGCCGCCATCGGCCAGGACAAACTGGCCGAGCACGCGCCGCTCAAGCGCATCGGCGATGATGAGGACCTCAAGGGCGCCGCCCTGCTGTTCGCGAGCCGCGCCGGGAAGCACATCACCGGGCAGATCCTCGCGGTCGATGGCGGCGTGTCCGCCGTCCACGGCAGTTGAGTGGCTCCGCCCCCTACGCGCTTCGCGCGCCCCCCCACCGGGGGGCAGCCCGAGAGGACCGGCGGAGCCGGTCCTCCGGGCTCTGCTGGGTTGGGGGGCGAGGTGCCGAGGTGGCGCGTCTGTCTGTGATTCGAGGTTGTTGTGACTGAAGAGCCGTCGCTTAAGTTTCCCGTCCATATCCCCTTCGTTCAGCAGCTGGGCTTCGAGCTCGTGCGCATCGACGAGGGCGAGGCCGAACTGCGGGTCGACATCCGCGAGCTGCATCTGAACTCGTGGGAGGTGGCGCATGGCGGCGTGCTGATGACGCTGCTGGACGTGGCGATGGCGCATGCGGCGCGCAGCATCCACCGCGACCAGCCCGGCTTCGGGCCGGGCGTGGTGACGGTGGAGATGAAGACCAGCTTCATGCGCCCCGGCGAGGGCGCGCTACGTGCGGTGGGCCGGCTGCTGCACCGCTCGACCACGATGGCCTTCTGCGACGGCTCGGTCTATGGCGAGGACGGCAAGCTCTGCGCGCATGCGACCGGGACTTTCAAATACCTGAAGGCGCTGCCCGGAAAGGGCCGCAGCCTCAAGGCGCTGCAGCGCAGCGAGGACTGACGGCGGCTTCGTCGTTTGAGCGTCAGCCGCCCGGCGCCCGTCCACGCGGCGTCTGCGGACGGTTTGGCAACGGCGGTTCCTTGTGACCCGCCTCGGAGGCCAGATTCCGCACGACGTTCATGGCATCGACCAGAGGGGCGATCCTCTCCGGCGTGATCTCCATCCGCGTGTTCGGCAAACGCTTGGCCAGAATCCCCTGCGCCGAGATGAACAACAACCGCTGCTTTTCCGTCAAGAGTTGCCGCGGCGTTTGGACCAGCACGCTTGCCACGGCGTCTGCATCAACGGACGACATCGAGCATCGGGGATCCGGGCCCTCTCTGTTGGCGTGGTTCTTACTCCACGCTTCGAGCAGGCGCACCGCCCTCCACGCCTTGTCGATCTCCGCTTCTGTCGAGAGTTGCCTCGGTTGAGGAGCGGGGCGGTTGATCGGTTCACGTTGACGAAGGCTGACCTGCTGGAGGGACGACGGCTGGTTCTCGTAAATCGGGTGCGCCGTGATCGCGGGGCTCGGGCTCATGTAGCCGCTATCGTCTGCGCTTTGCCGCGCCCGGCCGATCGCTGGCTGATTGGCATGTGCCGGGCGGTCACGCAGGTTGGAGCCCGGCGTTTCATAGATGCCGCCGCTGCGTTTAGGAGGCACGTCGTAGATGCCGCCGCCGCGTTTGGCCGGCACGTCGTAGATGGGATCGCCGCGCTTTGGCGGCACGTCGTAGACGGGATCGTTGCGCTTGGGCGGCACGTCATAGATCGGGTCGCGCGCGTGCATCGTCTTGGCGACGGATTCACGCGGGCGTGGCACGTTGTCGCTCAGCTCGCCAACGGGCGAGGGGGCAGGGGCCGCCGCAGGTGGTCGCGTCAGGAGCTTGGCAACCGGCGCAAGCTTGGCGCGCGGGTGCCGGGCGTATTGGTAGTTCTCGATCGCGCGCTCCAGCGCCTGCGGCTCAATGCGCGTCGGCCGAATGTCGATCTTCAAGCTGGCCGCGAGCCCGGGGGGACAGTTGACCGGCAGGATGAGGCGCTTGCGCGGCTCCTGCAGGCGTATCAGAAGGCTGGATGGCAGGCTCTCCAGCATGCGTGCCGTGGCCAGGGACAGGTCCAGCGTGTCGGTCTTGCGGTCCAGCGCCTTCTCGATCGCGCGGGCCACCGGTTCCGTCTCCTTCTTGTGAAGCTTCTCGTTCTTCACCCACGCGCGCACCTGCTGGTCCCGAGGGGCTTTGGACGGATGGGCGCTGGCCTCGGTCCAGGGGAGGTTCGAACGGCGGAAGATCTGCATGGCGTACGGCTCGAAGGGGCTGGAATGGGGTGGTCAGTCGCCAACCCTCCCTCGAAGTTCTTGACATGGATGTGCAGGTTCGTCCTCGGCCTCGAAGGGAAAAGCACGACCGTTCTTTTCTGTCACCCGAGGGACGCGAGGGGTGGGGCGGGCGTGGTTCAATCGCCGGCATTCCGTCACGGAACGAGGCGCCGCGCGCGCCCGTCCATCACTGCCCGAGGAGTCCCCGATGAGCCAAGTGAACCGCCAGATCCTGCTGGCCTCCCGCCCGACCGGCGAACCGACCGCCGACAACTTCAAGCTGGTCGAGCAGACGATCCCCGAGCTCGCGGACGGCCAGGTGCTGGTCCGCAACCACTTCCTCAGCCTGGATCCCTACATGCGCGGCCGCATGAACGACAGCAAGAGCTACGCCACGCCGCAGCCGTTGAACGAGGTCATGATCGGCGGCACCGCCGGCGAGGTGGTGGCGTCGAAGAACGCGCACTTCGCGGTCGGCGATCAGGTCGTGGGCATGCGCGGCCGCATGAACGACAGCAAGAGCTACGCCACGCCGCAGCCGTTGAACGAGGTCATGATCGGCGGCACCGCCGGCGAGGTGGTGGCGTCGAAGAACGCGCACTTCGCGGTCGGCGACCAGGTCGTGGGCATGGGCGGCTGGCAGGAGTACCAGCTCGTGGACGCCGGTCAGCGCGGCGTGCTGCAGAAGGTCGACACCCGGCAGGTGCCGCTGTCCGCCTACCTGGGCGCCGTGGGCATGCCGGGCGTGACCGGCTGGTACGGGCTGGTGAAGATCATCGATCCCAAGCCGGGCGAGACGGTGGTCGTCAGCGCCGCCAGCGGCGCGGTGGGCGGCGCGGTGGGCCAACTGGCCAAGGCGCGCGGCGCGCGCGCGGTGGGCATCGCCGGCGGCGCGGAGAAGTGCCGCTACGTGGTCGAGGAGCTCGGCTTTGACGCCTGCATCGACTACAAGCAGCACCGCGACGTGAAGTCGCTGTCGGCGGCGCTGAAGGCCGATTGCCCCGACGGCATCGATGGCTACTTCGAGAACGTCGGCGGCATGATCCTGGACGCCGTGATGCTGCGCGCCAATCCGTTCAGCCGCGTCGCCATGTGCGGGATGATCGCCGGCTACAACGGCGAGCCGATCCCGATGAGCGCGCCACAGCTGATCCTGGTGAACCGCATGAAGATCGAGGGCTTCATCGTCTCCGAGCACATGGCGGTCTGGCCCGAGGCGCTCAAGGAGCTCGGCACCCTGGTCGCGACCGGCAAGCTCAAGTACCGCGAAACCATCGCGCAGGGCCTGGACGCGGCGCCCGAGGCCTTCCTGGGCCTGCTCAAGGGCCGCAATTTCGGTAAGCAGCTGGTGAAGCTGGTCTGATGGCCGGCCCGGTCTGGCGCTGCCAGCGCTTCGACGACCTGGGCGTGCGCGGCCTGTACCGCGCGCTGCGTCTGCGCGCGGAGGTCTTCGTCATCGAGCAGCGCTGCCTCTACCTCGATCCGGACGGCCTGGACGAGCACGCCTGGCACCTCCAGGGCATGGGGCCGGGCGCGGACGGCGGCGAGGCGCTGCTGGCCTACGCGCGGCTGCTGCCGCCGGAGATCGGCGGCACCGCGCGCATCGGCCGCGTGATCACCGCGCCGGCCGCGCGCGGCGGCGGCCTGGGCCGCGCGCTGATGAGCCAGGCGGTGGGTGAATGCGGCCGGCTCTGGCCCGGCCAGCCGATCGAGCTCGGCGCGCAGGCGCATCTGCGCGAGTTCTACGGCAGCTTCGGATTCACGCCGGTCTCGGAGGTCTACGACGAGGACGGCATTCCCCACATCGACATGCGCAAGGAGGCGACCCCATGAACGCGGCCATCGACGATGCCACGCGCGGCCCGGCCGGCGACGACCTGGTGCTGCATCACTACGGCAGCTCGCCGTTCGCCGAGAAGGCGCGGTTGATGCTGGGTCTGAAGGGGCTGTCCTGGCACTCGGTGACGGTGCCGATGGTGATGCCCAAGCCCGACGTGGTCGCGCTGACGGGCGGCTACCGGCGCACGCCGTTCCTGCAGATCGGCGCCGATGTCTATTGCGACACCGCGCTGATCGCCGAGGTGCTCGAGCGCCGTCGGCCCTCGCCCAGCCTGTTCCCGGCCGCGATCGCGGGCCAGGCGCGGGCGCTCGCGCAGTGGGCCGACACCGAGCTGTTCTGGACGGCGCTCCCCTATGCGATGCAGCCGGCCGGCGCGACGGCGCTGTTCGCCGGCGCGCCGCCGGAGATGCTGCAGGTCTTCGTCGCCGACCGCAAGGCGATGAGCGAGGGCATGCCGCAGGTGCGCGGCATCGACGCGGGCGCCGCGCTGGCGCAGTACCTGGACTGGCTGTCGTCGATGCTGGCCGACGGCCGACCGTGGCTGCTCGGCGGCGAGGTGAGCATCGCCGACCTCAGCGTCTATCACCCGCTGTGGTTCCTGACGAAGACCGGGCCGCTGGCCGAGGTGCTGACGCCGCACCAGGCGCTGCGCGCCTGGATGGGCCGTGTCGGCGCGATCGGCCATGGCGTACGGGCCGGCAAGCTCGATGGCGCCGGGGCCATCGCGCTGGCGCGCGCATCGACGCCGCGGCCGGCGGCGGTCGACGCGGGGCTGGGCTTCGAAGCCGGCGAACCGGTGACGGTCACGCCCTACGACTACGCCCGCGACGCGGTCGCCGGCACGCTGGCCGGACTGACGACGCGCACCGTGACGCTGGCGCGCGACGACGAACGCGCGGGCCGTGTGCATGTGCACTTCCCCCGCATCCGCTACACGCTGAAGAAGACCGGCTGAGACCGGACCTCACGCAAGGAGACAGGCGCATGAAGGACTATCAAGGCAGGACCGCGGTCATCACTGGCGCGGGCTCGGGCTTCGGCCTGGAGGTGGCGCGCATCGCCGCCGCGCGGGGCATGAACCTGGTGCTCTGCGACGTGCAGCAGGACGCGCTGGACCGGGCGGCGGCGGAGTTCGCCGCGCATCCGGTGCTGGCGCGCCGCGTCGACGTGGCCAAGGCCGACCAGATGGAGGCGCTGGCCGAGGCGGTGCGCGAGCGCTTCGGTGCGCCGAACTTCGTGTTCAACAACGCCGGTGTCGGCTCGGGCGGCCTGATCTGGGAGAACGCGCTCTCCGACTGGGAATGGGTGCTGGGCGTGAACCTGATGGGCGTGGTGCACGGCGTGCGTCTGTTCACGCCGATGATGCTGGCCGCGGCGCAGGCGGATCCGTCCTGGCGCGGACACATCGTCAACACCGCGTCGATGGCCGGCATGCTGAATCCGCCCAACATGGGCGTCTACAACGTGTCCAAGCACGCGGTGGTCTCGCTCAGCGAGACGCTGTACCAGGACCTGGCGCTGGTGACCGACCAGGTGCGGGCCTCGGTGCTGTGCCCGTACTTCGTGCCCACCGGCATCACGCAGAGTCATCGCAACCGCCCCGGCGAGCAGGCCGCGGGCAAGCCGACGAAGAGCCAGCTGATCTCGCAGGCGATGACCGACAAAGCGGTGAGCGCCGGCAAGCTGACCGCGGCCGATGTCGCGCGCATGGTCTTCGATGCGATGGATGAGGAGCGCTTCTACATCTTCAGCCACCCGCAAGCGCTCAAGGGCGTGCAGACGCGGCTGGAGGATGTGATGCAGCTGCGCAACCCGACCGACCCGTTCCAGGACAAGCCCGAGATCGGCGCGCGGCTGCGCGAGTCGCTGCGCGGCTGACGGCGCGGGCGCCTGGGCGCGAGCGGGTCGGCTGCGCGCTCCGGCGAGGGTGAAGGCGGCGCGCTCTGGCACACTGCGCGCCCTGCGCAGTACGCTCCCTTCCATGCCGACCACTCCCATCCCACGCTCTCGCCACGCTGTCGTCATCGGCGGCGGTCCCGCCGGCCTGATGGCCGCCGAACGGCTCGTGCTCGCCGGCGTGTCCGTCGATCTGTACGACGCCATGGCCTCCGCCGGCCGCAAGTTCCTCCTCGCGGGGAAGGGTGGTCTGAACCTGACGCACTCGGAGCCGCGGCCTGATTTCGACACGCGCTACTTCGAGCGCCAGGCCGGCGTCGCCGCCTGGCTCGACCGCTTCGACGGTGAGGCGCTGCGCGCCTGGGCCCAGGGGCTGGGTGTCGAGACCTTCGTCGGCACCTCGGGCCGCGTCTTCCCCAAGGACCTGAAGGCCGCGCCGATGCTGCGCGCCTGGCTGTCCCGCCTGCGCGCGCAGGGCGTGCGCTTCCACATGCGCCATCGCTGGCTTGGCTGGGACGCGGACGGCGCGCTGCGCTTCAATGGCCCGGACGGCGAGAGCGCCATCCGCGCAGAAGCCGTGGTGCTCGCGCTGGGCGGCGCTTCGTGGCCGCAGCTCGGCTCCGACGGCCGCTGGGCGCCGCTGCTCGCCGGTGCCGGCGCGACGGTGTCGCCGCTGCGCGCGGCCAATTGCGGCTTCGATCTCGGCCCGGCGCGAGCGGGCGCAGCCGACGGCTGGTCGCTGTTCTTCGCCGAAAAATTCGCCGGCCAGCCGATCAAGCCGGTGGCGCTGAGCGCCGAAGGCGTGGACGGCCGCCGGTTCTCGCGCCAGGGCGAGTTCGTCGTGACGGCGAGCGGCATCGAAGGCTCGCTGGTCTACGCCGCGTCGGCGCTGCTGCGCGAGAGGATCGAGCGCGATGGCGAGGCGCTCGTTCACCTGGATCTGCTGCCCGGCCGCGATGCGGCATGGGTGCTGGAGCAGGTCGCGCATCCGCGCGGTTCGCGCTCGATGTCCTCGCACCTGAAGAGCCGGCTGAACATCGAAGGCCTGAAGGCCGGCCTGCTCCATGAGGTGCTCAGCAAGGACGAATACGCCGACGCGCCGACGCTGGCGCGCACCTTGAAGGCGCTGCCGCTGCGGCTGCGCGGCGCGCGTCCGGTGGCGGAGGCGATCAGCACGGCGGGCGGGGTGACGCTGGAGTCGCTCGACGAGCGCCTGATGCTCAAGTCGCGGCCCGGCGTGTTCGTCGCAGGCGAGATGCTGGACTGGGAAGCGCCGACCGGCGGCTACCTGCTGACGGCGTCGATGGCGAGCGGCTTGGTCGCCGGCGATGGGGCCGCGGCGTTCCTGAACTGAGCGCTCATTTCAGCCGCTGAGCCGCATTTCTGAAAATGCGGCTCAAAAGATGAGCCGCAAATCCACGAATTCGGCCCATTGGCCGCATACCGAACATACAAGTCAAGACAAGGTCGAGCGACGCTGAACCGCTTCGACCATGGCCAACACGGCGGCTACTTCGAGGAACACCTGCCGGCGGCGGGCCTCGACGCGCGCGAACTCTTCTTCTGACGGCGCGATCTCCAGATCACCGAAATGCGCGTGGCGCAGCCAGCTGCTGAGGCAGGCCTGCGCAATGTTCAGTGCCCGCTCGGACCGCGTGTCGCCGTCGGGGCCGCCAGCGATGTCGAAGATCGCGCGCAGCGGAATGCCGGCCGCGTCGGCGGCGAAGAATCCCGGCGGGACGGGATGCGGCGTTCGGGTCGAGGAGGCGCCGGAAAGGCGGTCGCTGGCGGTCACGGAGTCGGCTCGGCGGGCGTGGATCAGGCAGGCGCCAGTCTGGCGATCGGGCCGTCGCCGCGTGACCGTGGAAACCCGCCGCAAGCGTTTGGCGCATGTCTGATTCGTGTAAAGGCATGGCTCGATCGGATCAAGGGCCTCTGGCGCTCATTGGACTTCACACGAAGTTCCAACCTGGCGCCGCGCGTTGATGCTCGATGGCATCCCGTCCTACAGGCTGACGTGGAGCCTTCCGGCAGAGCGCCCGCGGCGCCCCGGATAAGGTCTCGCTCAACGACTTCTTCTCTTGAGCCCGACCATGAACCACACGTCCACGACCCCCTCCGCACCGACCCGCGCCCATGCCACGTCCGCACCGGCCGAGGTGGACGACGGCGCCGCGTTCTCCGGCATCGACGCCGGCATGCTGCATTACTACCGCGCGTCGCTGCTCGAGGCGACCGGCCGCGTCACCGAGGCGCTCGAAGCCTATGAGCAAGCCCTGACCCTGGACGTGGACCTGGCCGACGCGCATTACCGGCTGGGCGTGCTCTACGAGCAGCTCAACGAGCCGGTGGCCTCGCTGTTCCACTTCCGCGCCTATCAGCAGCTGCGCGGCGCACTGGTGCAGGGGACCGCGCTGAACTGATCGCGCCGCGCGGTCCCGATTCCAGCCGTCATTGCGGCCGGTAGGTCACCTTCAGCTGGTAGTTGCCCGCCGCGTAGCCGTACAGCAGCACGTAGACGTCGCCGTTGGCCGTCATCGTGACCGAGCAGCCCTCGGTCGAGGTCGAGCCGTCCGACTTGCAGGTGTAGGTCGACGTCGTCGGCACCGCGCCCTTGCGGACGTAGAGGTCGATGTCGCCGGTCCCCGTCGTGCTCGCCGACAGGCTGCCGCCATTGGCGACCTTGAACGGACCGAAGCTCCTGCTCTGGCCGCGCGTCAGGCTGCCGCTGAAGTTCTCGGTCTTGTCGACCGGACCCGTGCCCGGACCATCGCTGCCCAGCTCCACCGCATACGCCGCCGCCAGCCGCGAGAACTTCAGCGCGTGATCGGCCTGGCTGCCCATGTTGGCGTAGGTGTCGTTGGCGCTGTGGATGTACGGGTTGTCGCCGTTGAAGCTGGACTCGAAGGGCATGCTCGCCGCATAGCCCTTGGCGTTCCAGGACGCGTGGTCCGAGCACGCATAGCCGCAGCGGTCCGTGCCCACCGTCAGCGTCGGCAGGTAGGTCGCGATCAGGTTGGACAGGAAGGTGTTCTGCGCGCTGTCGGTGTAGTCGCTGAAGAGGTAGATGTCGCTCGCCGCGCCCTTGTAGTTGGTCATGTCCAGCTGCAGCACGCCCACCACATTGGTGCCCGCCGCGGCGAAGCTGTTCGCGATGTCCTGCGAGCCGCGCAGCCCGACCTCCTCCGCCGCGTAGGCCATCAGCTTGATGGTGCGGCGCGGCTTGTAATTGGCCTGCACCAGCGCGCGCAGCACCTCGGTGAGGCTGGCGACGCCCGAGGCGTCGTCATCCGCGCCCGGCGCGCGCATCGTCTCGCCGGAGCCGCCCGACTGGTTGATCGAGTCCAGGTGCGCGCCCATGACGATCACCTCGCTGCCGTTGTCGCTGCCCTGGATCGTCGCGATCACCGACTTCTGCGCCCAGCCCGAGTGGGTGAACTGCTCGACGGTGATGTCGCTGCGGCCGCCCGCCAGCGTGGTCCAGCGCTGCTTGAGCCAGTTGGACGCGTTCACGCCGCTGCTGCTGGTGTAGTAGCGGTTGGTGTAGCCCGACAGGTCGACGATGGTCTGGCCGATGTTGCTGGCCTGCATCTGCGAAAGGATCGGCGTCACCACCGCCTGCTGGTCGATCACGTAGCTCGGCCGCGTGGCCGTGGCCGCCGCCAGGCGCTGCGCGGACAGCGGCGTGCTGTGCCGCTGCAGCGCGGCCATGCCGGCGTCGCGGCTCGGGTGGTACATGTAGCCGCCGCAGCGGCGCAACTCGTCGTGGATCGAATGGCTGAGCGAGGCCAGCGCCTCCTCGTCGATCTCGACAAGGTGGATGGTCTCGGGCTTGGCCCGGCCCGAGGCCGGGGCCGACATGGCGGATCCGTCCAGGGCCGCATCGGACGAGAGGCTGGCGACGCTGGCGACGGCGCGCGCCGCCGGACGATGCTTCTGCAACTGGGCCAGCGCGGCGTCGCCGAGGCTGATCCAGACTTTCTCGCCGGCATGGGCGGGGGTGAGCACGGCCAGACCGAAGCACACGGCCGTGATGGCAAGGAACTGACGCATGGGATGTCTCTCCAGGCTTGGGGACAGGCATGACGAAGCCGGCGCGCGGCCCGTGCAAGGGCGGCGCGCCGGAGCGGTTTCAGCGCGGGATCAGTAGGTCGCGACCAGCGACGCGCCGGAGACGGTCCGGTACGCGTTCAGCAGCACGTAGTACGTGCCCGAGGTCGGCGAGTTGAACGTGATCGTCTCGCTGTTGGTCGAGCCGTCCGACTTCTTGTCGTAGCTCGTGGTGGTCGGCGCGGAGCCGCGGCGCACGTAGATGTCGCCATCGCCCGAGCCGCCGCTCAGCCGCACCGTCAGCGTGCTGCGGCCCGCCGGGACGTTGATGCTGTACAGCTTCTTCGAGTTGGTCGACAGCGAGATGCCGGTCACCGGCACACCGCTGGTCAGCGGAGTTGCCGTCGGGGGCGGCGTGGTGCCGCTGCAGCTCACGCCCACCGTCGCGAAGGCGGCGGTCACGTCGGCCATCGTGTAGCCGCGGTCGGTCGCGGCCTTCTCCACGCCGCAGGCGCCCTGGTTGAAGGTGCTGTTGGCCGTCCAGTACAGGCGGTTGGCGTCCACCATCACCTCGAAGGCCTTGCGCGTGTTCCAGCCCGGCTTGTTGGCCAGCAGGTAGAACGCGCGGTTGTACACGCCGCTCGAGTAGTGCACGTCCATGCCGCTGCGGTAGTCCGCGGCATTGCCGATGGAGCTGCCGTCGCGCGTCGGATCGTCGAAGTAGCGCAGCGCGCCGCTCGCCTTGAAGATCTGCGCGCCCACCAGCCAGTCGTTGCTGCCGCCATTGCGGTAGTACTCGGCGGCTTCGCCGGCCATGTCGGAGAAGGCTTCGTTCATGCCGCCCGATTGGCCGGAGTAGGTCAGGCCCGAGTTCTGCTCGGTGAAGCCGTGGCTCACCTCGTGCGCGGACACGTCCAGCGAGACCAGCGGGTAGAACGTCGAGCCGCCGTCGCCGAAGTTCATGCCGGCGCCGTCCCAGAACGCGTTCTCATAGTTGCTGCCGTAGTGCACCCGCATGTAGAGCGTGCCGGTCAGCGGACGCAGGTTGAACCAGTCCCGGTACATGTTGAAGATCACGCCGCCGAAGAAGTGCGCGTCGTTCAGCGGCGAGTAGGCGCCGTTGATCTGCTTGTACTCGTTGCGCGGGCAGGTGAACTGGAACGGCGTGTTGCTCGCGCCGGTGCTGCCGTTGAGGTTGACGGTGATGACGTTGCCATCGCTCATCTGGCACGAGTCCGTGACCTGCAGCGCGGGGTAGTTGGTGCCGTACTCGTAGCGGCCGGTCTTGGTGTTGCCGCCGGGGCCGGTGGCGTCGCGGTGCGCCAGGCCTTCCCAGCGCTCCAGCACGGCGCCGGTGGTGGCGTCGATCATGAAGTGCGGACGGCTCGGCGTCTTGGTGTCCTCGCGCAGGAAGGACACCAGGTAGAACAGCTGGGCCTGGTTGCGCGCGTTCAGCCGCACGTAGAGCTTGACCTGCTCGTTGGCGGTCAGCACCGCGTTGACCGCGCCCTTGGCCTGCGCGAGCGCGCCGGCGGCGGTCAGGCTCGGCTGCGCCGTGGCCAGGTCCTGGTGGATGTTGCTCAGCATCGTGCCGGAGTAGCGCGACGTGCCGGCGCGGGTGTCGCGGTGCTCGACCACGCCTTCGCCCCAGACGGGCACGCCTTGGTAGAACTGCTGATGCCGGGTGACGACCTTGCCGTTCGCATAGGTCTGGCTGCGCAGCGCCTGCAGGTCGCCGGCCGCCAGGCCGAGCGCGGTGGCCGCGTTCTGGGGAGCGCTGGAGGCGCGCATCTGGGTGTTCACCGGGGACGTCTCGTCGAGCTGGACGCGGTCCGCGGCGATCGCCTGGCAGGCGGCGGTAGCCGCGACGGCGACGAGGGAGGCGCGCAGCGCGCGCTGGATGAATGCCTGTGTCATATGCCTCTTTCTTCCGTGTTGGATCGGTGAGATCTCCCGAAGAAAAATGGCCGGACTCGCTCGGATGTGAACGGGAGCGGCCTCCTCCGTTCGCGGCCCATGATGAGGTCGCCCCGGATGTTGTTGGAGGTGCGGCTGGCGCCGCGTCCCGAATGTCGCCGGATGCCCCGGAGAACCCGGGGTCGTGTGTGGTGGTAGCCGTCGACCAGCGCGAATGTAGGGGCAAGTTCAAGCGCTTTCGGCCTGTCAGGCCTGACATCCGGGCTAACCCTGGAAGGCGCCGGCGCGGGCACGCCATTCGCTCGCGTACGCGCGTAGACGCTGGACTAGACTGCCGCGACCCTTGTGCGATGGACGGGGAAACCCGGGAGAGGCAACAGATGGCAACGATCGCTTCCAAGAGCACCGCGAATACCCACGCCGCCAACCCCGGATGGCGCACGCACGAGGTCACGAACCAGGTCGACGAGCTCAGCGGCCACTCGCTGCTCGCGACCGATCAGGCGCTGAGGGAGGCGCTCGAGCGCGCCGGCGCTGCGGCCTTCATGCCGGCGCTGTCGGCGTACGCCGTCGAACTGGGCCGCCCCGAGACCGC
>Ga0209050_1001329_pt1 | contig 27531 bp, 30 predicted proteins | sample Araplavi_mTSA_r2_FD_184276 | JGI IMG/M metagenome (GOLD analysis project Ga0209050, IMG submission 184276) | Arabidopsis root microbial communities from North Carolina, USA - plate scrape MF_Cvi_mTSA_r2 (SPAdes) (version 2) | ecosystem: Host-associated > Plants > Roots > Endosphere | place: USA... | reverse complement strand
GGACAGGGCGAGCAAGGTAACCGGTGTCTTTTTCTGGATGTTTCGATATTGCATGTTTTCCCTCTCCCAAGGTGCTACATGAAACAGCTATCCGGCGACATGTCAGTGCAATGACACCGCTGGTCAGAGCCGACGTTAACAGTCCGTTGGGAAAGGAGCATCTTGCACCGCAACAGACCCGCAATGTCCCGTAGACGCTTGCGGGACATAGGATTCGACAATCCGCCGGGTGGACGGACGCGCCCGCGCAGCTAGAATGACACCGCTAGCCATTACGTTCCGGGCTGTGACCTGCGGGTCATCCCACCACAAGGATCCATCGCCATGAGTCGTGTTGTCTGTTTCGGAGAGTTGTTGCTGCGCATGAGCGCGCCGGGCCGTGAACTGCTCCTGCAGAGCGCACAGCTGGCGGTGCACGCCGGCGGCGCGGAGGCCAATGTGGGCGTCTCGCTGGCGCAGTTCGGCCACGCGGTCAGCATGGTCAGTACGCTGCCGGCCAATCCGCTTGGCCAGTACGTGGCGGGTGAGCTGCGCCGGCACCGCGTGGATACGCGCCACGTACAGACCCGCCCCGGCCGCATGGGCCTTTACTTCCTGACCACCGGTGCGGTGCAGCGCGCGAGCGAAGTGGTGTACGACCGCGTGGATTCCGCGTTCTCGCTGGGTACGGCGGCCGACTACGACTGGAACGTGCTGCTGGAGGGCGCCGATTGGCTGCACCTTTCAGGCGTAAGCCCGGCCCTCAATCCTGCCATGGCCGAGGCTACCCTCGTCGCCGCGCGCACCGCCTGCGACCGCGGGGTCAGGGTGTCGTTCGACGGCAACTTCCGGCCGTCGCTCTGGGCGCGCTGGGACGGCGATGCGCCGCGCATCCTGCACGCGTTGTTCGACTGCGCCACCGTGGCCTTCGCCGATTACCGCGATATCGGCGTGGTGCTCGGCGGTACCTTCGAACAGGCCGCACTGGCCGACCGCGTGGACGCCGCCGCCGCCCAGGCGTTCGCCGCGTTCCCACGCCTGCAGTTCATGGCGTGCACGCAGCGCACCGCCCACAGCGTCGACCATCATGCGCTGGGCGCCATGCTGGTCGGACGCGACGGTACCCGCGCGGTGGCTCCGACCCGTGACATGGTGGGCATCGTCGACCGCATCGGCGGTGGCGACGCGTTCGCCGCCGGCATCCTGCATGGCATGATGCAGGGCTTCGAACCGGACGCGATCGTGCGTTTCGGCCTGGCCGCAGCCAGCCTGAAGCATTCGATCCCCGGCGATTTCAACCTCGTCAGCGAAGCTGACGTACTGGCCCTCACGGGCGAGGAGCGATTCGATGTCCGGCGCTGATCCGCGCGTACGCGCAGTCCTGAAACTGGCCCCGGTCATTCCGGTGTACACCCCTGAGAGCGTGGACGAGGCGGTGCACGTCGCCCAGGCGCTGTTCAACGGCGGTCTGCCGGTGATCGAGGTGACCCTGCGCACGGCGGTGGCGATGGAGGCGATCCAGGCCATGGTCGAGGCCGTACCGGATGCCGTGGTCGGCGCGGGCACCGTGCTCACCGCCGCGCAGATGGAGCGGGTGAAGGCTGTCGGCGGGCGCTTCGCGGTGGCACCCGGTGCCACCGACCGCCTGTACGCAGCCGCACGCGATACCGACCTGCCGTTCCTGCCCGGCGTGGCCACCTCGTCCGAGCTGATGGCGGGTCTGGAACACGGGCTGGACACCTTCAAGTTCTTCCCGGCGGTGCAGGCCGGTGGCACGGCGATGCTGTCGGCCTGGAACGGCCCGTTTGGCGATGTGCGTTTCTGCCCCACCGGCGGCATCAGCGCGCAGACCGCACGCGACTTCCTGCACCTGCCCAACGTGCTGTGCGTGGGCGGTTCCTGGCTGACCACCCGTGCGCTGCTGCAGGCGCGCGACTGGGCCGGCATCGAGGACCTGGCGCGCGCCTCGGCTTCACTGGTGGGCTGAGCTTCTGGCCATAATGACGGCAGTCCCGCTGCCGTCCGTGCCCATGTCTTCCCTGTCCACTGCCAAAACCGTTGTGCTCTCCGTGCTGTGCGTGGTGGTGGCGCTGTTCGTGCTGGGCATGGTCAGCGGCGCGGGCGGGTGGATCGCGCCGTGGGTCGGGTTGGGGCAGGGCGCGGGGCGGCTGGCCTGGGACCTGGGTTGGACCGTGCTGGGTGGCGTGGCGGCGACGGCGTTTGCGGCGCGGTATGCGCCGGCGTGGCCGTATGTGCATGGGGGCGTGGTGTGGGCCTTGATCGCCGCCGCGTCCGTGTTCGCCGCGTGGGACCTGGGCAGTGATTACCCGTACTGGTTCGTGGTGACGCTGCTGGTCTCGTTGCCGGTGCAGGCGGTGGGCATCTGGTTGGGTGCGCGTTACCGGCCACGGTGAGATCGCAGGCAGACGGGCAGGGCCCGGCGCTACGGCGTGTCGCCTGCCAGGGCCGGATCAGAGATTCGGCAACACCTGCTTGACCTGATCGATGCCTTCCCAGGGGTCCTGCTTCAACTTCCGGGCGCGCTGCAGCGCCTTGGGCAGCGGGAACGCATCGGACCCGCTGATCCGCGCCAGTTCTTCCCAGCGCAGCGGTACCGCCACGCCGGCCGACGGACGCGCCCGCAGCGACCACGAACACACGCTGGTTGCGCCGCGCGCGTTGCGCAGCCAATCGATGAAGATCACCCCGGTGCGCTTGGCCTTGCTCATGGTGGCCACGTAACGGTCCGGCGCGTGTTCGGCCATGGCCTGCGCGAACGACTCGCAGAAGTCCTTGGCCTGCGCCCAATCGGCTTTCGGCTGCAGGGGCACCACCACGTGCAGGCCCTTGCCGCCGGACAGGCGCAGGAAGCTTTGCAGCCCGATCTCCTGCAGCCGGGCCCGTACATCGCGCGCGGCCGCCTTGATCTGCGTCCAGGTCACGCCTTCGCCGGGGTCCAGGTCGAACACCAGGCGGTCGGGATGTTCGGGGTCGTCCACGCTGGCACCCCACGGATGCAGCTCCAGCGTGTTCATCTGTACCAGCTGCAGCAGGCCCTCCAGGTCTTCGATATACAGGTAATCCTCGCGGCCACTTTTCTGCTGCAGCGGGATCGCCTGCACTGCGTCGCCCAGCCCGGTGCCGTGGTGCTTCTGGAAGAAGCACGGCTTGTCCACACCATCGGGGCAGCGCAGCAGCGACAGCGGTCGACGCGCCACTTCGGGCAGAATCCAGCGCGCCATCTGGCGGTAGTACTCGGCTACATCGCCCTTGGTGATCTTCGCCTTTGCGAACACCACGCGCTCGGGATGGCTGATGGTGACCTCGCTTACGGTCTCGGTAGAGCGCTTCACCTTGACGGCTGCACGTGTCTGCGTACTGGTCGTCGCTGCTGTGACCTTGGTCTTGCCGCGAGACGTCGCGCGTGCACTCTTGGCCGCTCCGGGCTTGCCCGCTGACTTCGCCACTGCCGGTGACCCGGCAGCGCCCAGGTCCCTGGCCTGTTTGTCCTCGCGCAGCCGCTTGAAACTGGCCTGGCGAAGCAGTCCTTCCTTCGCCCAGCCCCGGAAGGCTACTTCGGCTACCAGCGTCGGTTCCACCCAATGCACGCTGCGCGCCTTGAACGGCACATGCGACGGCAGTTCAACCGCGGCCGTATCGGTTTCCAGCGTCTTGAGCTGACGGTGCATGGCCGCCAACCTGGCGTCGTCGAACCCGGTGCCGACACGGCCTACATACCGCAATCCACCCTTGTCGGGGGTGGCCATCAACAGCGAGCCGAAGCCGCTGCGCGATCCCTTCGGATCGGTGTAACCGACCACCAGGAATTCGTCGGTGTTTTCGTGCTTCACCTTCACCCAGCCAGGCGACCGCGCATTGACATAGGGCGCATCCACCCGCTTGCTGATGATGCCTTCAAAACCCGCCGTACCGCTGGCCTCGAATACCGCCGGGCCGTGGTCGAGCACGTGGTCGCTGTAGGCGAGGGTGCCCGGCGTGTCGCCCAGCAGCTCCTTCAACAGCGTCTTGCGCTCCAGCAGGGGCGCGCGGCTGATGTCCACGCCGGCCACGCCCGGCATGTCGAACACCACGTAACGCAGCGGCTGCCTGGCGGTACCGTCGATCACCTTCTGCAGTGCGGTGAAATCGCTGCGCCCCTGTGCATCGAGCACCACCAGCTCGCCGTCCAGGCGCAGGTCGGTGACCGGCAACGCGGCGATGGCCTGGACCACTTCCGGGAAATCGTCGGTCCAGTTCAGGCCGTTGCGCGATCGCAGCGCAACCTCGCCATTGCTGACATCGGCCAGCAACCGATAGCCATCCCACTTGATCTCATGCAGCCACGCCGCCCCATCCGGGGCGCTGTCGCGGTGATCGGTGAGCTGTGGCTTGAAGTCGTGCGGATAAGGCCTGGCGCTTGCGCGCTCCAGCGACAGCGCGCGTTTGTTCCAGCGCGCGTCGGCGTTGCGCCGGGCAGCAGGCGTGGTGGCGGTGCGCTTGCTGGTCGTCGTCGTGGTTCGACGGGCGCGGGTAGTCTTCACCGATGTCGAGGTCCGGGTGATCTTCTTTGCCGCCGGGGCTGCAGGCGCCTCCAGCAGCGCATCGGCGTCCGCGTCGCGCGCTTCCTCGTCATCGCGCTTGATCAGCAACCACTGGTGCTGCTTTCCCTTCATTGCGGTACGCACCAGCTTCCAGCCGCCCTTGAGCCTGCTGCCGTGCAATACGAAGTCCACCTTGCCCGCAGCGATCGCTTCCAGCGGGTCGCCGTCGCAGGCCCAGGTGCCGTGGTCGTAAACATCGACGTGGCCGGCACCGTAGTGGCCTTCGGGGATATCACCGGCGAAGGTGGCGTAGGACAGCGGATGGTCTTCCACTTCCACTGCCAGGCGCTTCTCGCCGACGCGCAGAGACGGGCCTTTGGGAACCGCCCAGCTCTTCAACACGCCGTCGGCCTCCAGGCGGAAATCGTAATGGCGCGAACTGGCATGGTGCAGCTGGACCACGAAGATCGGCCGGCGTGCAGGTGCACCACGGCGTTCGTCGTCGGGCTCGGGGGTTTCACCGAAGCGGCGCTTGCGCCGGTACTCCTGCAGCGACATGGCCGCTTACCCGGCTTTGCGCGTGGGTGCGCGCTTGGTGGTCTGCTTGGTGGTCTTCTTGGAGGCCTTGGTGGCTTTGGCCGCCTTGGTCGTTGTCTTGCTGGCCTTGGCTGCCTTTTTGGCCGGCTTTTCCTTTTTCACCACTTTGGAGACCGCCGCACTCTTCTTGGCCGGGGTGCGCTTCTTCGCGTCCAGGCTTTTCTGCAGCAGCGACATGAAGTCCACCACGTTGGTGGTGGCATCCTCGCGGGGCGCGGGCTCATCTTCCACCGTGGTGGTGCCGCCCTTCTCCTTGATGCGTTTTGTCAGCACGGCCTGCAGGCGTTCGCGAAACTCGTCGTGGTAGTCGTCGGGCTTCCATTGGCCGGACATCGATTCGATCAGCTGCTCGGCCATCTCCGTTTCCTTGCTGCTGATGCGGTACTCGGAGAGCGAGCCGGTGGGCAGCTTGTGTTCTTCCGGGTCCACCAGTTCCTGCGGGTAGCGCAGGATCAGCAGTACCAGGGCATGTTCGTGCGGCATCACCGCGCACAGGTATTCGCGGGTACGCACCACCACGCGGGCAATGCCGACCTTGCCGGTGCTGCGCAGGGTTTCGCGCAGCAGCACATAGCCTTTTTCCGCCTTCTTGCCCGGCACCAGGAGATAGGGCTTCTCGAAGTAGCGTGGGTCGATCTGGCTGGCATCGACGAAGCTTTCCACTTCCACGGTTTCGTGGCTTTCCGGCGCGGCGGATTTGATATCGCTCTCGTCCAGCACGACATAGCTGCCCTTGTCGTACTCGTAGGCTTTGACGATGTCCTTCCACGGCACCTCTTCGCCGGTATCCGCGTTCACCCGCTCGAAGCGGATCGGCTTGCGGTCGCGCGAATCGAGCATGCGGAACTGCAGGTCCACCTTGCGTTCGCCGGACATCAGCGACACCGGGACATTCAACAGCCCGAACGAGAGCGTTCCGGTCCAGATCGGTCGGGCCATGACGGCGCCACTCCAGTGCGAAGAGGGACGTCAGCTGTACCGCGCGCGGCGTGAACCGCCCGTGTGGGGGCCGTGCAAGCCGACTGAATGGCCGCCGCTACTGCAGGCGGCCGTGCACGGCGGCGGCGGGCATGTGGTCCAGCGCCATCCAGGCATCTTCCACGATGGCGCGCGCCTGCGGCCAGCCCAGCCGCGACTGGCCACGCATCTGCTCCCAGTGCTCGGCCAGCTCGCCGTCGGTGTCGTCGGCATCGCCACGCGGCCAGTCGGCGTAATGGGTGGTCAGCGCAAAGGTGTAGGCGGGGTACAGATCCTTCCAGCTGCGCCTTCCCTGACTGCGGCGGCGCTGGTAATCGTTGCGCATGTACTGCAGGTAGTCCTGCGCCACCGCTTCCGGTTCTTCCGCACGGGCGCGGCGGCCATCACGGGCGTTGCGGGCCGGCTGCAGGTAGGCGTTGAACAGCGCGGGGGCGGGGCGGCGATCCAGGCGGGGCATGGCACGTCTCCGGCAACGGTGGGGGCTGGCAGGAATAGCCCCGTGGCCGTTATCCAGCTGTGACAAATCCGTTGATGCCGCCTGCAGGGATGCTTCACGGCAGGTATCCACCCGGAGTGGGACGCTGCAGTCATCCCTTCCTGGAGCCACCACCATGCAACGCGATCCCCTGCGTGAAGCCACCCCCCCGGTTCCCGGCGAACAGCGTGCCAAGCATGACCTGCAGGACGCCGAAGACCGGGGCGCCGGCATGACCGTCGAGCCGGAAGACCACCTGCCGGTAGCCGCCAGCTCGTCGCACGCCTACCGCGACCGCAAGGACCTGCGCGGTGCGCCGGCGCCCGGCGCCAAGGAAAGCGAGCACCAGCGCGCGGCGCGCAAGGAGCACGCCAGCGACAACCAGGACGAAGCGCTGGACGAAACGTTCCCTGCCAGCGACCCCACCTCGCCGTTCGTGCCGGCAAAGCCGCCGCGTTGAGCTACTGCCATGCCCATTGCACGCCCACGCTGTAGCGTCGGTCAGGGCCCGGTTCGAAGAATCTCTGGTTGCCGTCGTTGACGATCACCGAGCCGATGTAGCGCTGGTCCAGCGCATTGTCCACGCGTGCGAACACGCGCAGGGCGCCCTGCGCCGTGTTCCATTGGCGCGCCGCCTCCAGATTGAGCAGGGCATAGCCCGGCGCGGCGTCGGTGCCCAGGTCATCTACCACGGTGTCGCTGGAAGCCACGACTTCCCCGGCCCACTGCCACGCACCGGGCTGGTACTGGAGCCGCCCGAACCACTGCTGCTCCGGTACGCCGGGCAGGCGTGAGCCCGCCGGCACAGGCGTGTTCGGGGTCGCGCAGCCGGCCCCTGCGCACACCAGGTAGGGCTCGCGTACGGTGGCTTTGACGTAGGTGTAGGCCAGGGACGCCTCCAACTGCGGGGTGATCGGGTATTTCAGGCTGGCTTCGCCTCCCTGGCGACGGGTGCGGCCGATGTTGCGGTAGGTGCTTCGTCCGTTGGTATTGCTGGCCACCGCCAACTCGTCATCGGTATCGGCCCGGAACAGCGCCGCCTCGAACGCTGCGCCGCCCTGGCCCTGCCACTTGCTGCCCAGCTCAAGGTTTCTGCTGCGGGCCGCAGACAGGTTCAGCGCCAGCCCCGCCGCCCCGTCCGCGCGGTAGCCCAGCTCGTTGAAGGTCGGGGTTTCGAACCCGCGTCCCGCCGACGCATACACGCGCCAGGCGTCACTGGCGTGGAACACCAGGCCGGCCATCGGCGTGGTGGCCGAGTAATCGCGTGTGCCGCTGTCGTCCGGGTTGCGCGCGGTGATGTAGTGGTCGGTCGAGCGGAAGCGCACCTCGCTGTGGCGCACGCCCAGCATCAACGACCAGCGCGGCGCCCACTGCCAGTACGCCTGGGCGAACTGGTCCACGTTGCGTACCCGGTCGCGCTGGTCCCGGCGCAGCGCACCGCGCACGCCGAGCGTATCGCCCACGACGTTTTCGTAGCCGCGGCGGTCCTGCTGCTGCTGGTCGGCATTGGCGCCGATCACCAGCTCCAGCGGGCGCCCGGCCCAGGCGCCCTGCCAGGCCCAGCGCAGGTCCAGGCCGCCGTAACCGCCGTCCAGATCGATCACCCCGCCGGCATGCAGCGGGTTGGCCTGCGGCCCCGGCGGAATGGCCAGGTACTGCTCCACGCTGCGCTGGCCGGCATAGCCCATGGCCCGCCAGGTCTGCGCGCCGCTGCTGCGGGTGAACACCAGCCCGGCCTGCGCCTGCCGTGCCGATTTGCGGGTGTTGTACTGGCTGGCCACCGCCGTGGCCTGGCGGGGGTCCTGCCACACCTGCGCGCGGGTCAGACCCAGCGGGTCCTGCGCATCGGGTGAATCGAAGTAGTTCAGCACCAGATCGAGGGTTCCGCCGCCGGCGTCCATGCCCAGCCGGGCATTCACCGATTCGCGCCGCGCCGCGCTGTGGTCGCGCCAACCGTCGGTGCGGAAGTGGTTGGCTGCCACGTTGTAGCGGATCGGCCCTTCCTGCCCGCGCAGCTGGGCGCCGGCGCTCAGCGTACCGTCGCTGCCGCCGGTCACGCGCAGCCGCCAGGGATCGCCCGGCTGGCCATCGGCGCTCCAGACCTGCACCACGCCGCCGGACGAGTTGCCGTACAGCGCCGAGAACGGCCCGCGCAACACCTCCACCCGCTGCGCCGACAACAGGTTGGCGTGGGAAAGCTGACCCTGCCCATCCGGCATGGTGGCGGGCACCCCGTCCACCAGCACCCGCACCCCCCGCACCCCGAAGGTGGAACGGGCGCCGAAGCCACGGATGGAGAGCTGGGTGTCCTGGGCCAGGTTCTGCCGGTCGCGCGCCACCACTCCGGGTACCCCGCCCAATGCGTCAGCGATCTGGGCCAGTTTTCCATTGGCCTGGTCATCCAGCCACACCGTGCTGATCGAGGCCGGCAAGTCGATATCGGCCACCTGTTGCCCACGCGCGGCCTGGACCTGAACCGTGGGCAGCCGGCCGATGGGCGCGGTGGTGGCGATGGCGGACTGGGCCTGTGCCGGGAACGGCAGGGAGGCGGCCGAAAGCAGCGCACACGCGTACGCCAGCGGGGTAAGACGGAACATGCGCAGAGGGGGTCTCCGGAAAAAAGGGGGCCGCACGCCATGGTACGGACCATGACGTGACGGCAGGCGCCGCGCCCCTGCCACAGCTTTGTTACGATGGCCTGGTTTCGGCCGATTCTGCCGCAAACCGAGCGCGTCACCCTCCCCCCTCCGTCATCCGAATGAGTACCGCCGTGTCCTTCTTTGCAAATGTGGAACTGGTCCCGGGCGACCCGATCCTGGGCCTGACCGAGGCGTACAACGCCGACAGCCGCCCGACCAAGGTCAACCTGGGCGTGGGCATCTATTACGACGAGAGCGGCCGCATTCCGCTGCTCCGCGCCGTCAAGCAGATCGAACAGCAGCTGGCCAACGACGCCAAACCGCGCGGCTACCTGCCCATCGACGGCCTGCCCGCCTACACCCAGGCCACCCGCGAACTGGTCTTCGGCAAGGACTCCCCGCTGCTGGCCGCCAGCCGCGTGGCCACCTCGCAGACCATCGGCGGCAGCGGCGCGCTGCGCGTGGGCGCAGACCTGCTGCACAAGCTGCTGCCGCATTCCACCATTGCCATCAGCAACCCCAGCTGGGAAAACCACCGCGCGGTGTTCGGCGCGGCGGGCTTCGAGGTGGTGGAGTACACCTACTTCGACCCGGCCACCCACGGCGTTGATTTCGACGGCATGATCGCCGACCTGGGCAAGCTGCAGCCCGGCACCGTGGTGCTGCTGCATGCCTGCTGCCACAACCCCACCGGCGCCGACCTCACCGTGGCCCAGTGGAAGCAGGTGGCCGAGCTGCTGAAGGAACGCCAGCTGTTCCCGTTCATCGACATGGCCTACCAGGGCTTCGACAAGGGCATCGAGCAGGATGGCGCCGCCGTGCGCATCGTTGCCGAGGCCGGTATCGACAGCTTCGTGGTCGCCAACTCGTACAGCAAGTCGTTCTCGCTGTATGGCGAGCGCATCGGCGCGCTCTCCATCGTGGCGCCTACGGCCGACGCGGCCAAGGCCGTGCAGTCGCAGGTCAAGCGCATCATCCGCACCATCTACAGCAGCCCGTCCAACCATGGCGCGGCGCTGGTGGCCGGCGTGCTGACCAGCCCCGAACTGCGCCAGCTGTGGGAGCAGGAGCTGACCGAAATGCGCGAGCGCATCCATTCCCTGCGCCACGGCCTGGTGGACAAGCTGGTGGCCGCCGGCGCACCGGAGTTCGCCTTCATCAACGATCAGGCCGGCATGTTCTCGTACTCGGGCCTGACCCGCCCGCAGGTGGACCGCCTGCGCGATGAGTACGGCATCTACGCCGTGGGCACCGGCCGCATCTGCGTGGCCGCACTGAACCAGGGCAACCTGGAATATGTGGCCAAGGCAGTGTCGACCGTCGCCAAGGGCTGAGCTGCTGCCACGGTGAGATGAAGAACGGCCGCATACTGCGGCCGTTTTTTTTTGGCCGTAGTATCGACCAACGGTCGATACCTACCGGGGGTTGTCGTTCGATTCGGTGCATCGGCACGCACCCGGTGAAATCCTGGTGGCACACGACCGTTGGTCGTGTGACGGCGCAACGCGCCGCGCCGTTCGCAGGCTGTAACCGCTTACGGTTCCCGCGCGCCTCGTAATGCCGCCGCCGACGGGCCACAATACGGCCCCCGAAATGTCTTTGGCAGCCATTCCATGTCCCGTACGTCGCTTACCCGGTACCTGATCGAAGAGCAGCATGCAGGCCGCATCAACGCCGACCTGCGCCAGCTCATCGCGGTGGTGGGCCGCGCCTGCACCAACATCTCCATCGCGGTCAGCAAGGGCGCGCTGGGCGGCGTGCTGGGCGACGCCGGCACCGGCAACGTGCAGGGCGAAGCACAGAAGAAGCTCGACGTGATCAGCAACGAGATCCTGCTCGAAGCCAACGCCTGGGGCGGCCACCTGGCTGCCTGCGCCTCCGAAGAAATGGACCACTGCCAGCCCGTGCCGGACACGTACCCCCGTGGCGACTTCCTGCTCCTGTTCGATCCCCTCGACGGCAGCTCCAACATCGACGTGAACGTCTCGGTCGGCACCATCTTCTCCGTGCTGCGCAGCCCGGCAGGCACCCAACAGCCGACCGACGACAGCTTCCTGCAGCCGGGCACCGCGCAGATCGCGGCTGGCTACTGCATCTACGGCCCCAGCACGCAGATGGTGCTCACCACCGGCCACGGCACCCACGCCTTCACCCTGGACCGTGAAACCGGCGAGTTCGTGCTCACCCAGCGTGGCATGCAGATTCCCGAAGACACCCAGGAATTCGCCATCAACATGTCCAACCAGCGCCACTGGGAGGCGCCCATGCAGGGGTACGTGCAGGACCTGCTGGCCGGCAAGGAAGGCGCGCGCGGCAAGAACTTCAACATGCGCTGGATCGCCAGCATGGTGGCCGACGTGCACCGCATCCTCACCCGCGGCGGCATCTTCATCTACCCGTGGGACAAGAAAGACCCCGGCAAGGCCGGCAAGCTGCGCCTGATGTACGAAGCCAACCCCATGGGCCTGCTGGTGGAACAGGCCGGCGGCGCCGCCACCACCGGCCGCGAGCGCATTCTGGACATCCAGCCGGACCACCTGCACCAGCGCGTGCCGGTGTTCCTGGGTTCGCGCAACGAAGTGGCCGAAGCCACCCGCTACCACCGCGAGCACGACACCGCGAAGGCCGGGTAACACCCCGCCCGTAGCGCCTGGCTCTCCCCCGGCCGCTCTGTGACCCCGTTCCCTATAATGGCAACGGGGTGACACCTGCACCAACACAGGTCACCATCGGGCTCAAACGCCCACGGATGACCCCATGCCGGCCGACAACACGCGCGACTTCATAGAAGTAATCCACAACGCCGTTCCGGCCGAGTTCTGCGCCGCCATCCGCACCCGGATGCGAGCCAGCGCACAGTTGAAGCCCGGCGAAGTGGGCAGCGGAGTGTTCCCGGAACTCAAGCACAGCAAGGATCTGCGCATCAGCGGGCAGCCGGAATGGCGCGACGTTGAAATTCAGCTTCAGCAGGCCGTATTCAGTGGTGTATTGAGTTATCTACGCCGTTATCCACAGGCGCTGATCTCGCCGTTGATGTTGCAGGTTCAAGACAACGATGGACAACCACGGCGCCTGGCCGCCGAGGATTTTCCCGGCATGGCCGATGCCGCGCTCTCCGAACTGGCCCGTACGTGCCTGCGTCCCGGCGCCATCAATCTGCAGTGGTACGCGGCGGGCGAGGGTGGCTATCCGTACTGGCACTGCGAGCTGTACCCGCGCGACCCAGCCGCTGAAACGCTGCACCGGCACCTGCTGTGGACGCTCTACCTCAACGACGATTTCGAGGCAGGCGAAACCGAGTTCCTGTTCCAGGAGCGGAAGATCGCCCCACGTACGGGCAGCCTGCTGATCGCGCCTACCGCGTTCACCCACACCCATCGCGGGAACCGGCCGCAGGGTGGGGACAAGTTCATTGCGACAAGCTGGATCCTGTTCCAGAGCGCGGAGAAGCTGTACGCGGGTGGGTGAGGACTGTGCGGCAGTTCACAGGAATGGCCACCATTTGGAATGATGTTGGGCCACACGCGACAAGCAGTAGGCTTTGCCTATTGAAGCTGAAAACTCAACAGAAACAAATGCTTTGTCTTGACTTGGGGATGACTGCAAGGTTGCCGGGCGGGGCTCAAAAACGCCGCAAGACCAAAATACTGGATGCCCCATGTCGGGAGGGTGGCTAATACAACACCCTCAATAGGGGAATACGCCCGCCGTCTGGTCTTGCACGGTTTTTGACCTCCCGACGCCCTCGCCCGAAACGGCGAGGGCCATTCTCTATCGGAGGCAGATTCCATGAACACAGATCCGTTGCAGCCCAGCACCCGCCGTCGAAACAAACCCAGCGTCCCCCGCCCCCGCGACAACGTACGTGCCGTACCGCAGATCAGCGAGGAGGACCGCGACCAGTACGGACCGCTCCCCTTCATCATGCTGCGCGGCGCCTGGCTGCGCAGGTTCGGCTTTGATGTCGGCGTAGATGTGCGCGTCGAGGCGATACGCGGACAGATCACACTCACTACGCTGTGGCAGGACTACTCGTCCGGTGAAAAGCCCTCGGAATCCACTAAGCCAACGGTGCGGTACGCCGAAGTGGAACGGCGATAAGGCCGGCCACCGTGCGCTTCTGATCAATCAGCTGAAGCCTGAGTGTTCAAAGCTCGGTGCGCGACCAGGTTGAAAATGTACGGCCCGTTCCCTTGGATGAAAGGGTGGGAATAGAGAGCCGCATTGGCTCGCATCGGGGTATACGGCAATTCGCGTCTCGCATCAGACGTGTCTGATGTTCAATCAACCCATTTCGCAGTAGGTTCCAAGTCAAGGTCATCATCTGAAGCAGATCGTGCTGGTTTGCACGAACGCTTGTTCTGCTGCCGCTTTGTTGAAGTGCTGGCTTGCGCGGGCTCTTGTACTCAGCCTGATTCTCGTACGGCACTAGAGTGGATTGGTCGAGCAGCTCAGGGCTATTGGAGATGCTGCGTTTTTGGTTTTGCCGAGTATCTCGGCCCCTTCGGAGCAGGGTACGCTCCGGACCCGTAAAGGAGATGCACACGTGAGGAAGTTGGACCCACAAGAAATCGAAGCAGTCTCAGGCGGCAACGCGTTTCTTTTGATCTCTATCGTGCTGACTGCAATTGCTATCAGCGATGGAGCTCACGACTTTGCTGAAGGCTACCAAGAAGCTCGCGACTCGCGATAAGGAGATCTGATATGCGTGAACTTAACTTCTACGAGATCTCCGAAGTATCCGGCGCCGGATTCTTCAAGGACTTGGGCCATGCGGTTGGTGAGGCACACAACGCAATCGAGACCGCCGTTGGAGATGCAGTAAGCACCGCTATCGGCCTTATGAAGAACGATATGTATCAGCGCAGTAATTGATCGGCTAGAATTTTCGAGGTGACCTTCGCGCTTTGATGCTAGGGAAAGCATCGAGTAGTTGCCTTGATGACATCGAGCGGTGGCCCTTCAGTGCACTGGAGGGTTTCACCACACAGACGCTCCTGCAGGTGAGGTTCGAGTTGAAGAAGTTGCTGCACATCGCGATCGCGCTGGTCGCTGCCACGAAGTTGGTTGACTTCCTCTTCTACGGAAGAGATTGGAATGACCTGTTTGGTGCGCTGGGCTTTGCTTTGCTGTTCGCCGGTAGCGTGTTGTCAGGTCATCCTTCTAACGTTGGCGTACGTGGACGATTGGCGAAGAGCCGTCAGTCGTTGTTCGGCGCTGCGGGACTTGTGATTGTCATTCTTCACTTCCTTGTGTCTTGGAAAGTCCTGTAACACTACCTGCCGACAGGTCATGCTCTCAAGGCTTCGGGCGCGTGACCGCATTGAACAACGCGATCAGCTGCTTGAGCCGGTACGGCTTGGACAGGAAGGTGACGTTGTCCGGCAGCGGCGGCAGCTGGGAGCGGGCGTAGCCCGAGGCCAGAATCATCTGTGCATGCGGCAGGCGGGTGGCCACCGTTTCCGCGAGTGCGATGCCCGAGACGCCATTGGGCATTTCAATATCGCTGAACACCACGTCGAAGTTTCCATCCTCACCAATCAACGCCTCGGCGCAGCGTCCGTCTTCGGCCAGGACGACGTCGACGCCGTGCTCGGCCAGTGCCGAACCAATCACTTCTCGCAGGTCCGGTTGATCCTCCACCAGCAGGACACGCGGCTTGTTCGACATATCCAGTTCCGTGCATCAATGCGCAAAGCATGAGTATATGGCGCTGCGCACGGACCGAGGGAGCCCCGATGGGAATCGCTGAACGGTACAGGAAAACGGAAACCCGGCCGCTGCTAGCGGCAGGGAAAGCGCCCCAGGATGGCCGGCACTTCCCGTGCGATTTCCCGGGCCAGAAAACCAAGCGGACCTACCGACTGCGAGAGCAGGCGGCCGGCTTCGCCATGCACCCAGACGCCCCACAGGGCAGCTGCGAGCGGGCTGGCGCCGCGTGCGGCGAATCCCGCGATCAGGCCGGCAAGGGTGTCGCCCGAGCCGGAGGTTCCCAGGCCAGGGCCGCCGCCCTCGTGCAGCCACGCAGTGCCGTCGGGCGCAACAATGTAGGTGCGGGCGCCCTTCAGGACCAGCACGCTGTGGGTGCTGCGCGCCATGCGGGCCGCGTGTTCCAGCGGTGCATCCTGTACCGCCTGCTTGGTACCGCCGCACATGTTGGCCATTTCGCCCGCATGGGGGGTGAGGATGAACGGTCGGCCCTCCGGTGCGCGGATGCGGCCGTGCAGCGCCCCGGCATCCATCACCACCGTCGCGGTCGTGCGCGAAGCCTTGGCGGTGAGCCGCTCCAGGAAGGGGGTGGCGCGCATGCCGGGGCCGATCAGGACTGCATCGCAGTCGTCGATCGTCGCCTGCAGGGCGGCGGCACCGCCGGCAATTTCGCCGTTGCCGTGTTCGCGCAGCCCCAGCACGAGTGCCTCGGGCACAGCCAAGGCGAGTGGAACCGCACAGCTGCGCACGGTGGCGATCTGCAGCTTCCCCGCGCCAGCGCGAAGCGCGGCTTCGGCCGAAAGCAGGGCCGCACCAGGCACCTGCGCCGAGCCACCCACCACACAGATGCGTCCCCGCGCTTCCTTGTCTCCGCCAGCGGCGGGCAGGGGAAGCTGCCGCAGCGCGTCCGCGTCGAGATTGCGCAGACCCTCGGCCGGCATGTCAGCGCGCCCCTGCCGGTGTGTCGGGCGAGTCGGTGCGGGATTCCACCGGCAGCTCAGGCGGGACGAAGTTGGTCCTGACCAGCTCCAAGGCACTTCCCTGCGCCGTGGTCTGGTACTCGGTCACGCCGCAGTTGGGCACGTCGCCTTCGCGGTCGATGTCGAGGATGGTCCGCTCGTCCAGGCCCTCCAGCAGATAGCGCATGCAGTTCACGATGACCTGGTGGCCCACGACCATGACATTCGCGCCGGCGTGGCTGCGCTGCAGGTCGGCGATGATGCCGCGAAGACGCAGGATGACATCGCACCAGCTCTCGCCGCCGGGCGGCCTGAAATAGAACTTGCCGACCAGCTTGCGCTGCGCGGCCAGCTCCGGGAACGTCGCGCGGATACCTGCGCTGGTGTAACGGTCCAGGACACCGAATTCCTTTTCGCGCAGTCGCTCGTCCACCACCAGCGTGTGCTTTCCCTTCCCGAGTGCAGCCACAACTGCTTCCGCGGTCTGCCGCGCGCGCACATAGGGGGAGACCAGCACCACATCGGGGCGATCTGCGCCGGGAAGGCCGTTCGCCCATTCGGCAAGCGCGCGCGACTGGCGCTCGCCCAGCGCTGACAGCGGCACATCCGCATCGCGATGCTCGAGTTCGATGAGACTGATGCCTTCGGCCTCGGCCAGGTCGCGGGCGACGTTGCCGGCACTCTGCCCGTGGCGCACGATCCAGATGCGGTTCGGCCACTGGGCGGTGATGCCCTCCATCGCACTCTTCTGCTCCATCCTCCTGCCTCCCGTTGGCTGCCTGTTGAACCGACGCTAGGGGGTGCCGCGTTAGGGAGGTGCATACCGGCGTGAAGGCCGGTTCCACGGAGGAGGCAGGCGCCTGCGGGCGGCGAGTTAGAGAATGACCACCCTTGAACCTTCGCGCCGCGCGGAGGGGCGCGCTGGAACGTTCGCGCAGACCTCGGCGATGCGCCTTACCGCTTCTTGGAGTTCTTCTGGTGGTCGCACGAAGGGAATGCGCAGCCATTGGTCGCAACCGCCTTCAACGCTGAACATCGGCCCCGGCGGGACATGCACGCCCGCCGCTTCCAGGCGCGCGGCCAGCTGTGTTGCGCTGCTGTTGCCCGGCAGCTGCAGCCAGAGGGTCATGCCGCCCTGCGGCAGGCGGAATCGCCACTGCGGCAACTGTGCGGCAACCGCATGGGCCAGTGCATCGCGGCGCTCGCGCAGCAGGCTGCGGCGTGCAGTGAGCAGTGCGTCGTCCTGCAGCAGTTCGCTGACCACCAGCTGGTCGAACAGGGCGGTACCCAGGTCGAGCTGCAGGCGCGCTTTGATCAGGCGGTCCATGAGCCCGTGCGGTGCACGTATCCAGCCTACGCGCAGGCCGCTCCAGTACAGCTTGGATACGCTGCCCAGCGTGATCGCCTCGGGCGCGTGCGCCGCGAACGGCAGCGGCATCGTCGCGTCAGTGAGCGACAGCGCCTGCAGCGATTCGTCGACGATGGGAACCGTGCGCGTGGCCCGCAGCGCCTCGGCGTAGCGGGCGCGCTGCGCGTCGCGCATGAGAAAGCCGGTGGGGTTCTGGAAATCCGGGATCAGGTAGGCAAGATGCGGCCGGGTCTGGGTCAGGGTGGCGGCGATGCCGTCCAGGTCCCAGCCTTCTTCGCCCAGCGCATCGCCCATCGGGCAGGCCACCAGGCGTGCGCCGCCCAGGCGCAGCGCTTCGATCACATTGGGATACACCGGCGACTCGATCATTACCCGGTCGCCCGGACGCGAGAGGGCGCGCGCCACGACGGCGGTGGCCGCCAGCGCCCCCGAGGTGACCATGATCTGGTCGGGGTCCGTCGGCAGGCCTCGCTGGGCGAACCGCTGCGCGATCACCTCGCGCAGCATCGGCAGGCCGGTGGGCCGGTAACCGTCGCTGCCCAGGTAGCCGGGCAGGCGCTCCATCGCACGTGCGTACGCCACGTTGATTCCGGGGACGGCCGTAGTGGAGGCGCAGGTCAGGTCGATGCTGCCTTCGGGGTCGTGCGGGCTGGCCAGCGAACGCAGCGCGTGGTCGTGCGCGCGGCGGCGATCGGCCGGGACCACGGCGAAGGTTCCCGCGCCATGACGCGTGGTGGCGAAGCCGGCGGCCACCAGGTCCGCGTAGGCGCGGGTGACGGTGTTGCGGGACACGCCGAGCTCCAGGGACACCGCGCGTTCGCTGGGCAGCCGGGTATCGAGGGGAATGCGGCCGTCGCCGATCAGGTCCTGCAGGACCTGGCGCAGCCCCCGGTAGGCCGGCGTGCGCGGGAACTGGCCGACCAGGGTGGCCAGGCGCTGGGGAGTGAGGGCGCGATTCATGGGGCCACTATGGCGCAAGTGGCGCTACGGGGAAGTGCCACTGGTGCGGATACTGGCCCCATGAATACACACACCTCGCCGCTGGGGCTGGCCAATCTGGGGCCCATCGCCCAACTCCGCGCTGGCCGCCTCCCCGAGCGTCTGCTCAGGCTGGTAGCCGGGCTCTGGCTCTACGGCATTTCCAATGCGCTGCTGATGCGCAGTGCCTTGGGTGGCTCGCCGTGGGTGGTGTTCCACGAAGGTGCGTCGCGGCACCTGCCCCTGTCACTGGGCACGATCATGGTGCTGGTGGCGTTGGCGGTGCTGCTGCTGTGGATTCCGCTGCGGCAGATGCCCGGGCTGGGCACGCTGGCGAACACGCTGCTGCTTGGGCCGTTCACTGATATCAACCTGCATCTGCTGGATGCCCCGGACGGGCTGGTGTTGCGCTGGGCCTATCTGCTTGCGGGCGTGGTGGTGTGCGCGATTGCCACGGCACTGTATGTGGGCGCGCAGCTGGGCGCCGGGCCGCGGGATGGTCTGATGACCGGATTTGCGCGCCGCACGGGCTGGTCGATCCAGCGGGTGCGTACCTGCATCGAGATCGTGGTGCTGGCGCTGGGCGTGGTGCTGGGCGGCGTTGCCGGCATCGGCACGGTAGTGTTCGCGCTGGGCGTGGGACCGATTACCCAGTTCTTCATGCGGTATCTGGTGCTGCGGCTCGACGTTGAACGCCCGGCGCCTTGTTGAGCGAAAGCACATTCAAGCGGGCAACTGCGGCATGCCGCTGCCACAGGCTGTTCACAAGTGCCCCTCCAGACTGCAGCCAGCCCATCCTGGCCACGTTGGAGACGCCACATGCGCCGCACGCTTTCTTTACTGGCCATGACAATGGCCGCCGGTCTGGCGGGGTGTTCCCAGCAGAGCCAGGAGACCCACGAGACCCAGGTGGGCATGGCCAACCCGGCCTTCGTGCACTGCGAAAAGGTGGGCGGCAAGGTGGTGATGGAGAAAGACAAGCAGGGCGGTGAGCGGGGCGTGTGCCACCTGCCCGACGACACCCGGATCGACGAGTGGGCGTTGTTCCGCCGGGATCAGGCGACCAATCAGGCCTAGATAGATAGTCCTGCATTCCGCACAGTGCTAATGACGAAGCAGCTGCATCCGCTCTGGAGTGTACTAACGAGGATCATTGCGGTGGAGTCAGACACCGGGCTTCACTTCCTTGGCCCGCCCGATTTTCTGCACGACAACTATCACTACTTCGAAAGCTATATAGACAACACCCAGCATCGCCAGATAAGTCCATCCGCTAGCAATGCTTGGACCGCAGTAGCTTTCTGTAAGGCACCTAAAGATTCGCGCGGTGATCTGTACATCGCTCCAGATAGCTCCCGCTGCGACCAGCGCGACGACAGAAAACGCCACGCTTCGTCGCTGTGAAATACGTCGATATTCGAACGTCAAGGCTCGCCAAGAGCGAAGTGGTATCAAGCCGATAGAAATTAGCCCGACGAAGCCTAACAAGTAGATTACAGCGCCGCTCATGGGCCTCTCCTGAACTGCCTTAACAAGTTGCCTGGGAAGATTGTGCCTGCTTCCACATGCGGGAACGACGGCTGACCGCTCAGTGCGCTCGAAGACATAACTGCACACTCAAATGGTGCTGCCGAAGGGAGATCCATTGCGGCGTTGATGATGTTCCTTTCTTCTTTTTCCGATGTTTCCTTGCAGGTGGATTCCACCACTTGGCCTTTATGGAAGTCCTTGAACTTTGCGATGCTCGCAGCCTCACCTGTCACCAGGCCGCTGCTCCCGCCGCCATTCGCAGCGCCATAACTCCCTGCAGGATCATAGAGCGCCGGTCGACCGGAGTCGCCTCGGGTCGTATAGTGGGCGTGGGACCGATCACCCAGTTCTTCATGCGGTATCTGGTGCTGCGGCTCGACGTTGAACGCCCGGCGCCTTGTTGAGCGAAAGCAAACGTTCAAGCGGGCAACTGCGGCATGCCGCTGCCACAGGCTGTTCACGAGTGCTCCTCCAGACTGCAGCCAGCCCATCCTGGCCACGTTGGAGACGCCACATGCGCCGCACGCTTTCTTTACTGGCAATGACAATGGCCGCCGCTCTGGCGGGGTGTTCCCAGCAGAGCCAGGAGACCCACGAGACCCAGGTGGGCGTGGCAAACCCAGCCTCCGTGCACTGCGAAAAGGTGGGCGGCAAGGTGGTGATGGAGAAAGACAAGCAGGGCGGTGAGCGGGGCGTGTGCCACCTGCCCGACGGCACCCGGATCGACGAGTGGGCGTTGTTCCGCCGGGATCAGGCGAAGACGCCAGGGTAATGCGTGATGAGGGCCCGCGAAGTTCGCAAACCGACGCGGCTTCGCGTAGTGGCATGCCGGACGGGCAGCCCTGGAACAAGGAACTCAGTGGCATTGGCATCGGAGGTCCGAATCGGTCAGTGCAAGAGTTGGCGCCGCCTCTAGTACCCGTTGGCTACATGTCTGCACCGAGGTTGTGCTGCTATCGGTGCTTGACCGTCGTGTGACTCTGCCGGTGAGCTACTTGGGGCGCTACTGAAAGTTGTTCGCCGCGCCTTCTTAACCACGTTGTCGAATCCCAGTTAGAAGGGCCCGCTTAGAAGGGCCCGCCTTCACGTTCTTTCGTGGACCATCCAAGACGCACTATCAACCACTTCAGCACTTTGGAAGTAACGACTATCCATCCCAGACTGAGCAGGATGGAAATCTCAGAGTACGGGCGCGGCAGATTCCATATTACCGTAGCTCAGCCAATTGAAATAAGAACGAATGCAAGTCTCGCAAGGATTAATCTTCCAACTCCAGACATGACGGGATCCCATCTCTCTTGTAATCATTGCCCAGCAGAAACGGGGTACGACAGCGGCGGACCATTTTTCAATGTGATCCATGATGCCATTCTTGTCGCAATGAAGGTCTGCGCACCCCATCCCCGTTGGTTCCAGTAGTGCGTAATGGCACCCGGATCGACGAGTGGGAGTTGTTCCGCCGGGATCAGGCGAAGAAGCAGGGATAGAGCGAGAATCCTGCGGACCGAACGGTCCTCGCCACGTAGTCCCGGAAATTGCTCTTCTGGTACGGTCAGGTCGGCTCGTTGCGGGCATTGAGGGCCCTATTCAAAGCATCACGCCGTTCCTTTGCGCGGTACGCAAACGCGCGGAGTCATCAGAACTGCAAGGAATGACCTGTTTTGGACGCGTACCATGGTCATTAAAGACTTCATGTCCCTCGAGCCTTTCTCGCGTCAAGTAGGTGAGAAGCAATGACGAGGACGAGAACGGATCCAATCAGGAGGTAAACGTAGCCCTCAATCGAATCCGGATACGACTGGCAGGGCTTCAATGCCCCGAGCTCCTCTGCCTGTGCCACGCACTGGCTTAGTTGCCTGTACGTGGCGACCGCCTTGAACTGTGCATAGAAGAACACAACCAAGGAGATCGTGCGAGATCCGAGGAGTATCCATCTCTGGGCTTGGCTGCTCATCTTCATTCCCGATTCTCGGCCCGATCGACAGCCAGGCTTTGCGTACCGCCTTTTCGAAAAACAGGCAGGTACTGGGAGACCTTCAGCGAGATCAACTTGTCCAGGAGGAGGGTGACCGCCACGATACCGGCCATCGCCACAACGTAGTGGACCCCGGTATGAGGCGAGCTTCGACCGGGCACGGCTAGCAGGTAGATGGTCAGCACAGCCAGCGCGCAGAGAGTCAGCGCGAGCGCCAGCCGCTGCGCAGCGACCAGGACAAAATAACGATTCGCGCCGGGAGCCGGTTCCGGGCGCTTCGGTCCGCCGCCAACATTCAGTACCCTCAGCATCGCATCAAGCTGCGTGTCGGGCTCTCGCCTTCTGATCAGATTTCGTACATACATGTACGCCAGGTGCAGCGTCATCCCGGAGAAGAGCCAAAGGGCGAAGTCGACCGTGCTGAGTACCTGGCCTGAAGATATCTTCGTACCGACGACAAATGCCATCCGCGACGCCAATGCGAACAGCAGTCCGGCTACGGCCAGCTTGTAGATCGCTTTGAACATAGGGTCCTGGCTGTGGGGTTGGAGCGCATACGCGCAAGCGCAGAGCGACTGAACTGCCGCACGCGGGAGGAGGTGGATTACTTGGGGACTTGCCTCTTGGCTTTTGCCTTCAAGAGCATGACTGCTACACAGAGTCCGAAGACTCCGACAGCGGCTCCGACGACGTCTTCCCGGCCAAAAGATTGTCCGTAGACAATCTTTGCCATCGACAGGATCACGTAGTTCGACGGAAGCATCAGGAAGAACGCAATGCCTAACCAGTAAAGAGATTTCATTCCTTCCTTGGCTCTCCCCCTGGACTGTCGTGCTGGTCATCGTCCGGACGCCGCCCAGGTCCTGATGAATGCTTCATAAAGCGTTAACTTCACCTGAGTGTAACAAGTGGTTCAGTTTTGGCAAGCGTCAGCTCGGTGATCGCTTGAGCTTTGCACTGGGAAGCGCGTAGGCAAGGGCCACATGACAACGCTGCTGCGACGATGCTTGTTAGAACAACGACCCCTGCGGTGAATCCACCCGCGGCGGCAACGGGCGCACGAACCTGCTGCAGTCCAGCTTTGGCCAATGGCTGTTCTGCGCGTCGAAGCCAATGCGCTTGCGGGCCAGCTTGAAGCGATTGGAGAGCAGGTCGGCGTAGACACCCTGGCCGCGCATGCGGGCGCCGAAGGCGCCGTCGTAATCCTTGCCCCCACGTAGCTGGTTGATGGTGCTCATGACGTGCGCGGCGCGATCTGGGTGGTGGGTGTCGAGCCAGTCGCGGAACAGCGGCGCGACTTCCAGCGGCAACCGCAGCAGCACGTAGCCTGCAGTGCTTGCACCGGCGTCGTGGGCAGCTTCGAGCACGGCTTCCAGTTCCGCATCGTTGATCCACGGAATCACCGGGGCCACCATCACGCCGACCGGGATGCCGGCCTCGTGCAGGCGGCGCATGGCGCGTAGCCGTGCATGCGGCGCCGACGCACGCGGTTCCAGGCGGGCCGACAGGTGCGGGTCGAGCGAGGTGACCGAGAAGTGCACGCTGACCAGGTTTTTTTCCGCCAATGGCCTGAGCAGGTCGATGTCGCGCTCGACCAGCGCGTTCTTGGTGATCAGCGAGAACGGGTGCTGGGTTTCCAGCATTACCTCGATCAGTTGGCGGGTGAGTTTGAGCTTGCGCTCGATGGGCTGATAGGCATCGGTGTTGATGCCCAGCGCAATCGGCTGCGGGGTATACGACGGCCGCGACATCTCCTTGCGCAGCAGCTGCGGCGCGTTGGTCTTGGCGAACAGTTTGGTTTCGAAGTCCAGCCCGGGAGAGAGATTGAGGAAGGCGTGCGAAGGCCGGGCAAAACAGTAGGAGCAGCCGTGCTCGCAGCCGCGATACGGGTTCACCGATTGGCTGAAGCCCACGTCCGGGGAAGTGTTGCGGCTGATGATGCTGCGCGCCGTTTCGGCACGCACTTCGGTGCGCAGGCGAGGGGCGGCGAATTCTTCGCTGCTCTCCGGTTCCCAGCCGTCGTCCATGGCTTCGCTGACGGTGACCTCGAAGCGGCCTGCCAGGTGTGAGGTGGAGCCGCGCCCCTTGATTGCGATACCCATTGTCAGAGGCTATCGGCGGGGCATCTCAGGGACTGAGACGCTGGGACGGGGCGGGCCAGTGGCGTGGGCGTGCGCATGGGTTAGTAGTATTACTAACCACAGGCGGGTAGGGAAGAGGAATCCGCGCGGTTGCGGGCGTCGGCCTGAATCGTTTGGATTTGTTCCCCAGGGTTATCCACAGGGGAAGAACCGCCGTCGTCAAAGCAGCGCCAGATACCCTTTCACGGTCGAATCCAGGCCGGCGTACAGGGCCTCGGCAATCAGGGCATGGCCGATCGACACTTCCAGGACGTCGGGTACCGCCCGGAGGAAATCGCGCAGGTTGTCCTGGGACAGGTCGTGGCCGGCGTTGACGCCGAGCCCGGCGGCTTGGGCCCGGCGGGCGGCGTCGGCGAACAGTGCCAGCATCACCGTCGCGTCGCCGGCAGCGTGGGCTTCGGCGTAAGGGCCGGTGTAGAGCTCGATACGGTCGGCGCCAATCGCGGCGGCCTGGGCCAGGTCCGGGTTGCCTGCGTCCACGAACAGGCTGACCCGGCATCCGTAGGTCTTGAGTTCGGCAATCAACGGGCGCAGGCGTTCGGCATCGCGGGCGAAGTCGAAGCCGTGGTCGGAGGTGAGCTGCCCGTCGCCATCGGGCACCAGGGTGGCCTGGGCCGGTCGGGTCTGCGCGCACAGCGGCAGCAGGCCGGGGTAGCCGGGACGCGGTGGGGCGAACGGGTTGCCCTCGATGTTGAATTCCACACTGCGGGCGCGGGTCAGCGCGGACAGCGCGATCACGTCCTCGGCGTGGATGTGCCGCCGATCCGGACGCGGGTGCACGGTGATGCCGTGCGCGCCGGCGTCCAGGCAGGCGGTAGCCGCCTGGACGACGTCAGGGTCCTGGCCGCCGCGCGAGTTGCGCAGCACGGCAATCTTGTTCACGTTGACGCTGAGCTGGGTCATAGGCTCGGGGGCAGATCGGTGTCGTCGCGGTCGGCGTCGCGGCGGGCCTGAGCCTGCTCGCGCAACCGGCGCAGTTCGGTGGGGTCGATGGCCTGGTAGATGGCGCGTTCGCCGCCGGTGTCGCGCGGGCTGTCGCCAAAGGTGGCAACGTAGCGGCCGCGGACCCAGGCCAGCAGGAAGGCCAGGGAGCCCAGCAGCGAAAGCACCATCAGGCCGGTCGAAGGCGTCTTGACGGCGAAGGCGAAGCAGGCGATCGCCAGCAGCATGAACAGCCAATACATTGTCGTTCTCCCCGGTGGACGGCGCCAGTGTAGCGCCGCGCCCGGCGCCGGTTCCACGTGCGCGCGGCTACAGCAGCGGCGAGGCGAGGCGGGCGAAGGCTTCGGGCACCCGGTGCAGCCACAGCGACCGGCGCCGGTCGTTGCGCACGGGGCTGGCCGCTGCGAATTCGGCGATGAGTATCTTCTCCAGCTCGGCCACGCAGGCTTCGTTGCTGATCATCATCGACAGTTCGAAATTGAGCCGGAAGCTGCGGTGATCGAAGTTGGCGCTGCCGGCAATGCACACGTCGTCGTCGGCGATGAAGGCCTTGGTGTGCAGCATGCGCGGGCCGTATTCGTAGATCTTCACCCCGGCCTGCAGCAGTTCGTCGAAGTAGGAACGCGCGGCCTGGGTCACGAACCAGGAATCGCTCATCTTCGGTACCAGCAGGCGCACGTCCAGGCCGCCCAGCGCGGCCGAGGTGAGGGCCATGCGCGCCGCTTCGCCCGGCACGAAGTACGGGGTCACCAGCCACACGCGTTTGCGGGCTTCGTGGATGGCCGCCACCTGCAGGCGGTGGATGGTCTCCCATGAAGAATCCGGGCCGGACACCAGCACCTGCGTGGTAATCAAACCATCCTGTCGCGCCGGCATGTCGGTGGGCCACAGCTGGGCAATGTTGAAACGTTCCTTGGGTTCGCCGGTGGCGTAGATCCAGTCTTCGACAAACACCAGCTGCAGGCTGCGCACCACGTGCCCGGTCAGGCGCATGTGCAGGTCGCGGTAGGCGTTTGGATTGCGGCTTTCGTCTTCGTCGTCGGTGATGTTGATGCCACCGGTGAACGCCACGCGGCCGTCGATCACCACCAGCTTGCGGTGGGTGCGCATGTTCATCCACGGCCGCTTGAACGGCTTGAGCAGCTGCCGTGGGTGGAACCACGCGACCTCGGCGCCGGCGTCCAGCAGAGGGCGAAGGAAGCGCCTGCGGACGGCAGAGGAGCCCACCGCGTCCAGCAGCAGGCGCACGCGCACACCGGCGCGCGCGCGTTCGACCAGTGCGTCGCGCAGGGCGGTGCCGGCATGGTCCGGGTTGAAGATGTAGTACTCCACATGCAGGTGATCGCGCGCCTGCTTCACTGCTTCGAGCAGGGCGGCGTAGGTCTGGGCGCCGTCCACCAGCCACTGCACGTCGGTGGCCGAGCTGGGTGCCAGGCCGGTGGTGGCCTGGGCGATCTTGGCCAGCTCGGTGCAGTCCGCATCGGGCGGGCACACGCTGTTGTAGTGCTCCATGCCCGAGCGGGCGCGGCCGCGGCGCAGGCGCTGCCGCTTCACTTTCTGCGGTCCCAGCAGGTAGTAGATGAAAAGGCCCAGGTAGGGCAGGGCGGCCAGCGAGAGGATCCAGCTGAGCGTGGCCACCGGTTCGCGCTTCTGCAGCATGATCCAGCCGATCAGCCACAGCAGGTACAAGACATACGCCGCGATCATCAGCGGACGCAGGTGCGGGAAGGCATCGAGCCAGTGGAGCCAGTCGGCAAGCGCGGGGTAGGTGGCAAGCATGCGCGGATCATAGCCGGACAGCGGCGTCCGGTGCGCGCATAAAAAAAGCGCCCCTGTTTCCAGGGGCGCTTTCCAGTCGCGTCATGACTTGGTGTTGCGTATTACTGCTGCTGCTGGAACCCGATCTTCTTCATCTGCGCGTTCTTCGCGGCGGCCAGAACCTTGGCCATCACGTCGTACTCGGAGTCCGGGCTGGCGTCGATGCGCAGCTCGGGCTGGTTGGTCGGGTCACGCTGCACTTCCTGCTCCATACGCTGCTGGAGCTCGCCCACTGCGACCGGGCTGTTGTTCCAGAACACCTGGTTGCTGGCGTCCACCCGCAGCTCGATCGGCGGCGGCGGTTCAACCAGCTGCGGCGGTGGGTTGAGCACGCGCTGCGGCAGGTCCACGGCGATCGGGTACGTCATGATCGGCGCGGTAACGATGAAGATGATCAACAGCACCAGCATGACGTCCACCAGGGGCGTCACGTTGATGTCGGCCATTGGGCCCTTGCCACCACCAGAACTGAATGCCATGGCTTACTGCCCCTTCTCTTTGGTGGCAACGAAGCCAACGTCGAGCATGCCCTGCTCCTGCGCAATCTTGGTCATCTCGTTGATGACGCGCATCTTGGTGGTGCGGTCACCACGCAGATTGAGCGGGGGCTGGGGGGTCTGCTGGGCGGCGGTCGCCAGGCGAGACTCCAGGGTCTGCTTGTCGATTTCTTCGTCGTTCCAGAAGATCGAGCCGTCTTCCTTCACCGCCAGGGTGATGGGACCCTTGCGGTCGGCTGCATCTTCCGGCTTCTGCACCAGGTTGGCCTCGGGCAGATCGACCTTGACCTTGTGGGACATCAGGGGCGCCGTGATGATGAAGATGATCAGCAGCACCAGCATCACGTCCACGAGGGGCGTAACGTTGATGTCGGCCATGGGGCCGCCGCTGTTACCACTACTGA
>Ga0209050_1001328_pt1 | contig 27545 bp, 23 predicted proteins | sample Araplavi_mTSA_r2_FD_184276 | JGI IMG/M metagenome (GOLD analysis project Ga0209050, IMG submission 184276) | Arabidopsis root microbial communities from North Carolina, USA - plate scrape MF_Cvi_mTSA_r2 (SPAdes) (version 2) | ecosystem: Host-associated > Plants > Roots > Endosphere | place: USA... | reverse complement strand
GTGTCCGCGCCGGAAACATCGATCCCCGCTTTCGCGGGGATCACGGTGATTGCCAGATAGCAGCATTCATCCGGCCCGATCGAGCCGGATGATTGCGCTGCATCGGATCAGTACTTCGGAATCGCCGAATCGAAGTCCGCCCAGGCGTCGATGCCGCCCACGACGTTGTAGACCTCGCGGAAACCCAGGCCACGGAAGTGCTCCGCCGCCTGCTGGCTGCGGCCGCCGTGGTGGCACAGGAACGCCAGCGGCGCGTCCTTCGGCAGGGACTGGAGCGCATCGGTGCCGTTGTCGAGCGTGTCGAACGCCACCGGCGCGGCGGCGAAGGCGCGTTCGGCGGCCGGGCGGACGTCCACCAGGCGCAGCGACCCGGCGCGCACGCGCGCGTCGGCTTCATGCGGAGACAGCGTCCGCACCGGCGGCGCGGCGAGCGGATGGCTCACCGACAGCCCGCGGCCGCGTTCGTCGTCGACCCAGTCGATGCTGATCCCGTCGGCGCGACGCACCTGCATCGCGTCGGTCTGAAGGCGCACGCCATCGATCTCGATGGCCACCGCATTCGGGTCGATCGGGGCGAGCTGGAGGCGCACGTTGTGGCGCGCATCGATGTCGATCTGCACGGCGTAGCCGCCGCCGGCGTTGTCGATCGCGCTGCGCAGCATCTCCAGCGCCTCGGGGGTGATGGTGAATTCCGGCGGGCGACGATCCGGCGGCGGCAGGCCGAGCACGTTGTGAAGCTCGCCGCTGCCGGCCATCTGCTCGACGATGTCGCTGCCGCCGACGAGTTCGCCGTCGATGTACAGCTGCGGGATCGTCGGCCAGTTGCCGTAGGTCTTGATGCCTTCGCGGATCTCCGCGTCGGCCAGCACGTTCACGTGCGCATAGCCCTGTGGCAGCAGCGCGTTGAGCACGCCGACGGCCTTGGCCGAGAACCCGCATTGCGGCGCATCGGGCGCACCCTTCATGAACAGGACGACGCGGTTGGACTGCAACAGGGTTTCGATGCGCGAACGCAGCGCGGGGTCGAGCGACATGAGCGGGCTACCGGGTGGGAACTGGGGTGCATGTGGGGGCGCGGGCGGGGTTTGGCAAGTGCGGGGCGGGTCTTTGTCTCCCTTTCCCGAGCCGACGCACTGTGCCGGGCTCACCTCTCACCGTCATCCCGGCGAAGGCCGGGACCCAGGCCCGCGACGTACGGGCACTCCCCGCTGCGTTCCCCCACCTCACCGTCATTCCAGCGAAAGCTGGAACCCACCTTGATCTTTGCTTCGATGCACGAGCGCCCTCACCCCAACCCCTCTCCCGTAAACGGGAGAGGGGCTTCGGAAGGAGAGGGGCTTTACCATCGCCCCATGCCAACGCCTCTCCACCAGCCGCCCCGCCACCCGCACGCCTGGGCCTGGCTCTTCGGACTCTCGCAACTGGCGGTGATCGCCATCTGGTGGCTCTGGGGCTGGAAGCCCGGCCTGCCGGCGCTCTTCGTCACCCACGGCGCGCTGGTCTGGGCCACGCTGCGGCCGCAGTCGCGCCTGCTGAGCCCCGTGCTGACGCGCCTGCCGACCCACGAGAACGTCGCCTGGCTCACCATCGACGACGGCCCGTCCGACGACACCCGCGCGATGCTCGACCTGCTCGACGAACACGACGCCAAGGCCACGTTCTTCCTCGTCGGCGCGCGCGCACAGGCGCGGCCGGAGCTGGTGGCGGAGATCGTCCGTCGCGGCCACGGCATCGGCCAGCACAGCCACACGCACCCGCAGGCGTGGTTCTGGGCGCTGCCGCCGTCGGCGATGCGCGCGCAGATCGACCAGGCGCAGGCCGCGCTCACCTTCCTCACCGGCACGCGACCGCGCTGGTTCCGCGCGGTGGTGGGCATGGCGAACCCGTTCGTCGCCGCGTCGTTGCAGCGGCACGGACTCGCGCGCGTGGCGTGGACCGCGCGCGGCTACGACGCGGTGCTGCGCGATCCGGCCGGCGTGGTGGCGCGGATCGAACGCGACCTCGCGCCCGGTGCGATCGTGTTGCTGCATGAAGGCGCCGCGCACGGACGCAACGTCGAGACGCTGGCGACGCTGCTGGTGCGGATGAAGGCGCTGGGGTTCGGGACGGTGTTGCCCGAAGAGCTGGACGCTCCCTCCCCTGCGAATGCAGGGGAGGGTTGGGGAGGGGTGAAGTCCGCGCGGTGAGTTCCGAGAGCGAAACCAGCAGCGCTTCACGTCCGCTGTTGTTCACCCCTTGTCGCTCCGTTGCCCCTCACCCCAACCCCTCTCCCGGTGGGAGAGGGGCTTTACACATCGCGCGTCGCCACGATCCGGAAGTTGTTGAACGGCGTATTCCCGCGCAGCGACACGAACTCGGACCGCAGGCCCGCCGCGTCGAAACGCGCGCGCAGCATGTCCGCGTCGGGGTAGTGGATGGGCGCTGCGTTCATCCAGCCCACGACCTTGGCGAACACGTCCACCGCGCGCGTGACCTGCGCGCGATGGCTCCCGTCGGCCAGGCCCGTGCGGATCACCAGCTTCGCGCCCGGTTCGAGCATGCCGATGCAGGTGTCGATCGCGCGCATCTGCGCGTCCTCGGGCACGAACTGCATCACGTCCAGCAGCGCCACGCTGCCGCGATGCGAAGGCAGCTGCGCGCCGAGATCGGCGGTGCCGAAGTCCACGCCGTCGAGTCCGCAACGCCGTGCCGCGCCACGCGCGCGCTCGATCTTGCTGGCGTCGTTGTCGTAGCCGCGATACGGCATCGTCTGTCCATCGGCGCGCAGGGCATGCGCGAGCAGGCCGAGCCCGCAGCCGATGTCCAGCAGCGGCGCGCGCGTGCCGCGCAGCACGTCGCACACGCCGGGATACAGCGGATCGGTGCCGAGCTTGGTGCGCGCGTAGTAGTAGTCGTAGCGGACGTACCAGCGCGGCAGGAACGCGCGCGCGATGTCGTTCGCGCGCTGCGGCGGAAGCGGGCGGACCACGAGGCCGTCGGCGTTCACGTCCATTGCGTTCCTTAGTCCTGCAGCAGGTTGCGCGCGACCGGCAGCGTCAGCGCGGTCCACAGCGTGTACATCGATGCGGACGGATGCAGCCCGTCTTCGGCAAGCATGTCCGCCTCGCCGCCGCGTTCGCGCGACACCGGCGTGATATCGACGAACGCGACCTCGTGCGCCTCGCAAACGACCTGCGCGGCGGCGTTGTAGGCGTCCAGTTCGGTGGCGACCTGCTCGGGCGTGGACTTGGTCGTCTTCACGAACGGCGTGACGCCCCAGTCGGGAATCGACAGCACCAGCACCCGGTCGGCGCGTCCGCGCGCGTAGCGGATCGCGCGCTGCAGCAGCGTTTCGAACTCGCCCCGGAAATCGATCGCGCTGCGGCCGCGGTACTGGTTGTTCACGCCGATCAGCAGCGTGACGAAATCCCATTCGCCCAGCGGTTCGGCGCCATCGACGCCCCACGCGAGTTCGTCGGTCGTCCATCCCGTGGTGGCGATGATGCGCGGGTCGGCCAGCGCGATGCCCTCAGCGCGCAGCGCCTTCGCCAGCTGCACCGGCCAGCGGCCGCTTTCGGGCACGCCTTCGCCGATGGTGTAGCTGTCGCCCAGGGCGAGGAAGGACAGCGCGGTGGCGGGCGCGCCGGCCATCAGGCCACCGCGGCCTGCGTGGCGGCGTCGGTCTGCGCGTAGCGGTCCAGCAGGCGCTCGATGCGGCGGAACACTTCGCGCAGATCGTCCGGCTGCGGCAGCAGCGTCACGCGGAAGTGGTTGCGATACGGCACGTTGAAGCTCGAACCCGGTACGACGAGGACGTCTTCGGTTTCCAGCAGTTCCAGCGCGAAACGGTGGTCGTCGAAGCCTTCGGCCGCCGCGCCCGTCACCGCCGGGAACGCGTACAGCGCGCCGGCCGGCGCGACGAGCTTCAAATGCCTGCTTTCGTCGATGCTCTCGATCACCGCGCGACGCGCTTCGAACAGGCGACCACCCGGCGCGCACAGCGGCGCGATGGTGTCTTCGCCATGCAGCGCCGCTTCGATCGCGAACTGTCCCGGTACGTTGGCGCACAGGCGCAGCGCGCCGAGCAGGTCCATCGCATGGTGCAGGTTGCCGCTGGCGACAGGATCGCCCGACAGCACCGCCCAGCCCACGCGCCAGCCGCAGGCGCGATGCACCTTGCTCAGGCCGCCGAAACTCAGGCAGGGCAGGTCGCCGGCAAGCGGCGCGATCGGCGTGAACTCAGCGTCGCCGTAGAGGATCGAGTCGTAGATCTCGTCGCACATCAGCAACAGCTTGTGGCGCTGCGCGATGGCGACAATCTGCTCCAGCAGCTCGCGCGGATACGCGGCGCCGGTGGGGTTGTTCGGATTGATCAGCACGATCGCGCGCGTGCGGCTGGACACCAGCGAGGCGATCTCCTCCGGATCCGGAAGGAAGCCGTTTTCCGGCAGGCAGCGGTAATAGACCGGGCGGCCGTCGTTGAGGATGGTCGCGGCCGACCACAGCGGGTAGTCGGGCGAGGGCAGCAGCACTTCGTCGCCTGGGTTCAGCAGCGCACGCAGCGACAGGTCGATCAGCTCGCTCACGCCGTTGCCGACGAACACGCGCTCCGGACTCGCATTCGGCGTGCCGCGCTGCTTGTGGAAGGCGGCGATGGCTTCGCGCGCCTGCGGCAGGCCCTGCTGGTGCGTGTACGGATCGGTGTCGCTGATGCGGTCGGCGATCGCGCGCTGCAGGTGCTCCGGCGCGCGGAAGCCGAACGCGCCCGGGTTGCCGATGTTGAGCTTGATCAGCTTGCGCCCCTGGCCTTCCAGCTCGCGGGCTCGCCGTGCCAGTTCACCGCGGATCTCGTAACGGACTTCGGACAGGCGTTCGCGGGTCTTCACGGGGGGCAGGGACATTGCGGGGCGGGAAAGGAGGTGCGGAGGGCCAGACTAGCCGAATCCGACGCCCATGACAGGGGATTTGGCGGGGAGATTTGCCGGGGAAAGCGGCCGCTGTGTCGTCGATCTCCTTCGAAACTTCCAACGCGGTCCGCATCCGGCGCCGTCCGCGCGCCCAACCTTCGCGCGCGGCGCACTAGAATCCCGGCCCATGGATACGACTTTCCGCCGCCCTTGATGTCCGCATTCCACGCCCTCCAGGCGATCGGCTGGCCGCTGTCCGCGGACCCGCCGCCGCCGGAGAGCGCGTCCGCCGCCTTCCAATCCCAGTGGCGCGAGCTGATGGCCGCCCATCCGCAGGCCCGCCCTGCGCGCGTGATCGAGCAGCACCGCAGCGGCTACATCGTCGCCGATGGCCCGGATACCGGTTTCCCGGTCGAATCGCTGCCCGAATGGCAGCGTCCGCCGGGCTATCGAAAGGGCACGGTCACCATCGACCAGCGCCCTGGCGTGGGCGACTGGCTGCTGATCGACGGCAAGAAGGCCGTGGCCCTGTTGCCGCGCCGGAGCACCATCAAGCGCGGCGCGGCGGGCGAGCACTACCAGCAGCAGCTGATCGCGGCGAACGTGGACACGGTCTTCGTCGTCTGCGGCCTGGACGCCGATTTCAACCCGCGCCGCATCGAGCGTTACCTGCTGCTGGTTCGCGGCGGCGGCGTCGAACCGGTGGTCGTGCTGACCAAGGCCGACCAGGCGGCGGATGCGGATTCGGGCGCCGTGGACGATGCGATGGCGGCGCTGGTCGAACTCACGGCGCAGGGCGTGGTCGTGCGTGCGGTGAATGCGAAGGATCCCGAAAGCGTTGCGACGCTGGGCGAATGGCTCGGTCCGGGCCGCACGGCGGTGCTGATCGGCAGCTCCGGCGCGGGCAAGTCGACGCTCACCAACACGCTGCTCGGCATCGAGAAGATGAAGACCAATGCGGTGCGCGAGAGCGACTCGCGCGGCCGCCACACCACGACGCATCGCGCGCTGATCCCGCTTCCGTCCGGCGCCTGCCTGATCGACACGCCCGGCATGCGCGAACTCAAGCCGACCGGAGAGGAAGACGTCGCGGAGAATTTCAGCGACATCGAGGCGCTGGCCGAGCAATGCCGCTTCCGCGACTGCAAGCACGCGAAGGAGCCCGGCTGCGCAGTGCGCGCGGCGATCGAGGCCGGCAAGCTCGATCCGCAACGCTTCGCCAACTACCTCAAGCTCAGCGACGAAGTGGCCGGCGCGGCCAACAAGCTCGCGAACCGCCGCGCGCAGAAGGCCGAGGAGAAAGTGGTCGGCAAGGCGCTGAACAAGCGGCTGGACGAGAAGTATGGGCGGCACTAGTCACGTCTCCCCCCGCGCGTCTGCTCCCTCCCCTGCTTGCAGGGGAGGGTTGGGGAGGGGTTGCGTGCACAGCGCCAAAGCGCTTGGAACCCGGCGCTTGCGCGCCGCTTACCCCCTCCCAACCTCCCCCTGCAGGCAGGGGGAGGAGTAGAACGATGGACTCCCTGGCCCCCGACATCGCCCACCACGCCGCCCTCGACGCGCGCATGGTCGAAGCCGTGAAGGACATCCGGCTGCTCGCGCAGGTGAGCTGGCCGGCGGGGCAGGAAGTGCACTTCCTCGCCGATTACGCACGCGGCATCGTCCAGCTGCCGCACCCCGAATACCCCAGCCTCGATTTCAGCCAGGCGCGTTTCGAACTCGACGCGATCGCGAAGGCCGCCGATGCCTCGCACCCGCTCGGCATCTACCTGATCGAGTCCGCCCGCAGCTGGTCGGTCGCCGCCTCGCTGTGCGAAAACCTCGGCACGAAGGCCGTGAGCGACCTGTCGATCCAGCTGTTCGGCCGCCCCGACGAATGCCTGCCCGGCGACGGCCCGACCACGCGCGACGCCGCGCGACACTTCATTTCCATCGCCGACGAGCTCGACCACGAGCTGATGGCGCCGGCCGAGCACGTCACGATCTCCGCCACCGCACTGCAACTGCAGCTGCAACGCGAGCTGGACGACTACTTCGACGCACGCGTCATCGACGTCGTGCTCGACCCGGACCTGATCGCCAAGGCCGCCGCCGGCGCCACGCGCATCCGCCTGCGCTTCGGCGCCGCCTTCAGCGACTACGACCGCCACCAGCTGCTCCAGCACGAGGCGTTCGTGCACTCGCTGACCGCGCTCAACGGCCGCCAGCAGCCGGTGCTGCCAAGCCTGGCCTTGTCCTCGCCGCGCATCACAGCCACGCAGGAAGGGCTGGCGACGTTCGCCGAACAGATCACCGGCAGCATCGACATCGGCCGCATGAAGCGCATCAGCCTGCGCATCGAGGCCGTCGCGATGGCGCTGGGCGGCGCGGACTTCATCGAAGTCTTCCGCTATTTCCTCGATGCCGGCCAGACGCCGGAGGACAGCTTCGCCTCCGCGCAGCGCGTGTTCCGCGGCGTGCCGACCACCGGCGGCTGCGCCTTCACCAAGGACATCGTCTACCTGCGCGGCCTGCTGGGCGTCCACACCTTCTTCCGCTGGGCCCTGCGCGAACGCAAGCTGCAGCTATGCCGCTGGCTGTTCGCCGGGAAGATGACGCTGGCCGACGTGCAGCGCTTCGAGCCGCTGTTCGCCGCCGGGGTGCTCAAGCCCGCGCGTTGGCTGCCGCAGTGGGTCGCCCGCGCGAACGGCCTGGCCGGGATGCTGGCGTTCTCGCTGTTCGCCAACCGGATCCGGCTGGACAAGATCGTCGCCGACGGGCATGTGCCGGATCTGTAGGCGAACCTGTGCCAACTCGGCGCAAGCCCCGGGAAAGTCCCCGCGCTTCCCGCGATGGCATGCCATGTGAAGGCCATTCCGGGCACCACGGCGCGTTTCCGCCATACCGTGCCGTCCTCGGCCCTGGCGTTAAGCGGCTAGAATCACCGGCCCGTCCGTGGTTTTCGCCCTGATGTCCGAACAATCGTCGTCCAACGAACTCAAGCAAGCCGCGCTCGACTACCACCGCCTCAGCCCGCCCGGCAAGATCAAGGTCACCGCGACCAAGCCGATGGTGACCCAGCGCGACCTCGCCCTGGCGTACTCGCCCGGCGTGGCCTTCGCCTGCGAGGCGATCGTCGCAGACCCCAACACCGCCAGCGAACTCACCGCGCGCGGCAACCTGGTGGCGGTGATCAGCAACGGCACGGCCGTGCTGGGCCTGGGCGACATCGGCCCGCTCGCCGGCAAGCCGGTGATGGAAGGCAAGGGCGTGCTGTTCCAGAAGTTCGCCGGCATCGACGTGTTCGACATCGAGATCGACGAACGCGACCCGGACAAGCTGGTCGACATCATCGCCTCGCTGGAGCCGACCTTCGGCGGCATCAACCTGGAAGACATCAAGGCACCGGAGTGCTTCATCGTCGAGCGCAAGCTGCGCGAGCGGATGAAGATCCCGGTCTTCCACGACGACCAGCACGGCACGGCGATCATCGTCGCTTCCGCGGTGCTCAACGCGCTGGAAGTGGTGGGCAAGGACATCGGCCAGATCAAGCTGGCCACCACGGGCGCGGGCGCGGCGGGCATCGCGTGCCTGGACATGCTGGTGGCGCTGGGCGTGAAGAAGGAAAACATCGTCGCGTTCGACCGCGATGGCGTGATCTACACCGGGCGCGAACACCTCGACCCCGACAAGGCGCGTTACGCGAGCGACACCAAGGCGCGCACGCTGGCCGAGATCGTCAACGGCGCCGACGTGTTCCTGGGCCTGTCGGCGGGCGGCATCCTGAAGCCGGAAATGGTCGCGACGATGGCCGACAAGCCGGTCATCCTGGCGCTTGCCAATCCCTATCCGGAAATCCTGCCGGAAGACGCCAAGGCCGTGCGTCCGGACTGCATCATCGCCACCGGCCGTTCGGACTACCCGAACCAGGTCAACAACGCGCTGTGCTTCCCGTACATCTTCCGCGGTGCGCTGGACGTGGGCGCCACCGGCATCAACGAAGCGATGAAGCTCGCCTGCGTGCGCGCCATCGCGCAGCTGGCGCGCGAGGAATCGGCGGACCTGGGCGCGGCCTACGGCGGTGAAGCGCCGGAATTCGGCCCCGAATACCTGATCCCGCGTCCGTTCGACCCGCGCCTGCTGGTGAAGCTGGCGCCGGCGGTGGCGCGTGCCGCGATGGAATCGGGCGTGGCGACGCGTCCCATCGAGGACATGCGCGCGTACGAGGAAAAGCTCGGCACGTTCATCTACCGCACGGGCCTGGTGATGAAGCCCGTGTACGACCGCGCGCGCAGCGACCTCAAGCGCGTGGTCTACGCCGAAGGCGAAGAGGAAACCGTGCTGCGCGCGGTGCAGACCGTCATCGACGAGAAGCTCGCGTGGCCGATCCTCATCGGCCGACCGGACGTCATCGACACGCGCATCAAGCGCCTTGGCCTGCGCATGCGCGAAGGCGTCGATTTCGAACTGACCAACATCAACGACGATCCGCGCTTCAACGAGTACTGGCAGCAGTACCACGCGCTGACCGAGCGTCGTGGCGTATCGCCGGCCGCCGCGAAGAACCTGCTGCGTTCGCGTCCGACGCTGATCTCCGCGCTGATGGTCGAGCGCGGCGAAGCCGACGCGATGATCTGCGGCCTCGTCGGCCGCTTCCACAAGAAGCTCGGTTACCTGCGCAGCGTGTTCGATTTCGATCGCGGCGTGACCGGTACCGCGGCGATGACGGGCGTCATCAACGACCAGGGCGTGTGGTTCTTCCTCGACACGCACGTGCAGTGCGATCCGACGGCCGAGCAGATCGCGGAAGCCACGCTGCAGGCGTCGTATCGACTGAGGCTGTTCGGCATCGAGCCGAAGGTCGCGCTGCTGTCGCACAGCAACTACGGCAGCCACGACAACCCGTCGGCGGCGAAGATGCGCAAGGTGTTCCAGCTGGTCAAGCAGCGCATGCCGAAGCTGGAAGTCGACGGCGAGATGCAGGCCGACACCGCGTGGGACGAGGAGCTGCGCCATCGCATCTTCCCGAACACGCTGCTGAAGGGCCGCGCGAACCTGTTCGTGATGCCGAACCTGGATGCGGCGAACATCACCTACAACATGGTGCGCGTGATGACCGACGGCGTGGCCATCGGCCCGATCCTGATGGGCCTGGACAAGCCGGCGCACATCCTGACCCCGGCCTCGACCCCGCGCCGCGTGGTGAACATGACGGCGATCGCCGCGGTGGATGCACAGATCCGCGCGTCACTTTCGTCGCAGGGAATCTGACGCCTCGTAGGATGGGTTTCGCGCAGCGAAACCCATCGTGGGCGCGTCAGGCGCCGGCCTTGCGGTCCAGCGTCAAATGATGGGTTTCGCTTCGCGAGACCCATCCTACGCAGGATGGCGGATGTGTAGATGTCATCCCGGCGAAAGCCGGGACCCAGGTCGATAACGCACGCCACGCCAATACCCGCAAAACAAAATCACGTCATTCCAGCGAAAGCTGGAACCCATCTTGATGTTGCTGTTGCTTTGGCCGCACCTGTCGCGAGAAGCAAATGGGTTCCAGCTTTCGCTGGAATGACGGGTGAAGTGGGGTCGCGCCTGCCTCGCGGTGCCCGCGTAGGATGGGTTTCGCGCAGCGAAACCCATCGTGGGCGCGTCAGGCGCCGGCCTTGCGGTCCAGCGTCAAATGATGGGTTTCGCTTCGCGAGACCCATCCTACGCAGGATGGCGGATGTGTAGATGTCATCCCGGCGAAAGCCGGGACCCAGGTCGATAACGCACGCCACGCCAATACCCGCAAAACAACATCACGTCATTCCAGCGAAAGCTGGAACCCATCTTGATGTTGCTGTTGCTTTGGCCGCACCTGTCGCGAGAAGCAAATGGGTTCCAGCTTTCGCTGGAATGACGAGTGAAGTGGGGTCGCGCCTGCCTCGCGGTGCCCGCGTAGGATGGGTTTCGCGCAGCGAAACCCATCGTATTGCGCATCAGGTGCCGAGACCGAATCCGGCGCCCAGATGATGGGTTTCGCTTCGCGAGCCCCATCCTAAGCAGACGCTTCAGGCGCCCAACAACCCACCCCCCATCTTTCCCGGCAGCGAACCCTCATCGCCGTCGTCCTGATCATCCTCCGCGTCCGGATCGCGCTCCGGATCCGCATCCGCATCCGCATCCAACTCGCCGACCTCCGGATTCATCCCGCCCGGCGGCACGCCTTCCACGCGCGTCAGGCCCTCTTCTTCCGAAGACGCTTCATCAAGTTCCGTAGGACGGCGCCCGAGCTCATCGCGCTCCGGCTGTCGCCCGACGCCGCTGCGCGTATCGCCTTTATGCTTGTCGGTGAGCTGCTTCATGCCGTGTTCCTCGATGGAGACACGATCAGGCTAGGACGGCATGCGTGAGCCGGCAGTCGACGAAACGTGCAGGACTTGCGACGGCGCGATGCCTCAAGGCTTGCCGTGTTTTGCCGGCTTCTTCTTCGGCGCCGCCTGCATCTTCCGCACGCGCTCCACTTCCGCGGGCAACGCGCGCTCCAGCATCCCGAGCACTTCCGCCGTCGCTTCACTGTCGATGGGCTTCCCGGCAGGCGTCGTCGCCGTGACGCGGGTGCGCATGTGGTTCCCCGTCTCGGCCGCGGTCATCGCCTTGGTCAGCACGAAGAACTCCACGCCGCGATAACGCAGCGAATACAGATCCAGCATCTGCGCACGCCCGAGGTACTCGATGCCGCGTGCATTGACGACGATCTGCCCGACCGCATTCCACACATCGAGCTTGTCGGCAGGCAGGGTGAACTCGCCGCGCGTCACCGTGACAGGCGCGGGCGCTTGCCTGGCCGGTTCGTGCTTCGGCGTCGCCCCCGGACCGGGCGCCGGTGTCGTCTGGCACGCTGACAGCGCCAGCACTCCGCAACACGCCGCCAGCGCGATGCGTCGCATGTCATCCGCGCGCACGGGAGCCTCCTGCACCAACTGCGCTCCGGCGCAGGCTAGCGCGGCGAACGTCGTCGCCGCGCGATGTTCAGCCCCCTGCCTTCCAGCCGAAGCCCAGCGTGAATCCGCGTCCCGGCGCCGGTTCGAAATAGCGTGCATTGCCTTCGTTGACGATCACCGAACCCACGTAATCGCGATCGAACAGGTTGTCCGCACGTGCGAATCCGTACCAGCCGCCGTTCGCCGCGTGCCATTGCAGGCGCAGCGCAAAGGTCGCGTAGCTGTTGGAGGCATCGGTGTTGCGGTCGTCGGTGGGCATGCCATCGCTCGCGCGCATCTCGAGCGCGGCGACGGTGCGGCCGTCGTGCGTGTTCCAGGCCAGTTCCGCGTAGCCGTCCGCACGCGGGATGCCGGGGATGCGATTGCCGGCTTCCACCCGCTGCACGCGCTCCACGCCGTTGCTCAGCACGGTGTACGAGAACGCTTCGGTAAAGCGCGCGCGCAGCCAGTTCGCGGTCAGCGCGTAGGACCACTGTGGGTGGAAGCGTCCTTCGAAGCCCGCTTCGACGCCCTCGCGACGCGTGCGTCCCGCGTTGGCGAAACTCGCGCGGCCACCGCGATTGTCGGCCGGCACGATCTCGTCCTCGCCATCGATGCGATACGCCGAGACGCTCGCCTTGCCGGCCGAAAACCGCCAGCGCGCACCGATTTCAGCCGTGTCGAACTGCGCCGGTTCAAGCCCGGTGTTGAAGCCCGCGCGGCCGTCGGGGCGATACGCCAGCTCGGTCACCGTCGGTGTTTCGAACCCGTGGCCAATGCTGGCGAACACTTCGCCAGAACCAAACGCGCGCGAGGCGCCCAGCGCCGCCGCGGTTTCGCCGTAATCCAGCGAGCCGCTGTCGTCGCCGTTTCCCGGCGCGATGTAGTGGTCGTCCGATTCGAACCGCAGCTTCGCGTGGCGCACCGCACCGAGCACGGTCCAGTCCTGCGCGGGGCGCAGCTCGCCGAGCACGAAGGCCTCCGTGCTGCGGATGCGGTTGTCCTCGTCGCGACGCAGGCGGCCTCGCACGCCGAGTTCGTCGCCGACGAAGTTCTCGTAGCCGCGCCGCTGTTCCTGCAACCAGCCCGCTTCGGCACCGACCGTCAACGCGCCGCGCGTGAAATCCCAGCGATGCCCCGCGTCGACGCCGGACGAACGACGCCCGAGGTCGATCACGCCGCCCGCGCTGCTGGGCGCACGCTGCGCGGTGGGCGGGATCGCCAGGAACTGCACGACATCGCGCGTCACGCCATAGCCGCCGATCCAGTACTCGCGACCTTCCGCGTACTCGTCTTCCCAACGCGCGCCGAGCTGCGCGTTGTCGATCTTCTTGCGCGTGTCGAACTGCTCGGCGACGGGATCGGTCCCGTGCGGATCGCGCTCCCACTGCTCGCGCGTGAGGCCGAGCGGATCGTCGGTATAAGGCTGGCTGAGCGCACCGGCGGCGACGCGCAGCCGCGCGTGATCGTTCGGCGTGTACTGCGCGACGCCATCCAGCTGCGCGCGTTCGGCCGCGCTGTGCGGGCGGTCGCCGTCGGTGGTGAACGCGCTGCCTAGCGCGCGCCAGCGCCATTGCTCGTCGGAACTCGCGCCTTCGAAACCTGCGGCCAGACGCGCGCTGGAATCCGAACCGATCCAGCCTTCGACTTCGAAAGGCGGCCCGTTGAACGCGGTCTCGCCGACGATCGCGCCGCCGGCTGCGTTGCCGTATTGCAGCGCGAGCGGGCCGCGCAGCACCTGGATGCGGTCGAGCGCGCTGAGCGGAAAGCTCGCCGCCTGGCCCTGGCCGTCGAGCGCCGAGGACGGAATGCCGTCGACGATCAGCTTGATGCCGCGGATGCCGAAGGTGGATCGCGCACCGAAGCCGCGGCTCTGCACCTGCAGGTCCTGCGCGTAGTTCTGGCGATCCAGCACCGTGATGCCGGGCGCGCGCACCAGCGATTCGGCCAATGACACCTGGCGCTGCCCGGCGCGCAGCGTGTCGCCGTCGATGACGCTGACGGAGCCGGGGAAATCGGACAGTTCATGGGGCGCGCCCAGCACTTCGACGGTGTCGAGCGTGGTCGCCCCGCGCGATTGCGCCGGGGTGGGAGCGTGGAAGAGGGCGGCCGTCACCGCTACCACGAGCGCCGCGGCGGCCGGTCCGCGGCGCGCGCATCGTGAACTTTTGAACACAGCCGGCCCGCTAGGGTGTCGGCCGGAACACACACACACACGATCGTCCGGCTGGGGTGGGGTCATGAAGGTCGCAATCCGCGCAATGCTCGTTCTGGCCATTGTTGCCGTGCCCATCGTCATATGGGCGCAAACGGCCCCGGCGATGCAGGCCGCGCCCGTGGTGCCGCCCGATCCGGCAACGCCGCCGGTGCCCGTCGCCGCGCCCGCGACGCCGGTGAACGATCCGATGCCGATGGACCTGGACGGCGACGGCGTGGTCACCGCCGCCGAGCACGCCGCGGGTGCGCGCGCGCTGTTCGACCATATGGACGCGGACCACGACGGCCGCGTGACGCGCGAGGAAATGACCGAGTTCCAGCGCCAGGTGCTCGGGGCGGCGATTCCGCCGGGGCGATAGGCGGCATTGCTCCCTCCCCTGCGTGCAGGGGAGGGTCGGGGAGGGGTGGCGTACACAGCGCCACACCCTTAATGGAGCACGGCTCCGAAGCTCGGCGCTTCGCGCCTCGCTACCCCCTCCCAACCTCCCCCTGCAAGCAGGGGGAGGAGTAATCCTTCGCGCCTCCATACATCCGCCCCCGTACGCAACCCCGCGCCGCCATTCGCCTTTAGTCGCAACGCAGCGGGCCACATGCAGGGACCGACCGGGCGGATCGCCCTGTTAGAATCGATGCTCTAACCCGTCCCCACACGAGGCGCGGCCAATAGGGGCCGCTGAAACGCATGACGTCTCTCCACGCTGTCATCAACGACCTGATCCAGAACGACCCGGACCCGACCGAAACCCGTGAGTGGATCGAGTCCGTCCAGGCCGTCATCGCGCGCGATGGCGCCGAACGCGCCCACCAGCTGCTCGAAGGCATGGTCGAAGTCACGCGCCGCGCCGGCGCGCACCTGCCGTTCCAGCCGACCACCGAATACATCAACACCATTCCCGCGCACATGGAGGCCAAGAGCCCCGGTGACCACGCGATGGAATGGCGCATCCGTTCGATCATCCGCTGGAACGCGCTGGCGATGGTCGTGCGCGCGAACCGCAAGCCGGGCGAACTCGGCGGCCACATCGCATCGTTCGCGTCCGCCGCGACGCTCTACGACGTCGGCTTCAACCACTTCTGGCGCGGTCCGGACGGCGACCATCCGGGCGACGTCATCGGCGTGCAGGGCCACAGCTCGCCGGGCATCTACGCCCGTTCGTTCCTGGAAGGCCGCATCAGCGAATCGCAGCTGGACAACTTCCGCATGGAAGTCGACGGCCGCGGCATCTCGTCGTATCCGCACCCGTGGCTGATGCCCGACTACTGGCAGGTCCCGACCGTGTCGATGGGCCTGGGCCCGCTGGCCGCCATCTACCAGGCGCGCAACTGGAAGTACCTGGAAGGCCGCGGTCTGCTGCCCAAGAGCGACCGCAAGGTGTGGGCATTCCTCGGCGACGGCGAGACCGACGAACCCGAATCCCTAGGCGCCATCTCGGTGGCGGGTCGCGAAGGCCTGGACAACCTGGTCTTCGTCATCAACTGCAACCTGCAGCGCCTGGATGGCCCGGTGCGCGGCAACGGCAAGATCATCCAGGAACTGGAAGGCCAGTTCCGCGGCGCCGGCTGGAACGTCATCAAGACCATCTGGGGCAGCTACTGGGATCCGCTCCTGGCGCGCGACACCAGCGGCAAGCTGCGCCAGCTGATGATGGAAACCGTCGACGGCGAATACCAGAACTGCAAGGCCTTCGGCGGCAAGTACACGCGCGAACACTTCTTCGGCAAGCACCCCGAAACCGCGCAGCTGGTGGCGAACCTGTCCGACGACGACATCTGGCGCCTCAACCGCGGCGGCCACGATCCGCACAAGGTCTACGCCGCCTACCACGAAGCGGTGAACACCAAGGGCATGCCCACCGTGATCCTCGCCAAGACGGTGAAGGGCTACGGCATGGGCGCGGCGGGCGAATCGCTCAACCCGACGCACCAGACCAAGAAGATGGACGACGAAGCCGTCCGCATGTTCCGCGACCGCTTCAACATCCCGGTGACCGACGCGCAGCTGGCCGATGGCAAGGTGCCGTTCTTCACCCCGGGCGAGAAGTCGCCGGAAATCGAATACATGCACGAGCGCCGCAAGGCCCTCGGCGGCTACCTCCCGCAGCGTCGCCGCAAGTCGAGCGAATCGCTGGAAGTGCCGAAGATCGAAGCCTTCGACCGCCTGCTCAAGAGCACCGGCGATCGCGAGATCAGCACCACGATGTCGTTCGTGCAGTCGCTCAACATCATCCTGCGCGACAAGCAGGTGGGCCCGCGCTGCGTGCCGATCGTCGCCGACGAAGCGCGCACCTTCGGCATGGAAGGCCTGTTCCGCCAGATCGGCATCTACGCCCAGCACGGCCAGAAGTACAAGCCGGTCGATCGCGACCAGCTGATGTACTACCGCGAGGACGCGGCCGGCCAGGTGCTGGAAGAAGGCATCACCGAAGCCGGTGCGTTCTCCAGCTGGATGGCCGCGGCCACCAGCTACAGCACCAACAACCTGCAGATGCTGCCGTTCTACATCTACTACTCGATGTTCGGCTTCCAGCGCATCGGCGACAGCGCGTGGCAGGCGGCGGACATGCGTGCGCGCGGCTTCCTGCTGGGCGCCACCGCCGGCCGCACCACCATCAACGGCGAAGGCCTGCAGCACGAAGACGGCCACAGCCACCTGCTGGCCAGCGCCATCCCGAACTGCCGCAGCTACGACCCGACGTTCGGTTTCGAAGTCGCGGTGATCCTGCAGCACGGCATGCAGCGCATGCTCACCGAGCAGCAGGACGAGTACTACTACATCACCCTGATGAACGAGAACTACGCCCACCCGGACATGCCGGAAGGCGCGCCGGAAGGCATCATCAAGGGCATGTACCTGCTCAAGGACGCCGGCAAGGCGAAGAAGGGCGAGCTGCGCGTGCAGCTGATGGGCAGCGGCACGATCCTGCGCGAAGCCATCGCCGCGGCGGAACTGCTGGACAAGGACTTCGGCGTCACCGCCGACATCTGGTCCTGCCCGAGCTACACGGAACTGGCGCGCGACGGCGAAGACGTCATCCGCTGGAACCGACTGAACCCGGAAGGCGAACAGCGCAAGCCGTACGTCACCACGCTGCTGGAAACCCGCCAGGGCCCGGTGATCGCCGCCACCGACTACGTGCGCGCCTTCGCCAACCAGATCCGCGAGTTCGTGCCGGGCAAGTACACCGTCCTGGGCACCGACGGCTTCGGCCGCAGCGACACCCGCGAAAACCTGCGCCGCCACTTCGAAGTGGACCGCTTCCATATCGCCCACGCCGCCATCGCGGCGCTGGCGGCGGAAGGGAAGATGACCGGCAAGGATGTGGCCCGGGCTATCAAGCAGTACAAGATTGATAGCGAGAAGCCGAATCCGATTGGGGTTTGATCGGAACGAGAAAGGCGGCCGCAAGGCCGCCTTTTTTGTTGCACGCCATGAATGTTTCAGCAGCGGTCCGGGCAGAATCGGAATCAGTTCCAACTCATCAACATGGAAGTCCACATGACGGCATCGCGCTGGTTCCTGCTTTCCATTGCACTGTTGGCCTCCACGGCCTGCTCGAAGCGCGACGCCGAACCACCGCAACTCGCGGCGCTCCCACAATGCAGCGAAGCACAACTGCTCGGACACGTGCCGGACAGCAAGCAGATCAAGGCGCATCGCCAGACGCCCATTCCGGCCGTGAAGCACGCATTCGGAACGAAGAAGGAGTGGTGGGGCATGGACCTCACGCTGCGTGTCGATGAAGACGGCCGCACCGTATGCTACTCGGCCACCAGAATGCCCAATGATGAAAAGCTGACGCTGGACGCGCCCACTCGGACCGAGCTTGCGAAGGTGCGCTATCGCCCGTTCCTTCGCGGAGGAAAGCCCACCGCGGCGATCGTCGCCGAAGAGCTCCGCGAAGAAGAATTGCTCGAAAAGCAGGTGCCGACGCCACAGGTTCCGCTCGAACAAGTCAGCATCACGCTGGAGCGCACGGGTTGCTACGGCACTTGCCCCTCCTACTCGGTGGAGGTGCGAGGTGACGGGCAGGTGACCTACACAGGCAAGCGCTTCGTGGACGTTGAAGGCGCGCACACGTATCGCGTCCCGGCCGCCGACGTGGTGAAACTCGTCGACAGCCTGCGCGCAAAGAACCTGTGGTCGATGCGCACGTCCTACAGGGCGGGCATCACGGATAACCCGACCTATGCCCTGACGCTCAAACTCGGCGACCAGGTCCACTGCATCGAGGACTACGTTGGCGAAAGCGCCGGCATGCCTGCGGTAGTGACCGAGTTCGAGGACGAAGTCGATGCGGTTTCGCAGGCGCGGTCGTGGACTGAACTGACGAGTGTCGCCATCGTGCGCCTTGAGGCAGAGAAGTTCGATTTCACCTCCGCAGAGGCTGGCGCGATGTTGGCCCGCGCGCTGTCCGGCGACTCGCGCGACGACGCCGCAATCGCGCGACTCATCGAGCTCGGCGCGCCACTGGATCAAACCGTGGTGCTGGGGTTCCTGAGGTCCGGCCCTTCGATCGTGACCGCGCTGGAGAACCAGCGTCTGGCCGCGATCGGCCCACTAGTTGCCAGGGGCGCGCTAAAAACGAATGGACGAGTTGATCCCGCGAAACTCGACGAAGCTTTTGCCGCGGCCGTCAGGGGCGGTCGGCTGGAAGCCGTGCAACGCATCTGGGATGCCGCCGATGGCCAGCCGTATCCATCGCTAGTCGCGAACGTGCCGCAGCGCCCCGACGAGAAGCCACTCCGTGTTCCGGTTGTGCTGTTGCTTCATCGATATCCGATGGATCGACCGTGGGATGGCCTCGCCATCGCGCAATGGCTGGCCACCAAAGGCGTTGATCTGAAAGCGCGTGTTCCCGAACAAAGGACGCTGCTGCACATCGCAGTGAACGCAGATGACGCTGTGTTTGTGCGCTATCTACTCGACCAGGGCCTGGACCCATCCGTGCCCGGACCCTCCGACCTTCCCCCGTTGGACAGCGCGTCCAACGAAGACATCGCGATGATGCTGCTGGAGGCGGGGGGGCGGACGTCGGACCCGAAGCACCTCGCCAAGTACGCTCGCGAGAGGCATTGGGGGCGGGTGGTTGGGTGGCTTGAGGGGAGGCGGGGGTAGGTGTGGCAAGTGCGGCTTGGTCCGCTGCCACCCACGAAACGTGCGCCGCCACTTCGAAACGGACTGCTCACACATCGCTCGCGCCCCATCGCGGCGCTAACGGGAAGATGACCGGCAAGGATGTGGTGCGAGCTATCAAGCAGCGCAAGATTGATAGTGAGTGACGAATCCAATCGGGGTTTGGGCCGCACGCCCGTGAGAGGTCAAGAGAAAGGCGGCCGAAAGGCCGCCCTTTTCTGTGTGCGCTTCTGGTTCAATAGGGGAGAAAGTCTTATTGACAGGCCCACAGGGCCCTTTACGGAAACTGGTGGCCCCTTTGAAGCGCCTTCGGATTGGAAGTCTCTATCGGTATGCGCGCCCCAATGCGCCAGATATAGAAGTCCTGGACGGCATACCAAACTTCTACTACATGGTCTCAATGGCTGGGATGCCGACTCTACAGCTGGAGCGCGGCATTAATGTGCCAGCTTCGACTCGTTCGGTAGATGGCGACAGGGTCGGCGTGATCTTGCTCTCTAGCAACGAAAACAAGCTCGGATCAGTAGAGAATCCCTGGCATGACACGATCTCCCCGGATGACGGCTTTGCCCGATACTTCGGAGATAACAGGACGCCTGAAGTAGATCCGGGGACAGCGCAAGGCAACCGAAACCTGCTTAAGCAATTCGATCTCCATGTTTCCCCATTGAGGGATAAGCGAGAGCTTGCAGCGCCGATACTCGTGTTCACCTCATCAAGAAAGGGCTACAAGGAATTCGCTGGATTGGCGGTGCTAACCGGCGCGAAGCGCGTCACTCAGTACTCAGAAGCGAACGGCGGGTACTTCACCAATTACCTGTTTGATTTAGCAATTCTCTCGCTCTCGCAAGAAGACGAAAGCGTGGCAATGAGTTGGATTGAGGCGCGTAGGAACGGTTCACTATCTGCTTCGGCAGCAAACTCGCTCGCCCCTATCTCCTGGCTAAACTGGATCAAGTTTGGGAGTGCAGAGATTGAAGCGTTGCGTCGTCGGGTTACTCGATATCACATCCTTTCAAAGAAGCAACAGCTGGCTCCGGAGGGCTCCGAGAAGCGGAAGGTGATCGAGCAGATATATGGATTCTATGACCAGCGAAAGCATCGCTTCGAAGCCCTGGCAAGCATTGCATGTGAGTCGATGGTCAAATCATCGGGCGCGAGCTACCACCGTGGTTGGCTCACCAGAAGCAGCGCAGATGGGGGGCTGGACTTTGTGGGCCGCATGGATGTTGGCGAAGGGCTCTCCCGCACGAAGCTCGTAGTTCTTGGGCAAGCCAAGTGCGAGAAGATTGACGTTCCTACGAACGGCGTTCACGTCGCAAGGACGGTCGCAAGGTTGCGACGAGGATGGCTCGGTGCGTACGTGACAACGTCGTTCTTCTCTGAACCCGTTCAGCGCGAGATTTATGAGGATCAGTACCCAGTTATGCTCCTCAATGGCTCGGTACTGGCGGACGAGGTGAGCAAGTTGCAAAGGGTGTCGGGCATGTCGCTGCACGACTTCCTACTTCACGTAGATTCAACCTACGAGGAAGAGGTGAGTTCTCGAAAGCCAGAAGAGATCCTTTGGGACTAGATCTCATGCGAGCCCCATCCAGCTATCGCTGAATGTCAGGTGGTAGCTACGCCTCTGCGAACACAAAGCCCCCGTGCATGGAGAGCAGGATGAAGTCGATCGCAAGCGTCTGTCTTCTCGCCGCCGTCTCGATAGTCACGTCCGCGAACGCGGCGACGGACGCGCCGCAGCAAACGCCTGACACCTTCGCCGTCGCCGGCGAGCGCATCACTATCGCGCCCGGTCGTGCGCTTAACCTTCGCTGCGTGGGCAACGGCCCGAAGACGGTGTTGCTGGAAGCCGGGGGCAACGCCGATTCCACGACGTGGTTCCGGGTGCAGGCGCTGCTGTCGCCGCAGGCGCGCGTTTGCGCCTATGACCGCGCCGGCTACGGTTTCAGCGATGAAGGCCCGATGCCGCGCGACCTCGATGCCGACGTCGCCGATCTCGGCGCGCTCATCAATGCGGCCGGGTTGAACACGCCGCTGGTGCTGGTTGGACACTCGTTGGGCAGCAGCATCGTCCGCCGCTACGCACAGTTGCATCCAAAGGATGTAAGCGCACTGGTGCTGGTCGATCCGCCGGAGCAGGGCGCCGACGCGCTGTTGCCGGCGCAGTGGAAGCAGCAGGACGAGGACGGCCGTGTGCAGCGCAACGCCTTCCTCGACGCCTGCCTTAAGGCCGCCGACGCCGGCACACTGGACCACGCCGAAGGACCGCTCGCGTCCTGCCTGCGCGCACCACCGCCGTGGCAGAGCGCGCCCGTGGCCGCGGCTTCGCGCACGTACAAGCTCAAGCCGGCCTACTGGCGCACGCTCCGTTCCGAACTCGACGCCAACACCGCGATCTTCGCCGCGCCCGTTGCTGCGGACGAATCGTACGGCGCGACGCCCGTCATCGTTCTCTCCGCGTCCAACGACATCCCCGGCGTTCCGGACGACATTCGCAAGGCGTTGCAGACGGCGCGCGAGCAGACGCACGAACGCCTGGTTGCCTCGTCGAAGAACGGGCGTCGCATTGACGTGCCTGCGGCGTCGCATGACATCCAGATCGATGCGCCGGAGGCCGTCGCCAAGGCGGTGGTCGAGGTCATCGCGTCGCGGAAGTAGTGCTGAGCCGATCCGAGACAGCGCTGAAGAAGAGCGGCACGAGCTGCTACTTCTTCGCGTTGATCCAAGTTGGATCCGCAAGCAACCTCGACATCCAAGGAGCGTCGAATCTCCGATAAGCAGCGGGACCCACCTCCGTCATTCCGGTGGGTTTTTAATGCCCGAACTCCGGGCATTCCGACGCAAGACCTGCGTCGGGAGGGCGGCGAAATACAACACCTCGCAAGAGGGAATACGTCCGGCCGGCTGCTTACGGTTTCGAACCTCCCGACACCTTGCGTCGCACTCTCGCGGCGCAAGCAGGCTTGCTTGCTGGAGACCCGGATGGAAATGGATGTTTGCCGTACCGCCACGTTTGCTGGCGTGCTGTTGCCCGACTTCGCGCATCACAAACTGAAGGCGGCGCGCGATCAGCTGGTGCTGCTGTCGCAACTCGCCGGTTCGCGCGGCGACGATGACGACGCCGAGTTCCGCATCGCGCCCGGCGCACTCTCGGAGCTGTTCGACCGACAGGCGCAATACCTGGACGAAGTGCTCGACTGCGTGCTGGACGCTTTGCCGTAAACCGACGCTACGCAGTGCCAAAAACGCCGGGCGCATTCGAACGCCCGGTTTCACACCTATTGGTTCACCGGGCGGCAGATGCCGCACGCGGTATCGCTTGAGTCGGCCTCGTCCCTGCCCACGCGATCCAGCGTGTCCTCGATGAACGTCTCGCGCTTGCGCATCAGCGGCGTGCGTTGCGCGCCGTAACGCTGGGCAAGGGCGTAAAGCACTTCCGCGTTCTCTATGGGGCCGCCGGCCAGATTCAACGTAGCCCAGTCCTGCAACAGGTTGGCGACGACCGGGTCCTTCGGCGGCACGAACTGCATGCGTTCGTGAAGCTGGTAACTCAGCGCCTGGTCGACGTCCCACGGCGCCAGTTGCGTGCCGTCGTTGCCGCGCGGCATCGCAGGAAGCGGCGGCACGGTGGCAGAGGAGAACGCGAGTCCGGCGATGGAATGCGTCGAAAGGTAGTTGGGGTCGCGCGCATGCGCGAGTTTGGCTTCCAGGATGCGCGCATGCAGCCACTCGGTGCCGTCGTGGGCGTTGCGATTGCGCTGGATGCCGATGCGGATCCATGCGAGCGCGGGCGCATCGTGGCCCGAGAGTTCCAGTGCCGTGCCCAGGTTCGCAGCGGTCTTGTACTGGCCGGGATAGCGTTTCTCCAGCATCAGGAAATGGCGCACCGCCATCGCGTACTGCTTCTGGAAGATCAGCAACGCGCCCAGGTCGGTCCACGAGTCGTAGCCCGGTTTGACGCGTGCGGTCTGGATGATGGTGGCGGCTCGCCTTTCGATATCGGCGCGCTGCCACGTCATCGATTCGGCCAGTTCCTCGCCGATGTACCAGGCAGGCGAAAATTTGCGGCCCGTGTGGTCGGTGGCGCTGGTGTTGATGCAGGCCTGCGCGGTCGAGGCAAAAGCCAGCAGACCGATCACGGTCATCGCGAATCGAAACATCCCGGTTCCTCCCGGCCGCCCCCTGCGACCGACGGCGCAGTGTGCAGGGCGCTGCGAAGGCTTGTCGACATCGGCGGATGCCCCTGGTTATTCGCACCCCACGCCGTCGCCATCGCGGTCGAGGCGGCGGCTGTAGCCGGGGTCGCCGCGTCGTACCGGCGCGGCGCCAGCGGCGCGTGCCTGCGCGCAGTTGCTGAAGGCGCCGGTGTTCGAAGGTGCGTTCTGGAGCGAATGGGCCTGCGACCCGGAACGCGCCCGGGCAGCGTCGTCGGGAGATGCGCCCCGATGGCAGTGGTAGCCGCCATTCTTCCGATCATGGTGGCAGCCGTGTTTGTCCAGCCCGCCGCCATGCGCATTTGCGCCCGGGCTGCAGGCCAACAGCGCCACGAGGATCCACATCCTGACCATTCGCCGGGCTCCTCCTGTCCTTGAGGGAAGGGGCGCGACGCCCCTAAGGCAATCTAGCCGATATCCGGCACGCCCTTTCGCCCGCTTTCGGATTAGTCCGATTCCCCGACGCCGGATTCGACGCCAACGTGGCCCAAACCGGAATTTGGGGCATCGCATGACGTCGGTATTGCAGCGCGCATTCGTGTGCGCCACGTGGGCTTGTGTCGTGTTGGCCTTGAGCGCCTGCCACGACGTGTCGAAGGAAGTAGGCGTGTCGCCGGCGCTGAGCGCAAACGAACCGGCCGCGGCGATGACCATCGTGGGGCCCGAGGATGGCGCGTCGAACGACGACTTCGCTGGCGAAGGCGAGATGCAGGACGAGACGGTGCCGCGTGTGGTGTCGATGCAGCCGCCGACGCTGGACTCCGCATCGGCCGACAGTGAGGAGTTCGAGGACTGCAAGGTGTGGGCGCTGACCAGCGAGGACGCCGAAGCGTTCTTCTCGATGAGCCGCCCCATCGACTCGGGCACGTGGAACGAAGAGCACGACGCGCCGTGTGCGATCAACGGCGTCGTGCACAGCAACGGCGTGGACTGGCAGTTCTCCATCAACGGCGCGAACAAGGCGATGCTGCGTTCGGGCAAGGCCGTGCGGTATCTCGATTGCGATTCGCGGGAGTGCGAGCAGTTCGGTTCGTGACGCTTAGGTGCCTATCACGGACGAGGCACGGCGACTTCCACCGCTTCGACTGAGGGTAATACCTATCGAAAGGAAGAAGGTTCGCCAAGCCAAGCAAGTGCGATAGCCACATGTGGGGTGCGGAAACGGACCGGAACTCGGGCAAGTTGTCGTTACGTAGCCCTTCGGAAACATCCAGCCGACGAATTCGTGGAAGCCATCACCTGGGGCAGGAAATGGTCGTACCAAGATCGTGCAGTCCGCACACGCTTACCATTCTATGCACTTATCAGTGCACGGCTGCCTGTAGGCAATGCTGTTTCGAGTCGAGCCCCTCAGTCACGGGGCGACTTAGTAAAGGGATCATCCTGGCAAGAATCGCCGAAGCAAAGGCCGCCTTTCCGGATCTCACTCTTGTCGTCTTCAGCGGCGGAGAGGCCATGATGCTGAAGGAAGATCTCTACGCGGCTATTCGTTACTGCAGCGACGAAGGGCTCTTGAGCCGGGTTGTATCCAACGATTACTGGGGAAAGTCGCCGCGTACCGCTCGGATCGCCGCTGAGAAACTTCGCAAAGCTGGCCTATCCGAACTCAACATCAGTACGGGTGCGGATCACCTGGAGTGGGTTCCATTAGACAGCGTCGTCAATGCCGCGTCATCAGCGGCGGAGTGCGGAATCTTCAGCCTCATAACGGTTGAGAGTGAATGCTCGGGCGCGCGGATCGTCGACCAACTTGTGACGAGCGAACGCCTTTCTCCCCTGATCAAACAGGGCCGGGTTTCGCTCCAGTCAAACTCCTGGATGCCATTCAACGACAGGGCGGACGACCGACGGCAGTCGATCGAAGTAGCTGAAATGCGGAGGGGTTGTGCCCAGGTTCTAGGTGCCGTCGTCGTGACCCCGCATGACAACCTTTCTGCCTGCTGCGGTCTGGCTTTGGAACATATCCCGGAACTGAGACTTGGCCGGTGCGACGGCAGCAACATGGGGGATCTTTACCTCAATCAACTGGGCGACTTCCTCAAGCTGTGGCTTCGAGTGGACGGGCCCTACTCAATCATCGAACGCGTAATGGGAGAAGCGGCAGAGGAACACCTCGTCGGTGCCGTTCACGTATGCGACGCCTGCCTGCGACTGCACAAGATTCCTGAGATTCGCCAGGCGCTCGCGCGCCGATACCGAGAGTTCGTGCCAGAGGTCCTCACGAGGTTCAAGGTCGACGCGGCGATGCGTGAACGATTGATGTCAACTTGAGAGGGGCTGATGAATGGATAAGGGATGGAAGCGTCGCAAGTTCATCAAGGCGAGCCTGGTGGCACCGATAGCCACCGGCAGTGCGGGCCGTCTCTATGGTTCTCCAGCGAGTATTGATCCAAGCGCAGGAGCAGGTCGCGATACTGAGAGGTTGATCCTGCCCTTGGCAAATGCGGGCTTGCCTGCAACGGAGTTGAACGGGCTCTCGAAGGTCTCAGCGCTGATAGAGGGGGTCTTAACGGACAGTGCAGAGGCGGGAGCATTCGCCGCATCCCCCGGGTCGTACTTAGCGTCCTACGGACTGGATGGCTCCGACCGGACGCTTGCTGATACTACGATCTCCATGTTGGTGGCGCTTGCGGATGCCGATGTGCAGGAGTCACTAAGAGTCGGAGACTACGAGAGAATGTTCCAGTACATGATGGCGGCCGGCGTTCTTGAACGTCGCGACCCATCATTACTGCAGGCTCGAGTTCAAGCCGCCATCGAGTCGAACGTGCGCCAGATCAAGGGCATGATGGGAGCGTCCGGGGACGTCACGTTGACGGGAGTCAAACGAAGCCAGCTGCTTTCGGTCCTTCAAGAGGGTGGCTTCGTGGCCACGGAGGATGACTTAGCTATCGCGGCTGAGTATCTAAGAACTGCCGGAGATGTGACGATTGCGGCCTGCTCTGCGATGGCTGCATGCGTCGTTGGGATCGCGCTTCTTGCCGCACTTTATGTGTCCATCACCATCGCATTCACAGTTTCAATTCTCGCTGCAATATCAATCAGTGTTTCAGCGGGTGTTGTCGTGATTGTGAGCGGGCGTAAGTCTTCTATGGACCCCGTTCCGTTCAATGGAGAGCCGGTTCCTTACGGTGTCGAGCCGGTTCCGTTCAACGGGCAGTTCATGCGCTTAGACCCGGCCGCGATTCGAAATATCCAGCGCACCTTTCAGATGGCGGCGATATCAAACGATCAGCGTCTGGAGATGTATGCGACGAGGGAGATAATCCGAGAAGAAGCCACTGCGGTTCTCTGGTCGCTATCCAACTTGCGTCTCATTCAGGTACCTGCGGAGCATATGCCATTGGCGATAGAAGCGATCTCAAGCTACGCCTGCAAAGCTGCGGGGGTCCGATATGACAACGCCTATTGATGTGTCACTTCATGCGCTGAACGTGAAATCGCTACTCGCCCTTCTGCTTGTCGGCGTCCTGCCCTTGCTGGTGACTCTTGGAGTCACGATCTGGATGAACGACGGGCGGGCGCCGAAGGGCGTCACGCTCTTCGTCCTCATTACTGCCGGACTTATCGCGGGACTGGGCGTGTGGCAGCTTGCGTCGGTTCGACTGAAGCTGGATGAATCCTCACTCACGGTCGGCGGTGGGTTCTATCGGATGTCTGTTCCACTTCATCAAATCGAGGTCGGTGCGCAAATCGAACGTGCGCCAAGTGACGCATTGGGCATGCGTACCAACGGCATCGGCATGCCGGGGCTGCGTCTTGGGTGGTTCGATCTTCAAGGCGGCGGTAAGGCATTCGTTGCCATAACCGACCCGGAGAAGGTGATAAGAATCCCGACCGAGAATGGCTACACCGTCCTCGTATCACCAGACGATCCGGATGCCGTAATCCAACAGTTGCGGCAGCGTTGATCAGGGCAAAGCGTTCTCACGAGTTCGTCAGGCTTTTTTAACCAGGATAGGCGAAGCCCATCCGGGGTTGTGGAATCGGCGTCGGTTGTGCTTCGCTTACACGGGCAGCGGAGCTAAGGGCGCGTTCTTGTGATCACGCGCGACCGCCAACATCCGTGCCACCACATCGCCGCTCATCGCCCGCACGCGACCGCGCGACCTGTGGGCGGCGGTTTCGCGCATGCATTGCGTTGGAAACC
>Ga0209050_1001320_pt1 | contig 27764 bp, 27 predicted proteins | sample Araplavi_mTSA_r2_FD_184276 | JGI IMG/M metagenome (GOLD analysis project Ga0209050, IMG submission 184276) | Arabidopsis root microbial communities from North Carolina, USA - plate scrape MF_Cvi_mTSA_r2 (SPAdes) (version 2) | ecosystem: Host-associated > Plants > Roots > Endosphere | place: USA... | reverse complement strand
GCCTGCCACAAGCGGGCCCGGCCGATCGTGATGACGACCATCGCGATGGGCGCCGGCATGCTGCCGATCGCGTTGGGCATCGGCGTCGATTCGAGCTTCCGCGCGCCGATGGCGATCGTCGTGATCGGCGGGCTGATCACGTCGACCTTCCTGAGCCTGCTGGTGATCCCGGTGCTGTTCACCTTCGTCGACGACGTGGTGCAGTGGACGTCGGGCAAGTTCCGCCGGCACCACCACGACGCCGGCAACGTGCCGCCGGCGGTGGTCGCGAAGTAGCCCTTCGGGCCGGTGCGGCGCACCGGCCCGGTACACTGCGGCCTTCCATGATCTCCCGCGGCCTCGTCCTCGTCCTGACGCTCTTCCTGCTGGCAGCCGGCCTGATGGCCCGCCCGCAGGCGAGCACTGTGCCGTCCTCGGCGCAGGCCGTGGCGGTGATCGGCGATGCGTCGAACGACGAGCGCGACATCCAGGACCGCGAACTCGACGACCGCATCCAGTCGGCCGGCGAGACCGTCGCCGACGTGCAAGACCTGCTGACCGGCACGCTGCCGGTGCCGGACCCCGGCTTCTCGCTGGCCCGTCCGCCCCTCGGCACCGAACCCGCTCGCCCGGCCCCCTGGCTGGACGGCCTGCGGCGCCCCCCGAAGGCGCACGCGCTGCTCGCCTGAGAACCCTGCCGCGGCGCGTCCGCGGCCAGCGGTTCTGCCTCTCGACCCTCGTTTTGCCCCGTGCGTCCGCGGCCATGCCATCCTGGCGGCCCACGGACCACCACTGCCACGCCATGGAATCCCTCCTCGACCCCAATCTCTGGATCGCCTTCGCGATGCTCACCGCCCTGGAAATCGTCCTCGGCGTCGACAACATCATCTTCATTTCGATCCTCGTCGGGCGGCTGCCGCCCGAGCTGCGCGACAAGGCGCGCCGCCTCGGCCTCGGCTTCGCGATGGTCTCGCGGCTGCTGCTGCTGTTCTCGCTGAGCTGGGTGATGGGGCTGACCGCCGACCTGTTCACGGTGCTCGGCCAGGGCATCAGCGGGCGCGACCTGGTGCTGCTGTTCGGCGGGCTGTTCCTGCTGTGGAAGGCCTCGCACGAGATCTTCGTCGAGGTCGAGGCGCGCGAGCAGCACGGCCCGGCGCCGGCCGCCGACGCTGCCGCGCTGAAGGCGGCCGGCCAGCGGCTGTTCTGGGGCGTGATCGGCCAGATCGCGGTGATCGACATCGTGTTCTCGCTCGACTCGGTGATCACCGCCGTCGGCATGGTCGACCGCATCGGCGTGATGGTCGCGGCGGTGGTCGCGTCGGTCGGCGTGATGCTGGTGGCGGCCAAGCCGATCGGCGAGTTCGTCGACCGCCACCCGTCGGTCAAGGTGCTGGCGCTGGCCTTCCTGGTGATGGTCGGCATGGCGCTGACGGCCGAGGCCTTCGACGCGCACGTGCCCAAGGGCTACATCTATGCCGCGATGGCGTTCTCGCTCGCGGTCGAGGCGCTCAACATCCGCGCACGCGCGAAGCGCCGTGCGAACACTCCTGAAACTTCGAATTGAAGGAACCCACGATGAATCCGCTTTCCAACATCGCGTCGACAGGCTACGTCGACACCTCCGTCCAGCAGCGCAACAAGGTGCTGCGCAACACCTACTGGCTGCTCGCGCTGTCGATGGTGCCGACCGTGCTTGGCGCCTGGATCGGCGTGTCGACCGGCATCGCGCGGGCGATGTCGCCGGGCGTCGGCCTGGTCGTCTTCCTGGCCGGCTCGTTCGGCCTGATGTTCGCGATCGAGAAGACCAAGAACTCGGCGGCCGGCGTGCCGGTGCTGCTGGCATTCACGTTCTTCATGGGGCTGATGCTGTCGCGCCTGGTCGGCGCGGTGCTCGGCCTGTCGAACGGCGCGAGCCTGATCATGACGGCCTTCGCCGGCACCGGCGCGATCTTCCTCGGCATGGCGACGCTGTCGTCGGTGATCAAGCGCGACCTGTCGGACATGGGCAAGTTCCTGTTCATCGGCGCGATCCTGCTGCTGGTCGCCGGCATCGCGAACTTCTTCATCCAGTCGAGCGCGCTGATGATCACGCTGTCGGTGCTGGCGATCGGCATCTTCTCGGCCTTCATCCTGCACGACCTGAAGCGCGTGCAGGACGGGCATGAGACCAACTACATCAGCGCGACGCTGGGCGTGTACCTGAGCATCTACAACGTGTTCCAGTCGCTGCTCGCGCTGCTGGGGATCTTCGGTGGGAGCCGGGACGAGTGATCGTCGGCCGCTAGCAGGCCGAGCGCCGGGCCGCCCCAAGCCGGCCTGCATCCCCTCGGGGATCGGTCGATGTACTCATCGACCGAGGGGTCGTCATTCAAGCCTCAGCGAAGGTGCTCCCGCACGGGTGGCCGGTCCAGCTCGACCGCCAACCCATGCGACCGCTCCAGCCGATCCTCCAGCTCCCCCAGGTGCGCCGAGATCCCATTCGTCGCCTCTTCGAGCGCCACCTGCTGCTCTCGTCGCAGCTGGTCGAAACGCGCGTTCACCGCGGCCCGCGCATCCAGCCCCGACTGATTCAGCCGCGCCAACTCCGCGGTCAGAAAACCCTGCAGCTCGGTGAAGCGCGACGCCTCCGCCTTGTCGGCCAGCTCGCGCTGCGCCTGCAGGTCCTTCGACAGCCGGCGTGCCTCCAGCATCGCCTTGCCCTGCAGCTGCAGCGCCCACACGACGAACCAGACGCTGATGAACACGAAGGCGCCGAGCAGCAGCATCGGCAGCGGCGCCTGCACCGTCGTGAAGCCGAGCGACAGCGGCGTCGGCGCGACGAAGGCCTGCCAGTTCAGCAGCGTGAAGACGGCCATCACCAGCAGGGCCACAAACAGCACGAGCACGCGGACCATGGCGGTCTCCTCAGAGTGACGTTCAGGGGCCCCGAGCGTAAGACCAGCCACCCCGCCGGGGGTGTAGGACAAGCGCCCGGCGTGCGCTAAGCCACTGCCGCGGACGGGCCCGCCTTGCGGTGGTGCGTGGCGCTGGCCAGACCCTGCTTGATCTCCTGCTCGACCCGGCGGCATTCCGATCCGGAGAACTGCGCCGCCATCGCTTCCAGCAGCACGCGCGTGCGCGCCGGCATCAGGCGCCGCCCGGGGAACACCGCCCACGCGGTCACGTCGGGCAGCGACCAGTCCGGCAGCACCGGCACCAGCTCGCCGCTGCGCACGTAGTGCACCGCGAAGTGGCCGGAGACCACGGTGATGCCGGAGCCCGCGCGCGCCATGCGGATCAGCATCTCGGGCGAGTTGGCGGTCGCGCGTGCCGGCGGCGAACCCTGCCACTGCGCCGCACCGCGCTGCAGTGTCCACACCGCCGGCTCGCCGGTGCGCGTCAGCAGGAGCAGTGCGTCGTGCTCCATCAGCGCCTCGGGTTCACTCGGCTCGCCGCGCCGCGCCAGGTAGGCGGGCGAGGCATACAGCCCGACCTGCATCACCGCGAGCCGCCGCGCCGCGAGGCTCGCATCGTCGGGCAGGTCGCCCATGCGGATCGCCACGTCGAAGTTCTCGCCGATCAGGTCGACGCGCCGCGGCGACAGGTCGAGCTCCAGCGTGATCGCCGGGTAGCGCGCGAGGAATTCGTTCATGAACTCGCCCAGCACGATGTTGGCGAAGTCCGCCGGCATCGAGATGCGCAGCCGCCCGCTCGGCTCCACCTGCCGGTGCTGCGCCAGCGACGCGGCCGCCTCCACCTCGGCCAGCACCTGGTTCGCATGCTCCAGCACGCTGTGGCCGAAATCGGTGACGGTCAGCTTGCGCGTGGTGCGCAGCAGCAGCCGCTCGCCGAGCTGCGTTTCCAGCGCGGCCAGCCGCCGCGAGACGGTCGACTTCGGCAGCCCCACGCGCTCGGCAGCGCGGCTGAAACTGCCTTCCTCCGCGACGCGGGCGAACAGCATCAGGTCATTGGCTTCGAGGCTCATCGGCGGCTCCACTGTCTCACTGGTGGAACAATGTTATCCAATCCAAGGGCTTCCGGTTGGATTTTGGGACGCCTAGAGTTCGTCCATCGCATCCCGAACCCCTTCAACCCCCTCGGAGCCCACCATGAACATCCTCCAGATCAACTCCAGCGCCCGCACCCAAGGGTCGCAATCGACCGTGCTGGCCCATGAACTGACCGCCCGCCTGCAGGCCGTGCACCCCGACGCGACGCTGACGCTGCGCGACCTGGCCGTTACGCCGCACCCGGTGCTCGACGAGGCCGCGCTGCAGGCCTTGTTCACGCCGGCCGACGCCCGCACGCCGGCCCAGGCCGCGCGGGTCGCGCTGGACGACGCGCTGATCGCCGAGATCCAGGCCGCCGACATCGTCGTGCTGGGCGTGCCGATGTACAACTTCGGCGTGCCGGCCCAGCTGAAGAACTGGATCGACGCGATCGCCAAGGTGAAGGTCACCTTCGCGTACACCGACAAGGGCCCGCAAGGCCTGCTGACCGGCAAGAAGGTCTATGTCGCGCTGACCCGCGGCGGCCTGTACCGCAACACGCCGGCCGACACGCAGGTGCCGTACCTGAAGTCGGTGCTGGGCTTCCTCGGCATGACCGACGTCGAGTTCTTCTACGCCGAAGGCCTGAACATGGGCCCGGACGCCGCCGAGAAGGGCCTGGCCTTCGCCCGCGCCCAGATCGACGAAGCCGTGCACGCCTGATCCCGTTTGAACCGCTCTTTCAACACGCTTTCACCACCCAAGGAGTTCGACATGTCTTCCGCCACCACCGTCTTCCACCCCGCGACCGAGGCCGTCGCGCGCCCGCGCGAGCTGGAGCGCCTGGTGAGCGGACAGCCCACGTCGGACGGGGCCGGCGTCAAGCTGACGCGGGTGCTGACGCAGCCGCTGCAGCACCGGCTCGATCCGTTCCTGATGCTCGATGCCTTCGGCACCGACAACGCCGATGACTATGTCGGCGGCTTTCCGGACCATCCGCACCGCGGCTTCGAGACCGTCACCTACATGATCGCCGGGCGCATGCGCCACCGCGACAACGCCGGCCACGAAGGCCTGCTGCAGAACGGCGGCGTGCAATGGATGACCGCCGGGCGCGGCATCGTGCACTCCGAGCTGCCGGAGCAGCAGGCGGGCCGCATGGAAGGCTTCCAGCTGTGGCTGAACCTGCCGGCCGAGCGCAAGCTGGCCGACCCGTGGTACCGCGACATCCAGTCGGACGAGATCCCCGAGTTCACGACCGACGGCGGCGCGACGGTGCGCGTGATCGCCGGTGAATCGCACGGCGTGGCCGGCGCGATGCAGCGCGAGCGGACGCTGCCGCTGTACCTCGACGTGCACCTGGCGCCGGGCGCGCGCTTCGAGCAGCGGCTGCCGGCGTCGCACAACGCGTTCGTCTACGTGTACCGCGGCGAGGTCGACGTGGGTGGCGCGCGGGTCGGGTCGCAGCGGATGGCGATCCTGAAGAACGGCGCCGACCGCGACGGCACCATGCTGCAGGCGGGCGATGCGCCGGCGAAGGTGCTGATCATCGCCGGCCAGCCGCTGAACGAGCCGATCGCGCAGTACGGGCCGTTCGTGATGAACACGCACGAGCAGATCTTCCAGGCGGTCGAGGACTACCGCTCCGGAAAATTCGGCCCGCTGACCGCGTGACACTGCATCGGGTTACGCTGCGCTGATCCCCTCAGCGAGCGTTGCCCGATGTTCCTCCAGCACCTGCCCCTCGCCCCGTGGGCCGAGCGCACCGACGCCGGCTTGCGGCTCACGCTGCTCAGCGACACGCCGGACCTCGACGAGGTCCACGTGCGCTTCCTGCTCGACAACGAGGAAACCTGGCAGCCGCTCGCTCGTGCGGCCGACCGCGGCCGCTTCGCCTGCTTCGAAGCCACCATCCCGTGGTGCCCGACCGGGCCGACGACACGCTACTGCTTTCGCGCACTGGGCGACGGCGTGCCGCACTGGCTGTCGGCCACCGGCCCGCAGCGCCGCGTGCCGAACGAGGCGCACCATTTCCGCATTGCCCGCCGCCCGCTGGTCCCGGCCTGGGCACAGCAGCAACTGATCTACCAGATCTTCCCGGACCGTTTTGCGCGCGGGCCCGACGCGCCGCGCGAGCGCCCACCGCACGCCTTCGGCTACGGCAAGGCGCCGGTGCATGCGCTCGACTGGGGCGCGCCGCTCGATGTCAAACCGTCGTGGAGCGCGTTCTACGGCGGCGACCTGGCCGGCATCGGCGAACGCCTCGGCCACCTGCAGGCGATCGGCGTGACGACCGTCTACTTGACGCCGGTGTTCGTGTCCGGCAGCAACCACCGCTACGACACCGAGGACTACGACCACGTCGACGCCGGGCTCGGCGGCGACGAGGCGCTGGTCGCGCTGTCGCGGCAGCTGCATGCGAACGGCATGCGCCTGGTGCTCGATGCGGTGCTGAACCACACCGGCGCGAACCACCCGTGGTTCAACCGCTTCGCGCAGCACGAGGCAGAAGGCGCGTGGCAATCGGCCGGTTCGCGCTGGCACGGCTGGTACGCCTGCGATGAGCACGGTCGCCCGGTCTACTGGAAGGGCCACCAGTCGCTGCCGGTGCTCGACTATGCGCACCCCGAGGTGCTGGACGCCTTCATCCGCGCGCCCGATTCGGTGCTGCGGCGCTGGCTGCAGCCGCCGGTGTCGGCCGACGGCTGGCGGCTCGATGCGGTGCACATGCTGGGCGAGGGCGCCGGTGCCGGCAACAACGCCGCGATGCTGCGCGCGATGCGCGATGCGGTGCGCGACGAGAACCCCGAGGCCATCCTGGTCGGCGAGCATTTCAGCGAGGCGAGCCATTGGCTGCAGGGCGACCAGGAAGACGCCGCGATGAACTACTGGGGCTTCACGCTGCCGCTGTGGCAGTGGCTCGCCGGGGTCGATTTCGGCGGGCGTGCGGCGCCGATCGCGACGACCGACCTGGTGGCCTGGCTCGGCGAATCGCGGGCGGTCGTGCCGCACGAGGTGGCGCTCGCGCAATGGAACGCGCTCGACAGCCACGACACGCAGCGCTTGTTCACGCTGCTCGGTACCGACGAGGCGAGGCACGCGCTGGCGCTGGCGCTGCAGTTCGGCTACCCCGGCGTGCCGTGCATCTACTACGGCGACGAGGTCGGGCTGCAGGGTGGGAACGATCCGGACAACCGGCGCTGCTTCGACTGGAGCGGCGCGAGCTGGCGCGGCGGGATCCTGGCGCGCGTGAAGCAGCTGGCCGCGTGGCGCCGCGAGCGTGCCGAGTTGCGCGAGGGCGCGTGCCTCACGCTGGCGCATGGCGATGACTGGGTGGCCTTCGCGCGCGTGAACGCCACGGCCGTCACGCTGCTGGTGCTGAACCGCGGTGCGGCGGTCGATGTGGCGCTGCCGCTCGGTGCATTGCCGTTCGACGTCGACCACTGGGTCTCGCCGAGTGGCCACGCATGGACGCTGGACGGCCGCGCCGTCCGCCTGCCGCTGCCGGCATGCGACGCGGTCTGGTTGTGGAGCGCTGGCGCCTGACGCTCAGCGCGCCCTGGGCACCGTCAGTGCGGCGCGGGCTTGCAACGCCGCCTCGCGCGACGCACATCCCTCGCGGTGGTCGTTGACCAATCCCATCGCCTGCATGAACGCATAGACGGTGGTCGGCCCGACGAAGCTCCAGCCGCGCTTCTTCAGGTCCTTCGACATCGCGATCGCCTCCGGCGACGTCGTCATCGCGACCAGCGCCTCATGCGTCAGCTTCTTCGGCCGCGCGTGCGCCGCCGGCTCGTGCCCCCACGCGTACGCGGCGAGCGAGCCGAACTCGGCACGCATCTCCAGCACGCGCTGCGCGTTGTTGATGGTCGATTCGATCTTGCCGCGGTGCCGCACGATACCGGCATCGCCGAGCAGCCGCTCGACATCCCGGGCGGTGAAGCGCGCCACCTGCTCGGCGTCGAAGTTCGCGAAGCCGGCCCGAAACGCCTCGCGCTTGTTCAGGATCGTCAGCCAGCTCAGCCCGGCCTGGAATCCCTCGAGGCAGATCTTCTCGAACAGCCTCCGGTCGTCGGTGACCGGGAAGCCCCATTCATGGTCGTGGTAGTGCTGGTAGCCGGGCGTCGCGCGGCACCAGTGGCAGCGTGCGACGCCGTCGTCGGCGATGAAGAGGCCGCGGCGTTCGGCGGCCGCGTGCTGGGCGGGGGTCGTCATGCGCAATCCTCGGGAAGTCAGAGCGTGCCGGCACACCCGGGTGCGCCGCAGCGGCAGGCCAGCCGGCCCAGGTGGTGGGAGCGGCCGTAGTCGACCGTCAACTCCTCGCCGGGCGCGATGTCGCGCAGCGCATGGAAGGCGACGCGGCCCTGCTGCAGCTTCAGCGTCGCATTGGGCCGGCACGAGTGGTTGGTGAAGCGCAACGCGTCGACCGATTGCGAGGCATCGATCGCGCGGCGCTCGGACACCTCGACGATCATGATGCGCGCCTGCCCGCGCGCCCGTCGGCGGGCTTCGGCGACGCTGATCGGCTCGCCGCGCAGCTCGCCGATCTTGCGGCGCGCCGGAATGGCCTCGGCGGCGAACACGCCCTGGCCGTCAATCAGGCTGGCGGCGACGGTCAGCGCGAATTTTTGCGGGTCGGCGGGCGCGCCGCGCGGGGGGAGTGGGGCGCTCGCGGGTTCGGGGGCGGCAAGGGTCGACAGGCGCGGCATGCGGCGATTGTCGCCGGGGTCAGGTGCCAGGCTGCTGCCACTCGTCGCGCAGCAACCCATGCAGCTCGACATCGTAGGCCGCGCCCTTGCCGACCCAGCGCTGGCGCAGCAGCCCTTCGCGCGTGAAGCCGAGCGACTGCAGCAGGCGCACCGAGGGCTGGTTCAGCGGATTGACCTCGGCCTCGAGCCGGCGCAGGCCCATCGATCCGAACGCGGTACCGACCAGCGCGGCCGCCGCCTCGCGCGCCATCCCGCGGCCCCAGTGCGCCCGGCCGAGCACATAGCCGAGCTCCGCACGGGCGCTGCCCTCGTTGAAATTGAACAGCAGGCAGGCACCGATCACGCTGGCGTCGTCGCGCGACAGGATCACGAACTGCACCGCGTTGCCGGTCGCCTGGATGCCGGTGATGCGCTGGTACCAGGCGGTGGCGTCGTCCATCGAGCGCCAGGTGGCGTACGGCAGGAACTGCGTCACCGCGTCGTCGCCATTGACGGCCATCAGGCCGGGCAGGTCGGGCTCGGCGATCTGCCGCACCACGAGGCGCGGCGTCTCGATCGGGGCGGGGACGGTCAACGGCATCGGCGAGGCTCCCTGTCCGCGCCTGGGGTCGGCGCGGTTCCGCGCCATTCTGTCGCAGCCGCCGATCGGCTTGATACCGCTGACACGAGTCGACACCGCGGTCGCTGCAGCCGCCCTGTTCCGGCCGCTGCGGGCGGGCCGGTCGCGCGAGGATGTGCCACCATGCCGATGCCGTCCGTCGCCCCCGCCGATGCGCCGTTCGCCCGCCTGGCCGACGGCCACGTCGTGACGGCCGGTCGCCGCGTGCCGAAGGGCCTGGTCCTGTGCGCCGGCCTGCTGGCGTGGTGGCGTTACCCGGTGCTGGGCCTGACGCTGGGTGATCTTGGTGATGCATGGCGCCGAACGACAGGATTTGGGGCCGGCTTCGCCCGTTTCTCCGGGTTTGGCGCGCAGGAGCGCCCGCTACGCTTCACCCCAGGACGAACTGACGTCTGACAGATCACTGGCCCCACCATGAACCGCTCGACCGCCACAACTTCCGCCCCGATCAACTTCCGCGCGCTGCCGGCGAACGAAGGCATCGAATGGGAAGACATGCCGTCGCTGCCGGTGCGCAACAAAGCCGCGCAGCCCGAAGACGGCCCGGCGTGGAAGAACACGATGCCGGCCAGCCTGATGGAAATCGCGCAACCGCCCAAGGCGTTCCGTGAAGCGCTCGACGGCCTGTCGATGCGCGAGGTCGACGAGCCGGAAATCTTCCAGCACTTCTTCGGCAAGTAAAAGGGCTAGCCTTCCCAGGCCGTTGCCGGACGCCCGCGGGCGTCCACCTCCACCGAGAACAGCGCACCCGCCAGCGGCTGCGCCGCCAGTTGCTCGTCCGTCAATTCGAAGCGCGCGCTGGTGATGAACAGCGTGCGCAGCTCCGGCCCGCCGAATGCGACGTTCGTGATGTGGCTGGTCGGCAGCGCGATGCGCAGCAGTTCCTTCGCGCTGACCGGGTCGTGGCAGGTCACGCAGGCCGCGCCCCAATGCGCGATCCACAAACGCCCGTCCGCATCGGTCGTCATGCCGTCGGGATGGCCGTCGTCCTTCGCGAAGCGCAGCCACAGCCGCTGGTTCGAGATCGCGCCGGTGGCAGTGTCGAAGTCGAACGCATGGATGCGCTGCTGCGCCGTCTCGTTGAAATACATCGTGCGCCCGTCGAGCGACCAGGTCGGCCCGTTGGTCACCGCGAAGTGCGCATCGAACACCTTCTCGCAGTGCCGCTTCGCATCGAAGCGGTACAGCGAGCCGGTCGGCTCGGTGCAGCCGAAGTCCATCGTGCCGCCCCAGAAGCGGCCCTGCAGGTCGCACTTGCCGTCGTTGAAACGGTTGCCCGGCAGGTGCGCCTCGGGATCGTGCAGCTTCTGCACCCGGCCGGTGTCGGTGTCGAACAGCGCGAAGCCGCTGCGCAGCGTCACCAGCAGGCCGGGCGCTTCGGCGCGCTCGGCCAGCGCCGAGATCTCCTCGTCGAACGGCCACTGCTCGCGTGCGTCGGTCGCCGGGTGGTAGCGGTACAGCGTCCTGCCGAGGATGTCGACCCAGTAGAGCGACTGCCGCCGCACCGACCACAGCGTGCCCTCGCCGAGCGTGGCGCCTGCGGGCCACCGCACGCGGGGTTCGGACAGCAGCTTCGGCGCGACGGCAGGCAAGGGCAGGGTCATCGGCAGTCAGGCGGATCAGTGCGAATCGCGCGGCACTTCGGCACCGCTGCCACCGACCAGGAAGTCGAGGTCGGCACCCAGGTGGGCCTGCTGCACGTGCTCGACGTACAGCTTGTACCAGCCCCGCTTCGGCGGCTCGGGCGGCTGCCATTGTGCGCGACGCACGGCCAGCTCTTCGTCCGACACCTCCAGGTGCAGCCTGCGCTCGTGCACGTCGAGTTCGATCATGTCGCCGTCGCGCACCAGCGCCAGCGGGCCGCCGGCCGCCGCTTCCGGCGAGGTGTGCAGCACGACGGTACCGTAGGCGGTGCCGCTCATGCGCGCATCCGAGATGCGGACCATGTCGGTGATGCCCTTCTGCAGCACCTTCGGCGGCAGCGGCATGTTGCCGACCTCGGCCATGCCGGGGTAGCCCTTCGGGCCGCAGTTCTTCAGCACCATCACGCAGTTCTCGTCGATGTCCAGCTCCGGATCGTCGATGCGGGCGTGGAAGTCCTCGATGGTCTCGAACACCACCGCGCGACCGCGGTGCTTCAGCAGGTGCGCCGACGCGGCCGACGGCTTGATCACCGCACCGTTCGGCGCCAGGTTGCCCTTCACCACCGCGATGCCGGCCGAGGCCATGAACGGCTCCTCGGGGGTCATGATCACCTCGCGGTTGTAGCAGGGGATGTTGGTGATGTTCTCGCCCAGCGTCTTGCCGTTGGCAGTCAGCGCGCCGGTGTGCAGCTTGTCGGCGATCTGCGTCAGCACCGCCGGCAGCCCGCCAGCGTAGTAGAAGTCTTCCATCAGGAACTTGCCCGACGGCTGCAGGTTCACCAGGCAGGGCACGTCGGCGCCGAGCTTGTCCCAGTCGTCCAGGTCGAGCTTGACGCCGATGCGCCCGGCAATCGCCATCAGGTGGATCACCGCGTTGGTCGAGCCGCCGATCGCGGCGTTGGTGCGCACCGCGTTCTCGAAGGCCTCGCGCGTCAGGATCTTCGACATGCGCAGGTCTTCCTTGACCATCTCGACGATGCGCCGGCCGGTCAGCTGCGCGAGCCGGTTGCGCCGCGTGTCGGCAGCCGGGATCGCGGCGTTCTCCGGCAGCGACATGCCGAGCGCCTCGACCATGCTGGCCATCGTCGATGCGGTGCCCATCGTCATGCAGCTGCCCTTGGAGCGGTGCATGCACGATTCGGCGGCGGTGAACTCGTCCATCGTCATCTCGCCGGCGCGCACCATCTCGCTCATCTGCCACACGCCGGTGCCCGAGCCGATGTCCTTGCCGCGGAACTTGCCGTTCAGCATCGGCCCGCCCGACAGGCCGATGGTCGGCAGGTCGCAGCTGGCCGCGCCCATCATCAGCGACGGCGTGGTCTTGTCGCAGCCCATCAGCAGCACGACGCCGTCGATCGGGTTGCCGCGGATCGATTCCTCGACGTCCATGCTGGCGAGGTTGCGGAACAGCATCGCGGTCGGGCGCAGCTGGGTCTCGCCGAGCGACATCACCGGGAACTCGAGTGGGAAGCCGCCGGCCTCGTAGACGCCGCGCTTGACGAACTCGGCCAGCTCGCGGAAGTGCCCGTTGCAAGGGGTCAGCTCGCTCCAGGTGTTGCAGATGCCGATGATCGGGCGGCCGTCCAGCAGGTCGTGCGGGTAGCCTTGGTTCTTCAGCCAGCTGCGGTGCACGAAGCCATCGCGGTCCTGCTTGCCGAACCAGGCGTGGCTGCGCCGCTTCGGCGGAGCGGGCGGTTTCTTCGAATCCATGGGGTCTGTTGTCTCCGGAGGGGGGCGGGCCGGCCTTGTCCAGGCGGTCGTCGAGTCAGTCGTCGTACAAGGCCCTTGACGCGGCGGATCGTATCAAGGCACATTGATAATAGAAAAATAAATAAATTCGCTTCTCACATACCTGAATTGCAATAGATCAAGGACAAACCCCCATGGCAAGTGCCACGACAGCCGTTCTAGCGTCATTCCCCAGCCTGCGCGGACGCCGCGTTTTCATCACCGGCGGCGGCACCGGCATCGGTGCGGCCGTCGTCAGCGCATTCGCGGAGCAGGGCGCGCTGGTGGCCTTCGTCGATGTCGCCGAAGCGGCCAGCCGCGAGCTGGTGCAGCAGGTCAAGGCGGCCGGACACCCGGCGCCGTGGTTCCGGCCCTGCGACGTGCGCGACGTGGCGGCGCTGCAGCAGGCGATCGCCGATGCCGAAGCGGCGCTCGGCGACTTCGCGGTGCTGGTCAACAACGTCGCGAGCGACGACCGCCACACACTGGAATCGGTGACGCCGGAGTATTACGACCAGCGCATGTCGATCAACGAGCGGCCGGCGTTCTTCGCGATCCAGGCGGTGGTGCCGGGGATGAAGCGGCTGGGCTTCGGCTCGGTGATCAACTTCGGCTCGACCGGCTGGCAAGGCAAGGACGGGGCGTACCCCTGCTATGCGATCGCGAAGTCGTCGGTCAACGGGCTGACGCGCGGGCTGGCGAAGCCGCTCGGCGAGCACCGCATCCGCATCAACACGGTGTCGCCGGGCTGGGTCATGACGGAGCGGCAGGTGAAGCTGTGGTTCACCGCCGAGAGCGAAGAAGTGCTGAAGCGCAACCAGTGCCTGCCGGACAAGCTGCAGCCTGGCGACGTGGCGCGGATGGTGTTGTTCCTGGCGGCGGATGACTCGGCGATGTGCACCGCGCAGGAGTTCAAGGTCGACGCCGGCTGGTCGTGAGTGACGGCCCCCCAGTCGCTACCGCTCCTGCCCCGAAGGGGCGCCACCCGGCGGCCCGGCAAAGCCGGTTCCGCGGGCGTTGCTTGATGGGCACTTCGCTGCGCTCGTGCGCTCGTCGTTCGTAGCCCGGGTGCAACCCGGGATTCAACTCCCACTCGTTCGCTTGTCACCTCCCAACAGGCAGGGCGGTGGCAGAAGGCGGGTGCGGGGAGGCTGTGGGGCGCCAATAAAGAGGGAAGTCTTCGCCCCGCCAGGGGCGAAGACCGCACCCGACGGCGCGCCACAGCCTCCCCGCACCCGCCTTCCGCGCTACTCCACGCCCACGCCGACATCGAACTTCGCCCCATACACCGTCACCGCCGTGGTCTTCAGCGCCTTCAGCATCACCTTCGCCGCCGGCGACAGCAGGCGGTCGGTGCGGGTGATGATGCCGAAGGCATCCATCTGGCAGGGCAGCGCGATCGGCAGCAGCGACACGATGCCGTGCGCCGCGTAGTAGCGCGCCACGTCGGTCGCGACCACCGCGATCATGTCGCTCTGTTGCAGCATCTTCGTCATGAACAGCAGCGCCGAGGTCTCGATCACGTTCATCGGTGCCTCCAGCCCCTCTTCCTGGAACATCAGGTCGAAGCGATGGCGCAGCACGCTGCCGCTGGGCGACACGATCCAGCCGGCGTTCACCACGTCGCGCAGCCCCAGGTGCGCCACCGACAGCAGCGGGTGCCCCGGCCGGGTGATCGCGCACACCGTTTCCTCGGTCAGCGTCTCGTAGCGCAGGTCGGTCTTGTCGTGCTGCGCGAACAGCCGCGCCACCAGCATGTCGAGCTTGCCCTGCGCCAGCCGGTCGAGCAGCACGTCGCTGGTCTCGATCTGCACGCCGATGCGCAGGCTCGGGTGCTCCTGCTTGACCAGCGCGACCGCCGGCGGCAGCAGCACCAGCCCCGGCGCGGTGATCGCGCCGACGCTGACCTGCCCGTAGCGCCCGGCCTTGATCGCCTCCAGCTCGTCGTGCGCCTGGTTCAGGCTGCTCAGCGCGACCCGCGCGTGCCGGATCATCGTCTCGCCGTACCAGGTGGGCCGCATGCCGCGCGGCAGCCGCTCGAACAGCGGCACCTCCAGCACGTCCTCCAGGTCCTTCAGCAGCTTCGACGCGGCCGGCTGCGTCATGTTGAGCACCTGGGCCGCGCGGTGGATGTTGCCCTCTTCGTCGAGCGCCACCAGCAGCAGCAGCTGCCGCGTCTTCAGGCGGGCGCGGATGAACCAATGGGTGTAGTTCGTCATGCGAAAGGGCGTTGTCTCGGCGCGCCACTAGGGGTTTTTATCGATGCCGGATCGTATATGTGTTTTCGGCAAATATCTATTAGAAAGTTATAGCTCCGCTCATTAGGATGCGGCACCTTCACCCGAGCCTCGCTCGCCAGACGAGAAGCGCCTGCCCCATGAGACTGATCCAGTTCCTCGCCGAGAACGGCACGCAGCATGTGGGTTGCGTGGCAGACGACGGCCGTTCGGTGCGCGCGGTCGGCGGTTTCGTCAGCAGCTACGAACTGGCGCAGGCGGCGATTGCCCGCCGCGTGTCGGTCGATGCGCTGGCGCAGCCGGCGCTCACCGGCGAGGCGTTGCCGTACGACGCGCTGCTGCGCGAACAGCGCGTGCTGACGCCGCTGGCGCACCCCGACGTCGCGCACTGCTTCGTCACCGGCACCGGCCTCACGCACACCGGCAGCGCGTCGGCGCGCGACGCGATGCACCAGAAGCTGTCGGGCGGCGAGGAATCGCTGTCCGATTCGATGCGCATCTTCAAGTGGGGCATGGAAGGCGGCCGCCCGGCCGACGGCCTGCCCGGCGTGCAGCCCGAGTGGTTCTACAAGGGCAACGGCAGCATCGTCGCGGCGCCCGGTGCGCCGCTCGCGATGCCCGATTTCGCGCTTGACGGCGGCGAGGAGCCGGAGCTGGTCGGCCTGTACGTGATCGGCCCCGACGGCCAGCCGTACCGCCTCGGCTACGCGATCGGCAACGAGTTCTCCGACCACGTCACCGAGCGCCAGAACTACCTCTACCTGGCCCATTCGAAGCTGCGCGTCTGCGCGATCGGCCCCGAGCTGCGCAGCGGCGCGCTGCCGGCGCACCTCGAAGGTACCAGCCGCATCCGGCGCGGCAGCGAGGTCCGCTGGGAAAAACCGTTCCTGACCGGCGAAGCCAACATGTGCCATTCGCTGGCCAACCTCGAGTACCACCACTTCAAGTACGAGGCGCACCGCCAGCCGGGCGACGTGCACCTGCACTTCTTCGGCACCGCGACGCTGAGCTTCTCGGACAACATCCGCGTCGAACCGGGTGACCGTTTCGAGATCGACCTGCCGGCGCTCGGTGCGCCGCTGGTCAACCCGCTGGCGCTGGTCGATCGCGGCTTCGCGATCGGCGGCGTGCGCGCCCTCTGACCCGGTGCGGACCATGACGCAGAGCTACAAGAACTACATCAACGGCCGCTGGGAGACCGGCGTCACGACCGGCATGAGCAGCAACCCGTCCGACCTGGACGAGGTGGTCGCCGAATACGCCCGTGCCGACGGCAACCAGGCCGAGGTGGCGATCCGCGCCGCGGCCGATGCCGCGCCGGCCTGGGGCCTGAGCACGCCGCAGCGGCGTGCCGATGCGCTCGACCAGATCGGCAGCGAGATCCTCGCCCGCAAGGACGAGCTCGGCCAGCTGCTGGCCCGCGAGGAAGGCAAGACCCTGCCGGAGGCGATCGGCGAGGCCGCGCGCGCCGGCAACATCTTCAAGTTCTTCGCCGGCGAGGCGCTGCGCGCGGCCGGCGAGCACCTGCCGTCGGTGCGCCCGGGCGTCGAGGTCGACATCACCCGCGAGCCGGTCGGCGTGGTCGGCATCATCGCGCCGTGGAATTTCCCGCTGGCGATTCCCGCGTGGAAGATCGCGCCGGCGCTCGCCTACGGCAACAGCGTCGTCTTCAAGCCGGCCGAGCTGGTGCCGGCCTGTGCCGCGGCGCTGGCCGAGATCATCAGCCGCGCCGGCCTGCCGGCGGGCGTGTTCAACCTGGTGATGGGCAGCGGCCGGCAGGTCGGCCAGGCGATGGTCGACAGTCCGCTGGTCGATGCGATCAGCTTCACCGGCTCGGTGGGCACCGGCGAGCAGATCCTGAAGGCCGCCACCGCACGGCGCGCCAAGGTGCAGCTGGAGATGGGCGGCAAGAACCCGCTGGTGGTGCTGGCCGATGCCGACCTCGACCAGGCGGTCGAATGCGCGGTGCAGGGTTCGTTCTTCTCGACCGGCCAGCGCTGCACCGCGTCGAGCCGGATCATCGTCGACGCGACGGTGCACGACCGCTTCGTCGCGAAGATGCGCGACCGCACCCGCGGGCTGAAGGTCGGCCATGCGCTGGAGCGCGGCATCGACATCGGCCCGGTGGTCGACCGCGGCCAGCTCGACACCAACCTCGGTTACCTCGAGATCGCGCGCAACGAAGGCGCCGAGCTCGTCACCGGCGGCGAGCTGCTGCAGCGCGCGACGCGCGGCCACTTCATGGCGCCGGCACTGCTGCTCGCGCAGCCGCAGCACCGCGTGGCGCGCGAAGAGATCTTCGGGCCGGTCGCCTGCGTGCTGAAGGCCGATGGCTTCGAGCATGCGCTGGCGCTCGCGAACGACACGCCGTTCGGCCTGTGCGCCGGCGTCTGCACCCAGTCGCTGAAGCTCTCGACGCAGTTCAAGCGGCAGGCCAAGGTCGGCATGGTGATGGTCAACCTGCCGACCGCCGGCGTCGACTACCACGTGCCGTTCGGCGGCCGCAAGGGGTCGAGCCACGGCCCGCGCGAGCAGGGCCGCTACGCCGCCGAGTTCTACACCACGGTCAAGACGGCGTACACGCTGGCCTGATCCTGACGAGACAGACAGAGGAGTTCCACCCCACGCCTGAGCTTCACCGCCCTTGCGCTTTGATGCGGCAACCCGGCAACCCCGGAACAAGCCGCGCGTTTTTCATGCCACCCACCAAGAGGAGACAACCGTGAAATTCCAAAGACGTTCCCTGTTCGCAGCGATGGCTGCGGCATCCCTGGCCGCGGCGCTGCCGTTCAAGGCCTTCGCCCAGAAGAAGATCGTGCTCGGCTTCAGCCAGATTGGTGCCGAAAGCGAATGGCGCACCGCGAACAGCGAGTCGATCAAGTCGTCCGCCAAGGAATCCGGCATCGACCTGAAGTTCTCCGACGCGCAACAGAAGCAGGAGAACCAGATCAAGGCCATCCGCAGCTTCATCGCGCAGAAGGTCGACGTGATCGCGTTCTCGCCGGTCGTCGAATCGGGCTGGGGCACGGTGCTGCGCGAGGCCAAGGCCGCCAAGATCCCGGTGATCCTGTCGGATCGCGCGGTCGACGAGAAGGACGACAGCCTGTGGGTCGCCTTCATGGGCTCCGACTTCGTCGAGGAGGGCCGCCGCGCCGGCCGCTGGCTGGTCGAGAAGATGAAGGACCAGAAGGGCGACGTGAACATCGTCGAGCTGCAGGGCACCGTCGGCTCGGCGCCGGCGATCGACCGCAAGAAGGGCTTCGAGGAGATCGTCAAGGCCGATCCGAAGTTCAAGATCATCCGCTCGCAGACCGGCGACTTCACCCGTGCCAAGGGCAAGGAAGTGATGGAAGCGTTCCTGAAGGCGGAGGGCAAGAAGATCAACGTGCTCTACGCGCACAACGACGACATGGCCATCGGCGCGATCCAGGCGATCGAGGAAGCCGGCCTGAAGCCCGCGAAGGACATCGTGATCATCTCGATCGACGCCGTGAAGGGCGCCTTCGAGGCCATGATCGCCGGCAAGCTGAACGTGTCGGTCGAATGCAGCCCGCTGCTCGGCCCGCAGCTGATGCAGGCCGCCAAGGACCTGGTCGCCGGCAAGACCATCCCGAAGCGCATCGTGACGCAGGAAGGCGTCTTCCCGATGGAAGTCGCTGCCAAGGAATTCCCCAATCGCAAGTATTGAGCGATGGGGTGAGACTGGGCTTCGCAGCAACGCGCGAAGCCTGTCGGAGCAGGCCGCGCTCCGGCCGCCGCCCAGTGGAGCGGCGATGACGAACCCCCCATGACTGGAGACAGAGAAGTGAAAACCATCCGTACGATCCTGGCCTCGCTGGCCACCTTTGCCGTTGTGGCCATCGCGCCCCTGGCTGCGCAAGCGCAGGACAAGGGTTCGATCGCGATCTCGATGCCGACCAAGTCGTCCGCACGCTGGATCGCCGACGGCGCCAACATGGTCAAGTACCTGCAGGAGAAGGGCTACAAGACCGACCTGCAGTACGCCGAGGACGACATCCCGAACCAGCTGGCGCAGATCGAGAACATGATCACCAAGGGCGCCAAGGTGCTGGTGATCGCCGCGATCGACGGCACGACCCTCACCGACGTGCTGCAGAAGGCCGCCGACAAGGGCGTCAAGGTCATCGCCTACGACCGCCTGATCAAGGGCTCGAAGAACGTCGACTACTACGCCACGTTCGACAACTTCCAGGTCGGCGTGCTGCAGGCCAGCTACATCGAGCAGAAGCTCGGCCTGAAGAGCGGCAAGGGCCCGTTCAACATCGAGCTGTTCGGCGGCTCGGCCGACGACAACAACGCGTTCTTCTTCTACAACGGCGCGATGTCGGTGCTCGACCCGTACATCAAGAGCGGCAAGCTGGTCGTTCGCAGCAAGCAGGTCGGCATGGACAAGGTCGCCACGCTGCGCTGGGACGGCGCCGTCGCCCAGGCCCGCATGGACAACCTGCTGAGCGCGTACTACTCGGGCGCCCACGTCGACGCCGTGCTGTCGCCCTACGACGGCCTGTCGATCGGGATCATCTCGTCGCTGAAGGGTGTCGGCTACGGCACGCCGAAGTCGCCGATGCCGGTCATCACCGGCCAGGACGCCGAGGTGCCGTCGGTCAAGTCGATCCAGAAGGGTGAACAGACCTCGACGATCTTCAAGGACACGCGTGAACTGGCCAAGGTCACGGTCGGCATGGTCGACGCGGTGCTGGGCGGCAAGAAGCCCGAGATCAACGACACCAAGACCTACAACAACGGCGTGAAGGTGGTGCCCTCGTACCTGCTGAAGCCGGTCAGCGTCGACGCGAGCAACTGGAAGCAGGTGCTGGTCGGCAGCGGCTACTACACCGAAGCCCAGCTGAAGTAACAGACTCTTGGCGCGGCGTGGGTTCTGCGCAGCGTGCGCAGAACCCTTTTTTGCAGTCGGAACGATCCAGAGGACCAAGGATGGAAGCCATCCTGGAGATGCGCGGCATCACCAAGAAATTCCACGGCGTGACCGCCCTGAACGACGTCAACCTCGTCGTGCGCCAGGGTGAGATCCATGCGGTGGTCGGCGAGAACGGCGCCGGCAAGTCGACGCTGATGAAGGTGCTGAGCGGCGTCTACCCGCACGACTCCTACACCGGCGAGATCCACTACAAGGGCGAGCTGCGCAAGTTCGCCGGCATCTCCGACAGCGAGAAACTCGGGATCATCATCATCCACCAGGAGCTCGCGCTGGTGCCGCTGCTGTCGATCGCCGAGAACATCTTCCTCGGCAACGAACGCGCGAAGCTGGGCGTGATCGACTGGTTCGAGTCGCACCGGCGCACGCAGGAACTGCTGCAGATGGTCGGCCTGAAGGAGTCGCCGTCGGCGCTGATCACCAACCTGGGGGTCGGCAAGCAGCAGCTGATCGAGATCGCGAAGGCCTTGTCGAAGGAGGTCAAGCTGCTGATCCTCGACGAGCCGACCGCGAGCCTGAACGAAAGCGACAGCAATGCGCTGCTCGAGCTGCTGCTCGCGCTGAAGGCGCAGGGCATCTCGGCGATCCTGATCTCGCACAAGCTGAACGAGGTCTCGAAGGTCGCCGATTCGATCACCGTGCTGCGCGACGGCGCCACCGTCGAGACGATGGACTGCCGCGCCGAGGCGATCAGCGAAGACCGCATCATCCGCAACATGGTCGGCCGCGAGATGGCCGACCGCTACCCGAAGCGCACGCCGAAGATCGGCGACACCGTGTTCGAGCTGCGCGACTGGAAGGTGCACCACCAGGTGCACGCCGACCGGCTGGTCGTGAAGGGCGTGAACCTGAACGTGCGGCGCGGCGAGATCGTCGGCATCGCCGGGCTGATGGGCGCCGGGCGCACCGAGCTCGCGATGAGCGTGTTCGGCCGCTCGTACGGCCAGCGCATCAGCGGCGAGGTGCGCATGCACGGCGAGGCGATCGACACCTCGACGGTGCAGAAGGCCGTCCGCCACGGCATCGCCTACGTCACCGAGGACCGCAAGGGCCTGGGCCTGGTGCTCGGCGAGGACATCAAGAAGAACACCACGCTCGCGAACCTGCCGGCGGTGTCGCGCCACGGCGTGATCGACGACGGCCGCGAGTTCACCGTGGCGAGCGATTTCCGCAAGCGGCTGAACACCCGCTCGGCCAGCGTCTACCAGCCGGTGGTGAACCTGTCGGGCGGCAACCAGCAGAAGGTGGTGCTGAGCAAGTGGCTGTTCTCGCAGCCGGAGCTGCTGATCCTCGACGAGCCGACGCGCGGCATCGACGTCGGTGCCAAGTACGAGATCTACACCATCATCGACGCGCTGGCGGCCGAGGGCAAATGCATCCTGATGATCTCGTCGGAGATGCCCGAGCTGCTGGGCATGTGCGACCGCATCTACGTGATGAACGAAGGCCGCTTCGTCGGCGAGTTCCCGGCGGCCGAAGCGTCGCAGGAGCGGATCATGCGCGCCATCATGCGGGCCGGCTCGCACGACGGCATGGACGCGCCACCGAAGCTGGACACTGAACACGGCCCCCTGGCCGGAGAGACGAATCATGGCAACTGACATCGCCGCGGCGGCCCCCGTGCCGCCCAAGGAGTACCGCGGCTTCCTGAAGAACAACGTGCGCGAGTACGGCATGCTGCTGTCGCTCGTCGCGATCATGGGACTGTTCCAGTACCTGACCGACGGCACGCTGCTGAAGCCGCTGAACCTGACCAACCTGGTGCTGCAGAACAGCTACATCGTCATCATGGCGCTGGGCATGCTGCTGGTGATCGTGGCCGGGCACATCGACCTGTCGGTCGGCTCGGTGGCGGGCTTCATCGGCGCGCTGGCCGCGGTGATGATGGTGAACCACGAGATCCACTGGATCTGGACCATCCTCGGTTGCGTGCTGGTGGGCGGCCTGATCGGCGCCGCGCAGGGCTGGTTCGTCGCGTACTTCCGCATCCCGTCGTTCATCGTCACGCTGGCCGGCATGCTGGTGTTCAAGGGGCTGGCGCTCGCGCTGCTGCAAGGCCAGTCGGTCGGGCCGTTCCCGGTCGAGTTCCAGCGCCTGAGCTCGGGCTTCATCCCCGACCTGTTCGCCGGCGCCGAGCTGCGGCTGACCTCGCTGCTGCTGGGCGTCATCACGGCGCTGGTGATGGTGGTGCTGAAGGTGCGCGGGCGCATCGCGCAGACGCGCCACGGCATGGAAGAAGAGCCGTACCCGTTCTTCCTCGCGAAGACGGCGGCGTTCGCCGCGGTGATCCTGTTCTTCAGCTACCTGCTGGCCTCGTACCGCGGGCTGCCGAACGTGCTGATCATCATGGTGCTGCTGATGGTGGCGTACGACTTCGTCACCCGGCGCAGCACGATCGGCCGGCGCATCTACGCGCTGGGCGGCAACGAGAAGGCGGCCAAGCTGTCGGGCATCAAGACCGAGCGGCTGTCGTTCTACACCTTCGTCAACATGGGCGTGCTGGCGGCGCTGGCCGGGCTGGTGTTCGCCGCGCGGCTGAACACCGCGACGCCGAAAGCCGGCGTCGGCTTCGAGCTCGACGTGATCGCGGCCTGCTTCATCGGCGGCGCATCGGCCTCGGGCGGCGTCGGCAAGGTGATGGGCGCGGTGATCGGCGCGTTCGTGATGGGCGTGATGAACAACGGCATGTCGATCATGGGCATCGGCATCGACTACCAGCAGGTCATCAAGGGCCTGGTGCTGCTCGCGGCCGTGTTCCTCGACGTCTACAACAAGAACAAGTGATGAGCACCGGCGCCGAACCGTCTCCCGTGCTGGAACTGCGCGGCGTCAGCAAGCAGTTCCTCGGCGTGCGCGCGCTCAGCAACGTCGGCCTGCGGCTGTTCCCGGGCGAGGTGCATGCGCTGATGGGGCAGAACGGCGCCGGCAAGTCGACGCTGATCAAGGTGCTGACCGGCGTGCATCCGCCCGATGCCGGCGAGTTCACGCTGGCCGGTGCCGCGATCCGGCCGACCACGCCGCAGCAGGCGCAGCAGCTGGGCATCAGCACCGTTTATCAGGAAGTGAACCTCTGCACCAACCTGTCGGTGGCCGAGAACATCTTCGCCGGACGCTACCCACGCAAGGGCGCCAAAGGCGGCTGGCGCATCGACTGGCCGCGCATGAACGCGCAGGCGCGCGAGCTGCTGACGCGGCTGAACCTCGACATCGACGTGACGCGCGGCCTGGCGACGTACTCGGTGGCGGTGCAGCAGATGGTCTCGATCGCCCGCGCGCTGAGCGTCGAGGCCAAGGTGCTGATCCTCGACGAACCGACCTCCAGCCTCGACGAGGACGAGGTCAAGCGGCTGTTCGCGGTGCTGCGCCAGCTGCGCGGCGAGGGCCTCGCGATCCTGTTCGTGACCCATTTCCTCGAGCAGGTCTACGCGATCTCGGACCGCATCACGGTGCTGCGCAACGGCGAGTTCGTCTGCGAGAAGCCGGCCGCCGAGTTGAACGCGCCGGCGCTGATCACCGCGATGATCGGGCGGGAGCTGGCGAGCCAGTCGAGCGCGGCACCGAGCGCACGTGCCCAGGACGGCAAGCCGCTCATCGAAGCCCGCGGCCTGGCCCAGCAAGGCCAGCTGCAGCCGGTCGACCTCGACCTGTACCCCGGCGAGGTGCTGGGGCTGGGCGGCCTGCTCGGCTCGGGCCGCACCGAGCTCGCGCGGCTGCTGTTCGGCCTGGCCGCGAACGACCAGGGCACGCTGCAGGTCGACGGCCAGCCGGTGCAGCTGCACAGCCCGGCCGACGCGGTGCGCCACGGCATCGGCCTGTGCCCCGAAGACCGCAAGACCGACGGCATCGTCGCCGAGCTGTCGGTGCGCGAGAACATCGCGCTCGCGCTGCAGGCCCGCCACGGTCTCGCGAAGACGCTGTCGCGCGAGCAGCAGGCCGAGATGGCCGAGCGCTTCGTGAAGGCGCTGGGCATCAAGACCGCCAGCATCGACACGCCGATCGGGCTGCTGTCGGGCGGCAACCAGCAGAAGGCGATGCTCGCGCGCTGGCTCGCGACCGAGCCGCGGCTGCTGATCCTCGACGAGCCGACGCGCGGCATCGACGTCGCGGCCAAGCAGGAGATCATGGACGAGATCCTGCGGCTCGCGCAGCAGGGCATGTCGGTGCTGTTCATCTCGTCCGAGATGAGCGAGGTCGTCCGCGTCTCGCACCGCATCGCGGTGCTGCGCGATCGCCGCAAGGTCGCCGAGCTGCCGGCCGGCAGCAGCGAGCAGGCGGTCTACCACGTGATTGCGGCGCAAGCATGAGCAGTCTGTTCAAACACCGCCTCGCGTGGCCGCTGGTCACGCTGCTGCTGCTGCTGGTGCTGAACGCGGCGTTCAACAGCAGCTTCCTGCACCTGGAGTGGCGCGACGGCCACCTGTACGGCAGCCTGGTCGACATCCTGAACCGCGCGGCGCCGCTGATGCTGGTGTCGCTCGGCATGACGCTGGTGATCGCGACGCGCGGCATCGACATCTCGGTCGGCGCGGTGGTGGCGATCGCCGCGGCGATCGCGGCCTGGATGATCGGCGGCTCGCTGGTCATCGTCGACGGCGTGGCCACGCACGCGAGCCGCTTCCCGATGTGGGCGGCGATCGCCGGCGCGCTCGGCGTCGCGCTGGTGTGCGGGGTGTGGAACGGCGTGCTGGTCGCGCGCGTCGGCATGCAGCCGATCATCGCGACGCTGATCCTGATGGTGGCCGGGCGCGGCATCGCGCAGCTGATCACCGGCGGGCAGATCATCACGATCTACTACGGGCCGTATTTCTTCCTCGGCAGCGGCTACCTGCTCGGGCTGCCGTTCTCGCTGTTCATCGCCGCGGCGGTGTTCGTGCTGCTGTGGTGGGTGACCACGCGCACCGCGCTCGGGCTGTTCATCCAGGCGGTCGGCGTGAACCCGTCGGCCGCGCGCGTGGCCGGCGTGCGCGCGCGCCGCATCACGGTGTGGGTGTATGCCTTCTGCGGGCTGTGCGCCGGCGCGGCCGGGCTGATCGTCAGCTCGAACGTCAAGAGCGCCGACGGCAACAACGCCGGCCAGCTGATGGAGCTGGACGCGATCCTCGCGGTGACGCTGGGCGGCACCGCGCTGACCGGCGGCCGCTTCAGCCTGGCCGGCAGCGTGATCGGCGCGCTGGTCATCCAGACGCTCACCTATGCCATCTACTCGCTGGGCGTGCCGCCTGAGGTCAACCTGGTCGTCAAGGCCGGCGTGGTGTTCGCGGTGATGCTGCTGCAATCTCCGGAGTTCCGGCAGAGCCTGCGTGCGCTGGTGCAGCGGCCGCCGGCAGGAGGACGGGCATGAACGCGCACGTGCAACCGATGCCCGCCACGGCGCCTGCGAAGCGCCTGCGCTTCGACCCGAAGTTCATCCCGCTGGCGGCGACGATCTCGCTGTTCCTGGTGATGGCGATCCTCGGCTCGGTGCTCTACACCGGCTTCTTCTCGGCCCAGGTGTTCCTGAACCTGCTGATCGACAACGCCTTCCTGTGCATCGTCGCGGTCGGCATGACCTTCGTGATCCTGTCGGGCGGCATCGACCTGTCGGTGGGCTCGGTGATCGCGCTGACGACGATGGTGTCGGCCTCGCTGGTCGAGAAGCACGGCTGGAGCCCGGCAGTGGTGATCCCGCTGGTGCTGCTGATGGGCCTCGGCTTCGGCGCGCTGCAGGGCGTGCTGATCCAGCGCTTCCGGCTGCAGCCCTTCATCGTGACGCTGGCCGGCATGTTCCTCGCGCGCGGGCTGTGCTACCTGATCAGCATCGATTCGATCAGCATCACCAACCCGTTCTACACCGCGCTGTCGCAGCTGCGCGTGCCGCTGTGGGAAGGCGCCGAGCTGTCGGTCAGCGCGATCATCGCGGTCGCGGTGGTGCTGCTCGCGGTGTTCGTCGCGCACTACACGCAGTTCGGCCGCACGGTCTATGCGATCGGCGGCAACGAGCATTCGGCGGTGCTGATGGGCCTGCCGGTGCGCAGCACGCTGATCGGCGTCTACACCGTCAGCGGTTTCTGCTCGGCACTGGCCGGCGTGGTGTTCACCTTCTACATGCTGTCGGGCTACGGCCTGCACGCGGTCGGGCTGGAGCTGGACGCGATCGCGGCGGTGGTGATCGGCGGCACGCTGCTGACCGGCGGCGTCGGCTACGTGCTGGGCACGCTGTTCGGCGTGCTGATGCTCGGGATCATCCAGACGCTGATCATGTTCGACGGCAGCCTGAGCTCGTGGTGGACCCGCATCGTGATCGGCGGGTTGCTGTTCGTGTTCTGCCTGCTGCAACGCATTTTCGAATCCAGTCGCAAGCGCGGCTGACGCACCCCGTTCCCCCGACAGGGCTCCCCCAGGCCCTGTGTTCTACCTGTGCATCCAAAAACCAAGGAGACCATCCGTGAAGACATTCCCCCACCGCCAGACCGTGCTCGCCCTGGCTGCCGCCGCAGCCAGCGTGTTGAGTGCCACCTCTGCACAAGCCGTCGATTGGGGCGGCTACTTCCGCACCGGCCCGGGAGCGACGTCGAAGGACTCGTCGCGCGCGTGCTACGGGCTGGGCGGAGAAGGCATGAAGTACCGGCTCGGCAACGAGTGCGACTTCTACGGCGAGTTCCTGCTGAGCCAGGGCTTCAAGGCCGACGGCGTGGAATACAAGGCCGCGCTGATGACCAACCTGTACAGCAACGGCACCGACACCGGCGCGGTGGACCGCGGGCTGAGCGGGCAGGCGGCGACGAACCAGTCGCTGGACCACAGCAAGCTGGGCATCAACCAGATGTACGTCGAGGGCAAGGGCTACGACATTGCGCCGAACACGAACTTCTGGATCGGCAAGCGCTTCTACGGCCGTGCGGACGTGCACATCGTGGACACGTTCTTCGTGAACCTGTCGGGCGTGGGCGCCGGTGCGGACAGCATGGACGTGGGCGGCGGCAAGCTGGCGATCGCGGCGTTCCGCTCGGACAGCGCCGATTCGACCAAGCCGGGCTCGCGCGTGAACGTGGACTTCTCGGAGCTGGTGGTGAACCCGGGCGGCAAGCTGCGCATCGTGGGCACGATCACGAAGGGCGACTTCACCGACGGCAAGAACGGCTTCGGGCTGACCGCGCAGCACAACCAGGACAACGCGCTGGGCCTGGGCGGCACCAACATCCTGTGGGTGCAGTACGCGCAGGGCTCGGCCGGGCTGAACGGCAACTTCGGCAACCTGGGTGCGAACTCGGGCAACAAGAGCTACCGCATCGTTGAAAGCCCGGGCTGGCAGGTCGGCCCGTTCGGCGGCCAGGGCATGGTGATGTTCCAGCACGACAAGCTGGACGACGGGCTGGGCAACACGACCAACGTGAAGTCGGTGTCGGTGGGCGGGCGCGGCTCGTACGCACTGACCAAGAACTTCAAGCTGGTGGCCGAAGCCGCGTACGTGCAGAAGAAGCCGGACGACAGCGACACGCAGAAGCTGGCGAAGTTCACCTTCGCGCCGACGCTGGCGACCGGCCCGGGCTTCTGGAACCGTCCGGAACTGCGCCTGTACGTGACCACCGCGAAGTGGAACAGCGCGGCCAACGCCGCCACCGGCCCCAACGGCCTGACCGGCAATGCCGACGGCAAGACCAAGGGCACCTCCTATGGTGCTCAAGCGGAAATCTGGTTCTGATAGAGAGTTGTTGACAGCCTGACGACCCGGCTGCGGCCGGGTCCGTGAAGCAGTACGGGGCCGGCTGGGAAGCCGGCCCTTTTGACGAGATCTTGAACAAGAGGACTCGCACACACCATGGCCGACCTGCAACTGAAGTCGCTGCGCAAGGCGTTCGACGACGTGGTGATCCTGCCGGGGGTGGACCTGGCGGTGCGCGACGGGGAGTTCCTGGTGTTCGTGGGCCCGTCGGGGTGCGGCAAG
>Ga0209050_1001319_pt1 | contig 27765 bp, 15 predicted proteins | sample Araplavi_mTSA_r2_FD_184276 | JGI IMG/M metagenome (GOLD analysis project Ga0209050, IMG submission 184276) | Arabidopsis root microbial communities from North Carolina, USA - plate scrape MF_Cvi_mTSA_r2 (SPAdes) (version 2) | ecosystem: Host-associated > Plants > Roots > Endosphere | place: USA... | reverse complement strand
TCCGCTTCCGCAATATTTGGGTCCGCAAGATCGGCACCCGCGACGTCGCCGTGGCTCCGGCGCCAGAAAAACCCGCCACCGCTCAAACCAGCGCCCATCCCTTCACCCGCCCCGCGCTCGGCGGCACCGACGAAGGCGATCTCCTGCTCTCCACGCTCAATTGCTCCTCCTGCCACAGCGCCGTGGGTCTGCCCGACGACCGTTTCCCGAGCAAAAAAGCCCCGCTGCTCGGACCGGAAGGCCTGCGCCTCACGCCGCAGTTTCTCCGCGCTTACCTCACCGATCCACAGACGGAAAAGCCCGGCACCACCATGCCGGACGTGCTGCACACGCTGCCCGCCGCAGAAAAATCCGCCGCCGCCGAAGCGCTGACCCACTTCCTCCTCTCCGTCGCTCCGCCCGAAGACGGCACCGTTTCGCCCAGCGAAAACCTGATGGCCCGCGGCAAGGCCCTCTACCACGAGATCGGCTGCGTCGCCTGCCACACCCCGCAAGATAGCCGGGCCCCGGAGCTGGCCGCCGATTCGGTCCCGCACGGCGACCTCGCCAAAAAGTACACCGTCCCCCAGCTCGTCGCTCTCCTCCAGCAGCCCGCCAAATACCGCCCACAGCGGCGCATGCCCTCGCTCAATCTGCAAAAAGACGAGGCCACCGCGATCGCCATGTACCTCCTCCGCAGCCAGGCCGCAGGCGATCCCAAGGCCGGCACCAAACTGGCCAAAGGCGTCCGTTTCGAGTTCTTCAAAGGCGAGTACACCAACTGCGGCCGCACCCTCGAAAACGCCAAACCCACCTTCACCGGCAGCCTCGACGAAATCGATATCTCGCGCTGGGCGAAAGAAGACCAAAGCTTCGCCGCGCGTTTCAGCGGCCAGTTCGAAGCGCCCATCGATGGTGAGTACACCTTTACCATCGAGTCCGACGATGGCTCGCGCCTGTGGATCGATGGCCGCGAATTGATCGACAACGACGGCGCCCATCCGCGCACCGCCCGCAGTGCCAATCTCACGCTCACCGCCGGCACCCACGCCCTCGTCCTCACCTACTTCCAGCGCGCCAAAACCGGCTGGTATCTTGGCCTGAGCTACAGCTACCCAGGAAATAAAGCCAAGCCGATGCGTGGGAGCCTCTTCACCCACGTCGCCGGCGTCATGCAACCCACCGGCACCGCCGACTTCCAGGTCGACCCCGCCAAAGCCGAAAAAGGCCGCCAGCTCTATGGCGAACTCGGCTGCGCCTCGTGCCATCACACCCCAGGCGTGAAAGATCTGCCCGCCTCCAAAGTCGCCGGCCGCAAACTCCTCGATCTCGCCCCGCAAAGCACCGCCGGCTGTCTCGCCGATCAGCCCAGCGGGAAAGCCCCCGATTTCCATCTCTCCAGCAGCCAACTCGTCGCCCTGCGCAAAACCATCGCGCAAGCCGCCAGCCTGCAAACCGCTCTTACTCCGGCGGCGGAAATCGCCCGCAGCTTCAACTTCCTCAATTGCTACGCCTGCCATGCCCGCGATGGCGTCGGTGGCCCCCACGGCCCACGCGCCGAATTCTTCAAGAGCGCCGGCGAAGTCGATCTCGGCGACGAAGGCCGCATCCCGCCGCACCTCACCAAAGTCGGTGCGAAATTGAAGCCCGACTGGACCGCCGAAGTCCTGCTCCGCAAAGGCGCCGTGCGTCCGTACCTGCTCACCCGCATGCCGCAATTCAGTGCGCCCGTGGTGGAAAAACTTCCCGATCTTTTCGCCAAGGCCGATGGCGGCGGACCGATCCCCGCCGACCCTCCCTATCAGCACGAAACCGCCAAACTCGGCCGCAGCCTCCTCGGCAATACGGGCTACACCTGCATCGTCTGCCACAGCTACGGCAAACACGCCTCCCTTGGCGTCCCCGCCATCGATCTCGCCACCGCCGTGCGCCGGCTGCGCCCGGAATGGTTTGCCCACTACCTCGTCGACCCACAAAGCCTGCGCCCCGGCACGCGCATGCCCAGCTTCTGGCCCGGCGGCAAGGCGGCCAATCCCACCGTGCTCGGCGGCGATACCGAAAAACAAATCGCCGCGATCTGGATGTACCTCTCGAAAGGTCCCGATGGTGATCCGCCACCGGGCATCGTGAAAGCGAAGATGGAACTCGTCGCCGAATCTACCGCGATCATCTACCGCAACTTTATCAAGGGTGCCGGTTCCCGCGCCATCGGCGTCGGTTATCCGGAAAAAGCGAACCTCGCTTTCGACGCCGATGAACTCCGCCTCGCCCTCGTCTGGCAGGGCGGCTTCATCGATGCCAGCCGCCATCGCACCGGCCGCGGCGCCGGCTTCGAGCCGCCCCTCGGCAACAACGTCATCCCCTTCCCCGAAGGCCCCGCCTTTGCCACGCTCACCAGCCAGGCCGACACCTGGCCCGCCACCGCAACCGATCAGCATTTCCGCGGCTATTCGCTCGATTCACTGCAGCGCCCGACTTTCCGCTACACCGTCGGCGGCGTGCAGGTGGAAGACTTCCCCGAAGCCGTCCCCGGCCAGCCCGATCCCAGCTTCAAACGCTCGCTCACTCTGCGCGCTCCTACGCCCGCCCAGAACCTCTATTTCCGCGCCGCCACCGGCCGAAAAATCGAGGATCAAGGCAACGGCGTCTTCCTCGTCGACAGCAAAATGCGCGTAAAACTCACCGGCGCGAGCGCCCTCATCCGCCGCGGCGGCGAAAGCAGCGAATTGCTCGTGCCCCTCTCGTTCACCAGCGGTGAACTCAAGCTGACCGAGGAACTCTCCTGGTAAAAACGCCCAACACACCAGAAGTCGAAAACGCCAACTTTTTGATTTTCTTGCAATAATTCGCCGGACGACGTGGTTTTGTCGGGAACGCTCTTTTACTTCCGATGAATCCGTCGAATCCCACCCCCTCGTCGCTGCCCACCCGCCGCCATTTCCTCCAGCAATCCACCGCGGCCCTCGCGGGCATCGGCCTTGCCGGCGCGCTTCCCCGCAGCGCTCGCGCGGGCGATATCACCACCGACAAGATCCGCATCGGCCTCATCGGTTGCGGTGGCCGCGGTTCTGGTGCCGCTGCCCAGGCTTTGACCGCGGATAGCAATTCGCAGCTCTGGGCCATGGGCGATGTCTTCCCCGAGCAGATCGACAAAAGCCTCGAGGTCATTGGCGCCTCGTTCAAAGACAAACCGGGCCGGGTGGAAGTCGCCAAAGAGCGCCAATTCGTCGGGCTCGATGCCTATCAAAAGGTCCTCGCCAGCGGCGTCGATCTCGTGGTCATCGCCACTCCCGGTGGCTTTCGGCCCATGCTGCTCAAAGCCGCAGTCGAAGCCGGCAAACACATCTTCTGCGAGAAGCCCATGGCCGTCGATCCCGCCGGGGTCCGCTCGGTCATGGAATCGGTGAAGCTGGCCAAGGAGAAGAAACTCGCCCTCCGCGCCGGCTTCAACATGCGCTTCGAACCCGCCTACGTCGAAGCGATGAAACGCATCCACGACGGCCAGATCGGCGACATCGTCTCAATCTACTCCACCCGTCTCGGCAATCGCCTCTCGCGCTTCAGTGGCGAGCGCGCCGCCGGCCAGGGCGACCTCGAATGGCAGCTCCGCAACTGGCACTTCTTCTCGTGGCTCTCGGGCGACTACATCATGGAAATCAGCGTTCACAGCGTGGACAAAATCGCCTGGGCCATGCGCGACGAACCGCCCGTGCGTTGCGTGGCCAGCGGCGCCCGGCATCAGCAGACCGTCGGCGATATCTGGGATCAGTTCGACGTCACCTACGAGTGGGCCAACGGCGCCATCGCGATCCTCAAGACCCGCTACCAGGATTCCTGCTACAACGATCACAGCGACGTGATCATCGGCACCAAGGGCCGCTGCGAATTCCGCGGGTACGCCGCCCAGATCAAAGGCGCGAACCCGTGGCGCTACGAAGGGCCGAAACCCGCGTCGCATCAGATCGAGCACGACGAACTCTTCGCCGATCTCCGCGCAGGCAAAATCCCCAACGACGGCGACCGCATGGCGAAGAGCACCCTCATGGGCATCATCGGCCGGATGTCGGCCTATACCGGCAAGGAAGTGACCTGGGAAAAAGCCCTCACGTCGCAGCTTGATACCATGCCGAAAAATCTCTCGTGGGAGATGAAACTCCCCGTCGGTGAAGTACCCGTCCCCGGCCGCACGCCGTTGACTTAGGCGCGGACGAACAACCCGAAAGCGCAGTTTGCCTTCCTGGGGCAAGTCCGGTGTGCTGGGCGCCGCATGAAGCTCCCGCTCCCCGCCCTCCTTCCGCTCCTCACCGCCGCGGCTCTGCCTGTCTTTGGCGCGCCCGAACCACAGACGCTCAATCTCTGGCCGGAAGGAGCACCGGGCGGCCTGCCGCCGAAGTCGGAAGCCACGACGAAGCTGATCCAATCCTACGGCGGCGTCACCGCGACCCGAGTCAGCGATGTCGCCGAACCGACGATTACGGTCTATCGCCCGGAAAAGCCGAACGGCGCGGCGGTCGTCGTCGCGCCGGGTGGCGGCTTCATGTTCCTCTCCTACACGCACGAAGGCACGCAGGTCTGCGAGTGGCTGAATTCCATCGGCGTCACCGCCGTGCTGTTGAAATACCGCACGCCCACACGCGATGCCACGGATCCATTTGTCCTGCCCGTGCAGGATGCCCAACGCGCCATCGGCCTTACCCGGCATCATGCGGCCGAATGGGGCATCGATCCGAAACGCGTCGGTCTGCTCGGTTTCTCCGCGGGCGGCAATCTCGCCGGCCATGCTGCCTGGGATCGTGGCGAACGTACCTACCCGCAGAAGGCCGACCTCGACGACCCGCGCGGCCCCGATTTCCTCGTCTTCATCTACGGCGGCGGCTTCCTCGATAAAGACGACAAGAGCAAGTTCCGCGAAGGTTTCAGCGTGCCCGCCGACGCTCCTCCAGCCTTTTTCCTCGTCGCGCACGACGACAAAACGAACCCGATCGAAGCCGCGCGCCTGTATCTCGAATACAAAAAGCAGAACCTGCCCGCCGAGCTGCACATCTACACCAAAGGAGGCCACGGCTTCGGCATGCGCCAGGACAAGAACCCGATCAACGACTGGCCGCAGCGCACCGGCGAGTGGCTGCAAAGCCTCGGCCTCCTCGGCGGCAAATAACCCTCGCCTTCCATGACGCCCTCTCGCGCGCTCCTGGCTCTTGCGCTGCTCACCGCTTCGGGTCGCGCGGCCGACCATCGCGTCTCCAATCCCGCAGAGATCGCCGCCGCGGCAAAGAAAGCCGCGCCCGGCGATACGCTGATCATGGCCAATAGTGCGTGGACCGATGCGAAGATCGTCTTCGAAGCCGAAGGCCTGGAAGGCCGGCCGATTACCCTCCGTGCGGAAACCCCGGGTCAGGTCACGCTTTCCGGCCAATCCGTTTTGCGTTTCAGCGGAAAATACCTCGTCGTCGATGGCCTGCGTTTCGAAGGCTGCAACGGACCGGAAGATGTTTGCGAATTTCGCACCAAGTCCGATCGTCACGCCACGTTTTCGCGTCTGACCAACTGCACGTTCATCGACTGCAATCCTCCTGATGCCAAAACCACCACGCGCTGGGTCTCGATCTACGGCAGCGACAATCGCGTGGACCATTGCTATCTCGCGGGGAAAACCAATCAGGGCACCACGCTCGTCGTCTGGCTGGAGAAAGAGCCCGTCCGGCAGCGGATCGATCGCAATCACTTTGGCCCGCGTCCTCGACTGAAGGTCAATGGCGGCGAAACCATCCGCGTGGGGGACAGCGCCACCTCGCAAGTTCCCGCGCGCTGCATCGTGGAGGAAAATCTATTCGAGGGTTGCAGCGGCGAAGTCGAAATCGTCTCGAACAAATCCTGCGAGAACGTCTATCGCCACAACACCTTTCGCCGCTGCGAAGGCGCCCTCACGATGCGGCACGGGCACGCTTGCACGGTCGAGGGCAATTTCTTCTTCGGCGAAGGCCAGCCCAATACCGGCGGGGTACGCGTGATCGATGCCGGCCATCGCGTGCTCAACAACTACTTCGCCGATCTCGGCGGCGAAAAAACCCGCGCCGCGCTGTGCCTCATGAACGGAATTGTGAACTCGAAACCGAACGGCTACTTTCAGGTCCGCAACGCAGTGATCGCGTTTAATACGTTCGTGAATTGCCGCGAGACCTTCGTCCTCGGCTTCGCCAATGAAGGCGGCACGCTCCCACCGGAAGACAGCGTCTTTGCCAACAACCTCGTAAGCAGCCCGCACGGCCCACTGGCGCGCATCGACACCCCGCTGCGCCGCTGCACCTGGCCGGGCAATCTTTTCTTCGGCGCCGCCTCCGGTTTGCCCGCCGATCTCACCCTCCTCGAGGCCGATCCCAAACTCGCGCAGGATTCCACCGGCCTTTGGCGCCCGAGCGAGGGCAGCCCCACCCTGGCAGCGGCGACCGGCGATTTCTCCTGGCTCACCGGCGACCTCGACGGGCAGCCGCGTGGGGCAAAGAAAGACATCGGCGCCGACCAGCGCTCCGATGCACCGATGCCCCATCGTCCTCTCACCGCCGCAGACGCCGGCCCAGCGTGGCGTCCGAAATCTTCCGCCCCATAAGTTCCTGCGTCCGCTCTCAAAGACTCCACCCACCCTATGAACCGCCGCCATTTCCTCGCGACTGCTGCTGCCACTGGCCTTGCTTATGGACTCCCCGCTGCTGAAGCCGATCGTAAATGGCGCGTTGGCGTCATCGGACACGGTGGCCGCGGCGACTATGGCCACGGGCTCGATACGATGTGGCTGCAACTACCGGAGACGGAAATCGTCGGTGTCGCCGATGCCACTGCCACCAGCCTCGAAAAGGCGAAAGCCCGGCTGAACAACCCGCCCGCTTTTGTCGAGTACCGTAAAATGCTCGCCGAGGTGAAACCCGCCATCGTGGCCATCGGACCGCGCCAGATCGATCAGCACCGCGACATGTGCCTCGCCGTGATCGAGTCCGGCGCCCGCGGCATCTACATGGAAAAGCCGTTCTGCCGCACGCTGGCCGAGGCTGACGAAATCATCGCCGCGGCCAGGGCCAAGGGCACCAAAGTCGCGCTCGCCCATCGCAATCGTTATCACCCCGTGCTCGGCAAGATCGATCAATTGATCAAGGAAGACGCCATTGGCCAGGTGCTGGAAATCCGCGCCCGCGGCAAGGAAGACCAGCGCGGCGGCGCCCTCGATCTCTGGGTCCTCGGCACCCACCTGCTCAATCTCATTCACTACTTCGGCGGCCCGCTCCAGACCTGCTCCGGCGTGCTGCTCAAGGACGGCAAACCGGTCACCAAGGAAGATCTCCAGCCCGGCGGTGAAGGCGTCGGCTTGATCGGCGGCAATGAAATGCACGCGCGTTTCACCACCGAACGCGGCATCACCGCTTATCTCGATTCGATCGCCAAAGCCGGGGTTCCGAAAGCCGGCTTCGGGATCCAGATCATCGGCAACAAAGGTCTCATCGATATTCGCATCGATACCGAGCCGCTCGCGCATCTGGTCCCGGGCAATCCGTTCCAGCCCACCAAAGACGCGCGTCCGTGGATTCCGATCAGCACCGCCGGCCCCGGCCAACCCGAGCCCATCGCCAATCTCGGCAAACAAGTCGGCGGCCATCTGCTCGGCGGAAAAGATCTCATCGCCGCCATCCGGGAAAATCGCCCCCCGCTTTGCAGCGCCGAAGATGCCCGCGTGACCATCGAAGGGGTCATGGCCGTCTTCGCCTCCCACCGTGACCGAGGCCAGATCGTCACGCTCCCACTCGCCGAGAAAACCAATCCACTCGATCGCCTGTAACCTTGGAGCGACCGCCGCTCCAGGGGCCCTGCATCCGGACTACGAAATCAACCCCTCCGGCATCGACGGAGCGATCCATGCAGCAGAACCCGGGTGTGAAACATCCCACCCGAGCGGCTCGTCCTACCTCGCCGCCAGCTCCGCGCGATAGACCGCTTCATCGCGCTCGGAAAAGCAGATGAAGCGCACCTCAGCCGGCAGCTCATTCTCCGCCAGAAAAGCCAAGACCGTCTCGCAGGCAATGTGCGTAGCAGCCTCGAGCGGGTAGTTGTAAACGCCCGTGCTGATCGCGGGAAACGCGATGCTCCGCACACCGTGCTCGCGCGCGAGTTCCAGCGAATTGCGGTAACAAGCCGCCAGCGCCTCCGGCTCACCCTGTTTCCCGCCACGCCAAACCGGCCCCACCGTATGAATCACGTGACGCGCCAGCAGGCGGTAGCCTTTGGTGATCTTCGCCTCGCCGGTGCGGCAGCCATGCAGCGTGCGGCACTCAGCCAGGAGCTCCGGCCCCGCAGCGCGATGGATCGCACCATCCACCCCGCCTCCACCAAGCAGCGAAGAGTTCGCTGCGTTCACAATCGCGTCGACATCCTCCTGTGTGATATCGCCCCGCCGAATGCTGACCCGCTCGATACTCATCGCGGTACGCCGGCTTACACGACCGCGTCCGGCGCCAGGCCGAGCTTCACTTTCAGCTTCGCGATTTCGTCGCGCATCTGATCACGCCGGCTTTGCAACACCGTGATGTGCTGCTTCGACCGCTCCAGGCCTTGTCGGAAGCCATCGACTTCCTCCTTCAGCCGGTCGCGCTCGCTTTCGACCGCGTGCACCTGGTCGAGGGCCTGTTCGAGCTGGCGCTCCATTTCCCGCACACTCATTTGAGCAGCTTCGTGACCCATCTTCGCCTGCTTCACCACTTCGCTGCCGGTCTGGAGTTCGCCGGAAGTCCGTTCGAAATTCAACTTCAAGCGATCGCGCTCGGCTTCGACCAGACGGGCTTTTTCCTGCCATGCTGCGAGTTCCGTCTCCACCTTGGCGAGACGTTCGCCGAGCATTTGCTCCGCCCCTTTCGAACGCTCGAGCTGACCGCTCAAATCGCGCACCTCCACTTCGCGGGCCGTGAGATTGGCCGAGGAATTCCGGAGCTGCTCGATTTCCTTTTGCGCCGCTTCCAGCTTCTTCTGCGCATCGTCCGCCCGCGTGTAAGCCGCCGCGATATCACTGCCGAGCTTGGTCAGTTGCCCGCGCAGTTCCGCTTCGCGGCTGCCAAATTCTCCCTGTACCCGTTTCTCCTGCTCCAGCGCCGTGGCCAGGTCGTGGCGCAAACCGCCGATTTCCCCCACGCGATGCGCGAGCTCACTTTCCAGCGCTTCGATCCGTCGCAGCGCGGTGCTCGCCCGATCGGTCTGCGTCGACAGCTCGGAGCGCAATTCACTTTGGGCCTGCCGGGACGCATCGCGCTCGCTCGTCGCCGCGGCCAGATCGGCCTCCAGCGTCTCGACGCGTGATTGCAATTCCGCTCCGCCCAGGCGGGACGCGGAGAGATCTCCATTGACCCGCGAATGCTCGTCGGTCAGCCGCTGGACTTCGGACGCTGCCCGATCGAAATCCGCCCGCGACGCCTCGAGTTCCTGACGCGCCTTGGTCAGATCGGCCTCCAGGGCGGCCACCCGGCGCTGCAAATCTTCGGAGGTCTTCTCCCGGGTCGTCAGTTTCCCCTGCGCCTCGTCGCGCTGGGCGGTGACCGTCTTCAGCTGATCCTGGGCATCGGCGAGCTCGCGTTCGCGGCCATGCAAGGTATCGAGCAGATTGTCCACACGGGTCTGCAATTCGCGGCCCTCCTCCTGCACCTCGGTCAATTGCGTACTCAGCCGCTCCTTCTCGGCGGTGATTTCGCCAACCTCCTGCTTCGTGCGGTCGAATTCGAGTTTGGCCGCATCCACCGTCTGCGCCGCTTTGCGCAGCGCTTCGTCGCGCTCCGCCAATTGCTGCCGCACGCGATCGCGCTCCCCACGCATCGTCTGCAGCATGGCCTGGTTGCTGGTCGCCTGCGATTGCGCCAGGCTGAGCTGGTCGCGCAGTTCCTGCAATTCCTTGGTCGAATCGGCCTGCGCCACTTTGCGCAGCAGATCCACCCGTTCGCGCTCGGAAATCGCAAAACTTTCCCCCAGCTCGCGTGCCCTCCGCTGGTGGTCTTCAAAGTCCCGCTGCACGGACTCCAGACTCATCCGCAAGCCACTGAGTTCCTGCTGCGCATGGCCGGCATTGATTTTCAGACTGTCGCGCTCGGTCGTGACCTTCGAAAGGACCTCCTGCAACTGCACCAGCTGATTGCGCAAATCGTCGCGCTCGGTGGTGAGTTCCTCCAACTGCGAAGCCGGCGGGGCCGGGGGCGCCTGTTTGGCCCGCTCGATGTGAGCTTTGAGTTCGTCTTCCGTTTTGCGGATCTGCCCGCGGGCCTCGTCGCGTTCGCGTTCGAGGGCCGCCAGCCGCACCTTGAGTGATTCGAGTTGTTCGATGCCCGCCGCCCGGGTGTGCGCGAGGGAAAGTTCGCCTTCGAGTTTCGCTACTTCCTTCCGCGCGTTTTTCAGTTCCGACTGCACGGAGGCCAGCTCTTCCTTGTGGCGGTTGTCCTCGGTTTTCAAACGGTCCAGTTCCGCCGTCCGCGAGCGCAACCCCTCCCGTTCATCCGCGGCGGCATCCAGGTCCGCGCGCAGTTTTTGCACTTCGCTCTGCGATTCCTGCCGCAGCCGGGAGGATTCGGCGAGGGCGGCTTCGAGTTCTTTTTGTTTGGCTTCCAGTTCGGCGATCACAGCGGGTCCCGGACCGGCCGAAGCGAGGCTTCGGCGCGTCAGCATCTTGGCTTCCTCGTCATCGCGCGCCGGTATTTCGAGCGTGCTCTGGCAAGTGGGGCAATCGATGGAAATACCAGCGGCGGTTTCGTCGACGACGATACGCTGCTGACACTCGGGACATTGAAAACGGATGTCGGCCATGGGCTGGGCGCCAGCCTGCTAGCATCGCGCGAGCTCGGAGGGAAGACCGAAATCAAGCGTTTTCCGGGATAATCCGCGCTTTCACGCATCTTTGTGTTGCGGCTGGACAACTCTTTGCGCACCCTGAGCTTGTGACAGACAAGACGCCTTCCGCGTTCTCCCTGGAACTGCCACCCGGTGAGTTTGCCGCTTATATCTTCGATTGCGACGGCACGCTCGCCGACACCATGCCGACGCATTACAAAGCCTGGCTTTCCGCGCTCGGTGAACACGCCGACAAATTCCCCGAGGCGATGTTTTACGAACTGGGCGGCGTTCCCACCGCCCGGATCGTGGAGATGCTAAACGAACGCCACGAGCTCGGCCTCAATGTCGAAGCCATCGTCTCGCACAAGGAACATCTCTTCCTCGAGATGAGCCACGAGATCGCGGCCATCGAGCCGGTCGTCGCCCTGGCCAAGAGTTACCACGGCCTCAAGCCGCTCGCCGTCGCTTCCGGCGGCCATCGACGCATCGTCATGAATACCCTGCGCGCGCTCGGTATCGCCGATCTTTTCCAGGCGATCGTGACTTCCGAGGATTACCGCCGCGGCAAACCCGCGCCCGATCCCTTCCTCGAAGCCGCCCTGCGCCTCGGCGTCTCGCCGGAGCAGTGCCTCGTCTTCGAAGACACGAGCACCGGGGTCGCTGCCGCCAACGCGGCAGGGATGCAGGTCGTGCTGGTGCCCTCCCCGGCCCGCACGTTCGCCGCTTCGTAGGAAACCCCTGCCTCAATTGACTCCGGCGCTGGATTTCCCCGGGCTCCACGCCAAAATGGGCGGCTCGTGACTTCGCCCGCCCTCCACGCCGCCCTCAAAAAGCACTTCGGCTACGATACCTTCCGCCCACTCCAGGCGGAGATCGTGCAGGACGCCCTCGCCGGCCGGGACGTCTTTGCGCTGCTGCCCACCGGCGCAGGTAAATCGCTCTGCTACCAGCTCCCCGCTCTCGTCCGCGACGGACTGACCATCGTCGTGTCGCCCCTCATCGCGCTGATGAAGGATCAGGTGGACTCCCTGCAGGCCAACGGCGTAGCCGCGACCTTCCTGAATTCCACCCTGGGGGAAACTGAAGCGCGCGCCCGGCTGCGCGGTCTGCATCAGGACGAGTTCAAGCTGCTCTACGTCGCGCCCGAGCGGCTCATGCTGGATTCCTTTCTCGAAAAGGTCCGCCGCTGGCCGGTGAAGCTCCTCGCCATCGACGAAGCCCACTGCATCTCCGAGTGGGGCCACGATTTCCGGCCGGAATACCGCCAACTCTCCCGCCTGCGCGACGAAGTGCCCGGCGTACCCGTGATGGCGCTCACCGCCACGGCCACCACCCGGGTGCGCGAAGATATCGTGCGCCAGCTCGATCTGCGCGAGCCACGCGAATACGTCGCCAGTTTCAACCGGCCGAATCTCAATTACCGCGTCACGCCCAAGCAACAGGCCTACGAGCAGCTCCGCGAATTCATCCGGCAACGTTCCCGGGAAAGCGGCATCATTTACTGCCAGAGCCGCAAAAACGCCGAGAGCGTCGCGGAAAAACTGGCCGCCGATGGCGTGGCCGCACGGCCCTACCACGCTGGACTCACCGATCAGCAGCGCTCGAAAAACCAGGAAGCTTTTCTCCGTGACGATGCCCACGTGATCTGTGCGACGATCGCTTTCGGCATGGGGATCAACAAGCCGAACGTCCGGTACGTCATCCACTACGACCTGCCGAAAAACCTCGAAGGCTACTACCAGGAAACCGGCCGCGCGGGCCGCGACGGATTGCCCAGCGATTGCCTGCTCTTTTTCACCGCCGGCGACGTGCTGAAGTACCAGCGTTTCATCGACGAGATGAGCAGCGACGACGAGCGCCGCATCGCTCGCGCGCAGCTCCGCCAGATGGTCCACTACGCCGAGTGCCCCACCTGCCGCCGCGCGGAGTTACTCGCCTACTTCGGCGAAACGTATCCGGATGCGAACTGCGGCGGCTGCGACAATTGCCTCGCCCCGCGCGACACCTACGACGGCACGATCCCGGCTCAGAAACTCATCTCCACGATCATCCGCGCCAAGCAGGCCTCCCACGAGGGAGACCGGACCTTCGGCCTGAATCACCACATCGACGTCCTGCTCGGCGAGGAAACCGAACGCATCCAGCGCTGGGGCCATACGCGCCTCTCCACCTTTGGCATCGGCAAAGACATCCCGCACGACCAATGGGCTGCGATCGGACGGGAGTTGCTCCGCCTCGGTTTCCTGGCCCAGAGCACCGACAAATTCACCACCGTCGACGTGACTGAAGACGGCCTCGGCGCCCTCCGCAGCCGCCAAACCATCACGCTCACCCGCGCCCTAGCCACCTCGGCTGGTCCCCGCAAAGCGCGTCGCAAATTTTTCCCGATCCTCTCCGGCGACAAAACCGCCGAAGGCCAGCCAGCCGACGAATCGCTCTTCGAAAAACTGCGCGAACTGCGCCGCACCTTCGCCGATCAGCGCAACGTCCCCGCCTACATCGTGTTTTCCGATGCGGCCCTGCGCGACATGGCCATCCGCCAGCCGACCACGGAAAAAGATTTCCTCCAGGTCAGCGGCGTCGGCGAAAAGAAACTCGCCGACTTCGGCGAAGCCTTCCTCGCCCTCATCCGCCAGCACCTCCGCGGGGAGTAGGGCACTACCGAGCCTCCTCTGGGTTCGTCGGCCACCTCAAGTAGTGGTTGGCGCGGACCGTCCATTTGGTTACACCGCGCTCATTCCAAGGCCTCTCCCGGTCAGCGAACAGAGTGGCCCAGCAATTTCAGTATTCCTCATCGTCCGTCACCCGCATGAAACCCGATCTGACCGCCATCCTCTCCCGTCACTACGTCACCGAGCCGGCCCCGCGCGGCCACTCGTTGGAAGTTCTCGAGTCACGGATCGCCCCGGCCGCCGTGGTGACATCGATCGTGCGCACCGGCGGTGCAGTGCCCGACACCGCGGCCGGAAGCGTGAACTACACCGTCACTTTCAGCGAGGCGGTCTCGGGTGTGGATGCCACAGATTTTATCGTCCACACCGAGGGCAACGCCCACGCGAACACCGCGGTGACGGTGACGGCCACGAGTTCGACGATCTACACCGTCACGGCCAGCGGGCTTCATGGTCAGGGCGATGTGCGGCTGGACCTCATCGACAATGACAGCATCACCGGCGCGAGCGGGGTGCTCGGTGGCGCGGGTGTGAACAATGGGAGCTTCGTGGGCGCAACGTACCATCTTCTTCAGACCTTCCCGAAGGTCAGCTCCATCACCCCCGTCGGGTCGACGACGAGCACGGCCAGCAGCGTCTCGTGGACGGTGACCCTGAGCGCACCAGTCACAGGTGTGGACGCGACGGATTTCACCCTGGTCAAGGGGGCCGGGGTCAACGCGAACTCCGCGGTGACTGTGACGCCCGTGAGTTCCACCGTCTATACGGTGACGGCCACCGGCATCACCGGCTTGGGCACGCTCGCGCTGAAGTTGGTGGACGACGGCACGATCAAGGACGCGAACAACAACCCGCTGCAAGGCACCCCGCCACCGACCTTTGCCACGCAGGCGGCGCCGGCCACAGGAGCAAATCCGATTTCCACAACGCTAGCCGACGTGAACGGGGATGGCCGGCTCGACCTCGTGACCGCGAACTACACGGCCAACACCGTGAGCGTCCTGCTGGGTAACGGGAGCGGCGGCTTTGCGGCGAAGACCGACTTCGCCGTGGGAAGCAAGCCAATTTCCGTGACGGTGGCCGACGTGAACGGCGATGGCCGGCCCGACCTCGTGGTCGCGAACCAGAGCAGCAACAACGTGAGCGTGCTCCTGGGCAACGGCAGCGGCGGCTTTGCGGCGGCGAACAACTTTGCCGCGGGGACCCTCACGGTTTCCGTGGCCGTGGGCGATGTGAATGGGGACGGCAAACTCGACCTCGTGACCGCGAACTTCGGCAGCAACAACGTGAGCCTGCTGCTGGGCAACGGCAGCGGCGGCTTTGGGACCGCGACCAACTTCGCCACGGGAAGCAGTCCGTTTTCGGTGGCGCTGGCGGACCTGAACGGAGACGGACGCCTCGACTTCGTAACCGCGAACTTCGGCAGCAACAACGTGAGCGTGCTGCTGGCCGACGGTAGCGGCGGCTTCACGGCGCAGCCCACCGTGGCGGTAGGGAGCACTCCGCATTCCGTGGCGGTGGCCGACGTGAACGGGGACGGTAAGCCCGACCTCCTGACCGCGAACCAGGGCGGCAACAGCGTGAGCGTTCTGCTGGGCAACGGGAGCGGCGGCTTTACCGTGCAGCCCAACGTAAACGTGGGGAACGGTCCACGTCTCATGACGGTGGGCGACGTGAACGGGGATGGCAAACTCGACGTCGCGACCGCGAACTTCGGCAGCAACAACGCGAGCGTGCTGCTGGGCAACGGCAACGGCAGCTTTGCGACAGCGGCCAACTTCACCACGGGAAACAGTCCGTTTGCCGTAGCGGTGGGCGACCTGAACGGGGACGGTAAGCCCGACCTCGTGACCACGAATTACAACGCGAATACCGCCAGCGTCCTGCTGGGCACCAGCGTGGGCACCTTTACCGGTGACACCATCACCATGGTTCCGCCGGGGGTCAGCTCGATGATGCATGTAGACTCCGCGAACATCACTGGGACGAGCCAGGCGTGGACGGTCACGTTCAACACCGATGTCACCGGCGTGAATGCGGCCGATTTCACCGTCCTGACCACCGGTACAGCCAAGGCCGGCGCCATCTCTGTGACGCCGGTGAGCGCCAGCGTTTACACCGTGACCGTGAACGGACTACTCGGCAGCGGCGACGTGCAATTGCGCCTGCTGGATAACGACTCCATCACCAATCTCACCAATGGGACCCAGCTCGGCGGCGTGGGTGTGAACAACGGCAGCTTCCTGGGCGACGCCGTCCACCTGCTGCAAACCTACCCGACAGTTTCCTCGATCACCGCTAATGGCGGCACCACCAGCAGCGCGAATAGCGTCTCGTGGACCGTCACCCTGAGCGCACCAGTCACGGGCGTGGACGCGACGGATTTCACCCTGGTCAAGGGAAGCGGCGTGAGCGCGGACGCCGCGGTGACGGTGACGCCCATGAGCTCCACCGTCTATACGGTCACGGCCACCGGGGTGGGCGGCGCCGGCACGCTGGGGCTGAAGCTGGTGGACGACGGGACGATCAAAGACGCCAGCGGCCTGCCGCTGCAAGCCACCTCGCCGTTCAACTTTGCCGCGCAGGCGACACCCGCCACGGGGACCAAACCGAATTCCGTGGCGCTGGCCGACTTGAACGGGGACGGCCGGCCCGATCTCGTCACGACGAACCAGGGCACCAATAACGTGAGCGTGTTCCTGGGCAACGGGAGCGGCGGCTTCACCGCGCAGCCCGTTGTCGCCACGGGGGGCGCCCCGTTTTCCGTGGTGGTGGCCGACGTGAACGGGGACGGCAAACCCGACCTCGTCACCGCGAACCAGGGCAGCAACAATGTGAGCGTGCGGCTGGGCGACGGAACCGGCGGCTTTACCGGGACGGCCAACTTCACCGTGGGAGCCAGTCCGTTTTCCGTGGCGGTGGGCGATGTGAATGGGGACGGACGGCCCGACCTCGTGGCCGCCAACTTCAACGGCAACAGTGTGAGCGTGCTACTGGGCAACGGGGCCGGCGGCTTTGCCGCGGCGACCAGCTTCGCCGTGGGGACGAATCCGCGTTCCGTGGCGATCGCCGACGTGAACGGCGACGGCAAGCCTGACCTCATCACCGCGAACCAGACCAGCAATAACGTGAGCATCCTGCTCGGCAACGGGAGCGGGAGCTTCACCGCGCAGCCGGTCGTGGCCGTGGGAGCGGGACAAGGACCGGCCTCCGTGGCGGTGGGGGACGTGAATGGTGACGGCCGGCCCGACCTCGTGACCGCGAACTTCGGCGGCTTCAGCGTGGGCGTGCTGCTCGCCGACGCATCCGGCGGCTTTACCGCCCAGCCCAACGTGCCGGTGGGGGCCAGCCCGCTTTCCGTGGCGATCGCCGACATCAACAGCGATGGCCGGCTCGACCTCGTCACCGCGAACTTCGGCGACAACTCCGCCACCGTGCTGCTGGGCGACGGCGCCGGCGGCTTCACGCGGCCACCGGATATCAGCACAGGGACCAAGCCATTTGCCGTGGCAGTGGGCGACGTGAACGGCGACGGCCGGCCCGACCTCGTGAGCGCGAACTACGGCGCGAACACCGCGAGCGTGCTGCTGGGTGCCGGCGGCAGCTTCACCGGCGACGCCTTCACCATCATCCCGCCGAAGGTCAGCTCGATCGTCGCGGGCTCCACCAACATCCCCGGAGGGAGTGCGACCTGGACGGTTACGTTCAGCTCGGATGTCACCGAGGTGGATGCGACCGATTTCACCGCCCTGACCACCGGCACCGCCAAGGCGGGCAGCATCTCCGTGACCGCCCAGAGCGGTAGCGTTTATCTCGTGACCGTGAACGGACTGCGCGGCGTCGGGGACGTGCAACTGCGGCTGCTGGACGACGGCTCCATCACCGATGGCCGCCAGCTCGGCGGTGGCCCGGGGATCGCGAATGGCAGCTTCCTGGGCGACGCCGTCCACCTACTGCAAACTTCCCCGAAAGTCTCCTCCATCACCACGGCCACCACCGCGAATAGCGTCTCCTGGACGCTGACCCTGAGCGAAGCGGTGACGGGCTTGGACGCGACGGACTTCGTCCTTTTCAAGGGGACCGGGGTGAAGGCGAACGCGTCGCTGACAGTGACGCCCGTGAGCTCCACCGTCTATACCGTGACGGCCAGCGGGGTGAGCGGCACAGGCAACCTCGCGTTGAAATTGGTGGACGATGGAACGATCAAGGACGCGAACGGGAACCGGCTGCTCGGGCCGCTGCCGCCGGCCTTTGCCGCGCAGGCGACGCTCACCACCGGGACCCACCCGATTTCCATGGCGCTGGGCGACGTGAACGGGGACGGCAAGGCCGACCTCATCACCGCGAACCAGGGGAGCAACAACGTGACGGTGCAGCTGGGCAATGGGGACGGCACCTTCACCGCGAAGCCCGCGGTCACCACGGGGAACGCTCCGGTTTCCGTAGCGCTGGCCGACGTGAACGGGGACGGCAAGGCCGACCTCGTGATCGCGAATTATACCGACGACAACGTCGGCGTGCTCTTGGGCACTGGCGACGGCACCTTCGCCGCCCAGACCACCTTCGCCGTGGGGAACGGTCCGATTTCCGTGGCGGTGGCCGATGTAAACGGGGACGGCAAGCCTGACCTCGTGGCGGCCAACAACGCCTTCGACACCGTGAGCGTGCTGCTGGGCAATGGGGACGGCAGCTTTGCGGCGCAGACCACCTTCGCCACCGGACAGGGTCCGGTTTCCATCGCGGTGGCCGACGTGAATGGGGACCACAAACTTGACCTCGTCACCGCGAACGGCGGCAGCGACAACGTGAGCATCCTGCTGGGAAATGGGGACGGCAGCTTTACCGCTCAGACGGTCGTCGCCACGGGGCTGGAGCCGCATTCCGTGGCGGTGGCCGACGTGAACGGGGACGGCAAGCTCGACCTCGTCACCGCAAACCGTGCCAGCGACAACTTGAGTGTGTTCCTCGGCGACGGGACCGGCAGCTTTACGGCCAAGCCAACCGTCGCCACCGGAGAGGATCCTTACTCCGTGATGGTGACCGATGTGGACGGGGACGGCCGGCCCGACCTCGTCGTCGCGAACTTCAACGGCAACAGCGTGACCACGCTGCTGGGCGACGGTTCCGGCGGCTTTACCACGCACTCCAACCTGCCCGTAGGGATCAAGCCGGTCGCCATCGTGGTCGGCGACCTCAACGGGGACGGCCGGCCCGACTTGGTGACTGCGAACTACAGCGTCGGCACCGCCAGTGTGCTGCTGGGTACCAGCGCGGAGACCTCCATCGTCGCCCTCGACGCCAAGCATCCTTTCACCTTCCTCGACCACAACCACGACACGGTGACGGTGAAACTTTCCGGCCGCGCCACGGGCACGCTCATCCTGAACGGCGGCGTGATCGACGGCGCCGATATCGCGAACATTCGCATCACTGGTGATTCGGCGAAAAGCGCGCTCACCATCACCGTGAAAAAAGACCTGACCACGGGCGATGGACTGGTCGAAGTGGGCGAGATCCTCGTGGACGGCGCCCTGGCGAGCTTCACCGGCAAGGCGGTCGACCTCACCGGGAGCGGCCTGCACGCGGGCGGCGTGGTGAAATCCATCACCGCCCACGACCTCCTGAATGGTGGGATCGTCACGGCAGGTACCGCCACCGACAAGCTCACCCTGACCCTCAACCGCGTCGCCGCCGGCACCACGATCCAGGCCAGCGGGACGGTCACCCTCAAGGCCCTGCAAATCGGCGCCGCCGACGTGGAGGCCGCAGCCTTCGCCTCCATCAGTGTCACCGCCGGCGCACTCGCTGCGGACATCACCAGCCTCGGGGCGATCGGCAGCCTCATCGTCAAAGGTGGCGACTTAAGCGGCGATCTCGTCGCCACGCGCTTCGGCGCGGTGGCGGTCACGGGAGGTGCCTTCAGCGGCACGCTGACCTCGCAAACCCCGTCGGCGACGCTCGGAAAGGCCAAGGCGCTCACGTCACTCACCATCACGGGCGGCATCCTGAGCGGCGACGTCGATCTCCTGGGCACGAGTGGCAACATCACCGTCAAGACCGGCTCCCTCTCCGGCAAACTCACCGCGGCGAGCTTCGGCGCGGTCTCTGTGACTGGCGGTGACTTCAGCGGCACGCTCACCTCACTCACCCCGGCATCCACCCTGGCCCGCGTCCTCGCGCTCAAGTCACTCACCATCGCCAACGGCGACCTGACCGGCGACGTGCGCCTGCTCGGCGCCGCGGGAGCGATCACGGTCAAGGGCACCGCAGCCGGCCCCGGCGGCAACGTCACGGGCGCCAGCGTCGTGGCCAGCGCCATCGCCTCGTTCACCGCGGGCAAAAACTTCACCTCCTCCATCATTCTCGCCGGTGCCGATCTGGGCTCGGATCACGCATTCGGCGGAGGGAACGACACCTTCGCCGCTGGCACCATTGGCACGGTAAAAATCACCGGCACCGTCAGCGGTGCGGGCAGCATCATCGGTGCGGGTTTCTCCAGCACCAACACCACCTTCAAGGACGGCGACGACACGATCATCGGCGGCACAGCGAGTTCCATCACCAGCCTCACCGTCGGCGGCACCGCCGCGCCCGAGAGCTACTTCGCCGCCGGCGTCTTCAAGAAAGCACCCAGGATCCCCGGCCTCACCGGCCCGCTAAGCGGCGACGGGCGCTTCAAGGTGGGATAAAGTGCGGTGGAGTGCGGGATCAAAATCAGCACTCTACCGGCGCAACTGCACACTCAGGAGCAGTTCAAGGAAAAGCGTGGTCGCCAGAGACGCGGTCTCTGGGCGGAGCCGCGTGCTTGGAAATGCGAATGGCCCAAACAGCGAACTGCTCGGGCCATCGGAAACCTGGCGAATTTTTGACGCCTTACGCCGGCGAAGGCGCCGGGGTTCGGGCGGCGAGCTTTTTCAAGCGCGCGAGTACCTTGTCGCGAAGGCGTTTCCGCTTGGCGACCGGCATGCCTTTCTGGCCGTCGACGGCGCGGCGGATCTTCACCACGGCGAGTTCGGCGATCCGGCGGACCCATTCATGGCTCACGCCCAGGCGGCGGCCGAGTTCGCGGAAGGAAAGCTGGCCGTGCGGATGGAAGCCGTGCTTGAGCGATAGAATTTCGAGCTCGCGATCGTTCAAGTCGTGCAGGCAGGCCATGATCTCGTCGACCAATTCCTCCCGGCCGAGGCGCTGGCCCGGCATTTCGGCGTTTTCATCCTGGAAGGTTTCACCTATCTGACGGCTCTCCGGGTCACCTGGGTTCGCCGGCGCATCGAGCGAGACGACTTCGAGGCGGTCGCCTTGAAGCTCCGCCATCTGCTCGGCGGTCAGGCCCAGGCGGTCGGCAAGTTCGTCTTCCGTCGCGACCCGGCCCAGCTCCGCGCTGAGCTGATCGTTCAGCCGGGTGAGTTTGCGCAGACGCTGCGAACGCCACACCGGGATACGGACCACACGGGCCTGCTTGGTGATGGCACGATGAATTCGCTGCTTCACCCACACCGACGCGTAAGTGGTAAATTTGGTCCCGAATTTCGGATTATAGAGCTCGGCGGCGCGAATCAACGCCAGATTGCCCTCGGCGATCAAATCGGCCAAAGGCAGACCGAAACCCGCATAGTGGTGGCCAATCCGCACCACCAGGCGCAGGTGCGACTTCACCAACTGCTCCTGGGCATCCACGTCTCCGGAACAGGCTTTGGCCCCCACCGCGATGGCTTCCTCGTCGGTCATCGTGGGCAACTGCTGAACTTCCCGCAGGTAGGCGTCGAGAGCCGACCAATCCCCCTTTTGAGCTACGGTTACGCGTTTCATGTGTCTGGTCTGACCGATAAAAACGTGTTCCGCTCAATTTTCGGATGCGCTTTTCGTCACCTTTGAGAGCCGAATTCTTCTAAGAAGCTCGCACGGAATTCTTGCAACTCCCTGCGGTTCGCACCATTGAGGCGCTCATGTTCTCCGGCCGTTCCCTCGTCTGCGCCCTGTTCCTGGCCGTCTGCGTGGCTCCCCATCGGGCCAGTGAGCCGGAAACCAGCCCGGAACCGCCGGCCAAAAGACCCGTCGCCGGAGAGCCTTTCGATGACCGGGAAATCGTCGCCTACCTGGAAGCCGAGGGCCGCAAACTCCTCGCGGCCAAGAGGATCAAGCCGCTTAACATCACCGCCAAGCAGGCGATCCTGAGCCTGGCCCAGCCCGGAACGGAAAAGCGTTCCCTCGCGGAAGCCGCCGCCCAAGCCGAAGCTGCGACCGTGGTTTTGGGGGAATTTTACACTGAGAACAAAGAGGACGGGGTGCAGTTTGCCACCGCCGCCGGGGGCTTTTTTGTCACCTCCACCGGTGTCCTCATCACTAGCCTCCACGTGGTGAATGAAAAGGAATCCCACGGATTCGTGGCCATGACCCGCGATGGCCAGGTTTTTCCCATCCGCGAAGTCCTCGCCGTCCAGGAAGCCGAAGACCTCGTCGCCCTTCAGGTCGACGCTCCGCTCAAAACCACCTTCCCGTCCCTTGCGCTGGCCACCAAAGCCGCGCCGATCGGCTCCTCCATCGCCGTGATGAGCCACCCGGACGAACATTCCTGGTTCCTGAGCACCGGCATTGTCGCCCGCAATACCGTGTGGCGCAGCCCCAAGGGCGACGAGCACTACACCTGCATTACGGCTGATTTCGCCAAGGGCTCCAGCGGCTGCCCCGTGCTGGATGACGCCGGCAACGTCGTCGCGATCGTGAACAACACGGAGTCGATCTACTACGACAACGACGAGAAAAAAGGTGCGACCGACCTCCAGATGGTAGTCAAAAACGCCACGCCCGGCTGGATCGCCCGCGGCCTATTCAAGGACCCGGGAGCCTCTACGGCCAAGCGGTAGTCGCTCAGAAAAACCAGGTTCACTCGCCCGGCATCGCGTTGCGATGCCGCAAAGCCGCTCCGCTGTCAGCCCGTGGCTCACGCAGCCCTCTGCGTGAGACGAAAAACCCACCTGCGCCCCGCGCAGCACTTCCGCATCTACCCCTGCCGATGCTTCTTCAGCCTCCGCTGAAGATCCCCATCCGCATCTCCCAGCAGATCGAGCAGCATGTTCGTGGAAATGGTCGATGCGCCAAACGTCAGCGCCGTTTGGCGTTCCATGAGATCGTCCGTCGCCACGGTCAGATCGTGCTCCTGGCCGTATTTCGCACAGAGCCGCTCGACGATCGCATCCGCCGTCTGGTGGGCCTTGGAATAGAAAATCTGGATACCGCCCGGCTCGGAAACCTCGCTGGCCTGCAATCCTCGCCCATCGAAAACCACGACCACATGTGTGCCGCTGGCATCCTGGTACTGGGTCAGCCGGCGCGTGAGTTCTTCACGCGCCGCCGCCGTGCGCCTTCCGTGGAGGGCACGCAGATCCGGCCACGCGAAAATCACGCTGTGGCCATCGACGATCAGATAGCGCATCGGGAGGGTGCCTCCTTCGCGCGCCGCTGTCGGACCTTATTCGGCCGCCGCAGCAGCCGGAGCCGCCTTGGCCACCGGGGCAGCCTTCTTTACCTTCGGACGCGAAGCACGCGCCACTTTGGCATTCTCAATCTTGCGTTTGAGGTAGGCTTTACGACGGCTCTTCTTTTCGGTTTTGTTGTATTGTTTGCCCATGTGGTTGGAAAAAGTGGGGCGGGAGATTTGGCAGGCTTAGGGCTGCGGTCAAATCGTTTCACCAAATCGCGACATCTCCAGTCGTTGACGACTCCCATTCCTGCCTCCATAGTCCGCGCCCTTTTTCCCGCAGTCCTGCTGTAGGAAGAAGCCGAGCGCCGCGCCGTTTTACCCTTACTTTCCATCGTCCCAGACGGTGGCGGAAGGCCCCCGTCGGAGCCCGCATCGAATGACAACACCAGAGCAGCCGCCACTTTTCGAAATGGAACATATCCGCAACATCGCCATCATCGCCCACGTCGACCATGGGAAGACCACCCTCGTCGATCAGCTCCTGAAGCAGGCGGGCACCTTCCGCACCAATCAGGCCGAATTCGCCGAGGAGCGGATTATGGACTCCATGGACCTCGAACGCGAAAAAGGCATCACCATTCGCGCCAAGAACGCCGCCTTCAAGTGGAAGGACTACCACGTGAACATCGTGGACACCCCCGGCCACGCCGACTTCGGCGGTGAAGTCGAACGCATCATGAAGATGATCGACGGCGTACTCCTCGTCGTCGACGCGCATGACGGCCCGCAGGCGCAGACGAAGTTCGTGCTCAAGAAAGCACTGGCCAACGGCGCCCAGCCGATCGTCGTCATCAACAAGATCGACCGCGAAAACGCCCGTCCGCACAAGGTGCTCGACATGGTGTTCGAACTCTTCCTCGAACTGAACGCCACCGACGCCCAGCTCGATTTTCCGGTCGTCTATGCTTCGGCCCGCGACGGCTACGCCATGCGCGAGATCGATCAGCCGAACGACGACATGCAGCCGCTCTACGAGACGATCATCGCGAAGATCCCGCCGCCTCCGAAGAGCAACGAGCACTTCTTCCAGTTCCTCGTTTCAAACCTCGACTACTCCGACTACCTCGGGCGTATCGCCTACGGGCGTATCGTCAGCGGCCGGGTCCAGGTCAGCGACAATGTCGTTTGTATTCATGGCGATGGCCGCCGCGAACGCGGCAATGTGACCGCGATTTTCTCGCACCAGGGTCTCGCCAAGGTCGAAGTGAAACACGCCAGCGAAGGCGACATCGTCGGCATCTGTGGCTTCGAAGACGTCTTCATCGGTGAAACCATCACCGACACCGAAGAGCGCAAGGCGCTGCCTTTCATGGACATCGATCCGCCGACCATCTCGATGAAGATCTGCATCAACGACGGTCCCCTGGCCGGTCGCGAAGGCAAGCTCCTCACCGCCCGCCAGGTCCGCGAACGTCTCGTCCGCGAAACCCGCCAGAACGTGTCCCTGATGTTTGCCGACACCGACATGGCCGGCCACTTCGAGGTCAAAGCCCGCGGCGAAATGCAGATCGCCATTCTCGTCGAACAGATGCGCCGCGAAGGCTTCGAAGTCCTCGTCAGCCGCCCGGAAGTCATCTTCATGAAGGACGAAGACGGCAAGACGCTCGAGCCCTACGAAAATCTTTACCTCGACCTGCCGCCGGAAAACCTCGGCGACATCATGCAGACCCTCGCGGCCCGTAAAGCCGAGATCGGCAACATGGAGCACCAGACCCACACTGTCACGCTCCAGGCCGTCATCCCGACCCGCGGCCTGATCGGCTTCGAAACCGATCTCGTCAACGTCACCAAGGGCCACGGCATCATGTCCCACATCTTCAAGGAATACGGCCCGCACAAAGGCGAAATCCCCAACCGTAAAAACGGCGTGCTCGTTTCCATGGAAGGCGGCGTCTCCACCAGCTACGCGCTCGACACCGTGCAGGAACGCGGTCGCCTCTTCGTCGGCCCGCAGGAGGAAATTTACGAAGGCATGATCATCGGCGAAAACGCTCGCCCCGACGACATGCCCGTCAATCCCTGCCGCGAAAAGAAGCTCACCAACATGCGCTCCCAAGGCGACGGCAAAGGCATCTCCCTCGCTCCGCCGATCAAGATGAGCCTCGAGCGCAGCCTCGAATACATCTCCACCGACGAATACGTCGAAGTGACCCCGAAGAGCCTGCGCCTGCGCAAGAAGATCCTCGACGCCAACGCGCGCAAACGCGCCAAGGGCTAAACAGCTCAGCGAGTTTTTCCAACGGAGTGCAGCCTCGCCTCAGAATCTGCAAGGCTGCATCTCCGTGGCTCACTCGGCCCGGCGGTGTGGCAGGGAAAAGGAAAGTCCGGCAGGGGAAAGCTGAGCCGCGTAAGATGTGAGGATCACCCCGCGCCAGTCGGCGCAGGCATTGGTCGTTTCACGCAGAGGCTGCGTGAACCACGGGCAGACAAGCTGAGACACTCAAAAAGTCTCAAAGCCCCGTCACTGAGCCGGCAAAGGCGCTACGGTCTTTTTCTCCGGCACCTTGAAGCCGAGATATGCGCCAGAGCTGATCCCCATGAGGGCCAGCAGCGTGTTGTCGAAGACCGGCATGGCCAGGTCGTTCGTCACGCCGATGACGAATACCAGCCCCAGCACGAGCGTCCAGGCCACCGTTTGCAACCGATGCAGGCTGACGCCGCTTTCGTCGCTCAGGATATCGGTCAGCCACCCCTGGCTCACGTGTTCGCCGTCCGTCTCGGTGGCTTCGGTGGTGAGCCGGGTCAATTCGGTGAGACGAGCCTCGATGCGCGCCAACTCGGCGTCTTCGGCCGGAGTCGTCTCGTTTTTCTCCTTTTTGCCCTTCAGCTCCGTCTCCCGCGCTTTGAGTTGTTTCTGCTCGGCCAGGCGCGCCACGAGGTCGCCTTGTTTGCTGCTATCGATCGTGCGGCCCAGCAAGCCGGTGCCGATGCTAAAGCCCAATAGCGTGAGCGCTGTGGCGTTGAAGCTATTGATCTCCCCCAGCACCATCCACAGGTAAAGATACGCACCCAGGATAATCACAGTCCAGAAAGCCATCTGGACCCGGCCAAGACTATAGGGAGGACGGGATCGGGTGCCACCCGCTGGCTTGGCCAGCCCGGGAACCCAGGCGAGCCAGCCGGGCTGATCCTGCTTGAAGTCTTTTTCAGGATAGAACGTCAGGTCGCGCAGGAGATTGCTGAATGTGCCGTAGATCAGGATGAGGAAAACGACCGCGGCGATAATCGCCCAGGCCGCCCAACTCCAAACGCTCCCGGTATCGGTTTCCAACGGGCGCTGGCCGACCGGAATATCGTCGGGGGTCCCAGTGACCTGGATTCGCACTTCGACGCTCTTGGCGCTGCCACTCCCGCGCAGCAAGCGGCGCCATTGGTTCTCATTCCCGTCATCGGGCTTGGTGTCGGAATTCTTGATCCGGCTCAGCAGGAAATGAAAGACCACCTGGTTGGCGTCGCTGCACACTTCAGGAGAAGGCAGCTTCATATCCAGACAATCGAGCTTCAGACTCACCGCCTTGGGGGCGGCATCGGGAGTGGGCCGAATCTTTTTCAGGTCATCCGCCTTGCCGATCTTGATGGTCAGAACACCTCCGAGCTTGAGGTGCCCCGAAACTTCGTTCGTGCCCTGTTCCGTCTTCGATGGAGGGTTCTGCGCGATCACGGAATTCTGGAGCAACAACCCGAGGGCAACGAAGCACAGAGAAAGCAGGCGTAGTTTCACGATGAGGCGAACCGGAGGTGGGATGGAAGTTTGCAGCCCGGGAAAGCGAGCCGCGCAGCGCTGGACTTCCCTCGGGTCTGGCCGCTATTCGACGGCCAACGAACTGCATAGCCGGAGGTCCGAGCGCGCGGATATCGGGTGCGATTCGCAAAACTCTGTGAGGCAATCCCCCACGGTGGGTTTGAAAAATCGCGCAGCGACGGTGGAACGGCCTCTTCGAGGACGTTTTCGAAAAACCCCACGCGAGCGATTAGCGAGCCTCGACCTTCAGTTGAGAGCTTGAGTCGATCGAACTCGCTACCGCGCCGGTGCGGCGGTTTCGTTCAGGTAGATCTTCACGTTGTGCGTCGAGCGGCCGCTGGCCACGACGTCGAGTTTTCCGTCGCCGTTCAGATCGGCGAGGAGCAGGTCTTCACAGGCCATCTCGTTGTCGTCGATCGCGCTCTCGTTCCACTTCTCCCCCCGCTCATCCTGCGGGGTGAAAAGCTTGATCCCGACCGGACGCGGCTTCTGCGGATTTCCCCGCCAGCCCAGCACCACCTGATCGCTCCCCGCCCCAAGCAGATCGCCACAGGCCAGGGCATGACCGTCCGTCAGTTGATCGGTCAAAAGGTGGCGGGCCAGCTTTTCATCGCCGGAAGGAGAGCGGTAAAATGAAAGCTGGTTTCCGTGCATCGGTTCGACGGCCACGTAATGCGGGAGTTTGCCCAGTACCAACCGGCGCACCTCCCCCGATCCACGAAACTCCGGCAGCGGCGCCGCCGAGTCGGATGCCGTGGCTGCGGTCACGTACGGCGTGGATTCCCACTTCCCACCGTAGCGGGTCAAACTGGCGAGCCCCTCTTTCCCCGCCAGCGTCAGCCACGCACTCGCGGCCACGCCATCCCGCATCACGCGAACCCGGCGCTCGGGCTCGACCTCGAAGTTGTGCGTCATGTGCATCGACTCACTGACCACCTCTACCGGCCACTCACCCTTCGGATCGGCAGGCTTGCGATAGCACAACACCTTCACCGGCGCGCCCTCTCCGTTTTTGTTCCCTCGCCCATGCAGCGGCACGACCA